>ERZ860322.579-NODE-579-length-26259-cov-5.100672_pt1 | contig 26259 bp, 20 predicted proteins | sample MGYA00509979_ERZ860322 | MGnify/ENA primary metagenome ERZ860322 (study PRJEB30046, sample SAMN00715217) | human gut metagenome | study: EMG produced TPA metagenomics assembly of the A metagenome-wide association study of gut microbiota in type 2...
AGGCGATATGCCGGCTATCTCCGCAATGCCGGAATATTCGAGATAAGAGCGTAACTTCACATCCTCGGAATAAGCCATCATCGGGCAAACCGCCGAGGTTGCACAGATGAGAGTATGCAGGCGCGACGAGATAAGAAAAGCGGCATCGGCAAGAAGTGCAAGCACGCACTGCAGATCCGTATTTTCCGTCGCGACGAAGCTACCCGGAATATCTCCCGCAAGTGCGCGGCAGACAGGAAGATCCTCGCCTCTCTGCATTGCGATAAGCACTGGTCGAAGCCCGTATTTTTTCGCAATAAGATTTGCCGCATCCGCAAGCTTTTTCATAGAAAAGCGGTCTATCTCGCGCGGAGAAATGACAAAATATTTTCCCTTTTCAAGCCCGAGTGTCCCGGCAATATCGTTTTTGCCGTCCGACTCGCGCAGGAGCACGGGGTCAAAGGTCAGGCGGATGTTTTTATTCTGCGGGCAAAGCGATTTAGCCAGCTCAAATGAGCGATTTTCACGCATTGAAACGCTGTCGCAGGCAGAGAGTGCCGCCGCTATGCGCTCGAGATTTGCCGCTTCAAGCACGGGACCTATGCCGTTTGAATACACGGCGGTTTTCATGCCGCAGGACCTTGCCGAGCGCAGAATATAGAGATAATAGCGAAGCGAAGCGTTGCTCGTACTGTCCTGAAGAAGGTTGCCTCCGCCGAAAATAAGCAGGCGACTCTTTTTCATCGCAGCACGAACGCGCGCCATGTCAAAGCGGTATACGGTATCGACACAGAAAGCGCGTGCGGTTTTTCCCGGGGAAGCCGTCATCACACAGAGGCGTATATCGGGCTTTCGCTCCCGAAGCCCGCGTATCAAACCGCGAAGCACCGCTTCATCGCCCATATTTCCGTAGCCGAAATATCCGCATATCAGCGCGTCGTATTCGCTGCATCGCGTTTTCACCGAAGCAAGCCTGCCATAGACCGCCATATGGTCGTCCGCCATGCGTGAAGCCGAATAGTTTTCAAGGACAAAGCGGCGATTATATTCGCCGAGCGCTGTAAGATATGCGCTGTCCGAGGTAAGCATGCGGCAGATATCACGCGCAAGCACGTCCGACTGAACAAGCGGCTCACCGCGACAGCAGAAGTTTGTCGAAACGGCGCGATATATCGCGTTTTCATCGAAAATGCCGATATATCCCTGCGAGCCGCCGACTATAACAGGCTTTGCACATGCCATTGCCTCAAGTGCCGCACGTGAGGGAGAAGCGAAAACATCGCAGGCGCGGATATAATCGCGCACGTCCGAAAGCGCACCGAGCAGCAGCACGGCTTCCCTGCCGAGTGCCGAATTTATCCGCTCCGCCTCGGTTTTCAGCTCATCGAGCTTTTCTCCGCCGCCGATTATCACGACTTTTGCCGCCGTGGTCGCGTTTATCTCGGGCATAGCCGAAATGAGCTTCTCGGCAAAAAGCGAGCTGTAATCCTCAAGCCGGCTGACATGAAGAATCATCTTTTCCCCTTCGCGGAGCCCGAGTGACGAGCGGATATCTTCTGCCGTCGAGGGAGAGAAATGTCCGGTATCTATCCCGTTTACCGTGACGGTGACATTATCGCCGCATGTGCCGTATTCGCGGAGAAGATAACGACGCAGGTCATCGGAAACGGCAAAGGTATGCTCGCCCCAGTCTGTCATTTTGCGCAGAGCACCGTTCACTCGGAAATCATAATGTGCGCTCGTGACAAAGCGGAAGCCGAGCCGCCTCTGCAAAACGCCGCAGATAAATGCGGGAATGCGCGCATGGGCATGAACTATATCGTATTTGTTCCGCTTTATTTCGCGCGAAAGTATGACAGAAGAGCGCATCATCGAGAGGGGATCTTTTTTATCGAGAGGCGCATATATATGGTGCGCACCGCTCTCTTTGAGCGCCATGACAAGCTCACCGCCGGCAGAGGCAACGCTCACGATAACGCCGCGTGAAGTAAGCGCACGGCATAGCTCTATAATGTGCGTTTCCGCGCCGCCTATGCCCATGCCCATCGTGACCATGAGTATATTCATATATGCACCTCCTTTTTATGTGATTATTGACAGCTGTGATGATGTTTACGCCGATAATGCGAATGTTGAGTGGGCTTTTGCATATTTGTGCAAAAACGAAAGCATTGGTTCCTGTTTTGGGAGGGCGTGCAGACAATGCGTGCACGAATCTGCTCGGCTTTTTCGTGCGCTATGTTCGTAGTATGAGGTTGCGGGGAGTGCGAAACTACCGACTTTCGCTTTGCCATTTGTTGCACACACTTGCCACGCACTACATCCTGCGACTAACTCGTGCACGCCGCGGGAATTAACCAATGCACGCAGTGCGTTGGTTGGCATCGCCGAGACAGGGCAAGGTTTGCAAGGAGGACGGCGCGAGTCCTCCTTGCTGACTTTTGCCGCGCTTTTTGTCAGTAAAAAGCGCGATAAACACAAAGTTTCTTTTGGTACTTTTCTTCACGGAAAAGTGCGATAAACACAAAGTATCTTTTATTACTTTTCGTCACCGAAAAGTACGACAAAACATTTTCTTCAAACTTCTTTTTCGCCAAAAGAAATTCAAAATCCCATATAGTTTTACGCTCCCGATGAAAATATTTGCATCGGGAGCGCTGAAAAATTATTTATCCTGATTATTTCTTGAGAGCGACGGCAACCTTTGCCTTAGCGGCAATATTCTGCGCGGTAAGACCGTATTCCTCAAGAAGAACAGGAACCTTGCCGCTCTTGCCGAACTTGTCCTCAACGCCTACGCGTACTACGGGAACAGGGCAGGCAGAAGCAAGCGACTCGCATACGGCACCGCCGAGACCTCCGATGATATTATGCTCCTCTGCCGTGACCACCGCACCTGTTTTGGCGGCAGAGCGCGCAAGAAGCTCATCGTCGATAGGCTTTATAGTATGAATATTGATAACCTCTGCATCGATACCCTCTGCCTTAAGCAGTTCGCGGGCTTCAAGCGCGAGATGAACCATCAGTCCCGTTGCGACGATAGTGACATCCTTGCCCTCGGCAAGAACGATACCCTTGCCCATCTCGAATTTATAGTCCTTGCCGGCATAGAGATACGGAACAGCCGCTCTGCCGAATCGCAGATAAACGGGTCCGACATAATTTATAGCCGCCTCAACAGCCGCGCGAGCCTCCTCGCCGTCTGCAGGACAGATAACCGTCATACCGGGAATGGTACGCATGAGCGCGATATCCTCATTGCACTGGTGCGTAGCGCCGTCCTCACCAACGGAAATGCCGGCGTGAGTTGCTCCTATTTTGACATTGAGATGAGGATAGCCTATGGCATTTCTCACCTGCTCAAAGGCTCTGCCCGCCGCAAACATTGCAAAGCTGGAGGCAAAAACCGTCTTGCCTGTTGTGGCGATACCTGCCGCAACCGTCACCATATTGCCCTCGGCAATACCGCAGTCAAAAAAGCGGTTCGGGAATTTCTTCTTGAAAACGCCTGTCTTTGTAGCCGCCGCAAGGTCTGCGTCGAGCACTACAAAATCATATTTATCGCCCAGTTCGGCAAGCGCATTGCCGTAGGCTTCTCTTGTTGCTATCTTATCAGCCATTTTCTCTTCCTCCTTTATGCCATAAGCTCGGCTACAGCCTGCTCATACTGCTCCTTGTTCGGAGCGGCACCGTGCCAGCCTACCTGATTTTCCATGAACGAAACGCCCTTGCCTTTTGTAGTATGGCAGACAACGGCTGTCGGCTTGCCCTTGCAGGCTTTAGCGGCAAGGACGGCGGCTTCTATCTCTTCGAGATTGTTGCCGTCGATGGAAATAACATTCCAGCCGAATGCCTCAAACTTCTTGTCGATAGGTGTGGGATTCATGACATCGGTTATTTTGCCGTCTATCTGAAGTCCGTTGAAATCTATGAAGGCGCAGAGATTATCGAGCTTGTAATGAGCGGCAAACATGGAAGCCTCCCATACCTGACCCTCCTCCAGCTCGCCGTCGCCGAGGATAGTATATACGCGATAGCTCTTGTCATAAATCTTAGCTGAGAGAGCCATGCCGCAGGCGGCGGAAATACCGAGACCCAGCGAGCCTGTCGTCATATCAACACCGGGCGTATGCTTCATATCGGGATGTCCCTGAAGGAAGCTGTCCGCCTGACGCAGAGTTTTGAGCATATCGCGGCTGAAATATCCGCGAAGAGCGAGAGTTGCGTAGAGTGCGGGAGCCGTGTGACCCTTGGAGAGCACAAATCTGTCTCTGTTCTCATCCTTCGGGTTTGCGGGGTCGATGTTCATTTCTTCAAAATAAAGGTATGCCAAAATATCGGCTATCGAGAGCGAACCGCCCGGATGACCCGAGGATGCGCTGTATACCGCCTCGAGCGCGCCGAGACGAATATCGCGAGCCTTTTCTTTCAGCATTGAAAGCTTTGCCTGTTCCATTTGAAAACCTCCAATTTCGTATATATGATTTTTATTTTTCACGGATAAATTACTAATTATAAATTGTATCATTTCATCACGAATTTGTCAACCGCATTTTGATGACAATCGGGTATATTTTGATTTTTTTGTGAAAAATCTCATTCATACAGCGTAAATTGCGTTTTTCCTCTTGTATTTTTGCGCATTTTGGTATATAATTAGTTATTATATTTTTATTTCTATTACCGGGAAAGGACACTACGGAAAATGAAAAGAACAACAATAAGCGAAATTTATAAAAGTCCCGAGTTTTTTGCGGATAAAGAAATCACCGTTGCAGGCTGGGCAAAGACTATCCGCTCCAGCAATGCTTTCGGCTTCATAGAGCTTGGCGACGGAAGCTTTTTCTCTCCGCTGCAGATAGTTTTTGAGGCGGACAAGCTTGATAACTATAAGGATATAGCAAAGCAGAATGTGGGCGCGGCGCTCATCGCGCGCGGCACTCTCGTACTTACTCCCGAGGCAAAACAGCCCTTTGAGCTGAAAGCCGCCGAGATAGAGGTCGAGGGCACATCGACACCGGATTTCCCGCTCCAGAAGAAGCGCCACTCGCTCGAATTTCTGCGCACCATAGCGCATCTGCGCCCCCGCGCAAACACATTCAATGCGGTATTCCGCGTACGCTCCTGCGCCGCTCAGGGTATACACAAATTTTTCGCCGAGCAGGGCTTTGTATATGTAAATACGCCGCTCATCACGGTGAGCGACTGCGAGGGCGCGGGCGAAATGTTCCGCGTGACAAGCTTTGACCTTGCAGATGTTCCGAAAAATGAGGACGGAAGCGTAGATTATACGCAGGATTTCTTCGGAAAGGCGGCAAACCTCACCGTTTCCGGTCAGCTCAATGCCGAGTGCTTCGCGCAGGCTTTTTCCAAGGTTTATACCTTCGGTCCCACCTTCCGTGCAGAGCGTTCAAATACACAGCGCCATGCGGCTGAATTCTGGATGATAGAGCCCGAAATAGCTTTCTCCGACCTTGCGGACGATATGGCTCTCGCCGAGAATATGACAAGATATGTCGTAAAGTATGTAATGGACAACTGCCCTGCCGACCTCGAATTTTTCAATAAATTCGTAGATAACACACTTCTCGACCGTCTGAATAATATAGTTAACAGCAGCTTTGCTCATGTGACATACACGGAAGCTATAAAGCTTCTCGAGGAAAGCGGCAAGGAATTTGAATACAAGCCTTTCTGGGGTTGCGATATGCAGACAGAGCACGAAAGATACCTCTGCGAGCAGATATTCAGAAAGCCCGTGTTCGTAACGGACTATCCCAAGGAGATAAAGGCATTCTATATGCGTCAGAATGACGACGGCAAGACTGTTGCCGCTATGGACATGCTTGTCCCCGGCGTTGGCGAGCTCATCGGCGGAAGCCAGCGTGAGGAGCGCATGGATAAGCTTCTCGAGGCATACGGGCGCTTCGGACTCAATCCCGAGGATTACTGGTGGTATACGGAGCTTCGCAAATACGGCGGCACGCATCATGCGGGCTTCGGTCTCGGCTTCGAGCGTCTCATTATGTATATCACGGGCGTTTCCAACATCCGCGATGTTGAAGCCTTCCCGAGAACGACAGGCAACGCCGAATTCTGATTTTTCATTTTTCATATTAAAAGAGGCAAAAGCAGATGAAAAATTTCAATCTCATGTCAAAAAGCGAGCTTATCGGGGAGGAAAAAGCTCTTTTATCAAGATATGACGCCTTCCTCAAAATGGGGCTCTCTCTGAATATGGCACGCGGACTTCCCTCCGCGCAACAGCTCGATATGGCTTCTCCCATGCTTTCCTGTGTGACGGGAAAGAACGGCGATTATCTATCCGAAAACGGAATCGACGCGCGCCAGTACGGCAAGCTTGAGGGGCTGGACGAGGCGGCACGCATATTCGAATATATGTGCGGTGCTCCGCGTGAGTGCACTACCGTGACAGGCTCGGCAAGTCTGAATATCATGTACGATGCGCTGACCTGCGCCATGCTTTTCGGCGTCGGCGAAGGGTATGCGCCGTGGTCGGCTCAGGGAAAGATAAAATTCATCTGCGTCGTCCCGGGATATGACAGGCACTTTGCCATGTGCGAGCTGCTCGGCATAGAGATGTTGAGCGTCGGCATCACACCGGAGGGACCCGATATGGATGCGGTTGAGGAGCTGCTCCGCGATCCCGCAGTCAAGGGAATGTGGTGCGTTCCGAAGTTTGCAAATCCCACGGGGTATACATACAGCGAGGCAACGGTGCGGCGCATAGCGGCGCTTCATCCCGCCGCTCCGGATTTCCGCATTTTCTGGGACAATGCATATACAGTCCATGATTTTGCGGGCGTTGTGCCACTCCCCGATATTCTCGCCCTCACACGCGGCACGGCAAACGAAAATATGGTCTATGAATTTGCCTCAACCTCGAAAATCACGACCCCGGGAAGCGGTATTTCCGCCTTTATGTCAAGCGTAGAAAACACGAAGTGGTTCCGGAAAATGCTCGGCGTGCGCATCATCAGCTATGATAAGATAAATCAGCTCCGCCATGCGCGCTATATACCGTCAAAGGAGGCACTGACGGCGATAATGGCACGTCATGCGGAAATAATCCGTCCGAAATTCGAGGCGGTGCTCTCCGTTTTCGGGCGTGAGCTTGCGTGCGCGGAAATTGCAGAGTGGACAAAGCCGACGGGCGGATATTTCATCTCGCTCGATGTAATGAGCGGCACGGCAAAGGAGGTTTTCCGCCTCTGCCGCGAAGCGGGCGTTACGCTGACGAATGTAGGTGCCACCTTCCCCTACGGCAAGGACCCGAAAGACAGCAATCTGCGCATAGCGCCGACCTTCCCGAGCGTGGATGAAATAAAGCTCTCTTCAGAGGTTATTTCCGTCTGCGTCAAGCTCGCCGCCGTGCGTGCGCTTCTCTCAAAATAAAAGCCGGTAAAAAGGCAGGAAAACAACAGGCAAATCTTTTTCAGGAGAAAATTTATGAAAATAGCAGTCCTCGCAGGAGGCTACAGTCATGAGCGCGATGTTTCGCTCACATCGGGATGCAAAATAGCGAATACGCTCTGCTCTCTCGGGCACAGCGTAGCTCTCGCGGACGTCTACAGCGATATAGATGCGACAAAAATACAGGATATGTTCAGTTCCTGCGGGAATTATTCCTATGCCATACCAAGCACCGAGCCGGACCTCGCGGCACTGAAAGCCGAGCGCGGCATGGGTGAGCGCCTTATCGGGCGCGGCATAATCGAGCTCTGCGCGGCGGCAGATATCGTCTTTCTCGCGCTTCACGGCGGCATGGGCGAGGACGGAAGAATACAGGCTGTCCTCGAATGCGCCGGCATAAAGTATACAGGCAGTGACTACGGTCCGTGCTATCTCGCCATGAACAAGAGCATTTCAAAAACGCTCTTTTCGGCGGCAGGCATTCCCGTGCCGCAGGGCTTTATCTACCGTGGCGAAAATGCGGAAAAAATCGCTCTTCCCTGCGTTGTGAAGCCGTGCTCCCTCGGCTCGAGCGTCGGCGTTTCCATCGTACATACAAAAGCCGAGCTTGAAGCGGCTCTCGGAAAAGTCTCGTCCTACAAAGGCGATACGCTTATAGAAAGCTTTGTTTCCGGTAGGGAATTTTCCTGCGGCGTGCTCGACGGAAAGGCTCTGCCAAGCATAGAAATAAAGCCGAAATCGGGTTTTTACGATTACGAGGGCAAATATCAGGCGGGCATGACGGAGGAAATCTGCCCCGCCGATATCACATCGGAGCAGGAGGCGCGTATCGCCGCGCTTTCCGAGGCGGCATACCGTGCGCTCGGACTTTCGGTATATGCGCGTTTCGATTTCATTCTCGATGAAAAAAGCGGCGATTTCATCTGCCTTGAAGCAAATACGCTCCCCGGCATGACACCCGCAAGTCTTATCCCTCAGGAAGCGGCGGCGGCGGGTATCTCATACCCTGAGCTTGTAACGAAAATAATAGAATTATCACTAAAAAAGGAATGATAAAATGAAAACCATAGTAGGTATAGATGTAGGCGGAAGCACTACGAAAATAGTGGCATTCAGCGGCGAAAAAATGATAGCGCCCCAGCTCGTGACGGCGACAGACCCGATAACCTCGCTCTACGGTGCCTTCGGTAAATTCACTGCCGAAAACAGGCTCGGACTCGGCGATATCGAAAAAGTGATACTCACCGGTGTCGGCTCGTCGCATCTCAAAGAGCCTATTTATGCGCTTCCCTGCGAAAAGGTGAGCGAATTTGAATGTGTGGCGCGCGGCGGGCTTTATCTCTCTCATCTTGACGAAGCCGTAGTAGTCAGCATGGGCACGGGTACTGCGATAGTCCACGCCAAAAAGAACGGCAACGATTATATTACAAATTATCTCGGCGGCACAGGTGTCGGCGGAGGTACGCTTGTCGGACTCTCGAAAATAATGCTCGGCATGGAATCGATAGAGCATATAACAGAGCTTGCCGCAGACGGTTCGCTTGATAATGTAGACCTGCGCATAAAGGATATTTCATCAAAGGAATCAATGATTAACCTTCCGCCTGATATGACAGCGGCAAATTTCGGCAAGGTTTCCGATGTCGCCTCCAATGCCGATATCGCCCTCGCAATAATAAATATGGTGTTTGAAACGGCAGGTATGCTTGCCATTTTTGCGGCACGCTCGCTGAAAACAAAGGATATCGTTCTCACGGGAAATCTTGCCGCCATGCCGATGGCAAACGAGCTTTTTACCTCGCTTTCACCGAAATTCGGCGTGAACTTCATAATCCCCGAAAAGGCACAGTTTGCTACCGCCATCGGCGCCGCAAAAGCGAAATAGGAATGATAAAAAGGTTAATATATTAAACATACAAAGAGAGGAAATCCGCAATGGATTTCCTCTCAGAGTGTCGAAAAAGTATTTTTTGCTGTAAAAGCAGATAAAAGCATTTTTTGATATAGCCTTCTCCTGCGGGAGAAGGGGGACCGCGATAGCGGTGGATGAGGAGTAAAATTGAAATTTTGAAACAAATATTGCTATAAATTGTCTTCAAACACCTCATCCGTCAGCCTACGGCTGACACCTTCCCCCACTGGGGAAGGCTTTCTTTTGTTGCCGATTCTATGTATCTCCAAAACTAATTTCTGAATTTAAGATTTTTCGACACTCTGGTCCTCACGCATTCCGTGTGAGGATATTTTTAGTTGCAAACTACTTTTTATAAGCCTTCTCCGGTGGGGAATTGACCGATTTGCGAAGCAAACGCGGTCGGCGTCGCCGAGACAGGGGAATAATTGACCGATTTTGCGAAGCTTTGCTTGATTCCCGCGATGGTCTGAAAAGTTCCATAGCATGCAGTCTCATTTCTCTGCTCCGTTTTAACAAAAATCCGCCGTTTTCATATAATACACCGAGAAAAATAACGCGGAGGGGACGAAAATGGCAATTCCTTTTACAAAAATGCACGGCGCGGGAAATGATTACATATTCATAGATTGCATGAGCGACAAAACGAAAATAAAAAATCCGGCAGAGCTGGCACGGCAGATGTCGCCTCCGCATTTCGGCATCGGAGCGGACGGCATAGTGCTGATACTTCCCTCCTCCGAGGCTGATGCGCGAATGCGTATGTTCAATGCCGACGGAAGCGAGGGCAAAATGTGCGGTAATGCTCTGCGGTGCATCGGCAGATTTCTCTATGAGCGCGGATACACCGGAAAAACCGCACTCGTAATCGAAACGGCATCAGGCATACGCCGTCTCTGGCTGAAGCTTAAAGGCGGCAGATTTGTCAGCGCACTTGCCGATATGGGGCGAGCATCGTTTCTCGCCGCCGATGTTCCCGTGCTTGCCGCGCCCGACCGTGAGGGCTACATCACAATCGGCGGGCTTCTCGGCGGCAGTTGCCGCGCCACCTGCATTTCCATGGGAAATCCGCATGCCGTCTTTTTCACCGATGACCCCGAAAAAACAGATCTTGCGGGAATCGGCGCGGCGCTCGCTAATCACCCGCTCTTTCCCGAGGGCGTGAATGCGGAATTTGCCCGCATTGCCGGAGGCGAAATATATATGCGCGTATGGGAGCGCGGCACGGGTGAAACACTCGCCTGCGGCACGGGAGCGTGCGCTTCTGCCGCCGCCGCCGTCCATCACTGCCTGTTACCGCATGATACGCCGATAAAAATTCATATGCGCGGCGGCGATTTTGAAGCCACTGTAAAAAAGAATTTCCGTGTTCTGCTCTCCGGCACGGCGGAAACCGTTTTTGACGGCACATTTTACGATACGGAGGATAAACTTTGATTTCGGCAAATGAAAATTTCACGCGCATTCCGGAAAATTATATTTTTGCAGATGTGGCACGGCGGCTGGCAGATTATAAAAAAGAGCATCCAAAATCTGATGTGATAAACCTCGGCACAGGCGATGTAACGCTTCCGCTTCCGTATCCGATATCACGTGCCATGGCTGAGGCATCTCTCGAAATGAGCACACCGTGCGGCTTTCGCGGTTATCCGCCGGATGGCGGTTACCCCTTCCTGCGCGAGAAGCTGGCGGCACGGTACGCGGATTTTGACATTGCGCTCTCGTGGGACGAAATCTTCATCTCCGATGGGGCGAAAAGCGATCTTGCCGCCATTCAGGAGCTTTTCGATTTCTCATGCGCCATGCAGCTCTCTCCCTCATATCCCGTTTTCGGTGAAAGCTGTCTGCTGCGCGGCAAGAGGCTTGTTTCGCTGCCCGCCACGCGCGAGAACGGATTTCTTCCTCCCCCGCCAAAGGATTTCCCGCTCAGCGGCTGTCTTATCTCAATCTGCTCGCCGGCAAATCCCACAGGCGCGGCATATGACAGGGCGGGGCTTTCCGCATGGGTCGATTTCGCACTCAAAAGCGGTTCGCTGATTATATTCGATTGTGCATACGAGGCATATATCCGCGACAGCCTTCCGCACAGCATTTTTGAAATTCCAGAAGCGAAATACTGCGCTGTTGAGACGGGCAGTTTTTCAAAAGCCGCGGGAATGACCGGCGTGCGATGCTCTTGGTGTGCTATCCCGCGCGAGCTTCGCATAAGCGGTGCCGAGGTGCGTGCGCTCTGGTCACGCAGGCAGAATATGAAGTTCAACGGCGTATCATACATAATCCAGCGCGGTGCCGAGGCGGCACTCTCCGAAGAATGCAAGCCGCTCCTTCGCTCAAATATCGACTATTACGCGGAGAACGCCGCTATACTCGCCGAGGTACTCCGCCGCCGCGGAGTATATTTCTCGGGTGGCAGAAATTCGCCTTATCTCTGGCTCCGGTGCGGTAATTCGCAACGGTTTTTTGAGGCGCTCCTGCATGCGGGCGTAGTCGGCACGCCGGGCTCGGGCTTCGGTGCGTTCGGAGAGGGTTATTTTCGCCTGACGGCATTTGCCTCGCGCAAAAATATTATCAAGGCAACGGCACTGATGGACAAATTTTTACAAAGTGATAACAATTTTACCTTATATAGCCCTTGAAAAATGGAAGAATATATTATATACTGTAGATGAAAAGACAATTTTTAAAAAAGAAAGGACGAAAAACTATGGAACTGACAAAAAACAATTTTGAAAAAGAGATACTCTCGCATGACGGGCTCTGCATTGTGGATTTCTGGGCTTCATGGTGTATGCCCTGCAAAATGCTCTCTCCTGTCATCGATGAGCTGGCAGAAGAATATCCCGAAGTAAAAATCGGCAAGGTAAATGTTGATGAGCAGGGCGAGCTTGCCGCAAAGTACGGCATTGCGAGCATACCTACGCTTCTCTTTTTCCGCGGTGGTGAGATAGTGAACAAATCCGTCGGCTACCGTGCAAAAGAAGCACTTGCAGAGCTTATCTCGGAATCATGAGAGGTGCAATATGGGAAAAGTACGCCTCAATGAAAACAAGGAAATAGTGGAAAATATCCGTGAGGGACTGCGCCGCACAGGCGGCTATTGCCCCTGCAAAACAGCGCATACGGAAGACAACAAATGTATGTGCAAGGAATTCCGCGAGCAGATAGCCGACCCTGATTTCGAGGGTTACTGCCACTGTATGCTTTACTACAAGGAGAAATAAAAATGAAGCAATTTGAAAACACAGACCTCATTGAAAAACAGATAAATTCGACCTCGGTATTCCGCGGCAGACTTCTCGATGTTTACAGCGATGATATAGAGCTTCCGAACGGCGATAAGGCAAAGCGCGAATATATCCGCCATGTCGGCGCGGCATGCGTTGTTCCGATAACGGACGACGGCAAGGTGATAATAGAGTATCAGTACCGCTATCCGGTCGCAAGAGTGATGACGGAAATCCCCGCGGGCAAGCTCAATTCCAAGAGTGAGCCTCCGGAGGAAGCAGTGCGCCGCGAGCTTCTCGAGGAAACGGGTATCACGGCGGGCAGGCTCATTTACCTCGGCGAGCTGATACCCACCTGCGCTTATTCGGATGAAATAATACATATGTATGTGGCAAAGGAGTTGAAATACGCAGAGCGCAAGCTCGATGACGATGAATTTCTCAATCTCTGCGAGGTTCCGCTCGAGGAGCTGGTGCACGAGATAATGGAGGGTAAAATCCCCGATTCCAAAACACAGGCTGCCGTGCTTCGTGCATATCTGCTCGAAAAAGGTATCTGAGGAGGGAGAAAATGAGTTACTCCGTAGAATACAGAAAAATCCCGAGCGGTGATAAGATTCATTCGCTCAATGTGAAGGTATATATTCCCGATGGAGAGAAAAAAGGTATTCTCCAGATAAGCCACGGCATGACCGAGCATATCGAGAGATATGATGATTTCATGGGCTTCATGGCGGAAAACGGATTTGTCTGCGTTGCACATGACCATCTCGGTCACGGAAAGACCGTGCGCGGAGATGATGAGCTCGGCTTTATCGCCTCCAAGGACGGCTGGCGCATCATGGTTGAAGACGTTTTCACAGTCGGCTCTGCGATAAAAGCTGAATATCCGGCACTGCGCATGGTTCTGCTCGGACACAGCATGGGCTCGTTTATCGCGCGGCTCACGGCATTTTATCACCCTTACTCATATAATGCACTGATAATCATGGGCACCGGCGCAAAAAATCCTGCGGCAGAGGCAGGAATCGCGCTCACTACGGCTATTGCCGCCGCGAAGGGCGAGAAGTACGTATCAAAAAAGGTTGATGATATGGCATTCGGCTCCTTCGGCAAGAAATTTGAAGGCGAAACACCCTACGACTGGCTGACGCGCGACAAAGAGAAAATATCAAAATATGCCGAGGATAAATACTGCACCTTCAAATTCACCGTTTCCGCAATGCGCGACCTTATGACGCTCAATAAGAATGCAAACTCGCGTGAGTGGTTCCGCCATATGGCGATATCCGGCATACCGATATTCCTTGTCTCCGGCTCTATGGATCCCGTCGGCGACTACGGCGCAGGTGTTACAAAGATTTATGAAACGCTCCGGAAAGCCGGTGTGCGTGACCTCACAATTAAGCTCTATGAAGGCGCACGCCACGAAATACTCAACGAAACCTGCCGCGATACGGTTTATCGCGATATTCTCTCATGGATGACAAAGAAAGTATGAAACCGAGTAAAGGTGAAGAGTGGAAAAGTAATAGGTAAAAAGAAAAATCCGCATATGCGGATTTTTCTTTTTGGTGGAGTGACCGATGCAATGTCCGAACTGTTTTTCATGGATTCAATTTCTTCTGAGGTCGGTATGGTGATAGGCGTATCATCGAAAGTAAGAAATACTTTAAAATGATCGTCATAAACAATTATTGCTTTTACAAGCCCGTCAATCAGGCGCTCCTTGTTCTTCTCTATTCTCAGATCGAGCTTGCGGAATTTATCAAGTGTGAAAAGGATAAATTCTTTTGAGATTTTCGGCTTCTTATCTTCCTCTGCTTTAATATTCGCCGTAAGGCTTTCCTCCTCGTGTTCCAATTCCTCAAGCCTTGAGCGCGTGGTTCGTGTCACAATTCCTTGTTCTATGGCTTTCATAATGTTGTCAATAGAAGAGCGTACCTGTTTCAGTTGAGCTTCAAGTGCGGGAATCATCTCATTTTCTTCGCTTAAAAGTGCCATTACATCGTCTGCCATGCGATCAATCGTTTTGTCATCACTCAACCATGAAGTGATTTTTTCGAGGATGATATTTTCTGTCCAATCCTTGCGGAGAGCTTTACGATCGCACTCATGGCGCTTTGCACTTGCGCATTTGTAATAGCGGTAGATCGCACCGTTGGGCTTGTTTGCACTGTCACCTACAAACATGGAATGACAGGTGCCGCAGAAAAGTTTTGTCGTCAGTAGATACTTTTCCGGAGCCTTTGCCTTGCCGGTTGCGTGTTTGTTCTGCCCCATACGGATTGCCACGCGGTCAAAAATATCTTTGGAAACAATAGCGGGTATCGCATCGGGAACGGCGATATCCTTATAAGCATACTCTCCGATATATCGACGGTTGGAAAAAATACGGGCGAGGGAGTTCTTGTTGAAACGATTACCTCTTGATGTCCGGATGCCTCTGGCATTAAGGTCTTCAATGATTTCGGTAATGGATTCTCCGCCGGCATACCTGCGAAACATTTCAATCACAAGCGGTGCCTGCGCAGGATTGATCTGATAATGCTGTTCCTCATCAATCATATAACCGAAAGGAACTGTTCCGCCGTTGAAACGGCACTTTAGCGCGTTTTCGGTCATGCCGCGGGTTACCTTTTCGGCGAGGTCAGCGGAATAGTATTCCGCCATACCTTCCAACACCGATTCGAGGATAATTCCTTCCGCACCTTCGGAGATTGCTTCGGTGGCGGAAAGAACGCGGACATCATTCTTTTTCAGCATTGCCTTGTACTTTGCCGAATCATAGCGATTGCGGGAGAAGCGGTCGAGCTTCCATACGATCACCACATCAAACGACTTCTTTCCGCTGTCCTTAATCATTCGCCGAAACTCGGGACGATTGTCGGTCTTGGCAGAATAGGCGCGGTCAATATAGGTAGCGACAATATCAATGCCATTCTTTCGGGCAAACGCTGTGTTTTCTCGGATCTGTCCCTCAATCGACTCTTCGCGTTGGTTATCCGAGGAATAGCGTGCATAGATAACGCCTCTCATCATGTGCCTCCTTTCGGTTTTGTCGATAAAGATTATACCATATGAAATTGTATTTGTCAAGTGTAATATCCAATAATATTATATATGCGTTTTCAACAACACAATATAATTGCATAAGACAAAAAGCTCAATATGATATCAATTCGAGCTTCAATAGAAAAGCAGTATGCAGGCCCATAGTTGGGCTTACATACTGCTTTTTAAGAAATTATTTATTATCTTGCTTTCATAAGAAACACTATGACATAAAAACAATAAAGTTGACATTAAAACCTTGCATTTGGCATAATTCGGTGATATACTCAAATTGTCTGTTGGTATAAGTTTACAGACGAGAAAGGTATGGTTTATGTTACCTATAATTGCAGCTATAAATGATGAAAGCGACAGAGATTTTGTCGAGGATATTTATAATAAATACGGCAAGAAAATGTATCTTGTTGCATTTGGCGTCCTGAAGAAAAAAGTGGATGCCGAAGATTGTGTCCATGATGTGATAAAGATAATTATTAATAACATTGAGCGATTTCGCAATGCTGATTATAACCACTTGATAAATCTGATTGTAAAATGTACCCGCAATGATGCAATAAACAAATACAATAAGGAAAAGAAAAAGCGTGAAATCGAAACAGACTTTCATATAAGGCTCGACGCTGATGGATTTTACAAGGACATTGAAATTGGACTTGCTGATAATTCCGAGCATTTTGATAACATTCTGATAAATGAAGAAAATAAAAAAAGGCTTGCCGAACTTATTTCGGGTCTTGATGATATATACCGTGATGTTTTATATCTTAAGTATCAGATGTTTATGTCCAACTTTGAAATTTCGAAATTGCTTTCTGTTTCGGAAAATGTTGTGAATGTCAGACTTTGCAGAGCAAAGAAAATACTGCTTAAGACAAGGAGCGAAGAATTGTATGAACTGCGGAAAAATTGATAAATATGATTATCTGATAGCCATGGCAACATTGGATGCCGGACTTGACGATGCTGAGATGTTTGAAAAGTTGGACGCATCTGAAGTTGTATTAAGCAATTGTACTATAAACAAAATAAATAACTTGATAAAGTCAAGCAGAAAATGTAAGACAAAAGATAACTCGAAAGCAAAAACCGTGCTTTCAAGGGTGGCTGTGATTGCGCTTGTAGTGATGTCGATTGCATTTGCGGCGATGATGAGTGTATCTGCTATCAGGAATGCCATATGGAATACTATTGTTGAATGGTACGATAAGTACATATCAATTGATTACAAGCCGGAGCAACCTGAATCTGTTCCTGCCACAATTGAAGAAATCAGAAAGCCCACTTTATTGCCGCAGGGAGCGGAGGAAGAAATAATTACTAATACGAGCGTTGTGTATTTCTCAGAGTATTACTTGGGCGACGAATGTATTATGTCGTTCAAGCAATCGGTATTGGATTCCGAAGAATCATATATTGATGCTGAGCTGGGAACGATGCAGAAAATAAAAATCGGTAACTTTGAAGCAGTAGCACTTATATATCAAAAGAATGATAGTATGAAAATTTTGTGGAATGATGGCGTATACGAATATAGCTTAACAGGATACCAAATAGATGCCGAAACATTGGTGACCGTCGCGCAAAGCGTGTCGGATTTGTCAATTTCGCCAAATTAACGGTGATATCTTGTTGAAATTTAACGAAAATAAAAAAACGCTGGGAAAATTGTAATTTTCCAGCGTTTTTCTTGTTATATAAAACGACAATAAACAAAAAAGAGAGGTATTAATTATGAAAAAAATTGTCAAATTATGCTTGCTGACCTTGACCAGTATTCTTGTGCTGTCTTTAATGACCGTATCTTGCTTTGCGGCAAAACCTCCAACGGTCGCACCGCTTTGGAATAATATTTCGGAGATTGATTTGATCGTTGGCATTAGTGGCAATAACGGAAACGCCACAGGAACATTGATAAAGCAGCCCGGTGCAACAAGATCTGAAGGAACTCTTACATTATACAGGCAAGTCGGTGATAACTGGATATATGTTGATTCGGCATATAAAAGCTCCACACGGGGACTTGCAGTAAGCATTGATTTTTATGCCGAAAGCGGAGTGCAGTATAAGGCTGTATTTGAAGGCACGGCATATCGCGGAGATGTTGGAGAAAGCCATACGATAACAAGATATAAGACTTGTCCGTAAAAATCATATCTAGATTGTTTTCTTCGACAATTTGTGATTTCGTTTTACACAAATAAGTATACAAAAACAAGTAATGGCGCCTCCCCAATATTCAACAACAAAAAGACATTAAATTTTAGGAAGGACTAAAAAATGAAGAAAATATTTACAAAACTATTATCTGTTTTTATATGCGCGCTTATGATAGCTTATCTTTTGCCGACGTCAGTATATGCTTCGGCTATAAACAGGATTTCAAAACCGACTGTACAGGAACAAGGGCAAAGTGTGGATGGAGATGCAGAACCATACGCTATCGGTGAAGATATTTCGTTACGTAATGAAAATACTAAGTATATTCGGATGTCGGACGGTTCATATCATGTTGCAATGTACGAAACTGCCGTCCATTATCTTGACGAAGATGGAGATTGGGATGAAATTGACAATACGCTTGTATCTTCTTCGTCAAATGATACAGATGGTTTCGCCGGTGTTTCAAACTTAAAGGGCAAGTGGTCTGTAAAGTTTGCAAACAACAGTAGCTCGTCAAAGCTCGTAGCAATAAAAGATTCAGAATACAAGCTCAGTTTTCATCTTGTTAATGCAAATAAAAGCAAAGCGGCTACAGTTATTCAACCGGACCTTTCGGAAAACGACGAATCGTCTGTGCTTGAACGCATATTGATTGTCAAAAAAGGCATTTCAAGAGTTAAATATTTGGACATTCTTGATGGAGTAGACATTGAGTATGTGATGGTTGGAAATTCTATAAAGGAAAACATTATAGTAAAAAACAAGTCCGGTAATTATCAATATGTTTTTGATATGAAGCTTAATAAGCTTACTGCAGAACTTATCGATGAGAAGTCTATCGTTATTAAAGACGAAAAAAACGGAGATGTCGTGTACACGATGACGGCTCCGTATATGGTTGATGCAAACGGAGAATATTCAAGTAATGTTTCGTATAGACTTGAAAAAGTAAAGAATAAAGAATATCGTGTAACCGTTCTTGCTGATGAAACATGGATGAATGAAGAATCTCGAGCATTTCCAGTTACCATAGATCCTCCGATAAGCGCAGGTGGATTCGATACACAGAATGTTGATGACGCACATGTTAAGAGCGGAAGTCCTGATCAAACATTTAACAGAGAAGGATATCTTTATGCCGGATATGACAGTAATGCCGGCGCGGGTAAAAACAGAATATTTTGGCGTCTTAACACTCCGCCTTCGATTCCTTCGAACAGTGTAATTGTAGATGCCAAACTTTCATTGGGGCAGTTGAGCAATAACGGATACTCGGCTGTTGCAAGTGCTAATTTTTTAACGCTTGCACTGAGAAAGGTCGTCGAAGAGTGGAACGCAGAGACGATAACATGGAGCAATAAGCCAAATGTTGAAGATACGATATACGATTATCAGAACACAAACGCAACACTTAACGGGCAGTACCTTACATGGGATGTTACAGCCATCGCAAAAGCGTGGCATTCAGGAGAAGAAAACAACGGCGTTGCAATCTATCCGGATGTTGAATACGATGGTCAAGGTAACGGTAAGTGGGCAAATGCAAGATTTATTTCCTGTAACATGCCAAGCAATCAAAGTCTTGCGCCAATTTTTACAGTGACATATCGCAACACTACAGGGCTTGAAGATTACTATACGTATCAGACACAGTCTATTGGCAGAGCAGGCGTCGGATATATAAGCGATTACACTTCCCAACTTACACTTGTAAATACTGATATCGTTAAAAGCAGTACGATCTTATCATTTAACATAAATCATATTTATAACGATGGTCATACCGGGTCATTCTATACCGGAATTACTGCCACGGGTGCTTCCACGGAGTCTCCTGCAAATTATGGAAATATGAAGCTGGGCTACGGATGGAAATTGAATATCCAAGAAACCGTATATTCTGTTACTTTCCAAGTTCCAAAAACATCGTCAAAAGAGTCATATTCGGTAACATACCTTGTCTATAACGATGGTGATGGAACAGAACACTACTTTTGGGGAGACCAAGATCAAAACCCAAACCTCTTTGTTGATGAAGATGGGCTTGGGTTGGAAATATCAAAGTCGAATAACACGTATGTAATGAAAGATGCCAAGGATAATGTTAAAACCTTTGTCAATGGGCTTCTTTATAAAGTATCGGATGCGAATGGCAATACAATAAAAATAGTTTATAATACTTCGAATGGTCAGCCCACAACAGGCGCCAATCGAATAGTTCGGGTTGTCAGGTATAACAGCGGATATCAGACAGAGAGTTCTGCTGAGACAATAGCGACATTTACATATGATTCATACGGCAATTTGACTTCTATAAAAGATTCTATAGACAGATCAACCGACTTTACATATGTCGGCAATTTGCTTACCGCTGTTCAGTACCCGGATTCTCAAACAATTCAGTATGGATATCAATACAAGACTGTAAACAGTCAACAGATTGCATTTTTGAGCACGGCGTATGATGCGGAGTCCAAATATGGCATTCAATATACGCGCGGAAGTAACTGGAACCCTTATGCAGTTACATATGTGAAAGAATATTATAGCAATGGGACAATTGTTCAGTATGGTCAAGAGTTCTCGGTAACCAATACATTTGGTGAGAAGACGGAATATCGTTATTCTGGGCCAGACAGTATAAATGGAAATGCGGATGACATTATAGTAACATACCTTTTTGATTTCAATGGTCGTTCTGCAAATGTTTATACGACGGATGTCACATATAATACTGTCTATGGTGCAAGCACAGTAACTTATACGCCAAATGCTTCAGATCGAACAAGCCTGTTTAAACAGCGAAACAGAATATCTTCGCTTGGAAGCATCGGCGTCGCACCAAGAAACTATATAGCCGATGGCAGTATAGAGTTTACCGGAACTACGCTTTACATGGGCGGAAGTCAAGGCACATACTGGTCATCATTCGGAGGCACCTCGAGTATTTCTGCTTCGATTACATCATTAAAGCCAAGAACGGGAAATTATTCTATTAAGTTAACATCAACATCTGCAAGCTCCGACGAAGCAGGATATACATACAACACCGGTAATATGACTTTAAAAGCGGGACAGACATATACTTTTTCCGCGCATGTTAATCTGGAATCTTTTTCCGGATTATCGTCGGGAGGTGTATATCTGAAAGCCGCATCCGTATCGGAAACATTCGTCGGCAATAAAGTAAAAACTGATCTTACAACAGATTTGATAGAGAACAACTGGCAAAGGCTGAGCGTTACTTTTACGCCTACCGTTAACGGAGTGTTCAATTTAAGTTGTTGTGTAGTAAACGCAACAGGAACTGCATATTTTGATGACTTCCAGTTGGAAGAGACTTCTGCACCGTCTTCATACAATATGATTTCGAACGGTGCAATGAGAACAGAACAAGCATGGTATACAGGAACAAATGCCAATTCGGAATTTGCCGCGGCGTTCATTGAAGATATCATATACAATTCTATCAGTATATCAGGCAAAATGACTTCACCGTCGTATTCTTTCCAGGAGATAAATGTCGGAAAATCTTCTAACACAACATTTATTTTATCCGGATGGGCATATGCGAAATCCGTTACATTGGAGGATACACATAAATTTAATGCCGAGCCTGTAAGGTTCAGCCTGAGCGCATGTATTGAATATTCGGATGGAGTTCTTGAAGACCATTTCATAAATTTCAATCCGGATATAATGTCTGAATGGCAATACACATCAGGCGTAATTGTGCCGAAAAGAGCCAATCAGACAATCAATAAAATCACAGTATACCTTAACTATGGTTTTAATGCAAATAATGCATTTTTCCGCGATATAGCTCTTGTTGAAGAAGAAGTACAGACATATAGCTATGATGATAACGGAAACTTGATAGCAGCAACTCAAACCGACAATTCAACAATAACATCAAGTTACGAAAACAATAACATTACATCTATAAGCCAAAACAATAAAAATTACGAGTACACTTACAAAATGACAGGAAACAAGCATCTGCTTGACACTGTAAAAAATGCCGGTGTCACAATGAAGTTCACCTATGACAGTGCAGGAAATGTCACAGGAACAACTATTTCAGGCATTAGTTATGACAAGACATTGATTTCATCAACAAGTTATACGAATAACGGCAATGCCATAAGCAGTTCTACTGACGCGAGTGGTATAACAAAGAGTTATTTGTATAATGATCGCGGATTGCTTGTCGGAGAAACAGATGCAAACGGCGTGACAATGCGCTATGATTACCACGCCGGGAATGACCGTCAGACGGTTGCTTACATTTCCGGACTTGTGTCAGCAAGCTATAATTATCTCAATGGTGCACTTGATAATATTATCCGCGGAGGATACATAGCCGGAGATTCTGAAAAGAAGAATCAGATATATACATTCAACCGCGATAACTTTGGTAATGTTACAAGTGTAAAAGTAGGAAACTATACGCTCGTTACTTACACATATGGCTCGAAGAACGGACATCTTACACGCACAACATATGGCAACGGAACTTACATAGACAATGTATATGATAAGCTCGATCGTGTTGTGGAAATTAAGGTGAACGGTGAGACAAAATATAAGTATACATATGCGGGAAATGGCGATTTGTACAGTATTGAAGATATTGACAGTGACATAAAATTCTGCTATAATTATGATAGTCTCGACAGATTGATATCAAGCTATCAGCTGATAGGTTCCAACATAACTCTTCTTACTCAATATGATTATGACAACGAAAACCGTGTGTCCGTTTATCATTGCGGCATCGAGGGAGCTGCAGGCGGAACTCTCGGGCACACCTATAGTTATACATATAATTCAAATGACGGAAATCTGTCAAAAATCAGCGTAACAGGCAACAATATTTACGGTGACAATCTCGTCTATACTTATGATAATCTGAAGCGGCTTTCCAAGAAGAGCATGACCGGTCAGTATCGTACGCTCGCTCAGGAATATGGGTATCGTAACATTTCTTCCACGAGAACAACCCTTCAGATTCAGGATTTGACATGGACTTTGCAAGGCACGACGACACTTGCATATTCATACACTTATGATGCGATCGGTAACATCACAGAAATAAGAAAAGACGGCTCGCTTGTTGCTTCATACACATATGATAGCCAAAGTCAACTTAAAAGCGAAACTCTGTACGATCAGGATCTGTTCTACACTTACAATTATGACAGCTACGGAAATATTCGCAGTGTATACAAGCGTCAGTACAGCACGAATGCCCTGATCAACTATGAATCCTACGACTATAACGATTCATCGTGGCTTGACAAGCTGACATCATATAACGGAACCGGCATAACATATGACAGCATCGGAAACCCATTATCATATTACAATGGCGGAAGTTATAGCTTTACATGGGCTTCGGGAAGAAAACTTCAGACCTCATCTCACAACGGTGTAAACTCTTTTTACGCATACAATGCTGACGGGCAACGAATAAAGAAAATCTGCAGCGGAACAATATATAACTATTATTATTCGGACAGAGCGCTCGTGCGCCAGACCGGAGGAGGAAACACAATCGACTTCCTATATGATGAAAACGGAAGTGTTTACTCCATAGTATATAATGGCACGCAGTATTATCTTGTAAAGAATCTGCAAGGCGATGTAACGCAGATACGCAGCGTCTATGGAACCGTTCTGGTAGAATACGCATATGACGCGTGGGGCAATGTGCTTGATATAAGCGGTACATATGCATCGACGCTGGGTCAGAATAACCCCATACGCTATCGCGGATATTATTACGATTCAGAGACAAGTCTCTATTATCTCAACAGCAGATATTATGACCCTGCGAATCGTCGGTTTTTGAATGCAGATAACATTGGCTACTTAGGCACGGGCAGTAATCTAACCGGTTACAATCTCTTTGTCTACTGCGGAAATAACCCGGTTACAGGCTATGACCCTGCTGGAACATTGGATTGGGGAAATCTGTTTAAAGGCAGTGGTTGGCTTGCAGTCGGTGTTACAGCGATTGCTGTAGGTGTGTCTGTTTTGACCTGTGGAGTTGCAGCACCCGCGATTATGGCGGTTGCTGCTGTAACAGTGGTAGCTGGTGCTGCAACTGCAGTAAACGGAGTCTCGGAGCTTGGTGAAGCAGCCACAGGACATAATTTCATGCGGGATGATGTGTTTCGAGGCAATGCAAAAGCTTATAACACATATGCGCATACGACAGCCGCTGTTGCCGAAATTGGCACAATGGTTTGTGGTGGATGGCTAAAGGCCAATGCGCCAAGAATCGAGGCTTACAATAATGTACAAAATTATACATATGCAGATGGTGCCGCTAAACACGTTGGAGAGCGATCGTACTACGATTCCACACTTCTAAAGAAAGAAATAATCAAGTATGGTACAATGACGAATGAGGGTAGAGGGGTTTATACTTTTAGAGCAGCAGGTACAGCATTTAGCAATGTGCGGCAAACTTTTCAAAGTGGTATTTGGGAATTAACTACGATTAATGGGAAGGGACTAATTGGTCATTTTTTGCTAAGGAGTTAAAATGAAAAAGCAAATATGTATTGTATACGAGCCATGTGATGAAATAAAACAGGGGAAATCAGTTATCACAGGTGATGGTTCAATGATTTACGTTCCGTCACCATCAATATGTCCTTTTTCGGTGTATCCGTACCATTGGTCGTTTGAAATTGCCACATCAGTTGTTACAGAGAACAAGTATAAACTAGAACACTTCTTAGGAAATCAGGTTTTTTTGAACTGTGAAACTGCAAAACTTAAAAAACCTACTGCTTCCGCTGGATGTATATATGTGGAGATTAATTTTCCGCATGCAGATGGCGTATACTATTCTGATTATGAGCAGTTCTGCAAAAAGAAGTATTATGATCCGGATAATAAAATACTTGCTATTGGGGACATTTATGGTGAGGGAAAGTGTATTGAGTTCGCAAAAGGACAATACGTAGTTATTGACGACTTTAACCGGCTTGTATCAGCATTTAGTTTAATTTCAGAGTGATTTAATACTGCAGGCATCGCTTTTCGGGGACAAGCAGAAAATTTGCTTCAATGAAAGTGAATAACTTCAGGAGGCTTTAGTAGCATGAAAAAAATGATTTATTCTCCCTCAATATTCTGGCTGGTTTTGAGCTGCGCATACTTGCCTGTCTGTGCTCTCACATTTTACATTATTTGTTCTGATTTCATTCTGTTGCCTCCTTCGCCTCAATTAATTGATTGGATTGAACTTGGGCTTTCACCTATTATAATTTTAGTTATATTAATGTCAGCTCTCGGTGCAATAATAACATTTGATTTTCGGTGCAGGCCAGTTTTCTTAACTGTAGATGAGATCACACATGGTTTTATTTTCAAAAAAAGGATCAAGAAAGAGAATATAACAGGTATAGGCATTGCCCAGATATACGGCACAAAGACAGCAGAGTCAATCTATAATAATCACAAATATGGAGTGTACATTTGTACTGGCCAATGTGATGAATCCTTAATTAAGAGAATCGGCATTTGGGAAGCACTGTTCCACAGTGAGCTAATTAAAGGACTTAGTAAATGCCACTTATCACTGAAACGGAAAGGCACAGACACAAGCAGTAATGAGCAATTATATCCAGACACCATATTTTATCTGGGAAAAAATTTAGATTCGTATGCGGTCATAAAAGCATGGATGTCCGAAACATGAGGTATATATTATTTTGAACCATGAAATACAAACTTTCTAAAGAGGAATCCCTCATATTAAGACTGTTTGTAGAGCGAGAGGTGCCGGACTTTATATGCGAGGTAGTGATAGACAACATAAATCTAAGCGAGCATTATGAAGAGCTGTTTAACTACTCCATTGCTGTGCTTGACGGCACAGATGTGGAGTTTGGGAAAAACGCATCCGGCACAGACCGAGCATTCGTTTTCGCTCAGCAATACAAAGTTAGGTGAATATACATGAGCATGGACTATATGGAACAAAGATTATTTGACCTGTATGACAAGTATCTTTACAGCTATGATGAACTTCTGAAAAAGGCATTGGCGGAGACTTGCTATACGGAATACTCCAAAGGTGGGGAGACTTTCCACAGGGGATACTACTGCCCTCGCCTCGTACAAGATTTGATCATAGGTAATGCAAACCGCGGCAGACTCCTGAAGAGACGTCCGGCTGTCAACTATGACTATATCTATTATTTGAACGAAGCGCGGCAAATCATCATGGTCGATTATTTCGCCACATGGGAGGGCGGCAGTAAAACTCTGTACACAAGGGAGTTTGTCTTTCACCGAGAAAATGCCGAAATATCCGTGGAGTATAAACTGAATTATTTTTTAGACCAAATCAATATGTACTCCGCATCGCTGTGCGATTATGAGGCAGGGAAGCTCCGCGCATACAGGCATCTGTGCGCGTCTGCTTATTGCAGAGACGACGGTAGCCGCTACGTC
>ERZ860322.582-NODE-582-length-26181-cov-27.207686_pt1 | contig 26181 bp, 38 predicted proteins | sample MGYA00509979_ERZ860322 | MGnify/ENA primary metagenome ERZ860322 (study PRJEB30046, sample SAMN00715217) | human gut metagenome | study: EMG produced TPA metagenomics assembly of the A metagenome-wide association study of gut microbiota in type 2...
TGTGAATTATCTGTAAATTCAGCTTTTGGGGACTTGACTTTTATTTGCAGGTCTTATCATATATCAATACACTGGAAAACAAAATCATCTGCCAGCAGTTCGTTTTCCATAAGCATATACACGGCGTTTATCAGCGCCACCACCATATCCACCTTGCCCGCACTGCGCTTCTTGTTGACGTACATATTCATGTTGGTGTCATATGTGCAGCGGGCATTCTCAAAGCTGTTTTCCAGAAGAGCATTTCTTTCATAGCGGAAGCTTCCGCCCAGTATGCTCTCTTTCAACAGCTTTGTGGCAGGGTGCAGAACACTTGAATGCTGTTTTACTATGGTACATTCGATAGGATCATCCGCACTTTCCACCTTTTGCATCGAGGACAGCGCATTCATTCTGTCCCAGCCTGCACCCGCAACGGTCACGCCCAGAGTGATTTCAAGGGTCAGGATATAGTCCTCCACAACAGCATAGTCGATGACCTCATCACCGCAGGCAATACAGTACCTTGCGGCAACGAATTTCTTGTAGTCAATGCCCTCTCTCGTGGATTTAAGCTCTATCTTGTCCGCAGGGATAAAGCCCATCACACGGGCAACAATAACGCCGTCATCATTTGTGACCATAGCAACGGCAGTGTTATCGTCCGTGAGCGAAAGGTCATTGCCCAGATATACTTGCCTGCCTCTCCACCAGCTGTCGTCAGGCTCAATGCGGCAAAGCTGTACCTTGTCAACAGCCACATAGCCCTCGGTTCCCACGGACTTATAGCGGATATTGCAGTGCTTGCAGAGAAAATTCTCCCGCTTGTTTTCGTAAAGCACAGCCATCTGCCGCTTTTCAAAGAGATTATCAAGCATCTGAGGCTTTCCATGTACCGCAGGATTTGCCTGATAGATAACATTGTCGTTATGCTCCCAGTCGTTGATGATCTCTATGTCAGGCTCATACAGCAGCGCAAACACATTTGTGCGCTCGATTATGCCGTCAAGAATTTTCTTGCTAAGGTCTATCTGGTCAAGGAAATCATTGTTTTCATTGGGATATTGGGTAGATATGATAATACCAAGCTTGTTAGGCAACGTTATCTGCGATGAGGTCATTGCTTCTACGGGATAGCTGTCCATTGCGCCGTCCTCGTCAGCAAGAAAGGCGTTTGCAAGCTTGCCGTCCAGTCGGTCATTTGAGTACGCAAGGGGCGTATATTCAATGTCCGTCAGCTTGCAGGTTATCATGTCCCTTGTTATCTTGAAATGCTTCACCAGAAGCGGAGAGACCTTAATAATTTTCCTTACCGCCAGTCTCAGCTCCGATGAAAGCTTGTAATCGGGTGCTACGGAAAAAAGCCGGGCGAACCTCGGCTCGGTCAGCATCAGAATGATAAAAATGACCGCCGAAACAAATGTCTTGAAATTCTTGCGGGCAATTTCAAGGATAGCCGTGGAATAATACCGACTGCCGTCCCTGCCCTTGGTGCAAAGCACCGCAGCGATGAACAGCATCGCATAATCTTCCAGCCCCGTAAGCATAGGGCAGTTAAGGTCAGGGTGTACCATAAGGCGGAGAATGCCGCTTATCCGCTTGTATTCCGCCATGCTCACATACGCATCGGGGTTTCTTCCGTCCGCAATTTCAAGCCATTTTTCGCACTGCTTCTTTACGTATCGTCCGACCTTGCCGTCGGTCTCATTAACACAAAAAAGGGCGTATCTGTATGCCCTTGTATCGGTGATATTCAAGCAAAATACGCCCTCCTTTTTCACTCAAAAATACTGCTTTTCCTGTGCATAAACTCCCAGCACTCGTTGAGATATGCCTTTCCGCTGCCGTCCGACCTGCCGAGTATTTTTATCTTGCAGGCATCGGCAAGCAGGAGCTTGTAATCAAGGATATCAAGCTCATTTATGCGGTCAAAATCAAACCCCGTGTGTTCTCTGACAATGCGTTCGCCGAATGTCAGCACAGGGAGCTTTGTCTCTTCCTCGTCATGCTCAAAATCGGGCTTGTCGGGTATGCCGTAGATATCCGCAAATTCCTCGCAGTAGTCGTTCACAGCCTTGATATAGCCGCTCACAAACTCACACAGGGACTGTATTGGCATATCCTCGGGGATCTCCGCCAGAAGATATGCAGCCCTTTTTATCTCCCTGCCGCTGCAGGCAATGTTGATAACGTCCCATGTGTGCTTTGAGCATACGGGAACATTGATAATGCCCACAGGCGGAAGAGCAGCGGGAAAAACAGGCTTTTCAAACGGGGTTATTCCCCACTCGCAGTCCATACATGACCTGCCTTTGCATCGACCATAAGCATGAACTCGCCCGAATCATAAAAAGGCTCCAGGGCATATGCACACGCAAAGGGAGTTACGCTGTCCTGCTTCCATACAGCGTCAAAGCCGCTTGTGTTCTTGCCGATAACAACGACCACGGTATCGCCGTACTTCTTGTCATCGTGCTTGAATGCAACAACGTGAACAGTCTCGTCCATGTTGCCAAGGCCGCCTACAAAGGTAAATCCGAAGCCCGATGTGGTATCTTTGGAGTGCTTTGCGGTGGGGTACTGCTTTGCGATAGTCTCACCGTTGGCGTTAAAGAGCTTGAAATTCGATGTGCCCTTTTCATCGGAGATAACATCAATTTTCATCTCGCCCAGGTCTGATTTGTCGGAAAGGTTGGAAGTCTCCACCTTTACCTCGTAGCCGTCTTTAAGGTAGCCTATCTGGTTATCCTCAACCATAATGCCCGAAATGTACTTGATGACCGCAGCCGCTTCCTCCGGTGTGATGGCTTTGGTATCCGCAACCTTGGGAAATGTACTTGCGTCATAGTCGGCGCTGTAAACACGGCCCGAGCCGTAATAGGTCTTTTTGGTCATTGCCATAGATCATTCCTCCTCGATATGTTCTGTAATATCAAACACATACTGTGTGTAGAACAGATTGTTTGTGCTGTCGTAGCCCATGGTGCAGGAAAACTCGCCCGCTCCCGCTGCGGCAGCCTCGAATTTCTTTTCTCCCTCAAAATCGCTTTTCTGCTTGCTTTCACGGTAGAAAAACGTAATTTCAAGGGGATAATGGCGGTAAAATGCCATTTCGTCAGCACCGTCAAAGTCCTTTTTGGGAATGTTATAGGTGCCGAAGCGGTGCTCACCTGGAACAGCCCTGAAAGAGTACCATTCCATGCGCCCACATATTTTTTTGGCTTCCGCCAGTATCTCTTCAAAGGTCATTGACCGTCCTCCTCGGTGTATATCCGCTTTGCACGGAACTTTATCTCGCTGTGCCTGCACCCTACATCATCGGCAGGGGAAATAAGCTCATATACCACGCCCCCCGATACAGCTCTGTACTGCATGGGCGTAATTCGCATAAGGGCAGGCTGATATCTGCACTGTATCGTTACCGTCAGCGCCGCCTCATAGCCTGCGTTGGCTATGAAAAACTCGTTTCCGCTAAGTCCGTTGATGTAGCCACGACAGGTGAGGTGGTCTTCCCACACATCGTTCACCGACCGCTGGAAGCATATCACAGCATTGAGCTGACCTGCCGTTATCATAGGTAATTCACCGCAATTCCGCCCAGTATCTGCTTTACCGTGGGATTTTCCCTGCCGTTGGCTATTTCGACAGAGCGGTTGTCGTACATATCAATGCACAGGCAGTTGAATGCGTGTATCACTTCGGGACAATCGTCCAGCCGTTCATCTGTAAGCCCCGTGTAGGTGCGTATGTAGCCCTTGGCAGCTTCCATAATGTTTTCGATAAGGCTGTCGTCAAGGTCATAGTCAATGCGCATTGCCAGCTTTACGCTGTCGAGCGTTGCTTCGCTTAGCTTCATTCTTTTCCTCTCCTTTGGTTTCGGCAGCGATAACATATCCGCAGTGCAGGAGGTCGGCAGCTGTCTGTTCGGACAGCTCCCTTGTTTCTCCAGCCTTCATTGATACCGCTCCCGCAAAGGTCTTGACTGCGGTGTATCTCATCAGCCGTTACCCGTCTGCCTTAGGACAGGATACGGTAACATATGCCTCGTCATTTACGGGTCTGCCGTCCAGCCACATGATTGAAAGAACGCCCTTCATGCCGTAGTCAGCGTACTTTTCGTTCAGCACCTGCATAGTCACTTCGGGGTTGATGTTTACCTTGTAAGCCCTTGCAAAATCGCCGAAAAGGATAGGCTTTTTTTCCGAGCCGATATTGTCCATAGCGTCCGAGATAAGCACAGGCTTGCCCAGGATATATCCCGCAAAGCCGCTTGTAAGGTTGTCGTTCTGGTGGAAGATGAACCTGCCGCTTGCGTCTGTCAGCAGTCTTATTGCGCAGAGGGTGTCGTTTGACATGATCCATGCCGCACCCTGCTGATAAGGTGCCTTGAGCTTGTGGTATATCTTTACAATCTCGTCCGCCGTAATAGCCACAGCCGATGCCATAGCGTATGCTGTGCCGCCTGTGGTAAGTCCGTAGGGCTTGCCGCTGCCGTCACCGCTGATTATTGCCGTTTCTGCCTTGAGGGCAAAGTCTCTTTCGGTCTGATACATCACTTCGGAAGCAATGTCAAAATCATTCTGATTGATAAGCTCCAGCGAAAGCTTGCTGAGAGCTGTCAGCTTGTGGTGCTTTATCTCAATGGTCTTGAACTTGGCGCTTGAAGCGGTTATCTCGCCTATCTCGTCGGTCCAGCCTGCGGATATCTTGTTTTCACTGTCTGCGATTATCTGCTTGTAAACGCCCTTGGAATTTACTACAGATACCATGTTCAGCACCCCCGAAAGCGCCACGGTGTCGTGAATGATATCCTGTGAAAATTCGGAGGGGATAATGCTGCCTGTTGATGAGGTGGTCATTTCGCCCGCTCTCAGCTCAGTTCCCCTGATGTAGTCGGATACGATATCCTTTGCGGCTCTCTTTTCCTCGCCGTCATCGGCGATGAGATCTGAACCGCCGTCAAGGTCACAGCCTGTGTCGTTGACCTTCTGGGCACGCTTTTCAAGCTCAATGGAACGGTCAGTGTCTGCGATCTCCTTGTCAAGGGCTTCAAACTGTGCCGCCTCTTCATCGGAGACCGCACGGTTCTCCGCCTTTGCCTTGCCGAGAATAGCGTTCATCTGTGCGGTGAGCTGTCCTCTCTTTTCGATAAGTGACTTTAAATTCATGCTTTTTTCCTCCTTGTTTTGGTCGTTTGGGTATAAAAAAGCCGCCTTGCAGTGCTGCTGTGCAGCCGACTGCAAAACGGTCATTTTGATTATGGGTATAATCGTTTTTTACTTGCTTTCTTTGAGATATTCCGCATATCTTCTGCGGTATTCGTTCAGGCTCATGCCGTTTGCTCCCTCAGGATAATCGGGTTCATCACGCTGAACGCCGTCATCTTCCCAGCCGCAGACAGGGCAGATCTCAAAACAGTCATCTTCTTCAAAAGTGTGCTTTCCGCATACAGGACAAATTTCACCTTTCATTTTTGTGCCTCCGTATCTTTGGCTTTTCGCCTTAAATAATAATCTTCGGTTGCGGTAAACATTGTTTTTATGCCTAACTTGGGGTTTCCTTTTACATAGTCCTTGGAAGATTTATCATAGCGAACAACCTCACCTTTTGAAGTCTTGTATCCCATTATATTTCCGCCTACAGGCATTTGTACAAGTTCAAGTGCTCTTTGAGCATAGCCTTTCATATCATAGCCCCTTGCTTCATATTCTGCCTTGTGGCTTGATATTTTAGGTTGCTCATTTCCATACCAATGGTTCGCAAGATTTGTTGAAGAAAAGCCCTTCTCAAATTCATTTGGACCTGCTGCACTGATATAGCTGAAATCTTCCGAAGATTTCATTATACCACTTTCAGCGGATTTGTCAATACTTTCGGAAAAACTTGAAGCGCCGCCAACGCCCTCCTTGCACCACATTCCCTTTGCGTTTCTCGCCTGTGACGGGTTATATCTCACCTCATACATTCAGGGCGGTGCTTCCGCCGCCTCGGCTCTCAGCTCCAGCTCTCTCATTCTCGCCCGGGCAAGGCGGGCTTCATAAGAGCTGTAGTCGGGTGTGTCGGGTTCGGCACGGGAATAATATTTTGCCTTTTCGTCACTGCTCAGGCTATCCCATGATTTGCGGTCAGCAATAAACATATTCTGTTGAGACTTCATAAATTTTCTTTTTGCTTGGTCGTCTCTTAGCGTTCCCTTTTCCCATGAACCACTCGATTTTGTCCTGCGGAAATACGTTTCTCCGTTTACCGTTATTTCTCTTGCTCCTGTTTCAGCTGCTTTGGAAACTTCGTCTTTGAACGCCTCGTCAAAATTTTTTTCGTTTTGACGGCGTGTGTTTTTACCTGACTTATCACGGAGCGAGTTCATATATGTACTGTGCTCTCCCGCTATATTCATGGATTTGTCAAACGCTTTGTCAGAACCGGCAACCTTACGGGCGGGACCTACGGTGTAAACATCGAAATACTTCTGTCTTGCTTCAAGCTCAGCCGCAGAGTATTCATATATTTTATCACGTGCAGCATTCTTTTCGTCATCTGAAAGATTGAGAGTTCCAATTTCATCATATTCTCTGTCATATGTTCTGGCTATTGCACTGCCCGCATCATAGAAATTTGAGCCTTGTGCATTTGCTTTGGATATTTTGGCTTTGTCAAGTTCTTTCTTTGCTCCGCTCCTGGAAGTTTTCCACTGCTCATACTCGCCATCAATATCACGTTCAAACACATAAGCCGACTTGCCGCCTTTGGAGTATAAAAATCCGCCGCCTGAACTACCGGCTGTGGTGAAACGTCCATTCGACGGGTCGTGATACGGGTTGAAGCGAAGCTCCGTGAAATCCGCTTCTTCCGCTCCCTCGTCAGCTCTCAGCTCAATGGAAGTGCCTGCATAACAGGGACGGTAACGGTCATCTATCAGCGATACCTCAGAGATGTTCAGCGCCTTTACGTGCCGTCTGGGTACGCCCTGAGAGCGCTGTTCTATTTCGGTGTCGGTAGCCCTGAACCCGAAGCTCCAGCCACGGAGAAGCCCGTTTCTCGCCTTTTCCACAACTTCCTCGTCAGTGATGTCTGCCGACGCCCTCAGCCCGATACTGTCCTCTGTAAGGGCGAGAGTCCCCTCGGAAGTGGAACCTATCTTCCGCCCCTTGTCGTGATTTAGCAGCATATCAACATTCTTTGCCGCCCTCAGAGCATTGCCGAAAGCGCCTGCGGCGATCTGCTCAACGCACTTGCCGCACTCGGGGCACATCACAATGCGGCTGTCACGCTCGACGGCATTAACGTAGCCCTCAATGTGTAGGACACCGTCCGCCCTTATCTCAAAATCCATCTCATCACCCTTTCTTACCCCCTCGAAATCGAGGGGGTTATTTTTTGTTGACTGATATTGCTTAGAAATTACAGTACAACGCCCTCAATTACTGCTCTTGCCTGCAATATAGCGATATAATCTTCCATCGTCCTCACCTGAAACTCATACAGTGATCTGGGACACGTAGGCGTGAAGTTCAGCTCTTCCTTATCCCATTTTTCAAGCATTGCTTTGAGCTTTTCGCAGCGTATCGCAGCCTGTCCGTACTCGGCTTTGAACCTGTCCTTGTAATCGGAGCTTGCCATAAGCTCGGCTGTGTCTGTCAGCTCCATAGGTCTTACTGTTGTTTCGTTCATAACATCATATCCTTTCCTTTCATTTTGGCATAAAAAATGCGCCCGGTCCTCTAAAAAGAACAGAACGCATTCATTCCTCGTCTTCACCGTCTCCCGCAAGAATAGCCCTGAGAAGAGCCGTTCCGTCGTCAGCCTGAACGTTGATATTTGCTATCTTGGCTCTGGACTGAGGCGAGAGCGACAGCTCGTTGCAGCAGCGGAAGAGTATCTTTGTATTTTTCTCTCTTGCGGAAAGAACGTCCTTGGCGTATATGAGCGTGGGGTCAGCATTGCAGGCCTTGTCTATCTGCTCCAGACTGTCTATCGCAATAACACACTCCTGCAATATCCACACATCAAGCTTGCACAGGATATCCGCCTCTTTCAGCTCCGCCACAATTAGCCTGAAAATCTTCTTCTGATTTGCCGTCAGCCACACTGGGGCAGTCGGCGGCTTTTTGCTTTTGCCTTTGAGCTTGTTCTCGTTATCGGAACGAGCTTCCTTTTCCTCTTTCGTCAGATGCTTTGACGTAACATTGACGCTTTTTGCGGGTCTGCTCACAGCCTCACCTCCAAAAAATTCCATTTAGGGAAATTTTTGTGTACAGAGGGCAGGCGTTGGTCTAAAACGCTTAGAAATTTTTCCGCTCAGGCACCGGGGGGGATACCGCCAGCTCACGCAGGTGGTCGGCAGGTATCTGCCCGCACTCTGCCTGTTCGTGGTGCAGCGGACAAAGACTGATGAGGTTATCATCGTCCAGCCGTTTGTTGTAGTCCTCCGCAAGAGGCGTGATGTGATGTACCTGTATATCCTGCGAATATATGCCGTTTGCAAGGCAAATACGGCACAAATGACGGTCTCTTGCAGCAATATACGCACGCTTTTTCTGCCACGCAGATGTGCAGCGGAACTTGTCCGCCTTTGAACGCCCTTTGCGGTTCTTGGGTTTATAGGGACAGACATAGCCTTGTGGGTGTATGCCGCCGCAATATACGCAGCTTTTGCGCATAATATGCCCCCCTTTACACTTTGCTATGATAATAGCATAGCACAAAAAACGGCGTTTGGAGTACGCATTTTGTCCGCAATTTGTCCGCAGATTTTCCGCAGGACTTCCGCTCCCTTATTTTTCGGCTGACAAACCAAAAAGGGCAGCCGAAAAATGCTGCAATGCTCCTGCGCAGATACTGTAGGCTTTTGTGCGCTCAACGTGAAGCTTTGAACAGATATGCCCTATGCTGTTATATTCGCTGTTTATGTACCTGATAACAAGAGCATCTCGCTCAGGCTGGCTGAGTGCTGACAACGCTTTATCTATGAGCTGTACTTCACGCTCGATAACTGAGAGCCGCCTGCGCATATTGTCCCGCTTAGTGATAACATCACAGTAGGTCTCGTCACGCTCACGTCCGCTCCCTGCCCCCTCAGTGCTTCCGGGAGAACGTATGCCCTCAAGCTGAGCGTCAAGTATCTCTATCCGCTCCCGCAGGTTCTTTACACCCTGCACGTTGAATTTGTAGTTTCTCAGCTCTTTCACAGCTTCTGCTTTCCAGTCGATCTCTATCATTTTACTCTCCTTCCCTTTATTGATACAGCCGCAAGTGCGGCTTTCTTTGCGTATGATCTGCCACGTTTGTATTTATCGCATTCCTCCACAGTGCAGCCCCTCGGCGCTCCGGTGCTTAGGATATACCCGCAGGCTGTTCGATGTTCGTCACGGAAGCGATAAACACAGGTATTGCATTTGGACATTTGGGCCGCCTCCTTAAATCCGCCAGTACTCAGTAACATAGCGCCAGCTCTGCGGTGCTTGCTTAATATAAAACTTATTAAGTGATCTGGGCTCGGAATAAATAGTTAGCTTGGTTATATGCCACAAATAAACTGTTTTATTATCGGCATAACGCAAAAATTGCGCTTTTGTCAGATGGGCTTGATTATACATCTCACGCACATTAAACACTTCGTTGCTTTTTAGCTCATCAATTTTGCTGCATATAAATTCTCCAATAACCTTGCCGTTACCCTGCACAGGCTGTTCACCCTTTGTCAGCCATGCTTCACCGGAGAGAGTGCAGTAAATATACACCTTAAACGAAGGATCCATTTTAGGACGACTCTTGCGTACTTCTACCGTTTTGATACCTTGGCTGATAAGCTCACACCACTCAGGCTGAATACTCATCAAAATAGCTTGACGGTGGTATTTAAATTGATTGGTTTGTTTAACTCTTTTCACACTTTGCCCTCCTTGCACTCAACTGCAAAATGCCTAAATTCTCTGCACGTCCGATATTTTTATCATCGTGTAGCTCTGGTACGGATATCCGTAAACATCAACGCCGTTGTAAATCGTGTCCTCTTTGATGCGCCAGCCTTTTGGGGCTTTGGGGTTTATGCGCCATGTTTTCGCAGGAACTATCTCACGGACTGTTACAGGACGTTTCAGTCCATGCGACGGTATGTATGACCGCATACCCTTTGGGTGCGGCTCATGTTTCGGGTCGGCTATCCAGTACCATGCCAGCGTATAGTAATCATAGCCCTTGTAAAGACTGCGGCCAACGGAAACACTGCCCCATTTTGCCCACAGCTGCTGTATGACATACAGCGGGATATCCTTGCGTAATATCATGTGGTGGTGGATAGCGCCTCTGGCTGTCGTAGTGTGTGTGCAGTACAGATAATCAAGGGAATATCCGTCAGGCATATTCTGCTTGCACCATTTTTTCAGATCCTTGCAGAAAGCGGCAACATTTTTCTGCGCCTGCCACTCATCGGAAGGTCTGTCACCGTTTGCGCAGTAATGCAGCGACAGGTTATAATCGCCCTCCTCGAAGTTCAGCTGCATGAGCCAGCATAAATTCTGAATGCTGACCTTTTGGTTATGCTTCTTCACCTTGTCGGCGGTCTCGGCGGACTTCTTTGCTCTGCCTTTCAGTCCGTGATTGTTTATCATGCCCGATGAGTAGGTCTTGACGATGTGCCGCTCGTCGTTAATGTCTGTTACAGCCATCAGATACCCACGTACCACGTTATCACTTCCTTCCGTTCATAATCTCAAAAGATAATACTATAAACGAGTTTTTAAAAGCCTTTTTAGGCCATTTTTATTTTTGCGAAAATGCGAGGATATCCTATACTATATAAATGTAATAGTATAGGATACTTTGTTAATCCTCAGGGTCGTACTCGTCATTGATACCGCTCCCGTCTATGGCTTCCGAGAAATCGTCAAATTCACATGGGCGATGTTCAAGTAGCTCATCGACCGTGAATATATCTATCACAGAGGGCAACCCCACGCTTCGGGAGTGATACAGCTTTTTCAGTTCGTCCGCCATTCCATAATTCATAACAGCTTCCCATATCTTCGGGTGGGTATGCCTCAGCATTGACATCTGATTATTTTTATATAGTATGCCTGTGGCACAGCCAAAACAGCCGTTGCGTTGGATACGGTGAAACACTCCCTTGCTGTCCGTATAGCCCATGTCATACAAGGGCGATGTGGGAACGCTGTACCGATGTATGTACTTCCATATGTCCTCATCGGTCCATATAGAAAGTGGGTTGCAGTGATAAAACGGATCCGCTCCCAGATGTTCTCTGTGCGATGTGAAGAGATATCCCCTTGATGCAAAATTCTGCTTGCGCATCTGCGATTCAGACGCCATCAGCCCCTTGAATATCACGTCAACATCAAGCTCCGCCTGCAATCTCTCGGAAGGTTCCTTTTTGAGGAGCTTGCAGCAATGCTGTGATATCTTGCAGCAGCTCAGAACATCGTAATATTCTTTAAGTTCCTTGGACTGCGAGGAAGTCTGTGAGTATTGCAGAAAGCAGTCAATGTTTATGCGGCGTGCGTCCAGCTTTGAAAAATCTTTTCCCAGTATGGGAAATCCGTATTGATCCACACACCACCAATAAGACATCGGCGTGCCTTTTTTCCACACAAGCCCACGCCTGCGGAAGTCCTCCCACATTTCGGGTGTAGCCATTTTTTCAAGGCGCTTTGTGGTTTTAAGCTTTCCGTCATATTTAAGTATCTCATCAAGCCTGTTTTCCTTGGCAACATATTCAAGGACTTCACGCTGCGCCGCATATTTCAGGCCCTCTTCCTCTGTCCTGCGGAGCTTTGTCTCATGGAAATGAGCACCGCCCCATTCCGCTCCCAGCTGTCTGGCGAATTTAAGCGATTCGGGATATTCGACACCTGTATTGCCGAATATCACCTCAATGCTTCTGTCAGGGAAGTTTATGCGGATAAGATGCCACAGGACCGTGCTGTCCTTGCCGCCCGAAAATGCTACAGCGGCAGTATGGCGGGATACCTTGAATGCAGATGAAATAGCCTCAAGAGCTTTGTCTATCTTATAGTCCAGCGGCTTTTTGAACTCTGCCATTATGTCGCTGTATGACATATACATAGGTCATTCCCCCTGTGCCTGCCCGATAATGTTCTGCGCCAGCTGTACAAGGCGGTCGGCAAACTTTTTCTTCTGTCCCATATCCTCAACAGCGTCAAGGGCATCAAAGAGCTTTTCAACAACATCGTTCATCTGGTCAAAATATATCCTGAACTTTGCGGAATTATCTTTGCCTGCATTCCTGAGCTTATCTTCAAGCTCAGCCTGCCTGCGTACTGCCTCGCTGATACTTGCGTCCTTTTCGGCAAGGCGCTTTTCGTAGCTGCTTATCTTGTCAAGATATCCCTGTTCCTTTTCGGAATATTTTGCCTCAAAGTCTGCCGCCGATGCCTTGCGCTCCTTGTCGATCGCCTCACGGACCGCTTTTTCTGTCGCCGCCTTTATCTCTGCCTTTTTCTCCTTTTCAAGCTTTTTCAGCTCCGCAGGGGTAACGGATTTTTTGCTTTCCTCCCTGAGCTTTTCAACTTCTGCCGTAAGCTCAGCTATTTTCTTGCTGTCATCGGGATCTGACTTTTCTTCCTGCACCTGCGCTTCCAGTAAAGATATCTGTTCGCACTTTGCACCATAGTCCTTTTCAAGCTCTTCTATCCTCTTTTTGAGCCTGGACACCGACATATCAGCCACATCGTTGTTTTCGAGGAAGTCATCACGTTCAAGAGGCGGAACATGGGTGAGAAGCTCTATCTTGGTTATTCCGAGGGAAGCGTTGTCAGCAATGAACTTTTCGCCCAGGTCCTCATACGCCTTTATGTAGTTGTACGCCTGCCTTTTCTTAATGTTCGCCTTTTCCTCGCAGTAGGTGTCAAAATCTGCATATCCCAGCTCTGTAAAAAGCTTTTCATCACGCATACGCTTGAGGCATCTGCAAAGCTCATAAAGCGCCTGCGCCGCCATCGTGCCGTTGGTGATGATCTCATTGTGGAGCCGCACCGCCTCTGAATGGTGGTCATCACGCACGGCAAAATCCTGTACTTCGATAATCTTTTCCATAAATATTCTCCTTTACGCTGTCTTTTCCGGAACAGCAGTCTTTTTCAGCTTGGGTATCATCGCAAGCCACTCATCGCAGAACTTTCGGACATCTTCCTGCACAGCTGAATTTTTAAAGCCTCTGAGCTGGATTATCCTCTTGTGATCTTCCGAAAGCTCCAATGTGGCAAATGCCCTTTCGGGCAGATCCTTTCGGCGAACGCAAAGAATAACGCAGTGTCCATTGGCATACTTGTCCGCATAGCTTCCGACACAGTGCTTCATGCTGCGTGATTCTTCGATAAGTTCATCAAACGACCATATGGGGCGTATAATGTAATTATCATCTTGGTGATACAGCCATCGCAGGGCTCCTGCACGGCGGGCGATCTCGGGCGCATATTTTCTGCCCTTTTTGACATATCCCTGTATCCTTGCCTCAATGTCCGCATCATCATGTGCGGCTGTAAGGTCATGGGGATTGAGTACCGCCGTATCCGAAAGGTTATATCCCGCCTCTTCTGCGTCGGAGATATAGTCGCAGTAATCCGACAGGGTGTATCCCCACACTCCGCTGTGACTGTCGCCGCCTCTGAGCAGTGCCTGAGTGTCTATGTAGTTCACAAATTTTGCGAGGGACTGGTATTTAAGACACCTTATAATGTCCCTCCCCTCTGAATAACTTCTCTGCAAACGCTTGATATCATCTATCCCTGCCTTGATGTGATTTGACTTTAAAAGCTGGTAAAGGCTCAGGTCGCCGATATCGGGGTCAAGGATTCTAAGCTCTTTGATATCAGCTTTGCCCACTCTGAGTATTTCGGTTATGTTTCTGCCCTCTGTGTTTATTACCTCGTCATTGTAATGGCGGTAAGGGCGATAGTCTATCAGGTCATAGGTGAGCTTTTTAAGTCCCAGCTTCCATGTATATTCGATGAAGGGGTATCGGTGAAAGCTTCTCATCAGCTCAAACGGGTTGTGCCTTTCTCCTCTGATGATGTCCTTTATCGGTATGTATTGGAACTCAGGATAAACAGATTTTATGATATCCGCTCCCCCGGGGTATATATCGAATTCTGCCCCGCTCATAGTATTGCTCCTGCACCATCTGACCTCATCGGTATTCATAAACCTGCCGTATTCAAAGGCGTGCTTGAAGTTTCCTGCGGCATCTATGAAGTACCTGCCTTCATCGTAATAATCTATCTCCATCGTCCAGTCATCATTTATCTTAAACTCGCGTTGAACGCCTCTGCTGCCGCACACTGTGCAATTTTTATGCAGTCTGGTATCAACGCAGGAAAGCCGCATGGCTATTCCGCTCCTAAGTTTCTGGATATACCATACATACCGCTGAGAGCTTCGTTTATCGTGTCCGCTGTGAAATGCTCCGCTCCGCAGTACAGTGACTTCTTTGCGGCAGCAGGGGCATTTCATTTTATGACCGTGCGCCGCCTTCACCTCCACGGTATTATGACAGTGGGTACAGATACCTTCCCTGCCCGGTGCGGAATATATGATGTAATGGGGCACTATATGGTCAAACGCCCACTTCTCGAACCCGCTGACAGGCGGACGTATCTCAAGCATACAGCTGTCGATAGATTCACGTATCTTCCTGTAACGTTCTTCGAGCCTGCGGTGCTTGATAGTACGCTGATACTTTATCACCTGCCATATGCCCTCAGAAAAGCTTCGATAGCTGGCGGAATCTTCGGGATACCAGTGATTTTCTTTGAAGTGTCTGCTGATTATATCATCAGCATCGCCCAAAGGATAAAGTGCGGTATGGTAATAGCAGATCTTTGTGTGGTCTGCCATTGCCTCCGACACTTTGTTTTCGGGAAAAAGCTGATTAAAAAAGCTGTCTGCACCAATAAATGTGCGCATTGCCATTTTCCCGCCTCGGAAGAAGTTCAGCATAAGCACGCCGCAAAGGCTATGCGCTGTATATATGTAGTTGGTAACATTCTTATAGTAGCCCTTGCTGCCCTCACACCAAGGCTCTACATAGACCTTGGCATTGTCGGGGATATCGGTTTCGGGAGCTTCCTCCGGCGGAAGAGCCATAAGCTCTTTTTTGTTCATCTGTGCCGCCCCCCTCAGTCAAGGCTTACACGCCTGAATTTTGCGGGCTTTGAAGGCTGATCGGCATTGACACCCGACAGCGGGATATGAAAATATGCGTGGAGCAGTGGAATAATTACATCTGATGTCATAGGCATAACACCCTTGGCTGTGTTCTCAGGGGCTGTCAGTATATACATCTCTGCCGTAAAGCCTTCCGTAACCTCGCATGAAACATCTGCGCCGAAATGCTCAAGCATCTTGGCTGTTATTGCCTTCATTTCCATGTCCTTGAACTTGTTCCTGTGGATATCTTCTGCCAGACCACTTATTTTCTCGCAGAAATCCTTTATCGACCTGCTGTCATTAAGCACTTCTGCGGCACAAAGGTCATTTGTAACTGCCGAAAGCAGGTATTTTCCGAGAATAGTTGCCATGGTTGTATGTATGGATTTGATCTCCGCCTCTATCTTATTTCTGGCTTCTGTTATCATATCAGTTTCCTCCTTGACATTTTCCGATTATATGCTATAATGGAAATACAAACAATTTTTCTATTTTTCCGCTCCCTCAGGTGTTTTGGCCGCCTGCGGGAGTTTTTTTATCGTATATCTCGGCAATAGCTCTTGACAGCCGCATTCTGTAGTTAATGATATCGAACAGCTGTTCGTACAGCCTGCCTGTGACCGTTTTATCCAGCCTGCTTTTATCTCTGGGGAACTTCGGATATTCCGGAAGATGACAGCGTGAACAGCTGAACATACATTTATCAAAATACTTCCATACCATAGCTTCCCATTCCCTGCGCTCGGTGTCTGACATCGGGCGTTTTATTTTTTTTGACAGCTATATGATACTCGTACAGTGCGCCTATCATGGTGTTATATGGGTTAAGCTGATATCCGTATTTTGCTGATTTAGGCCCGCTGAATATCTGAAGATTATCCACGTCCGACCTCCCGTATCATCGTAAACAGCGCCGCTATTGATAGCGCAAGGACGATAACCAGTGAGCGTCCTGTTATAGCGCCGTTTATCACAATATCTGCCACTGTTGCAGCTGACTGCAAAATAGCCATTGCAATACATATTGCCTTTTCATACAGTGCTTTGCCTGATGACCTGTGCCTCTTTTTCAGCTCCTTAAAGTCTCCTCGGGATCGTTTAAGGGTATGCCTGTCCAGCGTGCCGATGTCCTGCTCCAGGTATGCTGTTATGACCGTCTCTGCTTCCTCCGCACCATAGCAGACCGCAACGCAGTGACCGTAACGCTCCAGCATTTCAAGCCATATTGCCTGATTATCCGTCAGCCTGCCGCCCACCTTTTTAAGCTCTATATACAGTCCTATATACTCTCCTTTGGGAACGGGAAGGCATATATCGGGAACACCAGAGCGAAGCCCCATCTGCCTGAGCTTGCCTCCTGTGACAGCTGAACGCTTGCCCTCATTAGGTATGTGATAAATCGCTTCCAGCTCAGGGTACTTACTTTGCGCCCATGTGCACCACTGCATGAGATGTATCTGCTCAGCTTCCTCGCTTACCGATGCGGAAACTATCTTTTTATACTCGTCCGTTGTCATTGACCCTCTCCCCCTTTTCGTTATATCCCTCCGCCGCAAGCAGAGGCTTGAAGTGATTTATGATTTTGCTCTCGAACAGTCCCGCTATGTAGATGACTGCTGCCCGTGGGTTATCTGTTTGCAGGAGTATTTCACCGTCCTGCGTTACCATGAAAAGTCCATTTGCAGGATTGATAAATACGATATTGCCAAACTTCTGAGGCTGTATCATATGATCCGCTCCCCAAGATACTTGTGCAGCTTTTCGGGACTTTCGGTGATATATGGAAGCGGCACATAGTCATCGGGAGACATATCGTCATCGACAAGGACGACGCCGTTGAATACGCATTTGTTATATGTCCGCCAGTCCTCCGGGGTCGCAACTGTCACGTTTTCGTGACCACGGATATGTACTACCATACCGGTCACTGTGTAGCTGTTGCAAAATGTAGGATACTCAGCCCTTATTTGTGCCCTGAGAAATTCCTGCATATCCTTTGTCTGCTTATCCGTCGGCATGATTATAAGCACCTTTCGGCACTGTGTAAGGAGCAGGAGCACCGCCAGCTCACGCTTTGTCAGCATTTTTCTTACCTCTTTTCTTGTTGAAATACCCATCGTCCGCAGTGTCAATAATGTACTGGGGTGATTGGACGTACAACCCATACGTCATGCCCAGCTCATCTGCACGGCGGCTTACCGCCTCGATGCTTGGAGTATTGGAGGCTTTCCAAAGCTGACGCATTGGGTTTCAATAACAGCCCGTGCCACAAGATTGTCCACTGCCTTTTTGTCCTCATCGGAAAGCATTCTATAGACGCTTTCATAAAGCACATGATACGCAGCTGCATACAGCGGAGCTGTTTCCGATGTGATCGGGTTCTGCGAGGCAGTATTCTGTGCGACGGTCTGGATAAATGTCTCTATAGCCTGTGATACCTCATTATCTGTGGAGGCGTTTGCTACGCTGATATAGAAGTCACTGAGAGCACTCATGTCATCACCCCCTGCAAACGTCAGTGATGGCAACTTCCACCAGTTCGCTTGCATCATTCTCGGAAAATATCCTGCCCTTGGCCTTTGCCACTGCGGACTCCTCCGATGCGGCGGATACCTTATATATGCTGTTCTCCTGTCCGCTGGTCAGCTTCATATGAACGAATACTATGTATGTTTTCATGGTCTGATCTCCTTATATTTTATATTCTGTATATTGAGGGTTCCGAATTTCTCCTGTGGATAGGCTTATCGCCTATACCCAAAAGGATATCCACTGCTGACTGCAATTTTTCGGCACTATCATATGCAGCTATAACCTCAGCCTGCTTATCTGTAAGCGGCGGACGGACGAGGGTGGGATTGGCACGCTCGCCATTTTTGGTAAAATACGCAGGCATCTGATATGCGGGTATCTCCAACAGCTCCATTATGGCGTATATGTCCGATAACTCCCACTGGCGGACTCCGCTCATTCTCTGTGATACATAACTTACCGAGCGCCCTATACCTGCTGCCATTTCTTCTACCTTCATGTACCGCTCCCTGAGCAGTGACCTTAGTGCTTCATATTTGTTTTTCATTTCTATCGCTCCTTTTCAATTTAATCACAGTTCATATCCTGGCTGATATTTTTGTTGACATTTCTTTTCTACCACTGTATAATTACAGGGAAAGGGGGTGAAAAATGTGAACGATTGTTTTATTTGTGAGGACGTTTATGCCTATATCAGAACATTCACATCAATAAAGCTTGATGATTGGTCCCGTATGCCAGCAAAATATGATCCTTCCTTGCTGCATCAGAATGATAGCGTCGAAAAATATTTCGCACGTCTCAAAAATGATGCTACACTTATCTTATCAGCCCAGACTGTTGATAGTAATAATTACGTTTTTGTTATGGAAGTGGAATTTGATAACGAAAAAGGCGTTTTTTACGAAATCAACGTTCGTGAACGTGACCAAGAAAGAGTATTCAGTGAATACGCATATCTGTTTGAGCGTATCCGTGCAAGGCAAGAAAAGAAATTTATTGACAGGTTGAATTCCGCTTTGGGCTGTCAATAAAAACGTCCACACACTCTGTCTCGATTACCGCTAATTCTGCGGTAGTCGAGATATGGTTCATTCTGATGTTATCTAAAGTGTCCTCAAGCTCTTTTATAAGCCTTTTTGCCTTTTCAATATCAGAAACAAGGTCCTCAAGACCGCTGATTTTTACTTTTACTTCCATTCTGTTTACCTCCTTTTCATATTTATCTGTTCTGATTTTCACACAGATGCGGTGCTATACTGAAAATAGACATTATCTCTCTATTCCCAGTACCTGGGCGATGCAGTTTGCCATGCGCTCACTTTCACGTGCGCCGCACATAAACGCCTCGATTGTTCCTACAGTGTAGCCCGTGGCTTTTGATAGGTCAGCATATTTCCAGCCTCGTATAGAAAGCTGTTTTTTGACTTCAGCGATAAAGAGCTTGTATATGTTGCTCACCTCCAATGTTACTATTTGTAACTTGTGATAAATTTTGTTCAGAAACCTTGACAATAGTAATTAAAAATAGTACTATATAGATGGTAGATAAATATAGCACGTGCCACTCGTTTTAGATTCAAGTCTATAAATGAGATAGTATTTTATTGCCTTTTTGTTTGGGTTCCTTTACAATAAACATAATAGCACATAAAATACGTACTTGTCAATATATTTGCACGTGATTTAAAAACTTTGTTGACTATTTACATATTAGAGGTGTGTGAATTGAGTATAATTGACAAGATTTGTACGTTAATTAAAGACCAGGGCAAAAAACAGATTGATCTAACAAACTATTTAGGCGTTTCAAAAAATGTATTTACAGATTGGAAGGCTGGTCGTAACAATTCTTATAAAAAGCATCTTCCTCAAATCGCAGAATTCCTCGGTGTATCTGTTGATTACCTTGTTGGTAATGAAGAACAGAACGACAACGAGAAGCTTTCTTTCGCTCTGTTTGGCACCGCTGATGTAGATGAAGAGGTTCTGAACGATGTCCGCAAATACGCCCAGATAGCCCGCAGAATGAGGGAAGAAGACAAGAAGAAAGAAGATTGATAATGACAAGTTACGTTGAGCTCTGTGAGCTTGCAGAGACTGATGATATTCTTATGATTGATGCACCGCTTCAAAAATGCCCTTCGATGGCTATCAATGACTGCGGAGACTGCACAGTAATAATAGATCACGACCAGATTGCGGGTGTCGCAGATTTACTGACTGTTCTTGCTCATGAACTTGGTCACTGCGAAACCATGTCGTTTTATACCGAACACAGCCTTGAGCTTCGGGAACGTATGGAATATCGAGCCGATAAATGGGCAATAAAAAAACTCGCCCCGAAGGACGAGATGATTACAGCAATGAAAGACGGAAATACAGAAATATGGCAGCTTGCCGAGTATTTCGGCATTACCGAGGATATGGTAAGATTTGCGTATTGGGTGTATTTTGATAAAATAATATAAACTATTAAGTAAGGACGTGACGGTATGGCGAAATGTGTTCGATGCGGAAAGTCGGGAGTCTTTTTCAAAGTTAATCCTTTAGGCATTTGCTCAGAATGCGAAATAAAAGACTTAAAAAGTAAAATTGATGAACAGGCAAAAGAAATAAAGCTGTTAAATAGTAGAAATAAATTCTTGCAAAAAACCATTGATGAAAAATTGATAGATAACAATCAGTGCAATTTCTCCGAGCGATACGTATCTACCTCTGCTAATGAGAAAAAATCAGAATCAAGCGACTATACTTCCGATTCGCTAATCATTTCCAAAGCTGGAAACAAACGAGTTTATCAAAATAATATTGATTGTTCTTTGAATTTGTACAACGATTTTACGGTAATTGATATTGAAACAACTGGTTTATCTATTAGCTTGGATTATATAGTCGAGATATCATCTGTAAAAGTACGAAACAACGAAATTATTGATACATTTACAAGCTATATAAAGCCGCCAATCCCAATTCCACAAAAAGCAACTGTTATACATGGCATTACAAATGAAATGGTTAAATCTGCACCATCTTCTCTAGAAGTAATGCAAGAGTGGCTTAATTTTATCGGAGATGATGTTATAATTGGCCATAATATTGAAAAATTTGATTTGCCAATGATAAAGCGCTTTGCATATTTGAACAACTCATATGCTGATACATTAAAATTATCCAAATGTTGTGGCTTAGAAGCTGTGGATCATAAGCTTCATACTCTTTGTTTGCTTTTTGGAATTGTTAATGAAAGGGCTCACAACTCATTATCAGATTGTATAGCAACTTATGAGTTATACCTCAAACTTAAAGAGGCTCGATACGATGTAACTCATAGTATAACCACCACTTTGGTGAGCGGAACCAAACTTTCTCAATATAATATAGCAAAATGCCAAATTGGCAATGAATTGAATTACCATTGCAATGAAAAAAGTAAAGTTGAAATTTTTAAAGGCGATGCAATCATAGGTTATTTATCTCACGCGGCTGAAACCGACTTTCGGTTTAATGTTACATCTGTTGATAAAATAATTCTTTTGTCAATCTCAGAAGTGACTAAAGGCAAGTCTGTACGAATTAAAATTTTTCTTAATCAAGAATATAAAAGATATTTTACAGAGCAGTTTGATTTAATATCCACTAAAGCTATTAACCAAGACATTCTGTCAAAGCTTTCTGTTGGTTGTCATGCGGTAATAAAACAAATTTCTGATAAATTTTATTTCTTTATAAATGATAATCAAGTGGATTATGAGATTGGATATGCTCCAAAGTGCAATTCGGCAGTCTTGAACAAAATCGGGACGTATATGTCTCAAGTTGTCAACATTAAGCAAGAAAACAACAGATTGAAGGTTACTGTAAGGGTTGATTACTGCTGCAATGAATCAAATGATTTAAATTCAAATCTTTTGAACGTGTATGAACAGTTATATTAAAAAATCCCCGCCCGGTGCTGGAACACCGAACGGGGAGCAGGATTTGAATTAGAAATGCCAACGGCTGCCCATATTACGGAACTGGGAAAAAAGTTCTATTTGACCTGTTGTGATGACTGATTTGGTGTATTCTTGGGTTTCTTCCCGAAAGCTTCAGCGATACAGAACGGTATGCAAAGCAGCGGAAGTCCAAACAAAATATAAAAGCCGAGCCAAGTCCAGAAGTCACGGAAAATAAATTCTAAAATTTCAATCATAACATAAAATCTCCCACAAATTGATATGTGTATATTTATATTATACCATATATTTTATTGCATATCAAGGGATGAATAAAAAATCCCCGCTCAGTGCTGGAACACCGAACGGGGGGATGGAGATGGATATGTATAAAATACACTCCACATCAACTGTATTTTAACATATCCTTCCACAAAAGTCAAGTCAAGCCGCACCCATTGCAGTTTTTGGGGACGGCTTTGCAGTCAACTGCATTTTTAAGGAGGATAAGGTTATGAAAAGAACATCATCAGCGTATTGGGAAGAAAAGCGGAACCGCTGGCGCATAGACGTGCAAAAGAACGGCATACGCAAGACCTTTTACAGCTCCGTCCCGGGCCGAAACGGCAAAAGAGAGTGCCACGAAAAAGCCGATGCCTGGCTTGACGACGGAATTATCGACAGCAGGAAAAAGGTCAAGGATATGGCAGAACTGTACATTGATAACCTGAAATGCACTACATCAAAGAGCCATTGGCGCCAGTACGACAGCCACATGAGAAATTACATAGTGCAGTATATAGGAAATGTCAGAATGGAAGATCTTAATGAGCAGCATTTACAGACGGTCTTAAATAAGGCATTTGCTCACGGGCTTTCCAAGAAGTCGTTGTGCAATATACGTGCCTGCGAACAAAATTTCATTAAATTCTGCCGAAAATCGAAATCCACAACGTTGATGTGTGAAGATCTGATTATTCCACGGAGAGCATCAGCCTCCCAAAAGTCTATTCTCCAGCCAGATGATATTCGCAAGCTGTTCAGCTGCAACACTACGTTATCGTATAACAAGGAGGTAAATGAGCCATTTGTAAACGCATGGCGTTTCGAGGTCCTTACCGGGCTCAGGCCCGGGGAAATTTTAGGATTACAGCAGTCTGATATATTTCGCAGCACGATCCACATACAGCGATCCGTAAACATATACGGAGAAATCACATCGGGAAAAAATGATAATGCACGCAGAAGCTTTGAATTATCTCCCATGGCGGTAAAGGTGTTACAACAGCAGTTGGATTATCTGAAATCGGAATTTATCAAAACGCCATGGGTATTTTGCGGAGCTGACGGAAATCCTCCCAGAGAAGAGTATTATGCAAGACGGCTCAAACGCTTTTGTGAGTATAATGGCATCACCCCAATATCTCCTTACGAGCTGAGGCATACCTTTGTTTCCATAGCTAAAGAGCTTAACCTCGGAACGCTGCAAACCATTGTCGGACATTCGGCAGATATGGATACTCTCGGAGTATATGGTCACACAGTCAATGGTGAGCTTAAGCTTGCAGCTCAAAACATTGAAAATCTCTTCAATGATATTATAGATAACGATGATAAAAAGACAGATGCAGTATAAAGCCCGCAATTTTGCCCGCACTTTTTCCATTTAATTCTGAATTGCGTTTATTCCATATAAAATGCAAATAGCTGACAAATGGCTATAATTCGTCATTTGGAAAAATTCAAATAAAATGCCAAAGTGTTTGTGTGTGGGTTCAAGTCCCATCTCTCGCACCAAACACCGTTCAGATTCTGAGCGGTGTTTTTTTGTGCTTTCAAGGCAAAAGCGGTTCGGATATCCGAGCCGCTTTTTCGTTTGTATGATGCCGTCGAACGGCTTCAATGCGCCGTTTGGTGGAGGTGCTTGGTTTATGCCCGAGGGCTTTTTGTCAAATGGAAATGAGATGCAGAGGACAGTGTCCCACCGATATTCGGGGCTGATATGTCTATGGGTGTGAAAACAGGCTGTCTTTTCATATTTACCTCCTTGAAATCGCTTGTTTCGGTGCTGCCTGAAAGGAGCGATTCAAGGCTTACGGACAGTATTTCCGAAAGCTCGGTGACAAGTGTTATGTCGGGGCAGCCCAGACCTCTCTCCCATTTTGAGACTGCCTTGTCGCTGACCCCCAGCTTATCAGCTGGTTGTTTCTGGGTCATATTCAGATCGGTGCGCAGTTTTCTTATAAGGTTGCCTACATCGGCGCAATTCATACGATCAGCTCCTTTCTTATATTATCATACCGCTTTTGGAGGGGGAAATCAATAAACGAACCGTAGAGATATATTGGGGGATAGCGGTTTTTTTATGAGCTACGCTCGTTTTATCTCTGAATATCAAAATCAAAAGGGCTGCTGCATTGCTGCAACAGCCCTTGGCTTATTTATACGATTACTTTTCCTTTGCCTTGGTCTTTGCTCTCAGGGCGTTATCAAGGATACGCTTTCTGATACGTATGGACTTGGGTGTTACCTCCAGCAGCTCATCATCTGCGATGAACTCAAGGCTGTCCTCAAGGGAAAGCTTTCTGGGGGGAACAAGTCTCAGTGCATCATCGGAGCCGCTGGCACGGGTATTGGTCAGGTGCTTCTTCTTGCAGACGTTAACTACAAGATCCTCCACCTTGGGAGATGCGCCTACTACCATTCCCTCGTAAACGGGTGTGCCTGCGCCGATAAACAGGGAACCTCTCTCCTGTGCGTTGTACAGACCGTAGGTAACTGCCTCGCCTGTTTCAAAGGAAATAAGGGAGCCAGTGTTTCTTCTGGGGATATCGCCCTTATAAGGCTGATAGTTCTCGAAGATGCTGCTCATTACGCCCTCACCCTTGGTATCGGTGAGAAATTCGCTCTTGTATCCGAAAAGTCCTCTTGCGGGGATTATAAATTCAAGTCTCATACGGCTGCCCTGGGGGTGCATGGACTGAAGCTCGCCCTTTCTTGTGCCCATCTTTTCCATTACGGGGCCTGTGCAGTCCTCGGGAACGTCGATTACAAGGCGCTCCATAGGCTCGCAGAGGACGCCGTCGATCTCCTTCATCAGTACCTTAGGAGTGGAAACGCCCAGCTCATAGCCCTCACGGCGCATATTTTCGATAAGGATAGAAAGGTGCATCTCACCTCTGCCGCATACTCTGAAAGCGTCTGTGCTCTCGGTCTCGGAGACACGGAGGGAAACGTCACGGAGGACTTCCTTGAACAGTCTTTCACGGATCTGACGGGAGGTAACGAACTTGCCCTCTCTGCCTGCAAAGGGGCTGTCGTTTACGGAGAAGGTCATCTCAACGGTAGGCTCGGAAATTTTTACGAAAGGCAGGGGCTCGTAGTTATCTGCTGCGCAGAGTGTATCGCCGATGGTGATGTTCTCGATACCGGATATCCATACGATATCGCCCACCTTTGCCTCGTCAACGTTTGCCTTGCCCAGACCCTCGATCTGGCTTACGGTAACGATCTTGCTGTTATAAGGCTTCTTTGTTTCGTGGTAATCGCCGACGATAACGGGCTGATTTACCTTGATAACGCCTCTTTCAACACGGCCGATACCTGTTCTGCCCACATAATCGTTATAGTCGATAGAGGAGATGAGCATCTGCATGGGGCCGTTTTCGTCGCCCTCGGGTGCGGGGATATAGTTGAGGATAGTATCGAAAAGGGGCTTCAGGTCTGTGCCTGCCTCATACTGGCTGAGGGAGCAGGTGCCTGCACGGCCTGAGCAGAAGAGGATAGGGCTTTCGAGCTGCTCGTCGCTTGCGTCCAGGTCAAGGAGAAGCTCCAGCACCTCGTCGCCGATCTCGTCGAGACGTGCATCGGGACGGTCGATCTTATTTACGACGATGATTATTTTATGGCCAAGCTCCAGTGCCTTGGAAAGCACGAAACGGGTCTGAGGCATGGGGCCTTCGGCTGCATCTACCAGCAGGAGAACGCCGTCAACCATTTTGAGCACACGCTCTACCTCGCCGCCGAAATCGGCATGGCCCGGGGTGTCTATGATATTGATCTTAACGCCGTTATACTTAACGGAGGTATTCTTTGCGAGAATTGTGATTCCTCTTTCACGCTCGATGTCGTTGGAATCCATTACTCTGTCTTCAACTTCCTGATTTTCTCTGAATGCGCCGCCCTGCTTGAGCATTTCATCAACGAGGGTGGTCTTGCCGTGGTCAACGTGGGCGATGATGGCGATGTTGCGCAGATCGTTTCTTACCATAATAATCTTTCCTTTCAGTATGTCCTTTTTGAATTTCTATTCCTGATATCCTGCAAATTGAACATACTCTGCAATAATTTCAAAATACTGCGTACAAAATAACTTAAACTGATATGGTCATAGTGCCAGATAAATTTGAACAGATTAACATTTTTATATTTAACCCATACAAATGCGTCACGGCATAAAAAAGCCTTGCAGGAAATCCTGCAAGGCAATTTTTACTGGTGGAAGAGGGTGGATTCGAACCACCGAAGCCGAAGCAACAGATTTACAGTC
>ERZ860322.585-NODE-585-length-25984-cov-9.618381_pt1 | contig 25984 bp, 31 predicted proteins | sample MGYA00509979_ERZ860322 | MGnify/ENA primary metagenome ERZ860322 (study PRJEB30046, sample SAMN00715217) | human gut metagenome | study: EMG produced TPA metagenomics assembly of the A metagenome-wide association study of gut microbiota in type 2...
ATTAGGCGATGCCTTCCTGATTAAAATCAAAGATTTTAATCAGGAAATAGTATTAGAATTCGCCCGCGTCGTACATGACCGCAGACAGAGCGCACAGCGGCGCTGTTTCGCACCGCAAAATCCGTTTTCCCAGCGTGCAGACCTGCAATCCGGCTTCCCTTGCCTGCCGGACTTCCTTTTCTTCCAGCCCGCCCTCCGGGCCGGTGAGCAGACTGACGGTCCGGTATTCGCCGCTGAGTGCCATTTTCAGCGTCACAGCCTGCTCGTTTTCGTAGAACATCAGCGCCTTGTCGGCTTCGGACGCCCGACTCAGCGCGGCGTGGAAGCTGTCCAGCACCAGCACTTGGGGAATCCTCCCCCGTCCGGACTGTTCCGCCGCGGATGCCGCAATTTTCTGCCAGCGTTCCAGCTTCTTTTTGAGGCTTTTTTCATCGGGTCTGGACACGCACCGGGCGGAAGGGAACGCTACGATCTCGTAAGCCCCCAACTCGGTGGCCTTCTGGATCACATGCTCCAGCTTGTCCGCCTTGGGAAAGGCCATGTACACACTGACCCGCACCGCCGCTTCCGACGTGGATTTCCGCCGCTTAAGCACATTCAGCTTCATTTCCCCGGCGTCCGTCACTTCGCAAAGGCACTCCGTCCCCTGCCCGTCGCAGACCAGAACCGTCTCCCCGGCCTTCAGCCGCAGCACCTTCGCGTGCTGGGCATTCTCCCCGGTCAGCACGACGGTATCGGCTCGCAGTTCCTCGCCGTCCGCAAAAAAGCGCACCATACGCCCATTCCCCCTTTTTACAGTATAGTGTAGCAGAGCGAGCGCAAAGTTGCAAGGGTTTTGCGGAAAAACTATTGACAAATCCCGCAGTCAAGGTTATAATGTTCAGGCAAGTTTGCGAGAGTGTTGGAATGGTAGACAAGCACGTTTGAGGTGCGTGTGGTTACGCCGTGGGGGTTCGAGTCCCCTCTCTCGCACCAAGAAGAGGGACGCCCCGCAGGGGTGTCCCTCTTCTTATGTCCCAGTCAGGACTCGAACTCATCTGATACTGAACTCCAATTAAAATCTTTAAAAAAGATTTTAATTGCATGGAGTTCAGTATTAGGCCGTGGGAGAGTCCTTTCCGATTTCAGGCGCATTCTGTAGGGATGTGAATGAAATCGGAACATTTCCCCTGCAGTTGTTTTCAAAACCGTGCCGCACAGAAAAGCCCCGTATTGATTTCTGGGGCTTTTCCTACTTTTTATGGTACAAATTGGCAACGGATTGGCAACGCGTCAGCAGCGTTTTCGCGCAGCCATGCTTATTGATTTTCCTTCCGCTCGGAATAGTACTCCGGCACGGGCGGGATCTGATTAATGGCATTCACGATCTCGTGCATGGTCTGCGAGAGCTTCAGGGGATTGACCTTCGGCAGGTCGCTGACCTCGATCTTGTCCTTGCCGAGCAATGTCTTGAGCGCCACGTTGACCATACGAATGTCGTACTGCCACTGAAACAGCGGCGTGATAGGACGGTCAAGGAGCAGCATCCGGTAGACGGCGATCATCGCCGTGCGGACAGAGGTTTCCACAGTGAACACCACATCACCCTCCAGATCCACGAACGGGCCGATGAACGCGAGGTTCCTGTTGCCCGCTGGAATGACCTCCGGGCGGTCTTTCAGCTTGCTGGGCATGATCTCGTCGATCTTGTCCTCCAGACCGCAGTAATACAGGAACTCCCGCATGATCTCTTCGCCGGAGCACTGGGTCATGGGCTTTTTCACACAGGTGCCGCAGTTATTTGCGTGCAGGCCGTAGAACCACATGAACTGGACGTTCTCCGGCTGGTCAGGAGCCACGGGCTGGAGCGGCACATTGTACGCTGAACGATATTGCTTTGGAAGTCAGCAAACTGCTTCAGCTGGAAGCTCAGGAGTTGTTTGGTATCCGGTAAGCACTCGGTCAAACAACTTTTTTCAAAAAACACAGGAAATCCTGCACCCCGGAGGCGCATAATGAATCGAGATCTGACAAAAGGCTCCGTCACCAAATCCATGCTGCTGTTCGCAATCCCCATGATTCTGGGCGACCTGCTCCAGCAGTGCTATAATATTGCCGACACCCTGATCGTCGGGCAGTTTCTTGGGCGCAATGCTCTCGCGGCGGTGGGGTCATCCTTCACGCTGATGACCTTCCTCACCTCCATCATCCTTGGCCTGTGCATGGGAAGCGGCGCGCTGTTTTCCATCCGCTTCGGCCAGCGGGACGAGAACGGCCTTTGCGAGGATATCTGCGCGTCCTTCTATTCCATCGCCGCCGCGACGGTGCTTCTGAACGTCATTGCTTACCTCTGTCTGGACGCGCTTCGTGTATTTCTCCACGTCCCTGACGAGGTGTGGGGGGATATGCGCGCCTATCTGTTCGTGATTTTTATGGGAATTCCCGGGATTTTCCTGTACAATTTCTTTGCTTCTTTCCTGCGGTCGGTGGGAAATTCTGTGGTGCCGCTGGTATTTCTGGCCGTTTCCGCCATGGTGAATATCGTTCTGGATCTGTGGTTCATCATTGGGCTAAAGCGGGGCGTCGGGGGCGCTGCGGAGGCGACGGTGATCGCCCAGTACCTTTCCGGCATCGGCATTGCGGTCTACGCCCTTCTGCGCTGCCCTCAGGTGCGCTCCATCCGGCGTCTTCGCAGTCTGCGGTGGTCGCGCATTTCTGAAATTCTCTCCTTCTCCACCCTGACCTGCGTCCAGCAGTCGGTGATGAATCTGGGCATTCTCACGGTGCAGGGACTGGTTAACAGCTTCGGCACGGTGGTCATGGCCGCGTTCGCCGCCGCCGTGAAGATCGACGCCTTCGCCTACATGCCGGTGCAGGATTTCGGCAACGCCTTTTCCACGTTTATCGCCCAGAACTACGGCGCAAGGGAAACCGGTCGAATCCGCTCCGGCCTGAAAAGCGCCGTGTGCGTCTCCATGGCCTTCTGTCTGGTTATATCCGCCCTTGTCTTCGTTTTTGCCCGTCCGCTTATGACGATTTTCGTGGAAGCCGGGGAGACGGAGATCATTCAGGAGGGCGTGCGGTATCTGCGCATTGAGGGCGCGTTCTACTGCGGCATCGGCTGCCTGTTCCTGCTCTACGGGCTGTACCGGGCGCTGGAAAAGCCGGGGATGAGCGTGGTGCTGACCGTCATTTCTCTGGGCACCCGGGTGGCGCTGGCGTATCTTCTTTCCGCCATCCCCGCCGTCGGCGTGGTGGGCATCTGGTGGTCTGTTCCCATCGGCTGGTTTCTGGCGGATATGACTGGTCTGCTCTATTTCAAAATCCGGAAAAACAAGCTGCTGCCCCTGGAAAAAGCATCCATCCGCTGAGCAGCAGACGAGGCGGGCAAGTGCATGAAGCACTTGCCCGCCTGCAATTATTTACGCTTTCATGAGAATATCGCTTATATCGGTCTGCTGTCCACCTGCGGTAAAGGCTGCCGTCTTGCCGTCATGGGTGAGCTTGTAGGTTTCCCCCGCCGCGCCCTTTTCCAGCAAATCAGCGAGCCGGAACGCGGAGGTCGCATCCTTGGTGACAAAGACGATTTTTTCCACACCCTGCGCCTTGAGGGTGCCGATACCGCTGAGCTTTCCCGTCAGCACGGCAAAGTCGGCGTCCACGGTGACGGTCAGCACGCCGTCCTTCTGCTCGGCCGTGTAGGCAATGTCCTTGCCGTCCTTATCGGTCACGCGGTAGAGGGGACTTTGCGGGGTATCCGCGTCGTCGGATTTCCCTTCCGGCACCACAAGCGTTCCAATCTGAAATTCGATCGTCTCGCCGCCCAGCCGCAGGACGCAGGTGACGGGGTAGGTACCCGGCGCGGCGGGAACGGTCTCACTGCCGTCATAGAGAATTTTTTCTACAGTACCCTCGCCGGACGCTGTCACGGTGAACTTGCCGTTTTCGCTGCGGATGTCCAGAGCGGTCAGGTTTTCCGGGTCGCCGTCGTGATTTTCGCCGCTCAGGCGCATGTTGATGTAGTCCTTCAGCTTCTCAATATCGCTGCCGTTCAAGCCGTTGATCGTCACATCCGGGCCGATCACGTAATGACCGTAATCGCTCTTGTGGTTGCTATCCTTGCTGTCGCCGATGCGGCCGATGGCATCTTCATCCAGCGTGTATTCGATTTTCTTTGTCTTATAATCAAAGTGGATATCGTCGTCCAAAAGCATACCCGTGGTAATGCGGGCGTTGCCAAGGATAAGAATGGTTCCGCGCATATCACGTTTGCCTTCGCTGCCGATGGCGGCGGAACGATCGCCCGCTATGGCGGTGACCTGCGCATTGTCCTGGATGATGATCAGTCCGGCCATGTGTCCATCATCACCGGCACCGATGCCCGTACCTTCATCCTCGCCGATCGCCGTCACCTTTGCGCTGTCCCGGAGGATGATTCTGCCGGTGGAGGTAATGGAGCCATACGTTCCCGCGCCGATGCCCGCACCGTCGTCGTCGCTTCCTGAGGTTACCTGCGCGCTGCCGCCGATGGTGATGGTGCCGGATACGTCCCCATCCTCTCCAGAGCCGATACCGGCGCCGTCGATCCCACTCCACGCGGTTACCTTCGCGTTGCCGCCAATCGTAATCGTGCCGGACATCTCGCTCTTTGGGGGGTCATCATCTGACTTGCCGGTGCCAATTCCTGCACCGTCCCAGCCGCTTCCGGCCGTTACCTGTGCGTTGCCGCTGATGGTGATGCTGCCGGACATATTGCCGTCTTCGCCGGAGCCGATACCCGCACCGTTCTCCTGGCTGAAGGCGTTGACCTTTGCGTTTTCGTCAATGGTGATGCTGCCGGACATATTGCCGTTATAGCCGGAACCGATGCCTGCACCGTCACCATAGAAATCATCTTCCCCGTCATCTTCCGTGGTGACGGTGGCACTGTCGGTAATATGGATTTTACCGGACATGTCTTCATCCTCGTGGCTGCCGATCTTGGCGTTATCGTTATAATTATCTTTATTATCGCCGATCTCGGCCTTCAGAGAGCCGCTGCCGGTGATGGTCACATCGCCGTCGGAGACATGCAGGGAAGAGCCGCTTTCGGAGAAAATCTTGTTGTCTCCCTCCAGTGTGATGTTCGCGCTGGAGCTGCCCACGTCGATGGCGTCGCCTGTGCTGCTGATGTTGATATCCTGAATGGTGACATTTGCCGTTGCATTGTCAGCGGTGGATATGGTGATGGTGCTGTCCGTTGTCTTAGAACTGTCGCGCTGCTTGATGACAGGCGCATTATCCGCAACGTCTGTGCTGCTTCCCTGGGACACCGTCTGGCCGCTGTCTCCGGCGCTGACGGTAATGTCGCCGTCCTCCAGATACCATTCCGCCGCAAACGCGGTCACAGACAGGTTCACGACCAGCAGCAGCGCGATGATCGCGGAAATCAGTCTTCTCATTTTCATTGGATGTACGTTCTCCTTTCTCGTCCTGACCCGTACCCGTCGGGCAGACAGTCGGGGATTGCATCGGGGTACCCCATTATGAACTTTCCGAAGGCTATTCGGTGCATGTACCAATGATAACAGATAAAGTCTTTCCTGTCAAGCATCCTCCCGGCGGACATTTTTGCCCCGTCTGTGCCGTTGACTAAACCGTCAGGCTATGCTATAATGCCGCTCAAACAGCACGGCAAACGTCGATTTGCCGCCATATAAGAAAGAGGGGTCATCCTTGATGAATGTACGGAAAGCACAAAAAGCTGACATTGACAGCATCGAAAAAATCTACGACCGCATTCATGACAGCGAGGAACAGGGGCTTTCCACCATCGGCTGGATTCGGGGCGTCTACCCCACCCGAAAAACGGCGGAAGCCGCTCTGGAGCGAGGCGATCTGTTCGTCATGTTGGATGACGGAAATGTAGTTGCCGCCGCCGTCATCAACCAGACGCAGGTGTACGAGTACAAAGACGCAGCATGGAAGCACGCCGCGGAAGACCGCGAGGTCATGGTGCTGCACTGCCTTGTGGTTGACCCACTGAAAGGCGGAAAGGGATATGGCCGCGCTTTCGTCGCATACTATGAGGATTACGCAAAACAGCACGGCTGCCCCGCTCTGCGCATGGACACCAACGTGAAAAATAAGCGGGCGCGAAAGCTGTATCACACGCTGGGATACGAGGAAGTCGGCATCGTGAAGTGCGTCTTCAACGGCATTCCCAATGTGCAGCTTGTGTGTCTGGAAAAATATCTGGGATAAGAAAAAGCTCCCTTCCGATGGTCTTTCGCCTGTCGGAAGGGAGCCTGTTTTTATACTGAACTCCAATTAAAATCTTTAAAAAAGATTTTAATTGCCTGAAGGGCATGGAGTTCATATGAGACTTGTTTTGTGATTTCTTTCCTTATAAATCACAAAACAGGCAGCGCCGTCAGGCGATGCCTTCCTGATTAAAATTAAGATTTTAATCAGGAAATAGTATTAGTTTGCCGCTGTGTTGTCCTTATAGTAGTCCGTGTCCAGAATCAGATTGTTGATCCGCACGAACTGCTGCACCTTTTGGGCCATTGCGTCAAGGGTTTCGCTGCTGGCCTCCGCTTCACCGCCGGTGATACTGAGAACACGCTTTGTCCCCGCGTCGTAGGCGATATCTCCGGATATCCAGCTGCCGTCGGAGAACAGCGCGTAGCCCTCATAGGTGGGGTCAAAGGCGTCCCGGCCTATGTAATCATAGGGGCTGTCCACGCCCAGAAGATTCAGCATCGTGGGCAGGAGGTCAGAGGTGTTCAGCGTCTTGTCCACCTTCATGGGCTGCAAATCCGCGCTCCAGATGAAGCAGGGCGTCTTTTCCAGCAGCAGGGCGTCGTCCACTCCGGAGAGAGCAAACAGGGACGCTTCGTCCTTGTAGCCGTAGGTGTAGTGGTCAGTGACACCGATGATAACGGTGTTGTCAAGCTGCCCCTTGTCCTCCAGCTCCTGAAGCAGTCGGGCAAACAGGTCGTCCACCAGCTTGGCCTTGAGATAGGCGCAGTCCGTTTCCTCATTGCCCGTAAGCCCCCGGAATTCCGGGTACTTTTTCAGCGCCCAATAGCTCAGGACTTCATTGTACTTGTAGCTCAGATGGGCAGAACGGGTGATGATGAAGTTCAGGGTCGGCTGTCCCTCCCGGAAGAATTCGGCATTCAGACCGGGATTGTCAAACAGCAGCTGATCGTCATACAGAAGGTCTTCCTCGTCCGCGCCGATGTAGTCCCCGTAGCAGACGTATTCCGAATACCCCATGGCGGGAGAGAACACGCCGCGGCTGTAGAAGCTGGGATCGTTATAGTGGAAGGTCTTGGCGGAATACCCCTCCTGCGTCAGCAGGCTGGCGAGGGACTGGCGGTAGGTGTTCGTGATGTAGTCGAAAGCATAGCCGCCCTGACTGCTCAGGAACGAGCCGGTATTCACGCAGAACTCCGAATTGAAGGTGCGGATGCCGCCGTAGCCCGGCGTGTAGAAGTGGGTGAAAGAAATACCCTCGGACATGAGCCGTTCCAGCGTGGGGGTGTACTCCCCGATCATCCAGTCGTCCATGGACTCCATGAGCACCAGAACCACGTTTTTCCCTTCCAGCAGGCCGGTCATTTTGTTGTCGCCGCCCACAGTCCGACCCGCAAAATAGGCGTTGATCTCCGCTTTCCCTGCCTTCTGCGCCGCGGCGTAGCTTGGCGTCAGGGGGTAGATGCCGTTTTTGTAGATGTCCTTTTCCAGCGTCTGGTACAGGCCGCAGACCTGATACAGCCGGTGGGCATTGAACATGTTGTCATAGGCCGCCTCAGCGGACTGGACTCTGCCGTAGTCGGAGGAAGCGTACCGGATGTCGCCGTCCTGCACAAACACCGCCTGCGGCAGGCAGGCCGCTCCTACCGACGCGGCGATGACCACCGCCGCAGCTGCGATTCCGGTTGACCATTTCTGCTTCCACCTTGGGAATTTCACCAGAATCACGATACCCTGCACCGCCAGCGCCGCCAGTCCCAGCCACCAGCCGATGGGGTAGCTCAGCAGGACGGAAAAATAGTCCGACCCCTCAGACGCATAGCGGAAATCCGACAGCCACATCATCTCGGAAAACAGATAAAAATACCCCGTCTGCACAGCGGCGTAGATCGCGGCGACGAAATACAAAATACCGTACACCACTCTCCCCGCCTTGGCCGGGAACAGCCTGACAAAGCCGCTCAGAATCGCCGCCCACAAAGCGCCGAAAGCCAGCGGCCATAGCTGCGCCAACCGGAACTCCTCCGTATTCAGGGATAAAAAGAGAAAGGCAAACACTTCCACCAGAAAGAAGGACAGCGGCAGGAAAAGAAAATGTATACGCCGCCGTGTTTTTTGTTTGCCCGAGGTCATGCCCACGAATCATCCGCTCCTTTATCGAAACTCAGGGTATTGTATCACAAAATGCCGCAAATGTACACTTAAGAATTCCTTGTATCGATATTTTTCACAAAAAATTTATTTTCCTCTTGTAAAATCTTCCTAATTGACGTATACTTAATGCAACTTCGAAGAAATCGGCGATTGCTTTCGGTGATTTCTTCCTTATACTTTCTGCGAGAAAAGAGGACACCCATATGGATTTGATTACCGTCCGCGATCTGTTCAAAAACACCGAAAAATATGCCGGCGTCGAAGTGAACGTCGGCGGCTGGGTGCGAAACCGCCGGGGCAGCAAGCAGTTTGGCTTCATCGTCCTGAACGACGGTACTTATTTCACCCCCGTGCAGGTGGTGTATAACGACACTCTGGAAAATTTCCAGGAAATTTCCAAAATCAACATCGGCGCCGCCCTGATCATTCGCGGCACGCTGGTTCTCACCCCGGACTCCAAGCAGCCCTTTGAGATTCAGGCCGAGAGCATTACTGTGGAAGGCCCCTCCACCGGCGACTACCCCCTGCAGCCCAAGCGCCACTCCATGGAGTTCCTGCGCACCATCAACCATCTACGCCCCCGCACCAACACCTTCCAGGCGGTGTTCCGCGTCCGCAGTCTCGCCGCTATGGCCATTCACCAGTTCTTCCAGGATCGGGACTTTGTGTATGTCCACACACCCCTGATCACCGGCTCCGACTGCGAGGGCGCGGGCGAAATGTTCCAGGTCACCACCCTTGACCTGAACAACGTCCCCAAGACCGAGGACGGCAAGGTCGATTATACCCAGGACTTCTTCGGCAAGCCCACCAACCTGACCGTTTCCGGCCAGCTTAACGGCGAAACTTTTGCCATGGCTTTCCGCAACATCTACACCTTCGGCCCCACTTTCCGGGCGGAGAACTCCAACACCACCCGCCATGCCGCCGAATTCTGGATGATCGAGCCGGAAATCGCCTTTGCTGACCTGGAGGATGATATGGAGCTGGCCGAGGCCATGATCAAGTATATCATCTCTTACGTTCTGGGGCACGCCCCCGAAGAAATGAACTTCTTCAACGAATTCATCGACAAGGGACTGCTTGACCGTCTTCACAACGTCCTGCACAACGAATTCGGCCGCATCACCTACACCGACGCCGTGGCGCTGCTGGAAAAGCACAACGATGAATTTGAGTACCCCGTCCACTGGGGCAGCGACCTGCAGACCGAACACGAGCGCTTCCTAACGGAAAAGGTGTTCAAGAAGCCCGTCTTCGTCACGGATTACCCCAAGGAGATCAAGGCGTTCTACATGAAGCTGAATCCCGACGGCAAGACCGTGGCCGCTATGGACTGTCTGGTTCCCGGCATCGGCGAGATCATCGGTGGCAGCCAGCGTGAGGACAACTTCGACATCCTGAAGAACCGCATCGAAGAACTTGGCATGAAGCCTGAGGACTATGCCTTCTATCTCGACCTGCGCAAGTACGGCTCCGCCCGTCACGCGGGCTACGGTCTGGGCTTTGAGCGCTGCGTCATGTACCTCACCGGCATGGGCAACATCCGGGACGTGCTTCCCTTCCCCAGAACCGTGGGCAACTGCGACCTGTAATTGCAGCACCATCGATTGCAAAAGGCGAACCGCTTCACGCGGTTCGCCTTTTTTGATGGAAATCATCCGGTCAGGAAACGGAAAACCGCCCGAAAGAAGCAAGCTTCTTTCGGGCGGAAATTCATTTTTGCATTCTTAATTACACAGCCAGGAAGAACTTCACCAGGAACAGAGCGGAGATCACGTAGGTCAGGACGGAAACTTCCTTGGCCTTGCCGCCGAAGATCTTCATGATGGTGTAGGAAATCAGACCCAGGCCGATGGCGTGGCCGATGGAGCCGGAGATGGGCATACCGATGAGCATCAGCGCCACGGGAACCATCTGATCCATATCGTCGAAGTCGACCCGCTTCAGACCCTGGAGCATCAGGATGCCCACGTAGATCAGAGCAGCGGAGGTGGCAGCGGCGGGGATGATGGCGGCGATGGGGGCGATGAAGATGCAGGCCAGGAACAGCAGGCCGGTGACAACAGCGGTCAGACCGGTGCGGCCGCCGGCCTCAACACCGGAAGCGGACTCGATGAAGGTGGTGATGGTGGAAGTACCGGTGCAGGCGCCGGCGATGGTGCCGATGGCGTCGGACAGCAGGGCTTCCTTCATGTTGGGCATATCGCCCTTCTCGTCCACCATGCCGGCGCGGGAGGCGGTGCCGACCAGAGTGCCGATGGTGTCGAACATGTCAATGATGCAGAAGGTGATGATCAGGGTGATGGCGGTGAACCAGCCGATTTCCATGAAGCCGGCGAAGTTGAACTTGAACAGGGTAACCTTGGCCATATCGGCGAAGGGAGGCAGGAAGGAAGCGGTAGCCAGAGAAGCGAAGGGGTTGGTGTGCAGGAAGGCGAAGGAGCCGATCCAGTAAATCACGGAAGCGACGAGCATACCGTACAGCACGGAACCCTTGATGCCCTTCTTGGACATCGCCAGGATGACAAACAGGCCGACAAACATGGTCACGACGGTCAGGATCATGGTGGCGAAACCGGTGTCGCCCATGTTATTCTGCAGGTAGCTGGGGGTCAGAGCGCCGAAGAAGTCGCGCATGACATAGAAGGGAGTGGTGAAGCCGTTGCCCTCTGCGTAGACGCCCACGTTGGAGCCAAGGCCGATATTCATCAGCATCAGGCCGATAGCGGGAGAGATGCCCAGACGGATGCCGAGGGGAATGGCCTCCACGATCTTCTCGCGGACGTTGAAGATAGACAGGACAACGAAGACGATGCCCTCCAGCAGGATGATGACCAGAGCGGCCTGGAAGGAAGCCACGTAGGTCATGCCGGTCATGGCAACGATGTTGCCGACGACCACGGCAAAGAAGCTGTTCAGACCCATACCGGGAGCCATTGCGAAGGGCTTGTTGGCCAGGAACGCCATGCAGAACGTACCGATGGCAGACGCGATGCAGGTTGCCAGGAACACGCCGTTCCACAGGTCCTGTCCGGCGGCGCCGAAGCCGGTGAGCAGGTTCGGGTTCAACGCGATGATGTAGGCCATCGTCATGAACGTCGTGAGGCCAGCCACGACCTCAGTCTTGACGGTGGTCTTGTTCTCGGAGAGCTTGAAAACTTTCTCTAACATAGTATCGACCTTTCTTTTTAGTTTTCCGGCAGCGCCGGTGGAAAAGTACAAGTTCATTGTAACATTTTCCAAAGATAATACAATACAGAAGACAACACAAACTTGTGAATAAATTATGTCCTGTTTTCGTCGTTTTGACAAATCGCCGCTTTTCCCGGTGTTTTCTGCGGCGATTCCTTTGGATTTTCACCCGTTTTGGAAACGTATCTATGAACATCGCTCCGAATCGTACCGGAATAAGTATCGATATTTAAGGGACTTCCTCAATTTTGGGAGGAAGCCCCTTACTGTTAAAGTCCTGTTTTTGATTGCTTTTACTGCTTCGGCGCGCGTTTCCGGCAGAGATAGATGTCCAGCTTTTCCTTCATGTTCTCCGGCATCTCCCGGGCTACGGGGCACCGGACAGCGTTCGCCATACGCTCCGCAAAAGCAATGAGAAAATCCGTATCCAGCACCATCTGCTCGCCCTTCATCAGTGCCATGGTGTCATAGCGGTTGTGAATGGTGGCAGTATTGGGGGGCGCGATGCGGGCGAAGGACACCGCCGGGACGCCCTTGTCGGCGAAGGGCGTGGAGTCGCTGGAATACACGTCCTGCTTCACCTCCACCGGGAAGCCCAGCTCGTCGCCCAGATAGGAAATATAATGGCACATCTTTTCCTCGCCGGTGACGCAGGAGATAAACTTGCCCATAATGCAGCCGATCATGTCCAGATTGATGTTCAGCACGCAGTTTTTGAGCTTCTCCTCGTCGGCGCAGTACGCCTTGGAGCCCAGCAGTCCCCGCTCCTCGCTACCGCACCAGATGAAGCGCAGGCCGTAACGGTGGGGGTGCGCCGCGAAATGCTCCGCGATACCCAGAATTCCCAGAGAGCCGGACATATTGTCATAAGCGCCCTGTGACAGGGACGTGGAATCGTAGTGGGCGGTGAAGGCAATATACTCGTCCACCTGTCCCGGCATGTCCAGAACGACGTTGTGGGACCGGCCGGTATACTCCTCCTGCTTCAGCGTGATCTTCGCCGTGGAAGCCCCTCTGCGAATCAGCTCCACCGCATCTTTTGCGTTGATGTTCACGCCGGGAATTCGGTTTCCGTTGTGGACGTAAGAGCGCAGCTCCCGCTGGTCGATGTCCCGGTCGGCGTAATTGGTGTTTCCGTCATAGGTGACGAAGCCCACCGCGCCGTTTTCCAGCAGATCGTGGTAGACCCAGTAGCCCAGATAGCCGTCGATCATCACGATTTTCCCCTGGCACTTGCTCAGCGCGTAAGGGCTGGAATCCCGCAGATAATAGAAAGGCGCTTCCACCTCCCCGCTTCCTGCGCACAGGTAGCCCTTGCAGGTCACTTCCACGCCGTCCACCTGCAAAACCGCCTCCTGTATTCTGGACATCGGCACGTCGAACGGCACGATCTCGGCTTTCAGCCCCAGCCCGGCAATCTTATCCTGCAAATACTGTGCCGTGCGCAGCTCCTCCGGGCTGCCGCCGGTGCGGATATAGGCCGTATCCGCAAATATTTTCATAATCTGTTCCGCGTTCATGGCGTTTCCTCCTTTTTTATATTCTATATAGTAATCCATCCGCGCCAAATTTGCAAGTCCCGGACGGCATCAATATTTTGCTCCACTTTCCAAAGAAATCGCTTGACATGCGTCTGGTTCGATGCTATAATATCACCCGTGGTGATTGAATGCACCCGTGATTTTCATGGGCCTTTAGCTCAGTTGGTCAGAGCCTCCGGCTCATAACCGGATCGTCCCGGGTTCAAATCCCTGAAGGCCCACCAGATTTTTCAGGTCTTCCGCCTTCAAATATAAATACATAGGGGTATAGCTCAATTGGTAGAGCGGCGGTCTCCAAAACCGTAGGCTCTGGGTTCAAGTCCTAGTGCCCCTGCCAGTAAAAACGCCGGGTTTCTATATGAAACCCGGTGCTTTTCTAACTTTTTAATGCATTTTCAAAACATGCAAAATCAATTTGTCCGTTATTTGTCCGTTATGCCTGTTTTTTCGCCGGGTTCAGAAGGTTATCCATCATTTCCGCAGAAGCAGCGGCGGCGCTCTGAATGGCGTGGGCATAAACCTTTGTTGTGGTGTTGGCCGTGCTGTGCCCCAATGTGCCCGCCACGGTGGTGACCGCCACGCCGTTGGCAATTTGCAAGGTAGCGTTTGTATGCCGGAGGCTGTGGATATGTATAGGCGGGAGATCGGTGGTTTTGATAAAGCTGCCAAACCAGCTTGTCAGTGTGTCCGGGTGCATAGGTGTTCCGTTCTGCGTAACAAATACTCGCTGTCCTTCCTCCCACGGCTGCCCCATTTGCAGGAAAGTGATCCGCTGCCATGTGCGGTATTGCTTCAAGGCGTGAATCGCCGTGGCGGGGGCTTTAATGACCCGGTGGCTGGATTTGGTTTTCGTTTCGGCTGTAAATACGCCCATATCCGGGAGGTATTGGGTTGCCCGCTGAATGGTAATAGTGTTATGATCAAAATCAATATCGCTCCACACCAGCCCCATCAATTCGCCTCGGCGCATACCTGTAAACAGCAGGACGGTGACGGCGGTACGGTAGTAAATCGGCTGATCCTCCAACAGCTCCAAAAGATGAATTGCCTGTTTGTCATCCAGATAGACCGCCTCTGTTGCCTCTGCCTTCGGCGGTTTTACCCGCTCTGCAACATTGGCAGGGATATACTGCCATTCTACGGCGGTTTGCAGAATAACCGAAATCAGCCTGTGATAGTGGAGAACGGTCTGGCCGGAAAGGGGTTCAGGTTCTCCCGACGGCTGAAATACTTTGTCAAAGTCGATGTGTAAAGCATCGGCTATTTTTTTCGCCGTTTCTTCGGTGGCGGCGTTGCCCAGCAGGATAGAGCGAACGGTACAGGTGCAGACCCCGGAGTCTTCTGACAGCTTGACTTGTGTGGTCTTATGCTGTTTCAAGTACGCTCTCAGATCGATCTTTGCAGTGTATGTGGGTGCCTTGCAAACTTCCGCAAGCTCCCGGTAAAAGGCCGTCAAGTGCGTGGGACGGAGTCGGTCAAGATAGATACTCCCCAAAGCTGGCTTAATGCGTTCCAGTAGCCCTTGATATCGCTTGATGGTTTTGGGGCGAAGCTGTACCTGTGCATAGTCCTTCATCCAAAGGTCGCAGAAGTCCGCAAACTTGATTTTCTTCTCTGCGCTCTGCCCAGTGCGTACCTTTTCTTCAAAAAGCTCTGCCTGATGGCGGGCTTCCCGCTCTGCCTTCTTGTCGGACATGCCCTGTGGGATTTTCCATGTCATCGTCCGTTCAATTTGCCGCCCGGTCTGATCGTAACCGTCATAGCAGCGGATCAGATAAGAATTACCCCGCTTTTTGATTGTTGCCATGATTCTCTCCTTTCGGTCTTGCACCGATCAGACGAATATGGTATAATATTCGTGTAAATCGGCTTTTGAGTTGGTCGGTTTTACGTTTTGCCGCCACCGTGGTTGCCGCCACGGTGGCGGTTTTTATTAGTTATGGGTTATTATTTCCGTTGTAAATATCTTTTTTCATTTTTACGACTAATTCATCAGAAAAAATATCAGCAACTTTTTGATACTTTGCGTCCTCCCGAATACTTTCCATAAGTAGCGAAAAGCTTCTTTTTACGCGAAGTTCTGGAATATCGCTTATAGAAAACCCATCCACTCCCTCAAGTGCATTTACTATCCACGAATTCGAGTCCACCGTACCATTAACCGCTTCAATTTTAGCAGAAAGATAGTCTCTTATTTTCGGGCTAACATCACTACATTCTATCATTTTTGTAAGATGCCTATTAAAAGCATCAATATGCTTGTCGCTGATAAACTCTCCATCATTAGCTGGGAAAATTTTGTCAAATAAAATATCATATATCTTTTCCGCATTACAAGCGTATGAAAATTCGCAAAGATAATGGAAAAACAACTGAAAATCTGAATTTTCTAAAATTTGAGACAAGAATGCAATTCGATTGTCACTATCCTCATAAAGAAAAGAGATGTCTTTTATTTTCTTAATCCATTCAACCGCTTCCGTAGATAGCCCCAACTCGTCAACAGCTGAGGGGGCGTTGCTATAATCTTCTGTCTTTCCCAAAAGGTAGTCAATAGGAACATTAAAGTGCTTGGCAATTATTACCAGTGTATCATATCCCGGCTCACTAATGCCGCTAACGTATTGTGCTACGGTTTGCCGTGTCTTGCCAACAATTTGTGCCAATTCATTTTGTGTGATATTCCGTTCCCCCATCAATTTCCTTAAATGGGCGGGAAACGGCTTGTTGTATTTCCCTGCTTCTTTGTTGCGTTGCTCCATATAAATCCCCTCTGTGCAATAATTGATTGCAATATAAAAATAAAGCAATATATCGTTGATTTTGCTGTTATTTGTTGTTATAATGATTATACAGCAATAGCCTATTGCTGTCAACAACAAATTTCTGAGAAGGAGGAAAATGTATGCACAATAAGGATATTCGAGAAGCGGCAAAGTCGGCAGATGTGTGCCTGTGGCAGATTGCGGAAGAACTGGGGGTCAACGATGGCAACTTTTCCCGCAAGCTGCGGAAAGAGTTGCCCGGCGCAGAAAAGGCAAAGGTCATGGAGATCATCGCCAGGTTGGCAAAGGGATCGGAGGCAGTATGATGCCTCAAATGGTACCGATCAGCAAGGCGGCGGAGTTTACAGGTCTGACCTATTCGTGCTTGCGCCGCTGGATTTTGGAGGGAAAATTTCCTTACTTTGTTCGAGCAGGGTCAAAGTATCTGGTCAATTTGGATAAGCTGGCCGAGTGGTTGAATGCCCCCGCCACGCTGACGGCGGACGGAGAGGAGCGATAAAATGCCCGTTTTGAGGCAGCGACACGCCCGCCCGAACCCGTATGGAACGCAGAAAGAATAATTTTTCAAATTCAAACTTTAGAAACGGAGATTTGAGCAAATGAGTACCAACAAAAAATATTTTTATATGAGGTTAAAAGAGGATTTTTTCAGATCCCCGGAACTAATAGCCGTTGAAAGTATGCCGAATGGCTATCAGTATAGCAACATTCTTCTAAAGCTCTATCTTTTGAGTTTGCGGGGGAACGGTCGGATAATGGCAGGCGCTATACCATATAGTCCGGAAATGATAGCGCGTGCTACCGGCCACGATTGCGAAACGGTAAACGAGGCAATCGCCCTTTTCTCAGATGTTGGACTAATTGAAAAGTTGGACAGTGGGGCTATTTATATGCTTGACATTCAGAACTTTATCGGGGAATCAAGCACCGAAGCCGACCGACAGCGAGACTACCAACGGAGAATTAAAGAGGAGCGGGAACATCCGTTAGGAATCTAACGTGATTTCTACACCATATCTATAGTTATATACATTTTTAAAGCGAGAGAATAGAAGGGAAATGACAAGTCATTTCCTCTATGTATAAGGGTGTATAAGGGAACGGAGCCGCTTACGCGCTCCATTCCACCCCCTGCATAGAGAGCAAACAATATTTCTTTCTGGTATAAGGGATTTCATCAAGGAAGGATGATTTTCATTGACGTTTGATTTTGAGAAATTCGCAGATATAACCGCGAGTGTATACCCGCAGAGTGTCTATAGCCTGCAAGATGCCTTGTGCGTGTTCCGGTACTACTTCGAGCAGTACGAGAAGCACATGGGGAAACCGCATCCACCCATTAGAGCAAGCCAGATCGTGCGCATATGTCAAGATATGCCCTATATCTTTCCGGAGAATACGGATAACTATTCCGAAGACGTTCCCCCGGATGGATACTATGCCATGATCGACAAGCACTTTCGGACAAAGTACCGGCATTGCGACTACAACATCAACCACTTTTTCAGCGGGAGAATCCGGGAACTGCGATTTTACGAAGAACTTTATTGAAAGGGGTGAACGATACGAGCGGGAAAACATCACAGCGCAAGGGCGCGGACGGCGAACGGGAGCTTGCCGCCATTCTGAGGGAATACGGATACACCATTGAGCGCGGCGGTTCTCTGTCATTTGGCGTGGTTCCAGACCTTGCGGGATTGCCAGGAATCCATATCGAATGCAAACGCTGCGAACAAGTCCGGCTTTCCGAGTGGATGGAGCAGGCCGAAAGAGATAGCCGGCATTTCAAGGACGGTTTGCCCGCCGTATTTCACCGCCGAAGCCGGGAACCGTGGCGCGTAACAATGAACCTTGCTGATTTTATGCGGCTCTATGACCGCCAGAAAGCCGCAGAAAGCGCCAATTGAAAGGGGGGTAAATTGACACCACGCAAAGAAAAAGCCCTGCAAGCGCTTCTAGTGTGCCGTACAAGGGCAGAGGCAGCAAAAGCTGCCGGAATTGGAGAAAGCACCTTGCGGGCGTATCTGCAAGACGCTGAATTTTCGGCAGCATATAAGCACGCCGCCGCCGGAATCATGGACAGGGCAACAAGGCAGCTACAGCAGAATTTAACCGCCGCAATAGACCGGCTGGGCGCTATTGTCGCGGATGATGAAGAAACGAGCGCAAACCACATTACAGCGGCGCGGACGCTGCTAGACTACGGCTTGAAGTTCACCGAGTTTAACGACATTCTCAGAGAGCTGGAAAGCACCGAGGGGGAAGCCGGATGTATTATGACCGATTAAAAAGCCGTGTGAGGGCAAGCAATGCCGCCAGACGGCGGCAGCAGGAAGCAAAAGCCCTGATCGACTGCATCGACGTGAAGCAGCACATAGCGCCTGTATACTACCCCTTACACGAGGATGTCAAGGCAGGGAGACACAGCACATACAACCTCCCCGGCGGGCGCGGTTCCTGCAAATCGTCGTTTGTGTCTGTGGAGATCGTCAGCGGAATCATGCAGGATGGGGAATCAAACGCCATTGTATTCCGTGCAGTGGGCAACACCTTGCGCGATAGCTGCTATTCACAAATCGGTTGGGCAATAGACACGTTGGGCGTTTCTCACCTGTGGCGGGGACGTGTAAGCCCCATGAGCTATACATATCTCCCCACCGGGCAGGAAATTCTTTTCCGTGGTCTGGACGATGCAAGCAAGCTGAAATCCATCAAACCTCGGCGCGGTACGTTTCGCTATATCTGGTTTGAGGAATTTTCAGAGCTTCCCGGCGCCAACTTCACCCGAAATGTTATGCAGTCTGTCTTGAGAGGCCAGGGCAGCAGCGCAATTGTTTTTCGTAGCTTTAACCCTCCCATCAGTGCCAACAACTGGGCGAACGTATTCATACAGGAGCCGGACGAAAAGGCCGTCACACTGCTGACTAACTACACGCAAGTCCCCCCGGAGTGGCTGGGTGAAGCGTTTCTGTATGAGGCCGAGCGGTTGAAAGCGCTGAATTACAAGGCATATGAGCATGAATACATGGGCATAGCAACCGGAACGGGCGGCGAGGTATTCCCCAATTTGGAAATCCGGGAGATCACCGACGCAGAAATAAACGAGATGGGTTATATCTTCATGGGGCTTGACTTCGGTTTCGCGGTTGACCCTTGCGCCTGTATGCGTGTGGCTTTTGATCGAAAGATTGATACCGTTTATTTCCTGGATGAAATTTATGAACGGCACTGGTCAAACAGGCAGATCGCCGCCGAGATCAAGCGCCGCCACTACGACAGGAGCCAGGAAGTAAGCTATGCCTATTATGTGGGCGGGTATACTGAGCGGTACACCATTACCGCCGATTGCGCGGAGCCTAAGAGTATCGCCGACATTCAGGCCGAGGGAATCAAGTGCATACCATGCAGGAAATTCCCCGGGTGTGTGGAATACCGCGTGAAATGGTTACAGCACCGCCGCATTGTCATTGACCCGAAGCGAACCCCCGAAGCATACCGGGAGTTTGTAAACTACAGTTATGCCACGGATAAGGACGGAAACTTTCTTTCCGTTCTCCCGGATAAGGATAACCACACGATTGACGCCGTTGCCTATGCCCTTGATCGTGTAATTTACAAAAAGGGCGTTTCCGCATAAGAAAGGGGGTGAAAATATGGGCTATTTACGAATCAAATGCCACTACTGCGGCGGTATTTGGGAGGTTTACCGCCGGGACATTCGATATGGCAAGGCCAGAGAATGCCCGCACTGTTCCCACGCGATTGATGAACAGACGTGGAACAAGCAGATCATCCCCGCTTACTGCGCCATGTATGACGCAAATCTTGAACTGCTGAAAGATCATACAGGCTACCATACCCCGCTTTTTGAGGTGAGCTATGAATCAGCTACTTTGTTCAAGGATTCAGAAGGTAAAAGACGGTTTTCCACGAAGACGATTGATAAGGAGGTGTAAAAATGTCTATTTTTGATCAATACCCGGAAGTTGACAGCAACGGCCAGCGGTTCAGATGGATGGGGGAAGCTTGCAAAGAATATATGCCGATGGTTCATACCACATTCGGAACTGTACCGATGGGGACAAAATCGCCAACCCGCAGTTATGAACCAGCGCCCCGCCGGAAGTCCTGCCCATTTTCAACGGCCATAGACCCCGTTTGCCGGGGTGATGACTGCGCCTTTATGAGCGGGGATAGATGCAGGCCAGGAACGGCACAGACCGGGAAACGTTGCCCCCTATCCGGCGGGATGGCCTGCGGCAATAACTGTATGATGTACGACAATGGGAGTTGCACCCTATTTGCAACAGAAAGGACAACGAAATGAGCCAGTATAACCACTTTGCAAAAGACCTTGACACCGCTTTCAAGGAGGCACGGGAAAAATACACCGCCGCGTATAACGCAGTAGAGCAGGCACGAAAGGCCATGCAGGACGCGGGAACGGACGCGATGAAAAAGCAGATCGCCACGCTCCAGCTCCAAGATGCAGAAACAAACCTGCGCAAAGAAGCGGTTCGCATCTGGGCGGAGTTCGACGCGAAGGCCGCAGACCTCCGCCGCGCATTGGAAAAGGAAGTGCAGACGAGCAACCTTGCCGACCCCTCCGCTATTGACAATAACGCGCTTGAGCTGATGAAAACCGGCATTCTGACGGTAGATGATTATTTCAGCTTTGCGGACAGATACGACAAGAACCCGACTATGTTAAAGCTGATCGGCCACTATGCGAAGGAAGCGGCGGACAACGCAGACAGCACAAAAGACAGGGTTGCATTATTCTGCCTTGCGCGAGACTGCGCTAGAGGCATGGGAACAACCTTGAGGGCGTGGGATGAGATGATCGGCGTTGCCAACTATTGCAGCGGGCGCGGCGGCAACGGTCAGCGGCGCGATTCTCCCGACGTAACGCTCAGCATGGGCGAATGGTGGGAGCAGCTTTCCGGTGATTTCGTCGAGAGTTTCTAGGCGGCAGCTCCAACAGAGAACCACCGCACGGCGGCATTATCTCCGTGGACAAGCTCAGAGGGGCGAAGCACTGACCCTATGCGTTTTTCCACAGCAAAACAGAATCCCGGCGCGAAGGACTGCGGCGGGTCGCAGATAAAGGATTTTCTGCGGATTGTGCCGGGGGCTGCAAATGCCCCCGGCTGGGAGGGTGAGCATTGTCAAACGAAGAATTAGCCATTGCCATCCAGCAGGGCGAAGAGGGGCGCACGCTGGAGCTGTGGGAACAGGTAAACGGCCTTGTGAAACGAAAGGCCATGCAAATCATGACCGCCCTGCAGCTCAGCGGCAACCCCAGGGGCGTGGAATTTGACGACCTGTACCAGACCGGCTATCTGGCTATGGTGGCGGCGGTGGAGACCTACAGCCCGGAGCGCGGCGCTTTTTCCACATGGTTCATGTTCCATCTGAAAACTGCATTTTCAGAGGCTACCGGCTACCGCACGAAAAACGGCAGGTGTGAGCCGTTGAATACCGCTGCGAGCCTTGACCGGCCTGTACAGCCTGACGAGCCGGACGGCGGCACTCTGGGCGAACTTGTCCCAGACAGCAGGGCGGCAGATGCAATAGAGAACGTGGAAGAATCTGTATACCACGAGCAGCTCCATAAGGCCATAGACGGCGCTATAAGCGAACTTCCCACGGATAATGCCCGAGTATTGCGCTTGCGGTATTGGGACGATATGACGCTATCTGCTGTCGGGGAGGTCATGGGCAAAAGCCCGGAGCGAACGCGGCAGATGGAAAGCAAGGGAATCCGGGAACTGCGCAAGTCCAGAACCCTGCACCGCTTTCTTTACTTTGATATGTACCGCGGTACGGGGCTGGGGGCATTCAGATTGTCCGGCAGCTCCATACAGGAGCAATACATACTGAAACAGGAGCGCCGAGAAGAATACGAACGCAAGCGGCGGAACGAACAGGCATTCGAGGAAGAAGCGGACGCAATGACCCGGAGAGTTGCCGCCCGTGTTGCTTCCATGTCCCCGGAGGAAAAGCGGGCAATGCTGGAAAAGGCAGGAATCACCATAACCACATAGAGCAACGCCCCCGGCCTTGATGGTCGGGGGCGTGGTGTTCCGTCGTGAAAGGGTGAACGAATCGTTCACCCTTCATTATCGGGAGTATAAGCAAATCAATTCGCCATTTTCTCTTTCAATCTTTAGAATTGTCAGCGCCTTTTGATTTTGACTGAAATCGTGGTCAGGGCGCTTCAAGAAAATGGATTTTGAAAAGGTTGTCCCATCCTCTGCGCTATCGGTGAACAAAAATACAACGCCCCCACACTCAGCAGATATCAAATGTTTTGCGGTGATTCTGGTAAAGAATGGCAGGAAATCCGGATTGAATCGGTATACTCTGAATGATGTATCAAGTGCTGCTTTCAGTCGGGTTATTGCTGTCAGCCGTTCCCGTATGGATTCATAGCTTTCGCTTTTGGCAATATCTGCTTCGGCCAGCTTCCCGGACAAGACAACGTCAATCGCTTTAGCGTGTGAAAAGCGTACGGGCAGCGTAATGTCTTTCAAGTGCTGGAACCCGGCGAGATGGTAGAATTCCGCAAGGTCAAATTTCAACACAATTTCATGCAGAACGCCGCTTTTCCCGTAAGTTATGCGGTAGGTATATGCAGTTAATTCTTCCCATGCCGCTGCGGCCTGTTGCAATAGATCCATTTTTTATTCTCTCTCTTTGTAAAAAAAGAGGCTTCGCAGAACGCAAAGCCTCAAATGAAGTGTTTTCTTTCGGCGAATGCCTATTCGGGTTGAGGTAACACATAACCCTCGATCAAGCTCCACGGAAAACTGCGACCCGAAACAGCTTGCCGCTTCAACGCCAGGATAGACAATCATCGTTGCTATCCACTAGTATTGTATGTTAACTTGAGGTATTTGTCAACACCAAAATGAACCAAAATTCAGGAAAATGCATATTGACGCACAAAGTGCGGGATATCGCCAAATTGGCGGTGTATCCAAAATTGGACAGTCAGGAATCCTCACTACCAGTGTCAGCCCACAAAACGAACGAAGCCAGCACCCGCGAAGGTGCTGGCTTTTGCTATTCTGTGGGATTGTCGCCCGTGGCGGGTTCTTTCTCGTCGATACATTCCAGAACATAGTCACGAATGACCGCGTTTGAGGTTTTGCCAATGCTAGAGCAATACGACTTGAATTTTTCAGCCTGACTTTTTTTGATTTTGCAAGCTACCGTCGCCATATTTTCGCTGTCCCACTTCGCATTGGCTTTTTTCTTCGATTCCGATACCGGCATTGTGTCCCCCCTTCTATGTGGGAGTGTGGCGGGGGCACTAATTGTGCGCCCCTCTCCCACCATCCGCATTATAGCACATAATGTATATACTGTCAACCGTGCAAAAATGTCCAATACTACACGGTAAACATTGTATAATATGTCAATAGACATACACGGTTAACAGTGCTATAATAAAGGCACAAAGAACAAAGCACCACACCGCAGGAGGTAACACCATGAAAGAGATTAGAACTAAGGTTTGCAAGAAAGCCAATGCTTACATAAAGTCCGGTATGAACCGCTCTGCTGCTTTCAAGCGGGCATGGTCTGAAACCTATGTCAAGGCTGCTAACCTCCAGAACGGGGACAAAATCATGGTTACGACCTATTCCAATCTCTGGCGGGAAATGGTTACTGCACCCGCGACCGTAATTTGTGTTAACATGTTCGGCAAAAATGTAAACATCATGGTCAAAGCTGTCGACGGTATGAAAGAGTTCTTTACGGATGCTTTCATGCCCGCCGCCCAAATGGTCGAAATCGTCTAACAGACGTTTCACATAATCAATAATCAGGAGGTCAACACAATGGACACCAAGATCAAGGAAATTCGTGAATTGAAGCGGATGCAAGAAGAACTTGCGGCAGAGCTTGACGCGCTGGTCGATGAAGTCAAGCGGTACATGGACGCGGAGGGCGTGGACACCATCAGCGGCACGGACTGGAAGGTGACATACAAGGCCGTGACTAGCGCCAGGTTTGACAGCACGGCATTTAAGAAAGCTATGCCCGATCTGGCCGAGGCGTTCACGAAAACAACCACAAGCAAAAGATTTTGCATTGCATGAACAAGGAGGTGAGGGAATGGAAGACCACGATATGCTGCTGATTATAATAATTATTTTGGACATTCTGACCTTAGTTATAGTCGGCATTCTTTTCGCGCTCTTTGGATAACGGATTCAATGCTTGCGCTGTCGTAATTCAGATTTGGATTAAAATTTTGAGGAGGGAATACAATGATTGATTACGCATTGACCCGGCAGCAGGCCGAGGATCTTTTTACCGCTGAAGCAATTCTTTTTGGAGACCGGAACGGAATACCGGAATATCGAATTGTGGAGCTGTTCGGAGAATGGGCAGGGGCTTTCTTTGAAAAGCACGTGCACTGCAACGGCTACATGATCGGCGGTACCGATTACAACGCATGGGGGGATTGCTCCCCCGAAAAACCGATGCTGCACTATCTGTACAGACCTGGCCTGTTTAAGATCGTGAGTGAACACAACTACCGCATTGCCATGAACAACCACAGAAGCAGCGAGGCGGGGCGTGTAGTCGATGCCCTGTGGCAAGCCAGATCGGAAGCCCTGGAGGCCAGAGAGACCGAGGAAGAGCGCAAGCGGGCAGAACGCAAGGCCAAGAGAGAAGCAAGCCGCAAGGCTAAGCAGACCGCCACAACCAGAGAGGAGGTGGCAAGACGATGACCAAAGAAGAAAGGAAGAATGTCGATGAAGAACTGGTAGCCCTGCTTCTGTCATTTCCGGAGAAACAGGCTGCGGCAATTATAAAGGCTGTTACACAAGATCATTTTTGGGACTTGCCCGAATCAGAACAAGTAGAATTATTAAGGCGGTGTCTACATGAATAAAAGAAACGCGTTGCCCCCGGAGGGCGTGGAGAGCATCGAAACCATAGAGGATATTCTAGCAATGGCCAAAGATGAAAAACGTGAAATCCTCCGACTGTGGAAAGAGCGGAAGGCCAGAGAAGCAAAGTCCGGTCGTGGCGGCAAAAGGCAGCCAAGCGGTAAGTTTGAATCTGCGTGAGCGTCCCCAAATTAGCAGAGTGGCGGATTTTACTCCGCCACCTAATTTTGTCCGTTATTTGTCCGTTAAAGATATACAAAGATAGTGCAAGTTACAAAAGGATATGAAATCTTTCAGGTGCAAAAATCGCAATATATAAAAGATATGAAAAGTTAGAAAAAGATAGTTAAAAGTGCATTTCTTACTCCAAAACCGTAGGCTCAGGGTTCAAGTCCTTGTGCCCCTGCCAGGAATGGGAATTCTCAGTGTCTGCTGAGAATTCCCATTCTTTTTGTATTCAGTTGATTTTTCGGGGTTATTCCCGGTATTTGCGGGATTCCGTGATCCAGTCATCCAGAAACCGCACCTGCTCGTCCGTGTGGAACCAATGCTCGCCGCCGGGCATGACGGTCAGTACCGCGCCGGTTTTCTCCGCAAAGGCCGATATGGTTTCCAGCGAGGTCAGATTGTCATGCTCTCCGTACAAAATACGGGTGGGAACTCGCCATGAAATCGGATGCTCCCGCACATAGCACAGGTACTTCCACGACAGCGTTTCCCCGAAATCCGTTGGAATCTCCAACTTTTCTGCAAGCTCCTGTTCGGTCACGTCTGCCCACAGCATCATATTTTCAATCAACTTTTCCATATCCACAACGGAAGAAATCAGGCAGGCACTATCAACCAGCGCTCCATCCAGCGAGGACAGCGAGAAAAACGCGCCGATGCTGTTCGCTACCAGTGTGAGACGATCGCAGTGCTTCCGCTGCTGGGCGAAAAACTCCGGGAATTCTTCCTTGGCCTCCCACGGGGTTTGTGCGTGGTAATCAAAGCCGATCACTTCACTGTCCGGGAACAGCTGTCTGTAATGCTCGGCTTCCGCCGCAGAGCCACCCTTTCCGTGGACATAAATCACAATATTCTTCATAAAAACTCCTTAATCAGACATTTCCGTTGACAATTTTATACTGAACTCCAATTAGGGTCTATCTGAAAACCGGGAATATGACCAACA
>ERZ860322.601-NODE-601-length-25500-cov-17.280645_pt1 | contig 25500 bp, 27 predicted proteins | sample MGYA00509979_ERZ860322 | MGnify/ENA primary metagenome ERZ860322 (study PRJEB30046, sample SAMN00715217) | human gut metagenome | study: EMG produced TPA metagenomics assembly of the A metagenome-wide association study of gut microbiota in type 2...
TTCATCTTCAATTACTAAAAGGTGCATGAGAGCCCTCCTTTTTATTTCTTCGTTTCTGTGTTGCTTTCCATTATAGCAAAAACAGATAAGGTTTGCGTTAAGTTTTCGTTCTTAACAGGGACTTTATCTTTCCTGTGCTATGATGATGGCAGAAAAAGTGAAAGGGTGATAAATTTGAGCTGTGTAAAAAAGGCGGCGGCGCAGGCCATGTTGCTGGTTGTGGGTATCGCCATGCTGTGCTTCGGCGCATGGCGCGGCGAGGCTGCGACGGTACTGAGCAAAGCGATCAAATTATGTCTGGAGTGTGTGGGCATTGGGTAAGAAGTTTTCGGGCGCGTCACGGATTATGTCCCGCTTCCGCGGCTGGATACAGGTGGGGGCAACTTTATTGACCAACCTGCATCTGCCGAACTTTCTCAAGGGCAAACTGTATCAAGGCGCAGGGAAAACCGTATGTGTGCCCGGGCTGAATTGCTACTCCTGCCCGGCAGCCTCCGGCGCTTGTCCTATCGGGGCGTTTCAGGCGGTAGTGGGTTCTTCCAAGTTCAGCTTTTCCTATTATATCACAGGCTTTCTCATTTTGCTCGGAGTCCTGCTTGGACGCTTTATCTGCGGTTTTCTGTGCCCCTTCGGCTGGTTTCAGGAACTGCTGCATAAAATTCCCACGAAGAAGCTTTCCACAAAGAGGTTGAAGCCGCTGACATATCTGAAATACGCTGTCCTGCTGGTGATGGTTTTCCTGCTGCCGGCGCTTCTGGTGAACGATGTTGGCATGGGAGACCCGTTCTTCTGCAAATACCTCTGCCCACAGGGGGTCCTGGAGGGGGCCATCCCGCTGTCCCTGGCCAATTCCGGCATCCGGGCGGCGCTGGGCAGCCTGTTTACACGGAAATTCGGCATCTTGCTGGCGGTGATTGCGCTGAGCGTGGTGTTCTACCGCCCCTTCTGCAAGTGGCTCTGTCCGCTGGGAGCATTTTACGCACTGTTCAACCGGGTGTCCCTCTTCCAGATGAAGGTGGATAGGAACAAATGCGTCTCCTGCGGGAAATGCGCCAAAGCCTGCAAGATGGATGTGGATGTGACCAAGACGCCCAACCACACCGAGTGCATCCGCTGTGGGATGTGCATCCGTGCCTGTCCCACAAACGCCGTCAGCTTCCGCTACGGCTTTGGAGCCGGCAAAAAAGAACCTGTAAAACCTACAGATAAATTAAAAACGGAGGAAACAAAATGAACGTAAAGAAAATCATCACACTGCTGCTGGCAGCACTGCTGGTGCTGTCCCTGGCCGCCTGCGGCAAACAGGGCAACGACGACATGACAAAGCCCGGCGGCGAGCCCAAGAACGCCCAGGAGGCGGCCGCTATGTACAAGGACCTGATGGATCAGGAGAATGCCATTCTGATGGAAAACCAGTCCCTTTGGGAGAAGGTGTTCCTGTCCGCCGACAAGGGCATGACCACGCAGGAGGACGGCAAGAACTACGGTGATTTCCTGCTGGACACCATTGAATCCGCCAAGGACAAGTTTACCGCCGACGAGCTGAAGCTCCTGCGCCAGGGCGGCGAGAAGATCCGGGAGATCGAGCGCACCCTGACCGCCATTGAGGCCAAGTTCCCCGAGGCGGCTCCCAAGGCCCCGGGCAACGGTGACAGCATCCCTGCCGACAGCCCCACGACACCCGGCGACGGCGACAAGACGCAGAAGTTCCCCGCCTTCGAGGGCAAGGACCTCAACGGCAACACCGTCAAGAGCGATGACCTGTTCTCCAAGAACGCCGTCACCGTGGTGAACTTCTGGTTCACCACCTGCAATCCCTGCGTGGGAGAGCTTGCCGAGCTGGACGCGCTGAATAAGGAACTCGCGGAGAAGGGCGGCGCACTCATCGGTGTCAACACCTTCACGCTGGGCGGCGACGAGGCAGCGATTTCTGAGGCGAAGGACGTGCTGGCCAAGAAGGGCGCCACCTATCAGAATGTGTATTTTGACTCAGATGGTGAGGCGGGAAAGTTTACTGCCAACATCTTTGCTTATCCCACCACCTATGTGGTCGACCGCAACGGCAATATCGTGGGCGACCCCATCGTGGGTGCTATTACGGAAAAGAAGCAGGCGGAGGCACTGCAAGCCCAAATCGACAAGGCACTGTCCGCCGATATGGGCTGACCCAAGATTTTTAGAACGTGTCTATGATGAAGAAAAAACATCGTAAGCCGGCAGACATTCTGCGCACCATTGCATTGCCTCTGGCAAGCAAGCACCTATACTATCGAAATGGCCTTTGAAGGCAAAACCGGAGCATCAGAGGGGTGTTCATTCTTGGAGGCCCCTGCTCCATCAAACAGGTATTGGACGAACACCTATTTCTTCAGCGGCGGTTCCGCCGTAAAGTGTTCGCTCTGATCCGCAGCAGAAAAGCGCCGTCTTGGAAGTGATTCCGGGACGGCGCTTTTTACTATCCGCACATTCGATTTCCGCTATTCCTCCTGCTACTGTGATTACAGAAAGGAACGGGAGATTATGCGAATGGAGAGATTTGTCGCAGATGAACGCACCGGGCTGAAGTATGAACTGGTTGGCGACTATTATCTGATTGCCGGGGATGATGAGCCGGAGACTCCATCTCCCTGGATTACACCACTACAAACGATGTGGGTGATGAAAGGCCCTGGCTTGACGATATGCCAGATGCGTTTGCAGAGGTCGATGGGAAAGCCGAGGAAACCGAGTTGCACGATGCGCTGCATCTTCTTCTATCAACCCTCGCACCGTAGGAACTGGCAATTTGCAAAGCCATCATGGCAGACCTTTCCGAGCGTGCTTCGGCGGCATCCCTGAACATCTCTCGAAAAGCCTTCGTGTACCGCAGAGATATGCATGGCGAGCAGCGTCGCCGCAATCGGCGGGTAAACATGATTGAGCGCATAGGAGGCCCGGCTGAGGAATTCACTGCAAATGCCGATGCTGCCCGGAAACAGGACGCTGTCGAGCAGACTCTGATCGACATCCGGTGCCTGCAGCGCCCGCTCCATACCCATATAATAATTGTCGATCTCCGCGGCAACGATCTGCTGCAGATTACCGGCGTCATGATGCTGCTCCTGCTCGCCGGACAAGCGCGATTCCACAAAATCATAGACATCGACAAACGAAGCCTCATCTGCCGCGCTGCTTTGGATCCTCTGATTCGGGACGACCAGATCCTCTGCAAAGCGCAGATCGCCGTGGGCGTACTTCTCCGTTTCCGCCGAAACATTGTAGGTCTGGAAGGAGAGGTCGGAAAATGTAACTGCGATCTCCCCGGTACGGTTTCCGGCTACATTTTCGCGCAGAAACGCCTTGGCGCACGACAGCTGCACCAGATTTTTCAGAACACCGAGATTTGAGTGCAGAGAATAATCAAGGATGCTGTTGAGCGCGCCCTTCTGAATCCGCAGCGTGCGGCCGATATGGTCGGCCTCCTCCGCGTAAAAATGCTCCAGCACGCGCATCGCGTCCGCTCCGAATTCCAGCCGCAGCTTCTCTATCCATGCATCGTCGTTGAGGCCAAGCCCCACGATCGCCATCCGCTCCGCATTTGGCACGCCGGTCTTTTTCCCGGCATACCGGAAGCCCTCCAAAACCACACGCTCACTGTCAATGAGCACGCCGTCCATATCAAAGATCACTGCATTCATTGTCTGTTCCTCCTGTAACTTCGATCACGCGCCACAGTATAGCGCACGCGGATAAAAAAACAAGCCTTGTCCCCGCTGGCAATAAATGGTCCCGGCGGATAACGATCCGCGCAGGCCATAGGCAGCCTCCTTGCCAAGATCAAGCCGGTGTTCGGTTTTGGATCCTGACCGGCCTTGCGGAAGTGCCGTCATCCGGGAAGAATTTGCATCCGTCCGGGAAAAGCAGCTTATAAAAAGCGCCCGAACAGGACCCGCCCCGGATCGTGCGGGCAGCACGATCCGGGGCGGTTCGGAGTTTCTCTATTTTCCCGGTTTTTCGCCGGATGCGTCCTTACCGGCCGGCGCCGCTTCCATTTTTTGTCACACTTTCTCTATGGAGCGGCTTCTCTTTTTCGCTAGGCGTCTGGCCGGGTGATAGCACAGCAGCGCGACGAGTACCAGCAGCGCCGTCGCCGCCAGACTGATGGGGTAGGCCGTCATGATCGTCCGGAAGGTCCTGCTGTGCGGGAACACCAGCTTGATCCACGCAATGCGGATGCCGCATACACCGAGCATGGTCAAAATCGCCGGCGTCAGGGAGATGCCGAAGCCGCGCAGATAGCCGGACATGACCTCATAAAGCAGGCTGAACGAATGCGACAGCATGATCATCACCAGACGGATGTAGCCGGTTTCCACGACCTCCGGGTCGTCGTTGAAGATCGCCAGAAGCGTCTTTCCGAAGAACAGGATCACGGCGATCGCCGCCGCCAGCAGGGCGATGCCCTCAATCATGCAGAGAAACAGCGTCTTCTTGCAGCGATCCAGCTTCCCCGCGCCGTAATTCTGCCCGACAAAGGTGGTGCAGGCCTGGGAGAAGGAATTGAGGATGTCGTAGGTGATGATCTCAATATTGAACGCCGCGCTGGAAGCCGCCATAACCACCGTGCCGAGGCTGTTGATGGCGGACTGGATCACGATGTTGGAAAAGGCAAACACGGCGCTCTGCACGCCGGCAGGCAGCCCGATACTCAGAATTCGCTTCAGGATCGCAAAGTCGATGCGAAGCTGCTTCGGCTCCAGACGGATCGTCAGATTCGTGCGGCGCAGCCGGCGATAGAGGAGGACCGAGCTGACCGCGTTGGAGATCACCGTGGCGACGGCCACACCGTCGACGGTCCTGTGCAGCACGGCCACAAAGAACAGGTTGAGCAGCACGTTCAGCACGCCGGAGCTTGCCAGCGCGATCAGCGGGATCTTGGTTTCACCCACGCTGCGGAAAATGGCAGCCTCGAAGTTATAAAGCAGGATCACCGGCATACCGGCCAGATAGATGCGCAGATACAGCAGCGCCAGCGGAAATACGTCCTCCGGCACATTGAGCAGCCGCAGCAGCGGAGCGGCGGCCAGCTCCCCCAGCAGGGCAACCGCAATGCCGCCCAGCACGGAAAAAACGACCGAGGTATGTACCGCCTTCTGCACATCCTCCGTCCTGCCCTGCCCGACGGCATGGGCGATCACGACGTTCGCGCCCAGCGCAATGCCGATGAACAGGTTGACGATCAGGCCGATGATGGAGCTGTTCGCACCCACCGCCGCCACGGAGATGGTCTTCGCCGCACCGGTAAAATTGCCGACCACGGCAATGTCCGAGGCATTGAAAAGCTGCTCCAGGATCGCCGTCGCCGCGACGGGCAGCGCAAAGCGCGGCAGCTTGTTCCAGATCGGGCCATTGAGCATATCCAGCTGCTTTTTTGCCTTTCCCATTTTTCAAATCATCTCGATTTCTGTATTTTCCGGCCTATTATAAGACTCGTTTCCGGTAAATGCAAGCACTTCTTTGGCTTTTGCAGCAGGCAAAAAGCCGGCACCCAGTATTAAGTGACGGGTGCCGGTTAATGTTCGGTTTTCAGTTTTTCCCCTCCGACTTAGTCAGCACGAAATTGAACCGCATCGCCAGTGTCTGAAACAGCTCCTGCAGCGCGGCATTCGCCGTGGCGACGATGTCGGCCTTCGCAACATAGTCCAATGCCTCTGCAATTTCCGTTTCCGGGATGCGATAAGCCTGCAGCGTCATGGTGATAAAGCGCTCCAGCTTTTTGTTCAGCGTGAAATACTTGTCACAGGGCCGCGCCATATAGCCGCGCATGATGCCGGAGGTGCCGATCTCCAGCTCGTAAAAATCGCTCTCGCTGTATCCCGGCAGATAGCTGCCAAACATATGATACAGCTCCGTCGCGGTTTTCTGGTTGATCAGCTCCACCTGCTTCGGCTGCGTATAAGCCTCGACATAGATCTCACGCAGATTCTCGTTGAGCTCGGTCAGCGTCATCTGTATCGCCGTTTCAAAGGCATAGACCAACACCGGGCTGGCCTCCTCGCCCATGATCCGCCGCGCAAGGCTGAACTGGTTGTCAAACATGAATTCCGTCAGTTCCTCCAGCACACCGTCCTTGGAGTGGAAAATGTTATGGAACGTACTGGTGGAAACATCCGCGCAGGCTATGATCTCCGCCATTTTTGCCTCACGGTATCCTTTTTCGATGAAGAGCCGGACGCAGGCAGAAAGGATCCTGCGCTTTGCATCTTCACTGTCGTATCTTCTTGCGATTGGAATCACGTCCCCTTCTCTATCTATTTTTATCTCATTTCTTCAATTTCTGTTCAGTCGATCACGCGGATGGTCTCCATGACCGGTTGATGCCCGTCCTGCACCGTTCCGTTGTTGTCCACCACGGGAACGGTCTCGCAGATCGCGTCCACAACGTCCATTCCGTCCGTGACATAGCCGAAGCAGGCATACTGCCCGTCGAGGAAAGTGGAATCCTGATGGACGATGAAAAACTGGGAGCTTGCGCTGTCCATCGCCTGAGAACGCGCCATGGAGATCGCGCCGCGGGTGTGCGAAAGGTCGTTCTTGACGCCGTTGGCGGAGAACTCGCCCTTGATCTTCTCGCTGGAACCGCCCATGCCGGTTCCCTCCGGGTCGCCGCCCTGCATCATAAAGCCGTTGATGATGCGGTGGAAGGTCAGGCCGTCATAAAAGCCGCTCTTCGCCAGCTTCAGAAAATTTGCCACCGTGATGGGCGCGGCGTCCGCATCCAGTTCCACCGCGATGGTGCCGTAGTCGCGGATCACGATCTCCACATGGTGCTTGCCGGAAAGCTCGTCAGAATTGCCGCTTCCGCAGGCCGTCAGGATCCCGAGCAGCAGCGCAAGCGCCGCCGCAAAAGCAAAAATTTTCTTCATTGTTCTACCTCCGTTTTATCGCAGATCGTACCGCCGCCAAGGACGGTTTCTCCGTCGTAAAATACCGCCGTCTGCCCCGGCGTAGCCGCCCGCTGCGGCTCGTCGAACAGCAGCTCGCAGCCGTTCGGCAGAGGGGTCAGCAGCGCAGGCGCCGTTTTGGTCGTGTAGCGGAGCTTCGCCTGCAGGCGAAGCGGCATCTGCGGGCGGTCAAAGGGGATGTAGTTCACATTCCGCACCGTCACGTGTCTGGAAAACAGCCCTGCTTCCTCGCCAACCACGACATCCGTGCCGCGTTTGCCGAGCACATAGACCCGGTGGCCGCAGGAAAGCTCCAGTCCGCGGCGCTGGCCGACGGTGTAGGCCTCCAGTCCGCGGTGCGGGCCGAGGATCTTCCCCTCCGGGGTGATAAAATTCCCGCGCTGCGGCACAAGACCATGGGCGGTCAGATAGGCCATATAGTCCCCGTCCGGGACAAAGCAGATATCCTGCGAATCGTGCTTGCGCGCAAGCTGCAATCCGCGCTTCGCGGCAAGCTGCCGCACGGCCTCCTTGTTCTGCACATCCCCCAGCGGGAAGAGCGTGTGAGAAAGCTGACGCTGCGTCAGGCCGCAGAGCATATAGGTCTGGTCTTTCGCAGTATCCGCCGCGGTTTTCAGGAGAAAACGGCCGTCCTGCTCCTGCACACGGGCATAATGCCCCGTAGCGATGCCGTCATAGCCAAGCTCCAGTGCCTTTTCCAGAAACAATCCAAATTTCAGCGCCCCGTTGCAGAAAATACAGGGATTCGGTGTGCCGCCCCGCCGATAAACCTCGGCAAACGGGGCGATCACCTCACGCTCAAATTCTCTGCGCAGGTCAAACACATGAAACGGCACGCCCATCTGCCGCGCGGCCGCGCGGGCATCCTCGATCTCCTGCTCCTGCCCGGAATCGCGCAGCAGCATCGTCGCGCCGCCGACCTCATACCCTTGCTGCTGCAAAAGCAGGCAGGCCGCCGCGCTGTCCACGCCGCCGGACATTGCCGTCAGGATCCTGTGCATACCATTCCCCCCACATTTTTTATTATCATATCGCAATTGTAGGGAAAATGCAAGTCCGGCGTTGACCCTTGCAAAAAATGTGGTAAAATAGAATCAGCGTTTGCCCGCTATGGGCAGAAAGAGGTTATTTATGCTTGAATTTCGTCCAATCACATTGCAGGACAAGCCTGTGCTCCATTCCTTCTTCTATCACGCCGACGGCTACGGCGCAGAGGATTCCTTCGTCACGCTCTTTCTCTGGGGCGACCAGAAGGTCGCGTTTTTTGAAAACGAGCCGGTCATCCTCAGCAAATTCAGCAGCGAGTCCTACGCCTTCCCCGCGCGGAACCGCGACCTGAAAGCCGTCGTGGAGGCCTTCCTCGCAGACGCGAAGGAGCGCGGCTTCCCCTGCCGCATCTTCGGTCTGCTGGAGTCGGATGTGGCGCGGCTGGAAGCGCTTTTCCCCGGCCGTTTCCATTTCCGCACGGTGCGCAACAGCTTCGACTACATTTACGAGATCGACCATCTGGCGGACCTGCACGGCAAAAAATTGCAGGCCAAGCGCAACCACTGCAACCATTTTGAAGAAACCTATCCCGAATACCGCATACTGGAAATCGACGCGGCACAGCTTCCCCGCTGCCGCGCCTTCACGGAGCAGTGGTACGCCTCACACATCGAGCGCGGGGAGGAATCCGACTTCGCCGGCGAGCGCATCGCCATCGGCAAGGCCTTTGACAACTACGAGGCGCTTGGACTGGAAGGTCTTGTGCTGGAGGTAGATGGGCAGGTCGTCGCCTTCTGCATGGGCAACCGCATCCGCGAGGACACCTATGACGTGAACTTTGAAAAAGCGCTGCCGGAGATGAACGGCGCTTATGCCATGATCAACCGCGAATTTGCCCGCCGCGTCCGCGAACGCCACCCCGACGTGCGCTACCTCAACCGCGAGGACGACATGGGCATCGAGGGGCTGCGCCGTGCGAAGGAAAGCTATACGCCGGACATTCTGCTGGAAAAATATCTGGCAGAGGAGATTCCGGAATGATCCTCCGCGCCGGGCGGGAGGAGCTTCCCCGCCTCACCGCACTGTGGCAGACCTGCTTCGGTGATTGCCGGGAGGAGATCGATGCCTTCTGGAAAATTTTCGGAAAAACCGTAGATGTTTTCTGCGCAAAAGAAGGAAAGGACATCGCCGCCATGGTCTGCGCCCTGCCCGCGCAGCTTGTGGACGAAAGCGGAGAGAGCCATCCGGCGGCCTATCTCTACGCCGTGGCCACCGCTCCCGCCTACCGGCGGCGCGGCTTGTGCGGCAAGGTGCTGGCTTTTGCGGAAGCCGCACTGCGGAAGGAGGGCGTCTCTTACGCGCTGCTGGTTCCCTCGGAGCCGCCGCTGTTCGACCTCTACCGGCGTTACGGCTACCGGACCGTGGCCTTCCGCGGCGCAGAGAAGATCTCCGCCGCGCCCTGCGCCGGGACGGTGCAGGAGATCGACGCGGAGGCCTACTTCAATCTGCGGGAACTGCTGCTGTACGAGAATTTTCTCTCCTGCGGGCCGGATTTTCTGCGGTATCAGGCGATCGACGACCGCCTTTGCCGCATTGAAACGGCGCAGCAGGTATTCTGCGCGGTCTGCGCGCAGGAGGACGGGTTGCTCACGGTCAAGGAGCTGCTTCCCTACGACCCCGCCGCCGCGGCGCTTTTGCTGCAAGCGTCGGGGGCGCAGGGCGGCATCTGCCTCACCCCGGAGGGGCGGCTCCCCTACGCCATGGGCAAGGCCTTGCGCGGCGATGCGCTGCCGCAGAATCTCTATTTCGGTCTGGCGATGGATTAACCGAAAATACACCGCGGCCTGCTGCAAGCTTGCAGCAGGCCGCGAAACTTTTATTCTTTTACTGTTCGGAACATTTTTTCCGCAGGCAGATCATCGTGCCCGCAAGCGCAGCGGCAGCCAGAGCGCTGACTGCAAACCACACTGCCGCATCATCGCCCGTTGCAGGAGAAGGCTTCTTTTCCGGCTCCGTAGGCTTGACGGGCTCCTCGGAAGGCTTGGGGCTGCTTGGCTCCAGCGGCTCGGAAGGCTCTGTCGGCTTCTGTTTCCAGACGGCAGTATAGGTCATGTCGGCCGTCACCGTCTGTGCAAGGTCCGGGCTCCAACCGTCAAAATCATAGCCTTCGCGCGTGGGCGTGCCGTTAAAGGCAGGAAGCGCCGCACCATAGGGCAGATTATTGATTGTCTGATCCTCAAAGAGCACTGCATCCTCCACACCGTCCGTGTAAGTCACGGTGTAGTGGCCGTGCGCCGCCTTCAGCGCATACTCGGAGGTGTCCAGCGTTCCTGTGCCTGTGTAGCGCACCGCCATATCCGGCCGGCCGCAGACATAGCGCGTTTCCCCGTCATAGTACCAGCCGTCCACCATATGGCCGAAGGAGGGAAGTGTCGTCCCCACTGCAGCCTCGCCCAGCGTGACATTGGCGCCGTTATTGTAAATATCGTCGCCTGCGGTCTTCGCGGTGTTTCCATAGAGCTTCACGCCGTCGGCAATCGTCACGTTCCCCTTGAATGCAAAAATGCCGCCGCCGAAGGTCTCTGCCGTATTGCCGTAGATCTCGCCGCCTTCGATCCGCAGGCTGGCGTCCTCATGCGCCGCATAGTAAAGGATTGCGCCGCCCATATGCCCCTTGCAGCCCGTAATCTTGCCGCCCTGAATCACAACGGTAACCGGTGAGGTGTTGGTGCAGACCCAAACGGCGCCGCCGCCGAGATCCTCATCCGTATCCGTACAGTTGATGATCTCGCCGCCGTACATATAGAAGGATACAGGCCCCTCACTGCTGCCGAACATCACGTTGGCGCCGTTCAGACCGACTGCGCCGCCGGCACCGCCTGTGCAGTTGCTGATTATGCCGTCATAGAAGTTGAAACGGCCGTGGTTCGATACCAGCACGCCGCCCGGAACATAGGCGTAGAGGTTGTGGCAATTGTCGATCGTGCCGCCCCGGAGATTAAAAACGCTGCTTCCCTCAATCTGCACACCACCGCAGGTGCCGGCGCTTTTGGAATCGCGGATCACCGCGCCTTCGTAAAGGGTCGCCTGCACCGTGCCACTGATGAGCAGCACCGGCTGTGTATTATCGTGGGACGTCACCGTAAGCGTATCAGAGCCGTCCGCCGCGCCCAAATTCAGAACCGCATCATTCTTCACATTCAGGCAGGCAACACTGAGGGTATTACCGTCGCCCAGAATGGTCAGCGTTCCCTTGCTCACAACAGTCTGCGCCGTACCGCCGGTGCCGCTTATCTGAATATCGCCGCCCAACCGGAGAGTCAGCTCTCCGCCGGACTCGTTCAGCGCGGCAATTTGCTCAAGCAGCTCCGCTTCCGTGGAAACCGTAACGACTTTTGCATCTTCCGCAAAGGCCGTTGCAGGAAGGCAGAAAACCAGGACTGCCAGTACGCACAGAGCCGCAAAGAATCTCTTTTTCATTTCATCAAGTCCTTTCTCCGTATTCTTTGGAAGATTTTCTTGCTGTTCTTATTATAGATTGAAACGCACTGCAATGCAAGTATAATTTTTGGAATCGCTCGATTTCCGGCTTCGCTTCGGAGCTGGCCTGCGGAAGTTTCATCTTGACAATCGTTCCGTTTGATGCTATAAAATAACCAACCTACCATAATGGTATGATTTCATTGGCAAAGGAGTGTTCTTTATGGTTCCGACAAAGCAGGAAGCAGCGGCGCTTCTGAAAAAGTACAATTCCGACCCCTTCCACCTCAAGCACGCAGAGATCGTTTCCGGCGTGATGGAATCCTTTGCGCGTGAGCTGGGCTACGGTGATGAGGCTGAGTTCTGGGGCATCGTCGGCCTGCTGCACGACCTTGACTTTGAGCAGTTCCCCGATCAGCACTGCATCAAGGAGCAGGAGCTGATGCGCCAGGCCGGTCTGGACGAATCCATCATCCACGCCACGGCCAGCCATGGCTATGGCATCACCGTGGACATCCGTCCGGAGCATGAGATGGAAAAGGTGCTCTACGCGACCGACGAGCTGACGGGGCTGATCGGCGCGGTGGCGCTGATGCGTCCGTCGAAGAGTGTGCAGGATCTGGAGTTGAAATCCGTGAAGAAGAAGTTCAAGTCTGCCAATTTCGCCGCAGGCTGCTCCCGCGAGGTCATCACGCGGGGCGCGGAAATGCTGGGCTGGACGCTGGACGATCTCATCACGCGCACCATCGCCGCCATGCGCGCCACCCCGGCAGCAGACTGATATGAAGGTACTGGTCGCAATGAGCGGCGGCGTGGATTCCAGCGTCGCCGCAAAGCTCCTGACGGACGCCGGGAACGACTGCATCGGCTGCACGATGAAGCTCTACGCCAACGAGGACGCGGGCATCTCCCGCGCGCACACCTGCTGCTCACTGGACGATGTGGAGGACGCGCGCAGCGTCGCGCATCGGCTGCATATGCCCTATTACGTTTTCAATTTCTCCGACGATTTCCGCGAAAAGGTCATTGGCAAGTTCATCCGCTGCTATCAGGAAGGACTCACGCCGAATCCCTGCATCGACTGCAACCGCTATATGAAGTTCGACCGTCTCTTTGAGCGGGCGAAAATCCTCGGCTGCGACCATGTCGCCACCGGGCACTATGCCCGCATTGCCTTTGAGGACGGCCACTATGTGCTCAAAAAGGCGCTGGATCTTTCCAAGGATCAGAGTTACGTTCTCTACGACATGACGCAGGAGCAGCTCGCCCACACGCTCTTTCCGCTCGGTGAGCTGTGCAAGGCGCAGACGCGGCGGATTGCCGAGGAAGCGGATTTCCTGAATGCCGAAAAGCCCGACAGTCAGGACATCTGCTTCGTGCCGAATGGCGACTACGCCGCCGTCATCGAGCTGCACACCGGCAAGAAGGCCGCGCCGGGCGATTTTGTGGACAAAAACGGCCGCGTGCTCGGCCGGCACGGCGGTATCATCCGCTACACGATCGGTCAGCACCGCGGGCTTGGTCTGTCCCTGCCGGAGAAAAAATACGTCTGCGACATCTGCCCGGAAACGAACACGGTCGTTCTGGGCGATGCGGAGGACCTCTACCGCCGCGACGTGCGGGTCGGCGCGCTCCGCTGGATCGCCGGGCAGGCACCCGGCGAACGCTTCCGCTGCAAGGCGAAGCTGCGCTACCGCCAGCCGGAGCAGCCCGCACTGGCAAAGCTTCAGACGGACGGCACGCTGCTTCTGCACTTCGACGAGCCGCAGCGCGCGGCGACGCCGGGGCAGGCCGCCGTTTTCTACGACGGCGACGTCGTCCTCGGCGGCGGCACCATTCTGAAATAGTTTCCTGCCGCCCACCGGGCGGTGTCTTTGGCCTTGGTTTTTTAGGGGATTGCAAGCGCGGCGGCTTTGTGGTATACTGCCGTTATAATGGAGGAATATGTTATGATACCAATTTACCGCGCAGCACGCCGGGCGGGGCTGCCCGCATGACGCGCAAACGCGCCCTGTGGCTGGCGCTTTTTCTCGTCCTGACCGCCGCCACCGTGCTGATTCAAATCACCAGTCAGGATTTTTCCTTTTCCGGCTTCTGGAACTGCTGCGTCAATTCCGACCACTGGCTTCTCGCTGCCGCCTTTTTGTGTATGCTCGGCATCATCTTCTTTGAAGGCATGAGCCTGCGCATGATCTGCGGCTCTCTCGGCTATCGTCGGCCGCCGTACCACGGTTTTGTTTACTGCGCAGCGGATCTCTTCTTCTCCGCAATCACGCCCTCGGCCTCCGGCGGCCAGCCCGTCGCGGCCTACTGTATGTATACCGATGGCATCCCGATGGAGGTCTCCTCGGTCGCACTGCTTCTGAACCTGATTCTCTACAAGGCAGCGCTGTTTCTCGTCACGATCGTCTGTATCGCGCTGCGGCCTGCCGTCTTTGCGGAGTATCACACCGCCTCGCTGGTGCTTCTGCTTCTGGGCGCAATCATACAGGGAGCGCTGGCCCTACTGCTGATTTTGCTGTTGTTCCGGCCGAAGCTGGTACATTCCATCTGCAATTGGAGCATTTTCTTCCTTTCCAAGCTGCACCTGCTGCGCAAGGCAGAGGAAAAGCGGGCGAAGCTCGCCAACTGGATCGACAGCTACGGTATCTGCGCCGCTTCCGTCCGCGGAAATACCGGGATGCTCGTGCGCACATTCCTGCTGAATCTGGGGCAGCGCATCTGTATGCTGATGGTTCCGGTGCTGGTTTTTTTGGCGCTGGGCGGCGCAAAGCGCGACTGGCTGGACATTTTCATCGGTCAGAGCCACGTCTATCTCGGCTCCAATTCCGTTCCCCTACCCGGCGCGGTCGGCGCGGCCGACTGGCTGTTTGTTGACATCTGCGGCAACTATTTCTCCGATGCCGTCAGCTTCAACCTGCTGTCCAGAGGAATTTCCTTCTACTGCAACGTGGCGATCTGCGGTCTGATGACCTGGCTCTGGCTGCTGCGCCACAAGAAACCGAACAAGGCCGCCGTCTGACGGCGGTGAGATATGAAAGGAGCAAATTCATGAACGAAAGATGGTCTTTGGACGCGCTTTACACCGGCTTTGACAGCCCGGAATTTCAGGCCGACCTGAAAAAGCTGGACGAGCTGTGCGCCCGTTATCAGGAGCTGGCCGCGCACTATGGTGCCGGCGCCTCCGCCGCCGAGATCCGCACGACGCTGGAGCTGGAAGAAGCCCTCGCCGACCTTACCGAGCGGATGTTCCTCTATGCCAGTCTGCGTCAGTCCGCCGACACAAAGGACGCCGAAAGCGCCTCCGTTTCCGGCCGCCTGATGAACAAGCTGGCCTCCATCACCGGCGCGCAGACTGCCTTCCGGCAGTTTGTGGCAAAACAGGAAAATCTGGACGCCCTGATCGACGCCGATCCCCTGCTGACCGATTACCGCTATCTTCTGACCAACATCAAGAAGGACAGCCGCTATCTTCTGAGCCAGCGGGAAGAGGAGATCATGGCGCGCATGAGCCTGTCCGGCGCGGACGCATGGGAGGAGCTTCAGTCCTACCTGACCTCCTCGGTACAGGTGGATTTCCGCGGCGGCCAGACGACGCTGTCGGCCATCCGCAATCTCGCCTATGACCCCGACCCCGCGACCCGTAAGGAAGCCTACGAGGCAGAGCTTGCCTGCTATCCGAAGATCGCGGACTCCGTGGCCTACTCGCTCAACTCCATCAAGCTGCAAATGCTCACCGACTGCCATCTGCGCGGCTACGAATCGCCCTTGCAGCGCGCGCTCTACAACGCGCGGATGCAGCGCAAAACGCTCGACGCCATGTTCTCCGCCATCGACGAATATCTGCCCAAGTTCTGGGCCTATCTGCGCGGCAAGGCCAAAGCGCTGGGCCACGAAAACGGGATGCCGTGGTACGATATGTTCGCGCCCATGGGCGAAAACGACAAGAAATACTCGCTGGAAGAGGCGCGCGACGTCATTCTCCGGCTCTTCGGCAGCTTCGACGAGGATCTTCGCGCCATGGGGCAGGAGGCCTTTGACAATGCTTGGATCGACTTCTATCCGCGCGAGGGCAAGGTCGGCGGCGCGTTCTGCTGCTCCGTCCAGCCCATCCGCCAGAGCCGCATCCTGACAAACTTCGACGGGACCTATTCCGACATCGTCACGCTGGCGCACGAGCTGGGCCATGCCTTCCACAACGTGAATCTCTACGATCACCGCCCGCTGAACAAGGAATACTCCATGCCCGTAGCGGAAACGGCCTCCACCTTCAACGAAAACATCGTCAACAACGCCGCCTACGCCGCCGCACAGACCGACGGTGAGCGTCTGGCGATCCTGGAATCCCAGCTCATGGACGCCTGCCAGATCATCTGCGACATCTACAGCCGCTACCTGTTTGAAACGGCGGTGTTTGAGCGCCGCGAGGAGGAGTTCCTGCCTGCCGACCGCCTGTGCGAGCTGATGCTCGACGCACAGAAGAAAGCCTATGGCGACGGTCTGGATCACAGCGTGCTGCATCCGTATATGTGGCTGTGCAAGAGCCACTACTATTCCGGCTCGCTGAGCTTCTATAACTTCCCCTATGCCTTCGGCGGCCTGTTCGCCCGCGGCCTATACGCCAAGTACCGCGAGGAGGGCGCAGCCTTCGTGCCGAAATACAAGGCGCTGCTGCACGCCACGACGGTCATGAGCGCCGAGGATGCCGCCGCCATCGCCGGCATTGACCTGACCGACCGCGCATTCTGGGAAAGCAGCCTTGCCTCCATCGCCAAGGACATCGACGAATTCCTGCGTCTGGTGGAGAAATAAGAGTGCACGGATAGCCGTCGGCAATGCCGATGGTATCCAGGCCGAGCCCACAGGCTTATCCACATGTACTTTTCTTACTACAAATAAAAAGCAGGCTCATCCGAGCCTGCTTTTTATTATTTCAAAGGTTTCTTATACTGATATGCGTCAAAAAGTGGCATTAGATATATTCCACACGCAGCTCGCCGAAGCTGACCTGCGGGTGGAAAACGATCGTCGCCTCCGGCGTTTCCTGCGGCTGGCCGACGGTATGGGCTTCTGCTGCGAAGGTTCCGCCCGACGATTCCATTTCCACGCGGAAGCGACGCGGGATCCGCAGGACCGTTTCGCCGAAGCGGCTTCTCACCGTGATATGGCAATCGGGAGCGACGCTTTCGCAGCCGGAAAAATCAACGCAGTAAGAGCCGAATTTTGTTTCGATCTCACCGCCGCGCAGCTCCGTCAGCTCGACCACGATCGTGTCCTCGCCGAATTCGGACTCCACCTTCACCCAGCCGTCTTCAAAGGAATATTCGCTGTTGCTTTCCGGCGCGTGGATGACCGAGTGCTTTCTCTTCCTGCCGAAGAGTACATCGATCAGCAGGCTCACACCCCAGAGAAGCAGAAAGGCCGGAATGACGACCTTCCAGCCGAGGCTGACCTTCCACAGGCCGAAGCTCGTCACGAGGAAGTACGCGCCTGCCAGCGTGACCGCCAGCGGGAAGAACGACGGATGGTGCACCATCCCGGCGAGGCCGCCGATCAGCAGCGCCGTCGTCCAGAGGACTGTCCACCACGAAACGCCCAGCTCCGGCCGGAGCGCCGACAGCAGGAGCAGTCCGCCGATGCAGAGGATGTACACGGCAAACCAGATGCCCTCCCTCGGCTTCCATTCCATATGGAATTCCTTTCTGCTCTCGCGGGGCGATTGCCCGACCGGCTCGGCCGTCCTGACGGTGCCGCCCGCCGGCTCCTTGCCCAGCAGCTCATCGACGGTGATCCCGAAGATCTCCGCCAGCTGCGGCAGCAGGCTGATGTCCGGGCAGGACAGGTCGTTTTCCCACTTGCTGACGGCCTGCGCACTGACGCCCACGCGGTCGGCAAGCTGCTCCTGCGTCATGCCCAGCCGCTTGCGGTGCTGCATGATGCGTTTTCCCAATGTCATTTCATTCATTTTCTTTTCCCTCCTTCATTCTATTCCTACTATGCCATACTCGGAAGGAAAAGTCTATCATCTGTCCGTTAAAAATTCGGAAAAGGTAAAACAACCCACGGTTGAGCATGTCTCAACCGTGGGTTCAGCGTGTCGAAAAAACCTTTTCGACACGCTGGCAGGCTGCAAAAAGATTTCCGATCAGACCGTGTAGATCGCGCCGAGGAAGAGGAAGCACTGCATCTCGCGGTCGTAGATGCCGCACACAAAGGGACGATCCACGCGGACGGTCTTGTATTCCTGCGGAATGGCAGTGGACTCCGCGACCATCTCCACCGTGGTCGCTGCGGCGGCCTCCGTGCCGGTTTCATTGACCTGCAGAAAGGTCTTGTGCAGCACGCGGCCGATGCGCAGGCGGGTCTCCTTCGCCTCCGGCGACATTACGGAGAAGTCCGCCTTGTTCTTATCGAAAGCATCCGTCATGCCCATGGCCTGGAGCACCGCTCCAAGCTCCGTGGAATATTCCGTCGTAAATTTCGGCATCACGGCGTGAATTCTCTCCTGCGATGCGTTCGCCATCAGGGCCGTCAGCTTCTCGCCGGTGAGGGAGGCGACGTAATCGTCCAGCGACGTGCCCTCCTGCGGCAGCAGGACGGCATAGCAGAATCGGTTGTTTTCATAGTCCTTGAGGAAGCCGGCCGTGTTCTCGTCCCGCAGATACCAATATTCGTCGGAATACATCAGCTCGGCCTGCGTATCGCCGGAAGCGGCGTGGAAAGGCTCCTCTTTGACGTCGGAGGTAATATACTCCTTCCGCCATGTTGCGCTGAACGCCAGCGCATTAACCAGATACATCACCGCATCCGGGTCCATCTCGTCAAGGATCTTTTCAATCTTTCCTCCGGTCTGGTAGTTGACCCAGCTGTTGATCGCATCGCGGGTGGCGGCGTTGAAGGGAGCCGAGTTGACCTCCGCGCCGTAGTAGTCGCGGTCGGTCTGGAGGAAATCCTCGCTGACCGGGTAATCCTCACGCAGCCAGAGGGCGTTGGCCGCGGAGAATTCCTCCGTGCTCTTCTGCCCGCAGGCGAGCAGGTAGGCATTGAGCTGCTGCACGGGCATACCGAGCGTCTGCTCCATCTGCGCCAGCGTCTCCCCGGAAGCGCCGTTGGCCGTCATCGCCAGCGCGAGCTGGACGGAATAGGGGGAAATCACAGTGTTTTCACCCTTTGCGGTATTTTTCAAAAGTGCAGCCGCAAAGGCCGCGCTCGCCGCCGCGAATTCTGCATCAGGCTCCCGCGCCTCGCCATTTCCGGTGAGGACGACGGGGGGATGACCGGCCGGCTCGTCCACCTCGGAGTGCGCGGGCTTGGATGTGCCGATGGACACATCGGTCACCTTCTTGTCATCCACCTGCGTGGTGGCGCAGGCCGCAAGCTGGAAGCAGAGAGCCGCAAAGAGCGCCAGCGCCAGCCATTTTTTCAGTTTCATGGGTCAGACCTCCTGTCTTTTTTCTTTTGTTGATAAGACGAAGCAGCAGAAAAAAAGTTCCAAAAGCCAGCGGCTTTTGGAACTCTATCAATACAACTCTGTCAGGTGCGGCGCAGAAAAATCTCACCACACTTGTGGCAGACGACCTTGGTCTGCCCGCCGCTAATCGGCACGGACTGCACCGCATGACAGGCCGGGCAGCGGAAATAGCGTTTTTTCCTGCGCCGGCGCAGTCGAAATTTCGTTTTCCGCTCTGCAAGAAACGCGATAAACCGTCGCTTCATGTCTGCCCCTCCGTTTTCTTCCCCGTACCGCGCAGGATCGCCGTGTAGCGGATCAGATACAGCACAAAGGCCAGCGCAATCAGCGCAGAGCAGACGATGGCGTCCACCAGAACAAAGGTCGGATCCGCATCGCGCCAGAGTATCAGGACAAACATGGAAAGGTAGATCACGACCGTGCAGATCTTTCCGTACCAGCCGGCACTGTAAACGCTGTGCGTGCGGCGCAGGGCGATCAGCGTCAGGATGCCGATGGAGGCCTCCTTGGTGATCAGGATCGCCACCATCCACCAGTATTTCATCGGCATCAGGCACAGCAGCAGCGCGATCTGTGTCAGCTTATCGGCCACCGGGTCGATCGCCTTGCCGAAATCCGACACCACATGGAAGGTACGGGCGATCCAGCCGTCCACCACGTCCGTCGCACCGGAAAGCACCAGCAGGCCGAAAGCCCACCAGTACTGTTCCTTAAAATACAGGCAGATGATCACCGGGATCAGAAGGATCCGGAAGAAACTCAGCAGGTTCGGCACCGTCAGGATGCGGTGGGTGTCCGCCTGCTGCGCGTGCTCAATTCTCGCTTTTTCTTTCTCGCTCATCCGAGTTTTCCTCCTCCTGCACGGTCGGGACAAACATCTCCGCGACCTTTGATCTATGCTTGCTCTTCTGATGGAAAAAGCCGATCACGCTGAACACCAGCGCGCCGATCAGGTTGACGATCAAATCGCCCATGGTGTCAATCAGGCCGATGTCCAGATAACCGCCGAGGCCGAGGCTCTCGCCATTGACCACGACGTCGTTGATCCCGGAGATCGTGATGGGAATGTTGCTGTTGGTCGGGTCCAGCGAAACGGAGGTGATCGTGTGGATGATCGTATCCTTCTGCATATCCTTCATGAACAGGCAATCCACGGAGAATTCAAAGATCTCCCACAGCGCGCCGATCGTCATGGAGAAGCAGAACGCCACCAGCGCCAGAAAGATGGGCGACAATTCAAATTTCGTCCGGCGGTCGCGGTTGAGAATGTCCGCCATGGAATAACCGACCGCCGCATAGATAAAGCCGCTTGTCGTGTGCAGTGCCTTATCCCAGAACGGCACCTTGACATAGAAGCAGGCCAGCTCACCCAGAATCTCCGCCGCAAAGATAAAGAGAATCACCGTAATCTCCAGTCCGGTCGGAAGCTGCATATGCAGCTTTCTGGAGACAATCGCGGGCAAAAACAGCAAAAACAGCGTCAAAAGGCAGGTGAACACGCTCTCCAACTGTCCCGTAAAAATCGAGCGCACCAGCACAAGCACCACAAGCAGACGCACCACCGTATAGGTGACTACTGTCAGTCTGCTCTTTTTTTCAAGGTAGCTTTTCCAGCGGCCTTTTTTCATCTTTTTCATAGCGCACCTCACTTTACAGGAATATGATACCCGCCGAACATCAACTCAACATCAACTGATTATGAACTTCCGTTAAAAAAGGCAACATTTTCTTTTACAAATCCCCGGCCCATATGCTATACTTATCCCAACGGAGGTGATCTCATGTTCAAAATACTGGTTGCGGAGGACGACGCGGAATTGCAGCAGCTTTTCTGCCGCGTGCTGACGCGCAGCGGCTTTACCGCCGTGGGCGTGCCGGACGGTGCCGCCGCGCTGGAGGTTCTGGAAAAGGAATATATCGACCTGATCGTTTCGGACATCATGATGCCGCGCATGGACGGCTACACGCTGGTGCGCAGTCTGCGCGACGCGGGCAACACCATTCCCATCCTGATGATCACCGCCAAGGACAGTTTTCAGGATATGCAGTTCGGCTTCCTCGCGGGCGCGGACGACTATCTGGTCAAGCCCATCAACGTCAATGAGCTGGTTCTGCGAATTCAGGCGCTTCTGCGCCGCGCGCAGATGGTCGCCGACCGCCGCCAGAGCATCGGCTCCACGGTTTTTGAGTTTGACTCCTTCACCGTCCGCACCGGCAGCAGTCAGCTCGTTCTGCCGCAGAAGGAATTCCTGCTTCTTTACAAGCTGGTTTCCTCCCCCGGCCATATCTTCACGCGCCAGCAGCTCATGGACGACATCTGGGGCGTGGATTCCCAGACGGACCCGCGCACGGTGGACGTGCACATCAACCGGCTGCGCGACCACTTCCGCGAGAACCCGGATTTCGAGATCACGACGGTCCGCGGCATCGGATACAAGGCGGTAAAAAAATGAAGCAGAGAAAATACTCCCTGCGTATGCGTACCTATTATATGCTGATCGTCTTTGTGATCGTACTGTTTTCTTTCGCGGCGGTCGCCGGCGCGCTGTTTCTTTTACAGCGCTTCGGCTACATCCACAGGCTGAATTATTCCGCCCTGCTGGGGCTGCTGGTCGCCGCGGCGGTCGCCGGCGGTCTGATGAGCTATTTCATCGGCCGGCGCATCCTCGCGCCCATGGTCAAGCTCAGCAATGCCTCCAAAGAGGTCGCGCGCGGGAATTACACGATCACCATCGAGGACTCCAGCAAGATGGAGGAGGTGCAGACCACCTTCCGCAATTTCAACGCCATGGTGCAGGAGCTGAACAGCATTGCCACGCTCAGCAATGATTTCATCGCCAACGTTTCCCATGAGTTCAAGACACCGCTGACGGCCATCGAAGGCTATGCCATGCTTTTGCAGGACAGCGCGCTCTCCCCCGCCGAGCGGGAGGAATATCTGAACAAAATTCTCTTCAATACGCACCGGCTTTCCACGCTGGTCGGGAATATTCTGCTGCTTTCCAAGATGGAGAGCAAATCGCTCTCCGAGCAGAGCACCAGCTTCCGTCTGGATGAACAGCTCCGGCAGGCCGTGGTGGCGTTGGAGCCGCAGTGGACGGAGAAGGGCATCAGTTTCGACGCGGTGCTCGACCCCGTGAACGTGACCGGCTGCGAACGGCTTCTCAGTCAGGTCTGGACGAATCTGATCGGGAACGCCATCAAATTCAGTGAAAACGGGCAGGAGATCGCCATCCGTCTGCTGGAGCAGACGGAATGTGTGGTCGTCAGCATTCAAGATCACGGCTGCGGCATGACGCCGGAGATACAGGCACATATTTTTGAGAAGTTCTATCAGGGCGACACCTCGCGCCGCTCCATGGGAAACGGCCTCGGCCTTGCGCTGGTCAAGCGCATCGTGGAGCTTTCCCAGGGTGTGATCGAGGTGGACAGCGCCCCCGGCGAGGGTTCGACCTTCCGGGTCATCCTCCCCAAGTGATATTTTTCGGAATTAGCACTCTGTTTCGAAGAGTGCTAATTGTTTACAGTTCGTTCATATTGAAAGCAAGAATCGTTCATAATCCGGCGGGATAATAAAGCCAGAAAAAGAAATGAACGACCCACGGGGAACCGTGGGGAGCCTGAATTGGAGGAATTGATTATGTTGAATCTCACACCGTATCGTAAGCACAATAATGAAGCAGCTATGTATAACCCCTTCCGTGAACTGGAAGACTTTGAACGCAGCATCTTCGCACCGGACACGCTGGCATCTTTCCGTACCGATATTGAGGACGAAGGCGACAAGCTGGTGCTGTCGGCCGATCTGCCGGGCTTTGATAAGAAGGACATCCACATCGACGTAGACGATGATACCCTCGTCATCCACGCCGAGCGTCATTCCAACTATGAGAAGCAGGAAAAGAAGGCAGGTTACCTGCGCTGCGAGCGTTCCTATGGCAGCTACAGCCGCAGTTTCAATCTTGACGGCATCGACTCCGATAAGATCAGCGCCGCCTATGACAATGGCGTCCTGAAGCTGACCCTTCCGAAGCAGGCGCCTGCAAAGGCCACTGCCCGCCGTCTGGAAATCGAATAAAACACACGCATGATCAAAACCCCGCCACTGACTTTGCCAGTGGCGGGGTTTTCGTTTATTTCAGAACCTTCGGATTCTTATGGATATACAGCACGCCGAGGCAGCCTTCGCCGCAGTGGCAGGAGACGGTGCAGCCGGCGTTCGTTTCGTAGGTATGCTCGAACTTGCCGTACTGCTCCACCGTGCGCCAGACCGTGTCGAGCACTTCTTTCGACACCGGTGTGTGCGTGATAAAAATGCGCTCATAGATCAGGTCGTCCGCGCCCTCCAGACGGCTGCGCACGTACTGCTCCATGCACTTGGCATAGTTGCCGCGGTACTTCTTTCCCACAGCCATTTTGTTGTCAATGACTTCGATGCAGGGCTTGAGCTTCAGCAGGTTCGCGCCCAGACCGACAACGGAGGAGCAGCGCCCGCCCTTGACCATGTAATCCAGACGGTCGAGCAGGAAGCTCGCGTCCACGCGGGGCGCCAGCTCGTTGAGCGCGGCACACAGTTCGTCCAGATCGGTCGCCGTTTTGGCCAGCTTGCAGGCCTCCATGACCACATGACCCTGACCGCTGGAGAGGTTGCGGGAGTCGATCACGCGTACATTGGGCAGATCCTCCGCCGCGATGCAGGCATTCTGGTGCGTCGCAGAAAAGCCGGAGCCGATGTTCACATGAACGACGCCGTCATATTCCTTGGCCAGCGCCTCAAAACGCTCGCGATAGGTTCCGATGGGCACTGCAGCCGTGCTGCACAGAGCGCCGCCCGCTGCAACGTGCGCAAAAATATCCGCCGGCTGAATGGTCACACCATCGAGATAGCTCTTATCGCCCATGTTGATGAACAGGGGAAAAATCTCAATATCGTTCTCACGGATCAGTTCGGGGGAAAGGTCGCAGGTGCTGTCGGCAGTAATCTTGATTCTCATTTGGTAAGCCCATCCTTTTCTCGGTTTCAAAGCTATTATATCCTGCCTTTTCTGTCAAGTCAAGGCACGAATTTCGGATCATTTCCGCAAATCACGTCTTTTCTGATTGTAAAAGCGCGCATTTTATTGTATACTCCACTTGAGGTGAAACGAATGACACTGATCGAAACCTATCTGGACTATTTGCAGCAGCTTTCCGCAGGAGTGCGCGAGGCGCCGCAGGGCATCACCCTGACGCAGACGGAGCCGCTGCCCCGCGCCGCCGAATTGCAGGAGCAGATTCAGGCGATGGGCGTGCCGGAATTCGTGCGCCGCTGCGCCGCGCAGGACGGGACGGAGCTTCCGCAGGAGCTATTTGACGATTTTCGGGAAGAAGATCTCCGTGCCGCGCTCAGCGCCCTTGCCGGGGCAGCCCCGGAGGAGGAGCCCGATCCGGAAGCGCAGCCGCCGCAGATCGACGAGCCGGACGGCCCGCGCAGCGCCTACGAGGTTCTGGTGGACTGCTGCTGTCTGAATGAGGACCTGCTGTATTACCTGATCGACGTGCTCAAGCGGGGCGCGGAGGAGGAGTTTCAGAAGTTGGCGCTCGTCACCGCGCGCAAGGCCTTCACGCAGGCGGATTTCCTCTACTGGTTTGCGACCAAGCAGGATCGCGCGCCGCAGGAGGAGCTGATCTGCGTCACGATCATGGATGCCTGCCTCGACCGGCTGGCACAGGAAGGGCAGAACGAGCTGATCGCCGCCCTGCTCTGCGGCGACCGGAAGACCTTTGAGCTCTTCCGCTGCGAGGCACCGGAGCTGCTGCATCTGCCGCAGGCGACCTACGAATGGTTTGAGGATAACTACCTCAAGGGCTACTATTCCATCCGTTATATGCTGAAATTCAATAAAATTTCCTTCCCGAAGGAGGCGCCGCAATGACCTGTGAAGAACGCGCCGCGCAGAATTTTCTCGACGGCTGCAACTGCGCGCAGGCCGTCCTGCTGGCCTTTTCCGACCAAACCGGGCTGGATGAGGACACCGCAAAGCGCATCGCCTCCGGCTTCGGCGGCGGCATGGCAAGGATGCGTGAGGTCTGCGGCGCGGTGAGCGGAGTGTTTATGGCTGCGGGGCTGCTATACGGCAGTTCCTCCCTGTCGCACGAAGAAAAATCCGCGCACTACCTGCGGCTTCAGGCACTGGCCGCACAGTTCCGCGAGAAGAACGGTAGTATCATCTGCCGTGAGCTGCTCACCGGCGTAAAAACCGACGGCTCTCCCCTGCCGGAACGCCGCACGGCAGAATATTACAAAAAGCGTCCCTGCGCCGCTCTGGTCGCGGACGCGGCACACATTTTGGCGCAGTACATCGAAGCGCACCCCATCAAAGGGTAAAAGAAGCCCGCGGCTTTTGCCGCGGGTGTTTCAGCTTGTCCCAAAAGTCCTTTTGGACTTTCGGGACAAGCTGCCAGCAAAATTGCAAAATCAGCATTTGTAGTATTATTTTGCAATTTTGGTCGCTGCGGCGGGTGATTGATCGTGAAAGGGAACCCTGACGGTTCCCTTTCACGCTTTCCTTTCCTCCGTAACTTTTGGCTAGATAAGTTTTGGGGCAGCCTAAAACACCCGCAGCCGATAGACGGGTG
>ERZ860322.629-NODE-629-length-24744-cov-3.218761_pt1 | contig 24744 bp, 18 predicted proteins | sample MGYA00509979_ERZ860322 | MGnify/ENA primary metagenome ERZ860322 (study PRJEB30046, sample SAMN00715217) | human gut metagenome | study: EMG produced TPA metagenomics assembly of the A metagenome-wide association study of gut microbiota in type 2...
CGGGGCAACGGTGTTTCCCGTCTTGCGCTGATATTCCATAAATCCAGTTGGCTTACCCATAATTCTTCTTCCTCCTACTTACGCATGCTTTCGTAAAATGCTTCAATCTGTGCCTGTTCGCTGCTAAGACCCTTGTCTTCCATCTGGGCACTCAGCATCATCATGCGCTTATAGTCATTCGGAATGATCTTCTTGAATTTCGGCAGATATTCGTTAAAGTGTGTGAGTACTTCTTTTCCTTTTTCCGAGCCGGTGTGTGCGACATGCTTTTCAATCATGTTTTTCAGCTCTGCAATATCGTATTTGCTTTCTACCAGTTCAATCGAAATCATTTCCTTGTTCAAATTGCGGTACAGGTTGCTCTTTTCATCCAGGACATAAGCGATACCGCCGCTCATTCCGGCTGCGAAGTTCTTGCCGGTTTTACCTAAGACAACCACACGTCCGCCGGTCATGTATTCGCAACAGTGGTCGCCTACACCCTCTACCACGGCCTTCACACCGGAATTGCGGACGGCGAAGCGTTCGCCCACCCGTCCGTTGATATACACCTCGCCGTCAGTAGCGCCATACAGCAGGGTGTTTCCGGCGATGGTATTCTTTTCCGCATCGAAATTGCTGCGCACGGGGGGCAGTACCGCAATGCGTCCGCCGCTCAGTCCTTTTCCCAGGTAGTCATTCGCTTCGCCTTCCAGCTTGAAACTGATGCCGTGAGTCAGGAACGCACCGAAACTTTGGCCTGCCGAACCTTTGAATTTGATGTGGATGGTCTGTTCCGGAAGTCCTGCCTGCCCGTATTTCTTGGCAACCGCCCCTGCCAGCATGGCGCCTACCGAACGGTCCGTATTGGCGATGGTGTATTCCAGGGAAATCTCTTTTCCGTTTTCTATGGCATCCCGGGCGGCGGCCAGTATGGTTACATCCTTTACATGGGCGATGTCGTGCTTCTGTTCCATGACATGGTGTATGGCAGCCCCGTTGTCCACCCGGTGTAGCAGTCTGCTGAAATCCAGCAGTGAGGATTTCTTCTCACTTGGCGCTTGTTGTATTTCAATCAGGTCTGTCCGTCCGATGATATCCTCCAATTGGGTGAATCCCATTTCGGCCAGATATTCGCGTACTTCCTGTGCCAGGAAAGTGAAATAATTCACTACATATTCATAGTGTCCGCGGAAACGTTTGCGGAGTTCGGGGTCTTGGGTGGCCACGCCTACGGGGCAGGTGTTGGTGTGGCATTTGCGCATCATGACGCATCCCAGCACAATCAATGCGGTGGTACCGAAACCGAATTCTTCTGCACCCAGCAAGGCCATGTTGATAATGTCCCGTCCGGTTTTCAACTGTCCGTCCACTTGCAGCTTCACTTGTCCGCGGAGTCCGTTCAATACCAAGGTCTGTTGCGTCTCACTCAGTCCTATTTCGGGCGAGATACCTGCATACCGCATACTCGATGCAGGCGATGCGCCGGTTCCTCCTTCCGCTCCCGATATGACAATCAGGTCGGCCTTCGCTTTGGCTACTCCGGCGGCAATGGTTCCCACGCCGCTTTCGGCTACCAGTTTCACGCTGATTCGTGCCTGTGGATTTACGTTTTTCAGGTCGAATATCAACTGGGCCAAATCTTCGATGGAATAAATGTCATGGTGAGGTGGAGGGGAAATGAGCGAGATGCCCGGAATGGAGTGGCGGGTTTTGGCAATCACCTCGTCTACCTTGAATCCCGGCAGTTGTCCTCCTTCTCCCGGCTTGGCGCCTTGGGCCACCTTTATCTGGATCTCTTCGGCATGGACCAGGTATTCGGCGGTGACTCCGAAGCGTCCCGATGCTATCTGCTTGGTCTTGCTGCAAAGTGAGATACCCTGGTAAGTGCCGGTAATGCGGTCGCTGTCCTCACCTCCTTCACCCGTATTGCTGCGTGCGCCCAGTTTGTTCATGGCCAGTGCCAGCGCCTCATGTGCCTCCTTGCTGATAGCGCCGAAGGACATGGCTCCAGTCACGAAATGTTTCACGATGTTTTCTACCGGTTCCACCTTTTCAATATCAATGGGGTTTCGTTTGTGACCGAGGAAGTCGCGCAAGAAGAGGGGGGAATCTTTTCCATCTACCATGGAGGTGAATTCCTTGAACTTCTTGTAGCTGCCCAGCCGGGTGGCCAGTTGCAGGGTGGAGATGGTTTCCGGATTCCAGGCGTGCCGTTCTCCGTCTTTGCGGAAAGAGAACAGTCCGTTGTGCGGCAAAATGTCGCTCACTTCTTTTGCGGCGAATCCGGCATCGTGCAGGGCGATGGCGTCTCTGGCGACTTCTTCCAGACGGATGCCTCCGATGCTGGATGTCTGTGTGCCGAAATAGCTTCTCAGCAATTCCTCGCTGACCCCTACGGCTTCAAAAATCTTTGCGCCCCGATAGGAACGGATGGTAGAAATGCCCATCTTGCTCATGATCTTGAACAAGCCCTTGCGGATGGCCTTGATATAGTTCTTTTCGGCCGTTTCGTAATTCATCTGCACATCGCCTTTCCTCACCAGTTCATCCAGTACGGCGAAGGCCATGTAGGGATTGATGGCACTGGCGCCATATCCCAGCAACAGGGCGGCGTGCATCACCTCGCGAATCTCGCCGCTTTCTACAATCAATGCGGTTTGCACGCGTTTCTGAACGGAGATGAGGTGATGATGGACAGCGCTAACTGCCAGTAGCGACGGGATGGCGGCATGGGTGTCGTCCACAAAACGGTCGCTCAGAATGATATAGTTCACTCCGTCCGTAACGGATTGCTCGGCCTGTTTGCACAGGTCGTTCAGGGCCTCTTGCAATCCGGCTTTTCCCTTGCTCACCTCGAATACGATAGGGAGTTTCACGGTATTGAATCCCTTATACCGGATGTTGCAGAGGATGTCCAGTTGGGTGTTGTTCAGCACGGGATGAGGCAGGCGTACCATTTTGCAATGGCTTTCGCTGGGCACCAGGATATTCATTCCCACGGCCCCGATGTACTCGGTGAGCGACATGACTAACTCTTCACGGATAGGGTCGATGGCGGGATTGGTCACTTGGGCAAACTGTTGCCGGAAATAGTTGAACAGTAACTGCGGCCTGTCCGAAAGGACGGCCAGCGGCGTGTCATTCCCCATAGAGGCGATGGGTTCGGCCCCTGTGTTGCACATCGGCATGAGGGTGCGTTCTATATCCTCGCGCGAGAATCCGAAGGTACGCAGCATACGGTCATAGCCGTCTATCCGGTTGTCTATCTTGCGTCCGCTTTTCAAGGTATCGAGCTCGATGCGGTTGGCAGACAGCCAGGCGCGATAGGGGCGTGCCGATGCCAGTTGTTCTTTCAGCTCACCGTCATAATATATTTTACCCTGTTCGGTATCAATCATCAGTATTTTTCCCGGTTGCAGACGCCCTTTCTCTTTAATCTCTCCCGGTTCGAAATCCATCACGCCTACTTCACTGGCCACTACCATCATGTCATTATTGGTAATGAGGTAACGGGCAGGGCGCAGACCGTTGCGGTCCAACATTCCTCCGGCAAACCGTCCGTCACTGAACAGCAGTGCGGCAGGCCCGTCCCAGGGTTCCATCAGGATGGAGTGATATTCGTAAAACGCTTTCAAATCTTCACTGATGGGGTTTTTGTCGTTGAACGATTCGGGTACCAGCATCGCCATGGCATGGGGCAGGCTCAGTCCCGACATCACAAAAAATTCCAGCACATTGTCCAGTGAGGCACTGTCGCTCATGCCCGGCTGGATAATGGGACGGATGTCTTTGACATCCCCCAATGCCGGAGAGGAAAGGACACTTTCGCGCGCCTCCATCCAACCCCGGTTACCGCGGATGGTATTGATTTCGCCGTTGTGCGCTAACAAACGGAACGGTTGGGCGAGGCTCCATGTAGGAAATGTGTTGGTGCTGAAACGGGAGTGTACCAATGCCAATCCACTGGTAAAATAGGGTTGCGTCAGGTCCGGGAAGTACTCGCGCACTTGCATGGACGAGAGCATACCTTTATATATAATGTTTTTTGCCGATAGCGAAACGATGTAGAAGTCCGTGTGCCGCACGCGCTTTTCTATCTTCTTGCGGATGATGTAGAGGGTGCGTTCCAGGCTGTCCGCATCTGTCACTCCGGTGATAAATACCTGTTTGATGTCCGGTTCGGTGGCCCGTGCGTCCTTGCCCAGGCAGGCGGGGTTGGTGGGCACATTGCGCAGGTGCATCAAGGTAAGTCCTTCGCGTTCTATTTCTTCAATCATAATGCTCAGGATGCCGGCTTGCTCTTTTTCGTCTTTGGGCAGAAATACGAGTCCGGTTCCGTATTTTCCTTTTTCGGGTACGGGGATGCCTTGCAGGAGGATGAATTCGTGGGGAATCTGTAGCATGATTCCGGCTCCGTCGCCGGTTTTGTTATCGGCTCCTTCCGCGCCTCGGTGGCGCATGTTTTCCAATACCTTTAATGCGGAGTCTACCAGTTCATGCGACTTGTTGCCATGAATGTTGACTACCATGCCTACGCCGCAAGCGTCATGTTCGTTGGTTGCGTCATAAAGACCTGTTTGCTCTGTTTTTACCATTATTGCTATCTTTAGTTTATAATAATGCTGGTTTGTATTTCATATTGTTCTGCAAAAGTAGGTAATTTATTTCTTTTTGATGAAGAGTTGGTGCTTTCTTTTGATAAAAAGATGCAGTCTTGCGTCTCTGTATTACAGTTTGTTGTATATATGACGTGTATATTTAATATTTGAAAGCTAGATTGTGAAAAATACTTTTAAATTGTAAGTTTGGGCATTTCTTTTATTCATATAGATTGTATTTATGACGGCATATCCCCTTTATAGTCAATCGACCGAATATAATAATGGGAATATTACATTCCCCAATCATATAACGACCTATTGACTTACAATTCAAAACTATCTACCCTTGTTTTGATGCAATTTGAAAGAAAAAATAAATGCTTCTGTTTCTATTTGTTATTAGAATGAAAATAAATAAGAAAATAGAAACAATTATATCTTATAAAATATCAAAAAGATATATATTTGCACAGAATTAAAAGCAAAAGGAAACCACAATAAATAAGTATTAATCAAAATGGCAACAACTATCAAGTTCACCAAGATGCAAGGAACCGGCAATGATTATATCTATGTAAATACCTTGTCTTCTCCGCTGCAAGATCCGATAAAAGCCGCCAGAAAATGGAGCGCTTATCATACCGGTATCGGTGCAGACGGTCTGGTACTGATTGGAGCATCCGAGAAAGCGGATTTCAGTATGCGTATATTCAATGCAGACGGCTCCGAAGCCATGATGTGTGGAAACGCCTCGCGCTGCATAGGCAAATATGTATACGAGAAAGGATTGACGGATAAGGAGGTGATCACACTGGAAACCCTTTCGGGAATCAAAATCCTGAAACTTCATACAGGCAACGGGGTGGTGAAGGATGTAACCGTAGATATGGGTACGCCCCTGCTATCAAACCCCGGACAGATAGCTATGAAAACCGGTGGAATGCTGGCAGAAACCATCTTGGTCGATGGAAAAGAATACAAAGGAACATTCGTCTGCATGGGAAATCCGCATGTTGTCATTTTCGTAGATGATATAAAAGAGGTGGATTTGCCCGCGGTTGGCCCGAAACTGGAAAATCATCCGCTTTTTCCTGAGCGGACCAATGTGGAATTTGTAGAAATATTGCCGGATCAATCCCTACGGATGAGAGTGTGGGAAAGAGGTTCGGGCATCACAATGGCTTGCGGAACAGGGGCCTGCGCCCCCGCCGTGGCGGCCGTACTGAACCATAAAGCCGGACGAAAATCGTGGGTAAGGATGGACGGAGGCGATCTTCACATCCACTGGGACGAAAAAGACGGACATGTATACATGACCGGTCCGGCCGGAAAGGTTTTCGAAGGCGAAATCGAGATGTGATAATGATTTTGAAAAACTTAAAACAACGATAAAAACAATAACAACGATGGCACTAGTAAACGAACATTTTTTAAAACTACCAAACAATTACTTGTTTTCGGACATTGCCAAAAAGGTAAATGCATTCAAAGTCTCTCATCCCAAAACGGACCTTATCCGCCTGGGTATCGGAGATGTAACCCGCCCGCTGCCTCAAGCTTCCATCGAAGCCATGCATAAGGCAGTAGACGAGCTGGCAAACAAAGAGACATTCCACGGTTACGGTCCCGAACAAGGTTATGATTTCCTGATAGATGCCGTCATCAGGAACGATTACACTCCGCGCGGCGTCTATCTGGAACCCGGCGAAGTCTTTATCAGTGACGGCGCCAAGAGCGATACGGGAAATATCGGAGACATCCTTCGCCACGACAACAGCATCGGCGTGACAGACCCCATCTACCCCGTATACATCGACTCGAACGTAATGTGCGGCCGTGCCGGGATACTGGAAGACGGGCGATGGAGCAACGTGGTATACTTGCCTTGCCTGAGCGAGAATAATTTCGTGCCCGAAATCCCCGACCGCAGGATAGATATCCTATACCTCTGCTATCCCAATAACCCTACGGGGACGGTCATTAGCAAGGCCGAACTGAAAAAATGGGTGAACTATGCATTGGAAAATGATACCCTCATCCTTTACGATGCTGCCTACGAGGCCTACATACAAGACCCGGACATTCCTCACTCCATTTATGAGATAAAAGGAGCGAAGAAAGTAGCGATAGAATTTCGCAGTTTCTCGAAGACGGCCGGATTCACCGGGGTGCGTTGCGGATACACCGTCGTACCGAAAGAACTCACAGCCGCCACGCTGGAAGGAGAGCGCATTCCGCTGAACCGGATGTGGAACCGCCGCCAGTGCACCAAGTTCAACGGCACATCCTATATCACCCAGCGTGGTGCCGAAGCGATCTATACCCCCGAGGGCAAAAAGCAAGTGAAAGCCATCATACAGTATTATATGGCTAACGCCCGCATCATGAAAGAAGCGTTGGAAAGTACAGGACTCAAAGTTTTCGGCGGAGAGAACGCCCCCTACCTGTGGGTGAAGACACCGGGTGAGGTAAACTCGTGGAAATTCTTTGAACAGATGCTGTATGAAGCCAATGTAGTGGGCACGCCGGGAGTAGGCTTCGGCCCCAGTGGTGAAGGATATATCCGCTTGACCGCTTTCGGAGAGCGGGCGGATTGCGAAGAAGCCATGAAACGGATCAGAAAATGGTTGCTCTGAGCAATACATGGCAACACCTTGAAGCACTTTGTGCTTGCATCGGACTTACATCAATCAAGCCAATAGGTATATAAAATATGACATACTCACTATTATTAATTAAAAGGTAAAAAGCTATGAAGATGAATTTTAAGGAAACGGCATTGCTATTAGGCCTGTCCATGACAGTGCCGGCAACGAGCATCGCTCAAGACAAGGTGGAAGCCAGCGTAGGAGCTGACTTGGTAAGCGGCTATATTTGGCGCGGACAGGATTTGGGAGGCGTAAGCATACAGCCGTCATTGTCCGTTGCCTACAAAGGATTTTCGCTCGGCGCATGGGGATCCGCAGGCATTGAGTCCGCTGATACGAAAGAACTGGACCTGACGCTGGGCTACAGCACCGGCGGTTTCAGCATTTCGGTGACAGACTACTGGTTCAATGGCGGCCCCGGCTATTTCCACTATGGCACGCACCATACCAGCCATGTATTCGAAGCGCAGATAGGCTACGATTTCGGTCCGCTGGCAGTGAACTGGTACACCAACTTTGCAGGTGCCGACGGGGTGAACAAGGACGGCGACCGGGCTTACTCCTCTTACATATCACTCGCCGCCCCCTTCAAACTGGCAGGCCTGGACTGGACGGCAGAAATAGGAGCCACGCCATGGGCCAATGACTTCTATAACGTGTCCGCAGATCCGGAATGCAGCGGTTCGGACGGGTTCGCCGTATGCGACATCAGCCTTGGGGCATCCAAGGAAATCAAGATTACAGACTCATTCTCAGTCCCCGCCTTCGCCAAGGTGACGGTGAATCCGCGCACCGAAGGGGCCTATTTCGTATTCGGACTGAGTTTCTGACAGGAAGTGCTGAAAATGCAGGTACGACAACAAATTCAGACATAACGACAAAATAGAGAGGTATCAGTTTTTAAAAAGGTAAAAAGATTGGAACATATAAATTACAAGTACAACAATGAAGAAAATTGAGGCTATTATCCGTAAGACCAAGTTCGAGGACGTAAAGGACGCGTTGCTCGAAGCCGACATCGAATGGTTTTCCTACTACGATGTAAGAGGCATTGGCAAAGCACGCCAGGGACGTATCTACCGTGGCGTGGTGTATGATACCAGTTCGATTGAAAGAATCCTGGTTTCCATCGTGGTGCGCGAAAAGAATGTGGAGAAAACAGTGCAAGCCATCATCAAGGCGGCGCACACCGGCGAGATAGGCGACGGACGTATTTTCGTCATCCCCATTGAAGACGCCGTCCGCATACGCACGGGCGAGCGGGGTGACATAGCCCTGTATAATGCAGAACAGGAAAAATAAGCGCAAGCTACTTCCCTTTACCGGCAAAAGTAAAGTCGGGAATAAAACAATACTACAACGTAAACGAGAAAAATTATGGATACTATACTCTTATTTATGCTCCCCGCCGGCCTTTGGGCGCAAGATGCAGGCGTGGCAGCCACCACCGCGGCGCCCGATGCAACCGCCGGGGCCTTGGGCGAACTTGCTACCGGACTCAACACCGTATGGATGCTACTTGCCGCCATGCTGGTATTCTTCATGCAACCGGGATTTGCCTTGGTAGAAGCCGGGTTCATCCGTACCAAGAACACGGCCAACGTGCTGATGAAAAATCTGGTAGACTTCATGTTCGGCTCCATCCTGTTCTGGTTCATCGGCTTCGGGCTGATGTTCGGCATAGGCGGTTTTGTGGGCGCCCCCCATTTTTTCAACTTGGAGGCGATGGACAAAATCATCGACAACGGATTGCCCATCGAAGGCTTCCTGATTTTCCAGACTGTATTCTGCGCCACGGCGGCCACCATCGTGTCCGGAGCCATGGCGGAACGTACCAAGTTCTCCATGTATCTGGTCTATACTGTCTTTATCAGCGTACTCATTTATCCGGTTTCCGGCCACTGGACCTGGGGCGGCGGATGGCTGATGAACGGAGACGAAGGCTCCTTTATGATGAGGACGTTCGGCACTACTTTCCATGACTTTGCCGGTTCTACGGTGGTTCACTCCGTAGGCGGATGGATTGCCTTGGTGGGCGCCGCCATTCTGGGACCGCGTATTGGCAAATACGGGAAAGACGGCAAATCAAGGGCCATCCCCGGTCATAGTTTGACGCTTGCCTGCCTGGGCGTGTTTATCCTTTGGTTCGGCTGGTTCGGGTTCAACCCCGGTTCGCAGTTGGCAGCGGCAACAAGTAGAGACCAGACAGCCATTTCGCATGTGTTCCTCACCACCAACCTGGCAGCTTGTGCAGGAGGTTTCTTCGCACTGGTGGCGAGTTGGATGAAATATGGCAAACCTTCCTTGTCGCTCACGCTGAACGGTGTGCTGGCAGGACTGGTGGGCATCACGGCGGGATGTGACCTGGTATCGCCTTTCGGGTCTGTACTTATCGGTGCCATTTGCGGCGTGGTAATGATATTTGCAGTCGACTTTATCGACCATGTGCTAAAGATTGACGACCCCGTAGGCGCATCGTCCGTACACGGCGTTTGCGGTTGCCTGGGAACGATTCTTACAGGACTCTTCGCTACAGAAGAGGGACTGTTCTATGGCGGCGGCAGCAGCTTCCTGCTGGCACAGCTCTTCGGCGCGGCCGTGGTAGGAGCGTGGGCGGCAGGCATGGGCTTCATTGTTTTTAAAGTGCTGGACAAGATACATGGCTTGCGTGTTCCGAAACGCATTGAAGAGGAAGGACTCGATATCTACGAGCATGGCGAGTCGGCATACAATTAAATTAATCACAAAAGTTTTTTCCATTCATTCTACTAATCAACAACTAAACAAATTTAGGTATTATGTCAAAATTAAGATTCAGAGTAGTCGAAACGGCTTTCAAGAAGAAAGCAGCAACGGTGGAGACACCAGCCGAAAGGCCCAGTGAATATTTCGCCAAATACGTTTTCAACCGCGAGAAAATGTTCAAGTATCTGCCCGGCGCCGTTTATGCCAAACTGACGGACGCCATGGACAACGGTGCCCCCCTGGAGCGTGCCATAGCCGACGAAGTGGCGGCAGGCATGAAACGCTGGGCAACCGAGCTAGGTGTAACCCACTACACCCACTGGTTCCAACCCCTGACGGAAGGCACAGCCGAAAAGCACGACGCCTTTGTGGAACACGACGGCAAGGGTGGAATGATGGAAGAATTCTCCGGCAAGCTCCTCGTACAGCAGGAGCCCGATGCTTCCAGCTTCCCCAACGGCGGCATCCGAAACACTTTCGAGGCACGCGGCTACAGCGCATGGGACCCCTCATCGCCTGTCTTCGTGGTGGACGACACCCTGTGCATCCCTACCGTTTTCATTGCTTACACCGGCGAGTCGCTGGACTATAAAACGCCACTGCTGAAAGCCTTGAGTGCTGTGGGCAAAGCCGCCGTGGACGTGTGCCGTTACTTCAACCCGGAAGTGAAGAAAGTGGTGGCCTACCTGGGCTGGGAACAGGAATACTTCTTGGTAGACGAAGGACTGTATGCCGCCCGTCCCGACCTGCTGCTGACCGGGCGCACCCTGATGGGACACGAAGCCAGCAAGAACCAGCAATTGGAAGACCATTACTTCGGAGCCATCCCCACCCGTGTGGCTGCCTTTATGAAAGACCTTGAAATACAGGCGCTGGAACTGGGCATACCCGTCAAGACCCGCCATAACGAAGTGGCTCCCAACCAATTTGAGCTGGCTCCCATTTTCGAAGAATGCAACCTGGCGGTAGATCATAACATGCTTCTCATGTCGCTCATGCGCAAGGTGGCGCGGAGCCACGGCTTCCGCCTGTTGCTGCACGAAAAACCCTTCAAAGGCGTCAACGGCTCGGGGAAGCATAACAACTGGTCACTGGGTACAGACACCGGCGTTCTGCTGATGGCTCCGGGCAAGACCGCCGAAGACAATCTGCGCTTCATCACCTTCATTGTCAACACCCTGATGGCGGTATACCACCACAACGGTTTGCTGAAAGCCTCTATCATGAGTGCCACCAACGCCCATCGCCTGGGAGCCAACGAAGCGCCGCCCGCCATCATTTCTTCTTTCCTGGGCAAACAGCTCACGCAAGTGCTGGACCATATAGAAGAAAGCGGCAACGACGACCTTGTCTCACTGGCTGGCAAACAGGGAATGAAGCTGGACATCCCGCAAATTCCCGAACTGCTGATTGACAATACCGACCGCAACCGCACCTCGCCGTTCGCCTTCACGGGCAACCGCTTCGAGTTCCGCGCCGTGGGTTCGTCGGACAACTGCGCCGAGGCGATGATCGTGCTCAACTCGGCGATGGCATACGAACTGACCGAGTTCAAGAAGGCCGTGGACGCCAAGATCGAGGCCGGGGCCAAGAAGGAGAGGGCCATTTACGAGGTGCTCAAGCAGATGATCAAGGCCTGCAAGGCCATCCGGTTCGACGGCAACGGCTATTCGGACGAGTGGAAGGCCGAGGCGAAGCGGCGCGGTCTGGACTGCGAGACGTCGACGCCGCTGATCTTCGACCGCTACCTGGACAGGGAGAGCCTGAAGATGTTCGGCGACATGGGGGTTTTCACCAAGGTCGAACTCGAAGCCCGCACCGAGGTGAAGTGGGAGACCTATACCAAGAAAATCCAGATCGAAGGCCGCGTGCTGGGCGACCTGGCGATGAACCACATCGTGCCGATCGCTTCGAAATACGAGGCGCAGTTGCTCGACAAGGTCTATAAGATGCATCAGATCGGAGGGCTGAACGCCTCGTCGGACATTCTGCTTATCAAGAAGATTCAGGACCATACGGCCTCGATCCAGAAACTCACCGGCGAGATGATCGACGCCCGCAAGGTTGCCAACCGGATCGAGGACCCGCGTGAAAAGGCCATTGCCTACCACGATACCGTGGCTGTCTGCTTCGACGAGATCCGCCGCCATATCGACAAGCTGGAAGAGATCGTCGACGATCAGATCTGGCCGCTGCCGAAGTATCGCGAACTGTTGTTCCTGCGCTGATCGGGCTGATTACGGCATAGAAAAACCGGGAACATTCCTTTCGGAGTGTTCCCGGTTCTGGTTTCATATCTTGCGGAAATTATTCGTCGTCGCGGTACATGTGTTCCACGTAAATGGCGTGCTGCATCGCCTCGCGCTTCGCGATCGAAGGCTTGGTGAAGTACTGGCGGCGGCGAAGCTCCTTCAGGACGCCCGTGCGCTCGTATTTACGTTTGAACTTTTTCAGGGCGCGCTCGATGTTTTCGCCCTCTTTTACCGGCATGATAATCATAATATTCTTTGTTTTTTGTTGTTTTGAATCTGTTTGTTCGTTCTGAAAACTGCGGGGTGCGCATCCTCGATGCATCTTCCCCAAAAACGGTCGTTTTATTCGTCGGCAGGTCCGCTGTCCGACCCGAATTGCAGATAAGGAGCCAGCCGTGCTGCCTCCTCGCGGGTCAATATGTTCTGTTCCACCAATTCTCCAGCGGTACTCCAACCTCCTTTCAACTGTCTTGCTTTCAGCAATTTTCGTAATGCCTGCGGTGCTATGTAGGGGTGTTTCCCCAGCACTTTCGGACTTGCAAAGTTAATATCAATTTTCCGAATTTTGCAACTATCGCAGTAAATTTGTTTCAAAATTTTTTCATAATTGCGTTCCCGCACTCCCGGAACCTCTGCGAGTTGCTCCGCGCGGACGAATCCGCCGAGCCGTTCGCGGGAGTGCATGATCGCCACGACGGTCCTGGGACCGATGCCCACAACCGAGCGCAGCGTCGCCGAATCGGCCGTGTTCAGCTCCACGGGCTGTTCGATCGGCCGCGCCTTCCGTTCCGGGAAGATGACGTAGGGTTCCAGCGCCGCGGCCACCGAGTCGCTCACGACGTAGCATTCGCGCAGGTCCTCCATGTCGTAGATGCCGCTCAAATCCCGCCAGCGGATGAACGCCTCGGCCTGACGCTTCGACAAGGCCCCGATGGCGCGCAGGTAGCGGGCGCTCACGGTGTCGATGCGGAACGGCCCGGGTGCGAGCGGTTCGGGGAGAATGCGCCCCGTGCGGTATTTTTCGGGTGCGATGGCGTATTTGCGGCCGATGCGCACCCAGGGTTCGAGCCGCCGGTAGAGCGAGTCGCTGATGCCGTAGCAGAGCGTCAGGTCCTCGGGAATGCGGAACACTTTGCCCGCGGCGCGGTATTTCAGCAGGCTCACCGCTTCGTGCTTCGTAAGCCCGAGTCGCCGCAGGTCGTCGAACGAGGCCGTGTTGGGGTCGAAATGCGACATCACGACGCTGTCCGCGGGCAACGCCTCCTCCATCTCGGCCTCGGCGCGGCGGGCCGCTTCGGGGTCGGCTGCCGGGCGTACGAGCATCAGGGCTATGATCAGCAGCCCGGCCAACGGCAGGAATACCGCAATGGCGCGTATTTCGCGGTCGGAAAAAAGTTTAGCCATTGTTCTGTTTATGCGGTCATATGCTTTATCGTTTCAACTGCCGGGAGCATGCGTCGTCTCCCTTCCGGAGGGAGGCCGGGGCGGGGCCATGCTTGTAGATGGCTCCGCAGGCGGCAATGACGGCGGTCGAAAGCGATTTGTACGTCGAAGTGTGTATTCGTTTTGTCTATTTTCCGATCTCCTCCAATGCCCGCTTCACCGAACCCCAGCGCAGCAGCAGTTTGCGGGCCTCGGTTTCGTCAAGCCCCGACGCTTCGGCGACCATCCGCGTTCCGCGGGCCACGAGCTTGTCGTTGGTCAGCTGCATGTTGACCATGCGGTTGCCCTCGACACGCCCCAGGCGGATCATCACGGCTGTCGATAACATGTTGAGCATCAATTTCTGGGCCGTTCCGGCCTTCATGCGCGTCGATCCGGTCACGAACTCCGGTCCTACGACCGCTTCGAGCGCATACTCCGCTTCGGCAGCTACGGGCGACGCGGGGTTGCAGGTGATCGAGCCGGTCAGCAGTCCGTGGCGCCGCGCCGCGCGCAGTCCGCCGATCACGTAGGGCGTCGTTCCCGATGCCGCGATGCCGATCAGCACATCGCCGGCCGTGGGGTGGTAGGGCGCCATGTCGCGCCAGGCCCCTTCGGTGTCGTCTTCGGCGTGCTCCACGGCCCGCCGCAAAGCGCCGTCGCCTCCGGCGATCAGCCCGATCACCCGGTCGAACGGCACGCCGTAGGTCGGGGGCAGCTCCGAGGCGCCGGTGACCCCCAGCCGGCCGCTCGTCCCGGCGCCGATGTAAAACATCCGGCCTCCGCGCTGCATGCGCCCGACGATGCGTTCGACGAGTAGCTCCATGACGGGGATGGTCCGCCGCACGGCTTCGTGCACACGGGCGTCCTCGCGGTTGATGCCCGTCAGGATGTCGTGCACCGACATCCGTTGCAGGTCGTCGTAGGCCGAATCCTGTTCGGTGATTCTATCTTCCATAGTGGTATTTCAAAAGCCCTTCGGCGGGCGATTCTACGACGACCGTACCGCCGCTTATGCCTGCCAGCAGACGGTTGCGGGAGTGGTAAAAGTTGCCGTTCTGTCTGGTTTGGGAGTGCAGCTCCGAAACGACGGCTCCGCCGTGTTCGATCATATCCCGGGCGACGGCCGTGTGCTGTGCGGGCGTGATGCCGGGAAGGGCCGAGGCGATGATGCCGACGGTCGGCATGCCGAAAGCGAGCGCCGCACGGTGACAGGCCGTGTCGATGCCGAAGGCCAGGCCGCTCACGATCACCGTATCCGCCACCCGGTCCGCCAGTTCGCCGATCAGCCGGTCGGCCATCTGTTGCCCGTACGGAGTCATCCGGCGCGTGCCGACCATCGTAAGCGTCGTCTTGCCGAGCGCTTCCGGGGAACCCAGAACATACAGTACATGCGGATAGTCGGCGGTTTCGCGCAGCAGGGCCGGGTATTGTGCGTCGGTGGAGGCGATGATCTCGATCCCGTGTTTGCGGCAATGTTTGACTTCGCGCTCTGCGTCTGCGAACGCTTTCTTTTGGAGGATCGCCCGCGCGAGTTCCGGTCGGAGTCGGGCTTTTTCGATGAGTTCGTCGGCCGAAGCGGAGAAAACCGCCTCTGCCGAACCGAATACGTCGAGCAGATGGACCGCCCCTTTCGGGCCTATTCCCGGCGTGAGGGTAAGGGCTATGTCTGGAATTTCGCGCTTCATTTTCCGTATCCGGCAATCCCCGAATGAGTTCGGCTCCGCCTCTTTTGGGCGAAACCGTAGGTTCCGGACCCGCTTCGGGGCTTCGGTTAGCGGTTGTAAAGATAGGTTTTTACCGATAAAAATGCAAAGTTGCCCGGAAGTTTTGCAGAAAAGAGAAATCTTCGTATATTTGCAAACCCGATCCAGGGAATCAGGGTCTGATGGCCGAGTGGCTAGGCAAAGGTCTGCAAAACCTTGTACAGCGGTTCGAATCCGCTTCAGACCTCACAGAAACCGCGTTGCAGATGTCTGCAACGCGGTTTTCTTTTTGTTTTGTCATACATTTGTCATACGGCTGTACGGCATATCTTCAAGGTCCTTGATTTGGTCGCTCATTGATAGTGCTGATTTGTTTTTTGATTGATAAAATATTTGGCCTTCTTGATACGTAAGTTATTTTGGAGAATTGTTTGGGTGCGTAGATACTTTATCCTAAGCGGTCTTTTTTATTGTTAGCTTTATTAAATTCTTTTGCTGAGAAGTTTTTTTCGGGTGATACTCATGGCTGACTATAAATTTAGGCGATGTTCCTTTGTTATGAGGCGGTGTTTTAGTTGAGAAATACCGATATACTGATTGTGGGGTATATGTAAAAATTCACTTATAATTTAATTTTTCTGCAAATTTTAGTATCAAATCTCTAAAAAGGTATTATCTTTGCATATCCAAAATGCACTTATAAGTGAAGAAATCGCTGGAGATCAGACGCCTAGATATCTATGATGCTGTCGGGGTCTATACTATTCAGTTTTTAGATAAAGCAGAAACTGAATTTATGGACTTTATGTCTAAATATAAAGATATCGCAGACCCTATACTTAAAGAAGATTTCAATCGTATAATAGCGATCTTGAGAAAAATAATTGCCAAAGGGGCCTCCGAACGGCTTTTTAGAACATGTGAAAGTAAAATCAATGATAGGGTTGTTGCAATTCCACTAGATATAAGGAGAAGAAAAAAAGGTAGTGGAACATTACGATTATATTGCTTGCGGATATCGGATGAAGTTCTAATCCTTGGTAATGGAGGTATAAAATACGGCAATGCATATAACGATAATGAAGAACTGAATACTTATGTCTCCGATTTAGCAAAATTAGACCATGTTATAACAAAATTTACGGGGCAAGGTAAAATAAAGATTATCGATAAGACCGTTATATTGAAGGATAAACTTATTATAGAAATTTAATATAAAAAGCATATAGCTATGAAGACAGAAAAATTATTTAATGAATGTTTGGCAAATGTCCCAAACGATATTACGATAGAAATAGATCTGTCTTTTGATATTGCCAATAAGATAGATAAGATATTATCTGATAGAAAAATATCACAGAAGGATTTTGCTGCTATGATAGGTAAAAAAGAATCTGAGATATCAAAATGGTTAAAAGGTACTCATAATTTTACCTTAAGAACTATTGCGAAGATCTCAGCTGTCTTAGAAGAACCTATTATTGAAGTTGCCGGGGAGCATAAAACTAACAATGAATATGTTTTTATTAATTTGATAGATTCATCTCCGAAGACTAATATATCTAATAGATCAAAATCGATTTCCATACGAGATAATTCAGATTATACTCCAGTATTGTGGAATAATTTTTCGTTCTGCACAGCGAATAATGATATGATAAACTAGAATATGAGACAAGATAATAAAATACAGGTTCGTTTGGTTTCCGTTTCTGAAGTCAAGTTTATGTTAAACTTGGATGAGGCTTTATTGGCAAAATCAGAACCGAATGGACCTAATATTGGTTTTGCGCACGCAATTTCGGTAAATAAAGAGGAGAGTATGATTACTCTTATTTTTGGTGTGCAATATGCTGTAGAGAAAACGCCTCTTCTGGAATGTCGCTATGCGTTTACGTTTAATGTAAATCCTATAGACGCTGTTGTAAAGATTGAAAAAGATAAGATAGAGATTAAAGAATTAATGCCTCATTTTATTAATGTTGCAATTGGAACTATGCGAGGCATTATCGTTGCTAAAACTGCAGGTACCTCGTTGGCAAAATACCCGTTGCCAATGCTTGATGCACAAGCTGTATTACACAGTATGATGGCCAACATGCAGAAACGGGAGCAATAGTTCAATTCTGTACAAAATATTAATCATGAATATCTGTTATCTATTTATTAGATGGCAGATATTTTTGTATATGGCTATATTATGTTGAAGTTCATTATTGTTGAGTGTTAAGATAGGAATATAACTAAAAAGTCTTTTTAGCGTTTTATGTTATATGACTGTGTTATATAGTCCAATAGCTTTATTCGCATGTCGATTAATGCCTACATAGGTTAGCGAAGCATCCTCGTAACGCTTGAACTTATAGATAGCATCATTCATCAGCGCCGAATTGAAGACGTCGAGCGACACAAGCAGCTCGAAATCCGAGATCGACAGCCCCGTTACTTTCTTGAACAATCCGGGTTCCAGTTGCGTGATGACATCATAGAGGCTCCGCTCGCGGAAATCCGTCAGGTACATGAATATCGGTACGCGCGTAGCAAATTTGATCAGTTTCTCCTGAATCTGCTTCCGCAGGCTCTTGTACTCCTTCTCCTCCTCGGTCAGTTCCCGTTTCTTCTGCGGGGTCATTGCCTCGTCCGGGGTCTCCTTTCGCGCCTTCTTGACCGCCTCCGATTTGTTGATGATTGTCTCGATGTCCTGATTCAGGTTGCGAAATCCCTCGATGCGCGTCAGCGCAGCCATTGCCTCGGCATTCCCCATCAATCGCCGCAGCGTTGCATTGTCGACATTGACCAGCAGGGCGCTCTCCCAGCGACGGGCCAGCAGAGTCGCCGTCGTTCCGCTCATGGCAATGTCGAGAATCCCGGCGGCATCGATCTGCTTCATCGAACTGCCGTCGTAGGCCAGCACCGGAAGGAACGAGATAAACTCCTCGACCTTGCGTTCGGGATTATTCTCCTCGACATTCAGCCGGCAGCTGTAATCCGCAATTTGCCGCAATGCCCGGTTGGGAGCAAAGTCGAATACGTAACACTCCTGTTTCAGAATATCCACCCGGTTGGGCGAAACGCCGTCGGCATTGCATACCGTCCAGGGCGTCTGCACGCGAAAGGCCGCCTGGAAGTAGGTTTCGGGGCTTGATGAGTTGCGCAGCATGAAGATACCCGACCAGGGCTTCACCGATACACCCGTCGTCAGTTTGCCGCACGATAGCGTGATGGTCTTCGTCTCCAACGGATTGCCCATGGCCTTCAGCACGGGAGCCAGCGCATCGACTCCGATTCCGGCACTGCTTCCTGCAGCGACCACCACCCGATAATCCTGATAGAAACGGTTCTGACGCTCGGCAAGCAGATTCCGCATGGCATAACACGACGCCACCGACGGCAGGAACCAGAATGTGTGTGTCAACACCGAGAGCAGCGGGGCGTGGGAGAAGGGCATCGGAGGCCGTGAATGCCCCAGCTTCAAGTCGGAAACAATATTTTCGACATAGGCGCCGCGAATCAGGTCCAGCCACTTCTGCACCTCGTTTTTGAAGACGAACCGGGCGTCGTCGCCGTTACCTTCGGCCCCAAAGAAGAGATTGAGGTCGAATTCGTCGAACTCGCCGTCGATGGCAACCTGCCGCAATTCGTCGGGCAGTTGATAGGTCATCATCACCATGCGCGGCAGGGCGGCGTAGGGGTTTGGCCCGTCGGCATCGTTCCACGACGCCTTGGCGCGTTGCTCGTCCGAATAGGTCCAGTTGTAAACCTGCTCCTCGATGAACTCTCCCGAACTGATGGCCCGAAACGGTGTTCCCGACAGATAGAGATAGGCTCCCGTGGTGATGGGCATCGCCTCCTCGTCAAACCAGTCGCGGCCTTCCCCTTCGGCAAAGGCCTGTTCGCGGCGGTCTTCGTTCTCGAAGAGATCCTTGGCATGGTCGCGCCAGGCACCGTAGTGATATTCGTCGAGAATCACACAATCCCAGTTGATGGCATGTACCCACTCGTTCTTTAACTTGATGCCGCCCGACTTGCTGCGTCCGAGAAAATCCTGAAACGACCCGAAGCAGACGATCGGACGGTTGTGGTCGGCCGTCTCGTAGTTCAGTTCCGAATTGCGCGACAGGAACTGCCACCCTTCGAAATCGACATGCGTGCGCAAATCCTCTTCCCAGGCACTCTGCACGGCGGGTTTGAAGGTCAGGACCAGCAGCCGTTTCCACCCCATGCGGCGTGCCAGCTGGTAGGCTGCGAAGGTCTTGCCGAAGCGCATCTTGCAGTTCCAGAGGAAATGCGGCGTGCGGTTGTTGTCGGCACGGCAGGCACGGAAATATTCGCAGGTCTTCTCCACGGCAGCCTCCTGCTCGGGGCGCATGGCAAAATGCTCCGTGCGTTGGAATTCGGCTTCACGCCGCTCCCGCACGGAGCGTACCGCCGCCCGGACCTCGCGAACCGTACAACGGAACCACTCTCCCTCGGGATTCTCCACTCCCATTCGACGCAGCACGCGGTGTACCTCGTGGTCGGTAAACGAGGTGCCGTCGCCACGCATGGCCGACTCCTCGAAGACAATGCGGTAGGGGCGCGCTCCGGGCCGCAGCGTTGGATATTGCTGTGCCACGCGATGCTGCACATCGACGGAGGTGTATCCGACCTTCAGCAGCCCACGGTATTGCGGGTGGGTATCTTCGTAGGCATAGATGGTCGGATGCGCTGCCGGGCGGGAGGGGAAAAAGAACATCTCTTAATTGTCTTTAATGAAAAGATCTCTTAATGGTTTGAGAGCTTCCTTTTGTTTATCTAGGATAATATCAATGTTTATATTTTGTACAATATTTTCAGCATCGTACCCTTTTGAGTATACTTTTCCTTTTTTCTCGAATAGATTACTTATTTTCATATACGCATCTTTACCTGTTAGTTTTTTAGGTATATCTTTTATTTTTAGATATCTACATAGACCGGATAGGTCTGATAATAACCAATCTTCAATACAAGTCTTTACCGGAATTTGTATCACTTTCCCTTTCCCAACTATTCCTTGCATCTCTTTTTTTAAATTAGGCCAGTTGATAGGAGGGTTTGCTTGAAATTCGAAAACATCTGTATCATAACTACAAAACACAAATTTTAAGGAGCCTTTATTTTTTCGAATATGCTTTAAATAATAATTACGAAGGCGCCCTTTAGCTTTTGAGGTATATTTACTGACGCCTTTTAAGTTGTCAATATGACAAATTATGTTTGACTCATAATTTGCTAATTCTTTATAACGAGCAATTATCTTCTTAAATAGGACTTCGTCCGTATCGCCCTCAACGAATAAAATGATATGTTCAGCCATTATTCAAAATATTTAGAGACCACATCATCAGATTGATCATGAATATCTGCAAGCATATCAAAAATAAAATCACCTAAAGACATATCGTACGACGATGCTTCTTTTAATAAAGAATTAATTTTTGAATGCTTTACTCTCTTGAATATTGCTAAATTTTCATCATTCGGAATGCCTATATAAAGAGTTTCGGGCTTCAAATATTGTAGTAAATACGGAGAATGACTTGTTAGTAATATTTGAGTATCGTTAGCAAGTCTCCTAATCGTAATTAATAATCGTTGAAACAAAGAAGGATGAATTGAATTTTCAAGTTCTTCAATCATCATTAAGGGAACATTGTTATGAGCAGCAGCTATCGTCATCAAGAGTAAATAAAATATTCTTTTTGTTCCTGATGATAGTTTTTCAATAGTTATTTGCTGATTTAGGCTTTTTTCTTGTACTCTAATATCATATATGTATTCCGGAAAATCAAATGGAATATCTTTATTCCCTTTAAATTTTGCAACTTGTTTCTTTAGATCTACTTTGATTGGTTCAAAGTCTATTATGTCAGGAATTAACTGTTTAATTGCATCTTGTAATAAATTGTATTTATGAGAATCTGAATTTTTCAGATTGTACATAAAATTCGCACATGTGCTAAAATCAGGAATAGTATCTATCCCATCCGTAAAGGAAGTATGTCCATTTATGACCTCGATGGTTCTAAAAAATGTTTTGGGATCAGCTAATGCATTTGTTTCGACAATCTTTATATTTAATATTTCTTTTAGAATGCCAATATAGAACAAATTGTCATAATTGCTCAATTTGTTTAAAGCCAGTTGATTAGGATCGATATCTAATTTTGAAGAACAACGTCCGGCTTCAGAAGATAAATAAAAGCAACTGCTATCATTTCTACGAATATACGATTTGGGCTTTAAATCTTCTGTACTTTTAATCTTAAGGTATTCGGCTTTAATGGAAGAGGTTTGTTTTTTTTGAGGCCAAGAGAAACTATAGCCATATGTAACAATTCTTTTTACTCCTTGATTGTTAAACTCAATCTCAAATTCAAACAAAAAATCTTTACCCGCAGTCGCATTATTTATAGGAATATAATTTAAGCTGCGATTCATCCTATTCTTTTTTTCCGAAGCTTCTGCAATAAGATACCTGAAGCCAAAAGAGATTGCCTCTAGAATATTACTTTTCCCAAAATTATTATAGGCCAATAGCGCACATATATTAGACAGCGACAGACTTACTTTATCAATGTTAGCAAATCCTTCAATTGTAATTTTTGATATTTTCATAGTTAAGTTATATTATTGTATGGTTACTAAACAACGCAAATATAACTCACAATAAATAGAAATGCAAATTTATATATCGTATTTATTGTAATATGGATGAAAAATGTCCTCATTTGACATTAATACGATAATAATAGTTGCGTATTACATTGTGCGAATCGTTGTTTTAATATATAAAAACTCCTCGTCGGTGATCCCATATTTGGCATAGAGCTTTTCATCCGTCCATGACTGGGAAAAGTCCTGTATAGGAACCAGCCGATAGGCCTCTTTGGTAATGTGGTGCGAGTACATGCACTGGGCAACCAGAAACCGAAAGAACAGCGTTCTCATATAGGCAACCAGATTCGTTGCCTCCTGCTCCGTGTCGAAGCTGCCCACGACCAGATAGGTCTCCGTGCAAATGGTCCCCGGCGGAAGAATGTCTATTTTGGAAAAGACCCGACGTTTTCCATCCTTGCCCGGATTGCCGGCATGGTCATAGCCGACATAGGAGGTGATTACCTTCCATTTGTCAATCAACTCCCGGCCGACGGTAATCTCATCGCGGCGATAGGGCCCCTCTCCGTTTTGCCACCTCAGAAGAATGTCTCCGGATTCCTGAGGCCGCACAAATGTACGCAATCCAAATGGCTTACTGCTCGATACCATATTGGACATCATGGGCTCTCCGAATGCGCAGACTTTTCTGACAATGGATGCAGCCCGGTCGTGACGGATGAAGGTGTCGAACTCGTTCAGCGCACGGACGGAGTGCCTCGTTTCGTTGTTCCGGATGTTGACGACATCGCACAGCCCGGGGTTATCCCGGTCCCACAGAAAATAACAGACTCCGCCGGCTATATCGACCCCGGGGAAACAGTCGGAGGCATTTTCATAGTCCACGAGAACCCGGATGTGGTTGTCGTTTAACATCTCCCGGCGGAAGTCGTCCAGCCCTTTTCCGCCTCCGAACCACCGGGAGGGGATAATCATGGTCAAATAACGAGGTTTGAGTTTCTGCGCCTGCCGAACGAACCTGTGATAAAGCGGACTTGCGCTGGCACCGTTTCCGCCATCGCTCAACTGATACGGCGGGTTGCCTATAATGACATCGAATTTCATATCGGAGAATATGGTTTCGGGATTCTCGGTGTGGATAAATTCGTAGGCGTGGCTTTCAAGCGTGTCGTCTCGGTCGTATACCTCCCGGCTCGCCCCGCAATAGCGGCATCGGCCGTTCTGCCAGGTGTGTTCCGTAGACCGGAAGCGGATATTTCCATCCGCATCGTGAAAGGCCGTGCAAACAGAATAGGGCCCGTTCGCCTGTTTGCTGCAATAGACCGAACGGCGCGACAGAAGGGCCGTCAGTTCGGTAATGGCCAAGCCGAACAACTGTCGGGTGAAGATGTGGTCGGCTCGCTGCTGCCGATCGGGAATCCGCTCGCACAACCCCACCATTAACCGTTTGGCAATCTCGCGCAGGAAGACTCCCGTTTTGCTTACGGGGTCAAGGAACCGCGCATCGGGATTGCGCCACAACTCCGCAGGCAGTAGATCGAGCATGCGGTTGACAACGACCGGAGGGGTGAACACCTCGTCGTTGCTCAGATTGGCCAGGCAGGTCAGCACATCGGGGTTATAGTTCTTCATCGGCTCCGAGTTTGAGGTAGTGGACAAGTGGATATTCGGCTACGGGGGTCGGGATAAAGGCGGCATCTCCGAGGTCGGAGAAGAGGTTGGGGCCCTCCATCGGCTGGCTTTGCAGCAGGTTGGCCAGCATGAAATCGCGGCGTTTGAACCGCCCGCCGCCAATGTCCGACCACTCGGCAAAGACAATCGGCCGCGCCGAATCGTCCGGGGTTTGGAGGGTCAGGGCATCACCCCAAAGAATGTTGGTCGCAAGCAGATAGCGCACCGCACGGCAGCAGGCGGGCTTCATGGTCCTCGGGAAGAGAGTCTGGTATGCCGTCAGGAACGTATCGTAGAGATGATTGCGGCAGAGCGTCACGTTGTCTGCCAGAATGTCGATTCCGTAGAGACTCGATACGGCAATCGCGGCATGGCGTTCCCATTCGGATTGCGTCGCGGCATAACGGGACGACACGACGGCGAGTTTGCGACGCAGGATCTCGATCAGAAAAGCGCCCTGTCCGCAGGCGGGTTCGAGAAAACGGGATTCGATGCGCTCGGTCTCGTTCTTCACGAGGTCGCACATCGCCTTGACCTCACGCTCTGCGGTGAAGACCTCGCCGTGGTCGGCCACGCGCTGACGCGAGATGATTTGCGGTGTATGAGATTTGGTGGAGGGCATAGGCTTGAAAGCTTCGCCCCGACCCTCCGCTAAGCGACATAAAGAAGGCGTGAAACCATTCGTTGTCGCTTATTTGACTTTGCAGGCTCTGGTAAACCTATGTACACAAATAAGCACGAACGGTCCACGCCCATGGACGTGAACCTCCGCTGCTTACTCTCGTGTACTTCAAAAAATTTACCAGATTTCGCAAAGTCGAGAATAAGAGCTAAAAGCTCAATTAGTTATATGTTGATATTGTCTTTTTCTCTTGTCGTTATTCTATTTCTTGGTTTTACGGATTCAAAGATAGGAAAAATCCCGGGATTTATTTCATCCGGGGGTTAGATTCGGTCCTCGATTTACCGCTTGATGGTGTGTCGCCGGATGACGGGACGTTCGGGGCGGACGGGGTAGCCCAAGCGGGTCATGAGCTCCACATACCGTTGGCGGAACCAGGTGTGTGCGGGTTGGCGG
>ERZ860322.673-NODE-673-length-23708-cov-5.156936_pt1 | contig 23708 bp, 19 predicted proteins | sample MGYA00509979_ERZ860322 | MGnify/ENA primary metagenome ERZ860322 (study PRJEB30046, sample SAMN00715217) | human gut metagenome | study: EMG produced TPA metagenomics assembly of the A metagenome-wide association study of gut microbiota in type 2...
CCGAACAAATTCTCGTGCCTCGGACAGTTCCTCCATGTGGTTCTGGGGCAGGTTCTGCATCTGTATAATGCGTCCAGCCCAACGACCGGTCCTGTTGGCACCGTAGAACTGAAACATTCCACGAGCACGACCATCGGCGCAGACTGCCTTTTCCATCGCCTGATACTTTTTGACAGACGATTTGGCCAGCTGCTGCCGGAGAAGGAGAACCTTCTGCAGCTCTGCCGGAGCGGTCTTGAGCATTTCAGCGACTTCCTTCTTGCCGAGAGAATCCGCCTCCAGACCGTTGTCCGAAAGCCACTGTTTCATCTGCTGCACGGAGTTGGGATTGTCCAAAGCGGTCAGCTTCTTCATGGCAGCAGTGAGATCCGCACGGGAGCGGGTGTCCATAGCGATGGCTTGATGCACCAGCTCCATATCAAGGGCGACGCCTCTGTCGTTGATTTCCTGATCGAGGTGGTATTGCTCCCAGACTGTTTCCGGCACAGGGAACTTGGCGAGCTTTTCCTGAATGGACATCTCGACCTCGACATCACGGATGTTGTACCGTTTGAAGGCAGCCCACTTGTCCGGAGCGTTTTCCGGCAGGTTGCGGGTTCGACCGCCATTGCCCTTTGTCGGCGCACAGGGCTGGCAGAAATACTTGATGAGCTCTTTGCCTTCGGTCAATTTCTGCTTTCCGAGGCCCAGAACGGCACCGACGCCTTCCAACGAAAGGGGTAAGCCCATGTAAGCAGACCAGATCATGGTGCACTTCCATGAAGCAGGATTGAGGTAGTTGCCCACAGTGTCTTCCGGGATGCTGTAGTAGGCGTCATCAAAGCCGCCGTGATCACGGAGCCAGCGAGAAAGACATATCCTCTCAAACTGTGCGTTGAAGGCCCACTTCGTCACATCATCGTTTGTCAGCGCAGCGATGACCTCCGGCGGGATTGTCTCACCACAGGCAAGATCGACCACCTGCACGGGGCTGCCGTCTGCGGAATATCCGAAGAGAAGAATGTCGAAATCTGTCGCCTCGGTATATTTGTAGACGCCACACTTGGCAAGGTCCACACTGCTGTAGGTTTCAATATCAATACTGAGTGTTTTCATATACATCGGTCCTTTCCATAGCCTGAAAGGGTGGCAGGATTGCTCCCACCACCCGCAGGCCGGAGATTACTTCTGTTCGAGTTCCTTCATTCGGGCTTCGTGAAACTCGACTTCACGAATGGCACGTTCTCGTTCAAGCTGCTGACGCTCAGCTTCCCATTTGGCGTTACGAGCTCCACGCTCAGCCTCAAGAGCAGCATTACGCTTTTCACGCTTGCGGTCGTCGATGGTGTCGATGATGGACCTGACGATCCAAAACACGGCCAGAACCAGATAGAGGGACAGAAGCAGAATGTAAAGAATCGTAGTAGCGTTCATGGTACGTACCTCCTTAAGACAGGAAATCTTCATCCGCATCGGTGGAGAAGTCAGATGCTGCGCTGGACTTGCCGCCGAGGGGTTCGCCGTCACGGATCTTCTGCAGGTTGTTCAGCCCACAGGCGATGCCCTTGTTGCCGTTGGAGTTGAAAGCGTAGAAGTTGATGCTGGCACGACCGTACACACCGGAGTAAACCTCGGAGCGGGTCAGGATCGGATTGCAGTCAGCGTCTACGATTCCGGGAGCCGTAGCAGAGTTGGCATTGATGAAGTAGCTGCCAGCATAAGCCGGATCATCCGGACGCTCGGTGTCGCCGTCACGGAGAGGCGTCTTGATAGCGGTGAGAGACGGTACGGTGCGACCGTTTCCCTTGAGCTTGGCCTGACCTTCCTCATAGGCCGCCTGAATCGGCGTCTTGATCTTCTGAACGGTCACGGTGTCAGTCTTCGGAATGATGAGGCTGACGCTGAACTTCGGGGTGCCGCAGTTGATGGACTTGGCCTCCCAGACATTGGCATAGGACCAACGGGTGTCCTTGCCGGTGATAACCTTCATGGGGTTTGCGAGTTTAGTAGAATTTGACATATTAGTTGTCCTCCTTGAAATCATCGATAATGGTTGTCATTGCCGGTCTCTTATCGCTGCCCGGCACCAGCGTGGGTTTTCCTTGAGGCTTGGTGATCAGGCCTCCAAGGATGTCGTTGAACTGTTTCTTTCCGAGAAGTGAGGTCATGGCGGTGACGCCGAGAATCTTGTGTTCGTAGGGGTCGTACCCGGCAGCTGTCACGGCTGCGATGACGGCATTCTCGTCTGTGTACTTGCGGTTGGAGCGGCCCTCGACCAGCTTGTAGCCGGACCACTGTTTACCGCTGATGGCTGCCTGAAGCGCATAGTCCTTGATGTCGGAGGCCCAAGCGATCAGCTCGTCGATGCGACCGAGGATTTCTTCGACCTCTTCATCTGTCAGCAGAGGCGGCTGCCTGAACTCGAACTTGGCAAGCTCCATGTTGGCGTTGGCCCTTTCACGGCAGTCAGCTTTGGCCTTGCAGAACTGGCACCATTCGCCGCAGTGGTATTCACCGTCTCCGTTGAAGGCAAGCTCTGCAGTTGGGGCCAAAACCTGATCGGCCCACTCGTAGAGTTCGTCCTTTGGAATGGTGAAGGTGCTGACGTTAGAGCGTCGGGGCTGGTAGATGGTCATGCTGACGGTGTCGATGTCGTAGATGCAGTCGAACAGCTCCAGCGCACCGAGGGCGTACAGCTTCATCTGCGGGTTGTCGTCAGCCTCGACCAGAACGCCTCTGCCGTGCTTGTAGTCCACGATGTGCAGGGTCCTGTCTGCAATGATGACGCAGTCGCCGGTGCCGAAGCCCTCTTCGACATACTTGGAGTAGTCGAGCCGCTGTTCGATCAGGACCACAGGGTCCAGGCAGGTCTTCTTGGCCTCCTCGACCAGCTCCATTACGAAGGACACATACCCGTTGGCACATTCCTCCATTTCGGAGTTGTACCAAGTGAGGTCTTCGGTCGGATCTTTTGCTTCCATACCGAGTGCCGTCCGGAGCTTGAACTCACAGAGAGCGTGGGCGTCGGTACCTTCGGCTGCGAAATTGCTGCCTTTGTCGTCGTAGCCTTCACAGAGTTTTGCCGAAGGTGGGCAGTTGAGCCACCTATGCGAGGACGATGCAGAGAGAAGTGCGTTAGGCATTTCCGAGTACCTCCGCATCCGCTACCAGAGCCTTGTAGCTTACCGGGTCAATCTCGGAGAGCTTCTTGGCACCGTACTTCAGGAGAAGGTCACGGATCTGAGCGGTGAAGCCATCACGGGACTTTTCTGCCAGAATCGCTCTGACTTCTTCGAGGGTGAGTGCCTTTTCCGGTTCCGGGGCAGGGGCTGCTTCCTCGGCGCCGCTGAATGCGCCGGTCAGCCAGTTGGCGATGTCGTTAATAGAAGATGCAATATCCCGCAACTCCCTGATGGTCGCTTCCATTTCGCACATTTTGCTCATCACGTTTTCCTCCTTCCTGAGATTGGCTTGTCTGGTTCAGCTGGATCAGCTTCCTCGCCAGACGTATTGACACTACGCTGATTGCCGTAAGCACTCCGATGAGCTCTTCATCGGTAACGGCCTTGTTGGGTCTGGACTCACTCATTGGCGGTTCCTCCTTTCTGAGGACCTGTGTTGTTTTGCTGTCCTCAGTACCCACTGGAGGGAAACCGGTGTTTTGAACGAAAAAATCTGAAAAAATTTTTGACCGCCGCAGAATTGCTTCCACGGCGGCCTTTGTTAGGTATTAGATGAAGTCCTTCAGGGCTTCACGCAGGATGGAGAACACCTTGTTCTTCTGGTAGTTGATGGTCGACTGGCGTTTGCCCATGTCGGCAGCGATTTCACGCTCCGTCTTGCCCTGCATGATAAGCTCGCAGATGCGTCTGCCGTCCGGGTCAAGGCGGTTCAGCTCGGCGTATAGAGCGTCGAGCAGTTCCTTATCCATAAGGATGGACTCCGCAGACGGTGCGTCGTCGGCCAGCGTATCGCCAAGGGTAAGCTCATCGTCCTCGCCGCCGATAGGAGTATCGATGGAGACTTTCTTACCGGCAGCGTAGAACGGGCAGCCGGGGCAAACGCCGTCGCACTTCCAAAGTTGGGCCTTGGTGCAGCGGCACTCGCCGTTCTGTTGAGCGTGGTAGCGGGTGTTCCAGATGGGCTGATAGTAAGCCCTGTAAACTTCCTCGCTGACCTCAATGGGGTTCCCGTCGACCGGGATAAAGTACTTCTTGTCTTTGTTTTGCATGAAAATTTCCTCCGTTCGATTTGCTTGGAACGGAGGAAACCTTCATGGTTAGCTGCAAAATGGGTATAGAAACCTAACCACAGTCCCGACGGAGATTTCTCCGTTCCGGTCTGCAGCTTCCCGCTCAAAAGGCAGCTGATGATATTTACTTGTGGCCGTCAGGAAACGTTGAGCCACCGGTGATCAGTCGGTGCATTCCCTGACGGTGAGCAGTTTTCTGTCTTGCTCAGGACAGTTTTTTTAGTCGAGATCCACTTCGATGGCGTACAGGTCGCTGAAGACTTCAGGCCGGTCGCTTGGGTTAAGGTCCCAAGTGCCGTGTGCGCCGTAGCGTTTGAAAACAGATTCAACTACTGCTGAGCCCAACTGTGACTCGATGGCAGCAGCGGTGTTTTCAATGTTCACGATCCAGTTGTTACGTTCACGATTTGTCACTGCTTGTCCCTCCTTGTCAGGTTTAGCTTCCTAATCCGGATAGTAGGCTGTTGATGTTGCCAACCACTCAGCTCCGGATCGTTCATGGCCTGTGAACGAGCTGAGGTGTGGAGCTTCAGGGGGAGCCTATTTGTCGTTTAGAGTGGATTTATGCTTGTTTACATCTCGTTAACTACTTGCGGGATTGATTTTTCCGCACTTTCGTGATATAATAAATAAATAGAACCACTCTCGTCGGCCACGTGCCAGTTTCCCTTCAGCTGTACTAATGGTAACCGGGCTGATTTTTGACTTGAAAGAGCTGATACAGCGGTTCTGATGGTTCTTTGGTTCTTTTGATGGTTCTTTTTGGGAAGGAGTGAAATCGGTGCTGTTTTCGGATTTTTGCAACATAGTCAAAGCCGAATATTTCGGGTACGCATCGCAGGGTCAGTACATGCAAGGCCTTGTGAAAGCAGCTAAGATCCTCCGGGACTATTCGGACGATCACCTTAAGTCGATCTACAACGGAAACAAACCGTTTGCATCCAATTTCAAAAAACAGCTTCCGAAGCCAGTGGATCTGGGTCCTCTGACAACCTTCTTTCAAACGCATCTCAAGGACGAGCATGTTGGGCCTTTGATCGATGCGATAGGAGTTCCATCAAGCATCGAGCGAAAGAAGGACTATGTCTCAGCCGCCCTTGCCGAGCAGGTTAAAGCCTTTATCGAGTCCGAGGCCGAGGATGTTCCGATGGTACTGGCTGAGGCCTATAACCGACAACGAATCACGGGAATCCAGTCTGGCTATCAGATTCCGCAGGTTCTTTACGCAGGAGACAATGTGTGGGTTGAGCCCGGAGGCAATAAGTACGATGTAGGATGCTACGAAACCATTCATCATGAGTGGGTGATCCACAACTACGGGAAGGCGATTTGGACAGGCCGAAGTTTAGTGCTGGCAAATCAGGCAGAAATTAGGCCTAAGTTCTCTCTGACGAAGCTTGACATCCCTGATGTGATGCCGGGTGGAATAATAAAAATAGCCGTCGACATTGCTGCCAACGGCTTTGAGGGAAGTTTTAATTGTAAGTGGGAAATGCAAGATTTGGAAGGAAAGAACTGCTTCCCGAACAGTAGATATGTTTTTGATGTAGTAGTAAACGTGTCATTCGATTATGACCGATTCAAGAGTATAGGAGGACGAGATCGTGGCTGAAAACAATGTCGAAAAATGGTCCACGCTGAAAGAAGTTCAAGAGCATCTTGGCGTTGGCAGAGAAACGATCCTGCATTGGATTTCATTGCGGGGCATGCCAGCTTATAAGGTAGGCCGCCTTTGGAAATTCAAGCTCTCCGAAGTGGACGATTGGGTTCGCTCTGGTGGTGCTGCAGAAACGGTCGAAGAAAAAAAAGAAGATTGAGTCCGTTATATGGGACAGCGAACTTTGTAAAATGATGCTGGGACAGTGTCCTGACAAGACAAATACAGGAATGAGGTAAATATTTTGGCAAGAGCTGCAAAGAAGGAAACAGCGGTATCGCTGGAAAACGTATTATGGAACTGCCGTGTTGCACTGCGTGGCGTGGGTAGCACCGAGAAAAACAGAGATGCCGTCATTGCGCTGGTGTTCTTGAAGTTCGCCGGTGATAAATTTGAGAAGCGTCGCACAGAGCTTATCGCTCAGTATGGTGAGATTCCCGCATTTTTGGAGAAGGCCTCCTTCTACAATGCGGTAAATGTGTTCTATCTAAAAGAGACTGCTCGTTGGTCATACATTGTAAAGCATGCGTCAGCTAACGATATCGCCGTTATTATCGATCAGGCAATGGCTGATATCGAAGACAGAAATCCGCCGCTCAAAGGAACGTTGCCGCTGAACCTGTTTGCCTCTCTCGGCGCAGATAAATCCAAGATTAAAGACCTCATTGATAACGTTAACCTGATCGACGAGAAACGCTTTCAAGAGGAAGACCTGATCGGTCGAGTTTATGAATACTTCCTTCAGGCCTACGCAGCGGCTGGAACAAAGGAAGAAGGCGAATTTTATACACCGGCTTGCGTTGTTAGGCTGATCGCAGAAATGATTGAGCCTTTCAGCGGGGTGGTGTACGATCCCTGTTGTGGTTCTGGGGGAATGTTTGTACAGTCCCTGAAGTTCGTTGATCGCCATCAAGGGAATCGTCAAAATGTTTCCATTATCGGGCAGGAAAGCGTACCTGAAACATGGCGTCTTTGCAAAATGAATCTTGCCATTCGTGGCATTGCTCATAACCTTGGTGAAAAAAACGCCTCATCTTTCACTGATGATCAGCACAAGGATAAAAAAGTCGATTTCATTATGGCGAATCCTCCTTTCAACCTTAAGAACTGGAGAAAAGAGGACGAACTGACCGACGATCCTCGCTTTACTGGATTCAGCGTTATGCCGCCCGTGGCCAATGCGAATTATGCGTGGATACTCCATATGCTTTCTAAGCTGGATGTCAGTCACGGTATAGCTGGATTCCTTCTTGCAAATGGTGCATTGAATGCTGATAGCGATGAATACACCCTTCGTAAGGAGATCCTCGAGAAGGATCGTGTAGAAGCCATCATCGTCCTGCCTCGTGATATGTTTTACACCACGGATATTTCCGTTACTCTCTGGATAATCAATATGAACAAGAAAGCCGGAACGGTGAACGGGAGACAACTTCGTGATCGCACTCATGAGATTCTCTTTATGGATCTTCGCAGGTGGAACGAAAACATTGAAGAGATCGTAATTGATAAAGGAAAGAAAAAGAAAAAGACCGTACTTACAGACACGCAGATTGCGCAGATAAAAGAAGTATATAATAACTGGCAAAGTGCGGATACAACTCTGTATTCAGACGTTCCTGAATTCTGCAGGTCTGTAAAGCTGTTTAATGCAGACTTGACAAACGAAGAACAAGAGCTGATGTCGAAAGGAAAACTCACTACTATTGAGGCAAAGAATTACTCTCTGTCCCCAAGTAAGTACATTGAGTTTATTGATCATGATTTGGACATTGATTACGCCTCTGAAATGACAAGAATTCAAGCTGAAATGCAAGCAGTACTTATTGATGAAAAGCATTCTCAAGCTATGCTGGAGGAAGCATTTAGGGGGATTGGCTATGGCATTAACTAAGTACCGTTTAGGCGACTTCCTTGAATTGTTTAATGAGCGTTGTGGCGTTCCAGATCTAACAGTGTGGGACATTTCTGGTGTGAATAGCGACAAAGAATTTTTTGAGCCGTCCAAACAGGCCGGTTCTGATACGAGTAATTATAAAATTGTCCCACCGGATTACTTTGCTTGCAACTTAATGCACGTTGGACGAGATGTTGTCCTTCCGATAGCTCTTAATCACTCTGGAAAGCAGAAAATAGTTAGCCCTGCATACACGGTTTTCAAAATCAAGGATGGCACACCATTAATAAAAGAGTATTTCTTTATGATGCTCAAGTCTGAAGAGCGAGATAGGTACTTTTGGTTTCACACAGACGCCTCGGTAAGAGATGGGATGTCATGGGATGACTTCTGTGATTTGGATGTCGAGCTCCCGCCAATTCCAATTCAAAAGAAGTATGTTGATCTTTATAAGGCATTGCTGGCTAATCAGAAGAGCTATGAACGTGGCTTAGAAGACCTAAAAATAGTGTTTGAAGGCTATATGGACAATCTAAGAAGATCTGAAAAAGCGAAGCGCATTGGTGACTATATCGAACTGGTGGATGCTCGTAATGAAGAACTCGAATACGGGCTGGATTCTGTGCGAGGCGTATCCATTGAGAAAAAGTTTATTGACACGAAGGCCGATATGAGTGGTGTCAACCTTTCCCCGTATTATGTTGTTAAGCCTAATGAGTTTGCGTATGTGACGGTAACATCCAGAAACGGAGAGAAAATATCATTGGCCATAAACGACTCGAAAGAAACATATATCTGTTCCTCATCGTATGTGGTGTTTAGAAGTAAGGATGAAAAAGCTCTCTATCCACAGTATCTCATGCTGTATTTCTCTCGTTCTGAGTTCAACCGCTACGCAAGGTTTCATTCATGGGGAAGCGCAAGAGAGACTTTTGATTGGAATGAAATGTGCGATGTTGAAATACCTATCCCGGACTATTCCGTTCAAAAGGCAATAGCGGACATTTATACGCTTTATATTGAGCGCAAAAAAATAAACGAGCGACTTAAGGAAAGGTTAAAAGCGATTTGCCCGATTTTGGTGAAAGGGTCGCTTGAAGAAGCAGTTTGAAAGGAGGTGCCATAGTGGACTACATCTTTGAAAAAGGTAAGTTCACCGAAGATGAGCTGGAACATGCCATAATCGAGCTTTTTGAAAAGCAAGAGTACACCTATGTGCCGGGAGAAAGCATTCACAGGCAGTACGAGGATATACTGCTCTTGGATGATTTGCGCTCCTTCCTTTCGGCTCGTTATGCTCAAAATAGACTGAGCGAAGTAGAAATGCAGAAGATCATCAACAAGCTGGTTATGATTCAGGCTACACCGCTTTATCTGGGAAACCGGGAGGCGTTCTGGCTGGTCAACGAGGGTTTCGATCTTGTGCGTGATGATATCAGTCAAGTGGCTCTTCATGTGGACTACATCGACTTCGATCATCCGGAGAACAACATCTTCAAAGTCGTGAACCAGTACTCGGTTCAGGGCGAACGCCTGCGTCGTCCGGACCTGCTTGTGTTCATCAACGGTATTCCGATTGCGATATGCGAATTTAAAACGGCTATCGAAGAGGACACCACCATACACGATGCATGGGAGCAGATCACTATTCGCTACACCCGTGACATTCCCAAGCTCATGAAGTATTGCTTCCTCTCGGTCATAAGCGACGGGGCAAACACCCGTCTCGGAAGCATCTTCACGCCTTACAAGTTCTATTACTCGTGGAACAAAGCAAATGATACCGACAAGGTTTCCAATGGTATCAGCTCTCTGCTGACCATGATCGAGGGAGCTTTTGCGAAAGACCGTGTGTTACAGATTCTTCGAGACTTCATTTTCTATCCGGATGACAGCAAAAAGGATGAGGCCATTGTATGCCGCTATCCGCAGTTCTTCGGTGCCCACAAGATGCTTGACAGCGTCAGGGAACATATGCGTCCTGAAGGTGATGGCAAAGGCGGTACATACTTTGGAGCTACCGGCTGCGGCAAAACCTATACGATGCTGTTCCTTTCTCGGCTGATTGCACTCCGGGATAACGATGCCTTTAACAATCCCACGATTGTAATTCTGGAGGACCGTGAGGATTTGGACACGCAGACTTCGGAGCTGTTTGTTACCGCAAAGAAGTATCTGCATCAGAGCGATGTTCGCAGCATAGAGAGCCGTGAAGACATGGAGAAAACGCTGCGGGATAAGCCGAGCGGAGGCGTCTACATCACCACAATCCAGAAATTCTGTGAAAAGACAGGTCTTCTCTCTGACCGCAGCAACATTATATGTATTTCCGACGAGGCCCACAGAACGCAGACTGGTGTCGGAGCAAAACTAAAGAAAACCGACAAAGGTGTGTTCACCACTTACGGTTTTGCAAAATACCTGCGTGACAGTTTCCCGAATGCGACGTATTGCGGTTTTACCGGTACGCCGATTGACGAAACTATCGCAGTTTTCGGTCGTGTTGTTGATAGCTATACGATGAAAGAATCCAGCGATGATGGAATTACCGTCCGTATCGCTTACGAGCCGAGATTGGCCCGTATTATCGTATCGGACGAACAGGCCAAAGAAATCGAGAAGTACTATCAGCAGTGTGCTGCCGAAGGCTCCAATCCGGAGCAGATCGAGGAAAGCAAACGGGCCATGAGTCGCATGTCTGCAATTCTCGGTCACCCTGACAGACTCAAAAAACTGGCAGCAGATGTCGTTGCCCACTATGAATCTCTCTGCTCCGAAAAGCCGGAAGTCGTACAGAAAGCTATGATCGTCTGCGCCGACAGACCACTTGCATTTAAAGTGCTTAAGGCCATCGAAGCGATCCGCCCTGAATGGTTCGTAAAGAAAAAGGCCGAGCACGAAGATCAGCTCACCCGTGAGCAGCTTGATAAACTCGTCGCTTTGCCAATGATCAATATGGTGGCGACACAGGGCCAAAACGACGAGAAGGAACTCTATGATCTTTGTGGCACAAAAGAATATCGCAAGATGCTGGACCGCCAGTTCAAGAATAACGATTCCAATTTCCGGATAGCCGTTGTTGTTGACATGTGGATCACCGGCTTTGATGTTCCGTCCCTCGCTGTCATGTATATTGATAAGCCGCTGCAGAAGCATACGCTCATCCAGACGATTTCCCGTGTCAACCGTGTGTTTGATGGCAAGGACAGAGGCCTTGTTGTCGACTATATCGGAATCAAGAATGATATGATGGAAGCCGTCAAGAAATACGGCGGCCCACAGGAAAGTCCGATTGACGAGCTGAATATCACGCTTTCTATCTTTAGAAACCACCTCGCATTGATAGATGAGCTTCTGGATGGATTTAACGCTTCCAAATTCTTCAGCGGAACTCCGTTAGTGCGTCTCAATTGCCTAAATGCAGCTGCCGAGTATGTGCAGTTGAAAAAGGAAATGCAGACAAGGTTCATGGGCCTTTCTCGCAGATTGAAGAGTGCCTATATGATCTGCTTCCCGTCCGGCGAATTGACCGATGCCGAAACAGCTAAAGCTCAATTCTATCTGGCGATCCGTTCCATCATCTATAAGCAGACAAAGGGCGATGCTCCTGATGCAGAAGTGATGAACAGCGTCGTAGAAGAAATGGTCAAAGATGCTATTACTTGCACCGGCATAGAGAACATCGTAGACGAGCACAAATCAGTCGATCTGTTCAGCGATGACTTCTTGGAAGAACTGGATAAAGTCAATCTTCCGATTACAAAATTCAATGCCTTGCTCAAACTCCTCAAGAAGGCTATTACTGCTTATGGCCGCACAAACAAGGTTAAGGCTATCGAGTTTGACGAGCGGCTGCGTCAGGTGGTCGATGCATATAACAGTAGAGACAAGCTCGTGTTCACCAGCGAGGTTGTTGCCGACTTCGTTAACGATCTGTCCGATCAGCTGATCAAGATAATGAATGATTTGAAAGCCGATCAGACTTCTTTCGAGCGGCTGGGCATTTCCTATGAGGAAAAGGCGTTCTATGACATTCTCGTAAAGGTTCGTGATGACCACGGATTCCCGTATGCGGACAAGAAGTGTCTTATCTTAGCAAAAAAGATTAAAGAACTTGTCGATGACAAGGCTCAGTTTGCAGACTGGTCTACTCGTGATGACATCAAGAATCAGCTCAACATGGACCTGACGGTACTACTGTACCAGAACGGTTATCCGCCTGAGTGGGATGAAGAGGTCTTCGAGAAGGTCATGGAACAGGCTGAAAACTTCAAAAAATATAGCGACCAATGATTTCTGGAGGTGGCGTAGTTCATGAATATCAACTTGGCAAAAACTGTAAATGACAAGGACTTTAATCAAGTCTTCACAGAGGTCTTCCACTCGGGGGGCCTTGGTGTGCATGCCAATAGTGAACTGCGCTTATTCCGGCTAAAAGATGTGACCGATTTCCATTTTTCTCAGGACAATCTGCTGACTTTTTTGGAGAGGAATATCGGTCGGTATGTGTTTTCCCGCTCCAAACTGGAGAAGTTCCATCTGGATGGCGATGACCATCTGGTAGGTATTAAGGCTTTGGACATCATGCATAAAAACGGAGCTGCTGACCAGCGTGGGACGGGCAACGAAATGGGCGAGATTCTCCTGTACGCATTCCTTGAGACGGTGCTGGGGGCTCCCAAGATTTATAGCAAGGTCGAGCTAACATCGGCGGTAAAGAGCGGAACCAGCTCCAGCGATGGAATGCATATTAAAGTTCTCTCTGCTGATGACACATCGGTAACCTTCGAGATGGTTTTCGGGGTTTCCAGCGTTGTAGGAGGCTTCGATGATGCTATCAACAATGCGTTTGACCATATCCAGCAAGTCAATTCCAGAACAAGCGATGAGATCCAAATCGTAAACAGCACGATCTTCGAACTGCCTGAAGACGACCCTGTTGTTCGAGAACTCAGACCGATCATCAAGCCGGAACCGAATAAGCAGGTCAATCGTGATTCAGCCTTTGGCGTTTTTGTCGGTTATTCTCTCGGTCTGGACAAGTCAAAATACACCGCTCAGGAATACCGGGACATGATTGAAAAGAAAATGGACGCTGACATTCTTTACTATGCGCCACAAATCCGTGACCGCATAAATAAGATGGGCCTCCAGAATCGCTCCTTCTATATCTATGTACTTCCTTTGGATGATGCGGAGGAAGACAAAAAATCTATCATGAAGAAGATTATGAGAGAAGGTGACGCTTAATGGCCAACAGCAATAAAAAGTTTGGCGAGGCGTTCTTCGCAGAACTGAATGACGACACATATCTCCATAAGATTTACGAGGACATTCTTTTCAACTATTCGATAAAGGTCTTCAGTTTTAAGAAACGGGCCAAGCGTCATATTCCGAAGATCGATGCGCTGACTTTTGCCGATCTTCTTTCAAAATCGAATCACAGCACTCTTGCGGACTCTCAGAAAATGTGGGCGCAGGAAATTGTCACAATGCTCCATTATCTCTATCCGGATGATCCGACGGTTACCTATATGACTGGAGTGGTCCTCGCCAACCTCGGAAACTATCAAGGTCAGAAGCTCATTGACTCCACATTTGATGGTATCGATGCGCTGGATCGCATATTTGGCGAATTCAAAAAAGACTACCTCGCAATTCCTGCGGACCAAGGCAAACGATTTATGAGTGCCCAGAAGCAGGTTTATGACCATCTGCAGGACGACTATTTTAGTTATTCCGGCCCTACGTCAATGGGAAAGTCGTACATTATGCGGATGTTTATCAAGCAGCAGATTCTTTCGGGATCACGAAACAATTTTGCCATCATCGTTCCGACCAAGGCGTTAATAAACGAGGTTCGCACAAAAACTACGGAAGACCTAGGCTTGTCGCTGAAGGAATATAGATACCATTTGGTTACGGCTGCCGGAGACGCTGCACTTAAGATTGATGATAAGAGCAGACGATATGTGTTCATCATGACTCCGGAGCGGCTGCTTTACCTTTTGATGAATGAGAAGGATATCCAGCTGGACTATCTTTTCATTGATGAAGCACAGAAACTCTCCGGCGATGATACCAGAAGCCCATTTTATTATCAGGTCGTGCAGATACTGAGCGAAGCGGAACAAAAGCCCCATATCATTTTTGCTTCTCCGAATGTCCCTAATCCGCAGGTATATTTGAACTTGATATCCGGGGTCGAGACAGAAACCCTTAATCAACACAAGTTAGCCTCTGGGTTCTCGCCGGTCACTCAAATCAAATTTCTGATAAACCTTGAGAGCAAGGAAGTCAGCGTCTATAACGAGCACACGAAGGAACTCATGCCAATCACTTCTGTGGCTTTACAGGATGCAGAATTAACGGATGTTCTTCTGAGATTCGAGAAGGATGATCAAGGCAAAGAGAAACAGTGCATAGTCTATTTCTCTTCTGTGAGAAAAACAGTTGATGCCGCTCGTGATTTTGCGGCAAACCGTGTGGCTAAAACTGAAAATGCTGAACTCATAGAGCTCGCAAAAGACATAAAAAACGAGGTTCATAACGATTATTATCTTGCTGAGCTCGTTTCCAAAGGTGTAGCCTATCACATCGGTTATCTTCCTGCTTCAATTAGGCAACGTATTGAACGATTATTTCACGAAGGCGCAATCACAGCAATATTCTGCACAAGTACGCTTGTAGAGGGTGTTAACCTTCCTGCAGACAATCTTTTTATAACAGATTTCAAAAACGGGCTTTCTCACATGTCAGCAATTGATTTTAGAAATCTGATCGGTCGAGTAGGAAGGCTTGAATATAACCTCTACGGGAATGTTTTTCTCGTTGCAATAAACGAAAAGGCATCTGAGAAATATGTATCTCGACTTCAAGAAGAAATCCCGGAGCAGTCTCTTTCTGTTGAGAAAGAATTGACTCGTCCCCAGAAGAAGCATGTTATCAAAACACTGCTTTCCGGGACAATTGTTATAGATAAACAACTAAAAAGCCAGTCTCCTGATTCATACGATCTGATGAGAAAGTTTGCCATTATCCTCCTGAATGATATTCTGAAGAATCGGCAAAGCAAGGTCCGTAGTGAATTTGTGGCCCTTATGCAGCCGGGCGAAGAAGACAAAATCCGACAACTGTTTTCAAAAAAAGAAGTGCAGCCAGATGACGATATCACCGTTTCTATCGACCAGACAGAGTCTTTATATGAAGCCATAGCGTTTAATGGCTTAGAATTCCCACAGGTAGATGACAACGGTGAGTTTGATGGAAAAGAGCTATTGCCATTTCTCGAAAGGTTGTGTGGAATATTCAAGTGGGAACGCTATGAATCGGACACACTTGGTCATGTTGGAAAGGATTCACAAAAGCACGGAAAGCTGAGCTGGTATTCAGTTATTCTCAGTCAGTGGGTACGTGGAGCAGGTTTAAATCAAATCATGTTCCAAGCCATCGATCAAAAAAGAAAACATCCAACAAACGCTATGTTTGATAGGACAACACGTAAATATTATGATTACACAGATACACTGAGGGATAGGAATGACGTCATATCTGATGTGTTGAATGTGATTGATAAAATTATCCTTTTCAAGTTCTCCAATTACTTCTTGAAGGTGGCAAAAGCCTATAAGGAAATCCGAGGGCAGGACCCGAAGGACAATTGGTACGAGTTTGTTGAATACGGCTCAACGAACAAAAGAGCCATAGCCATTCAAAAGCATGGCTTTTCCAGAGAGTCGGCAATGTATATTCTTCGCCAAGGGCAAAAATACATTGCGGCGGATGAACCGGAATTGCGCTTGCATCGCAGTATCCTTGAGTGCCCTAACAAGGGCGTTCGGAATGATGCAGACATGATACAATACAATATCCCGGACTTGTTCGTGGATTAAGCAGGAGGAACGGTAGATGCAACAGATTTTTAGCAACACGACTTTAACAGTCAATCAGCTGATCGAGAAGATCGATACAGGAGAACTTGGCCTTCCGGAGCTTCAGAGGCCGTTCATCTGGAAGGATTCAAAGGTACGTGATTTGTTTGATTCCATGATGTGCGGGTATCCCATCGGTTATTTGATGCTGTGGGAGTGCCCTACGCTTGAGAAGAAGAAAACCATTGGAACAGACTCTCACAACTATGAGTCTCCGAAACAGGTAATCATTGATGGGCAGCAGAGATTGACTTCCCTGTATGCCGTTATGAAGGGAAAAAAGGTCATCAACTCAAAATATGATGAGAAGGCCATTGTTATTTCCTACTGCCCGTTGAAGAACAAGTTCGAGGTTGGCTATCAGGCTACGAAAAAAGACCCAGAGTGGATTTACAACATAAGTGAGGTCTTCACCACAACTAACATTACGAAGCTGATCATCAACTTCACTAAAAAGCTGGCCGAGTACCGGACCTCTAAGGGTGAAGCATTGAGCGACGAGGAACAGGATCTTATTTCTGAAAACATCACTGCGCTTTCTAATTTGAAGCAGCACACGCTCCCGGTGTTTGATATCAAGGCGAATGCTGAAGAAGAGGATGTCTCTGAAATCTTTGTTCGTGTTAATTCCGGAGGTGTGGCGTTGAAGCAGAACGACTTTATTCTGACGCTACTTTCACTCTATTGGGATGAGGGTCGAAAAGAGATCGAGCAGTTCAGCATGGAGTCTACATACCCCTCCAAGGACAAAATTACATCGTACAACCAGCTTACCGAGGTCACAGCGCAGGATGTCATTCGTGTGGTTATGGCGTATGCTTTTGACCGAGCTCGTTTGAAATATGGATACAAGCTGCTTCGTGGAGCTGACTTCGACAAAAAAGGTGCTGTTGATGAAACTCTGCGTGATCAGCGTTTCGATGTGCTGAAGGCAAAGCTCCCAGACGTTCTCAACGTTCATAACTGGCACGAGTTCTTGAAATCTATCATGAATGCCGGTTATCTGTCTGGTGATCTGATTCTTTCGGGAAACGCAATCTATTATACATATGCGTTCTACCTCATCGCAAAGTACAGGTTTAATGCATCATATAACGAAAACATGCATCTTACCTCGCTATGGTTCTTCTATGCGTCTATGGTGTCGCTATATACTGGATCGTTTGAATCCACAGTTGAAAACCACCTGAACTCTATCAAGGAGCTCACGACGTTGGAAGAATACAAACGGTTCATTCTGTCGAGGGTTGTGGAACGGCTTACAAACGACTACTTCGACATTACCCTTATTGGTTCTGAGGGTCTGGCAGTATCAGGCCGAGGCAATAATGCGTGGAATGCCTATGTAGCCGCCTTGAACATTCTGAATGCTAAAATCCTGTTCTCAAAAAGTAATTTGCTCGTCAGCAAGTTGTTCGAGCCCGGTACTGACGGCAAGAGAAAGTCTCTGGAGAAGCATCACCTGTTCCCGAAGGCTTATCTTAAGACGCTGGGATATAACGATGCCAAGATCAACCAGATGGCTAACTATTCCTTCATCGATTGGAAAGATAATATGGAGATACTCGATGAGGCTCCTGCGATTTATTATCCTGTCGTTTGTGAGGGTCGCAGCCCCGAAGAAATCCAGAGAATGGAGGAAGAAAATGCTCTTCCGCACGGCTGGGAAAACATGTCCTATGAGGATTTCCTGATCGAGCGGAGAAAGCTAATGGCGACAAAGATAAAACAGGCCTTTGAGATTTTGAAGAATAATGCCAATTGAAATACGGGGATCAGCATATGATGGAACTCTTAGAAGATGTTTTTATCCGCTGTAGTAGGTGCGGAAAAGTCACTGGAATACACAAAGAGGATTTTGATTTTGAGTCCTATGTATATGATCGTGGCGATAATAGGATGGGTGAAGAAATCGAATTCCGTCACGAGGGATACATTGAATGTGATCAATGCGATAGACTTTACAAACGCAAACTTGCAGATGCAGTTTCTCCACACACCTCAGGAAATTCAGTGCGTCCACCAATGGATCAATGCAGTTACGAGAGGAATACAAGCGGACTATCCTTTTTATGCGACTACGCTCCCCTGTGTTGCAAATATACTCTTTCAGCAAAACGAGATGGGTGCTATTTTCCTGAATCCTGCGGCATTTGGCGAGTTGGTGGTAATTGTCCGCCATATTGAAGCAGAACCTGTTGTTGTCCAGTTCTGGGCTGAGATTCATCCGCGAATTGTGAATGTCTCCCGTGAGTTATATGCAGATGGTCATTGTTCGACCGCAGCAGAAAAGGCGGTCAAAGAAGTAGAATCTCGTCTGCGTGAAAAGTTTTTGGAGTTAAAAACCGGCGCAGCAGTTCCCGCGAAGATTGGTGATGTGATTGGCGCACTTATGAGCGAGAACGGCGCTTTCAAATTCTGTGACACAACTACTACCAGCGGCAGGGACTACCGACGTGGAATCCACTCTCTGTTTGAAGGAATCATGGCAGCCTATCGCAACCCTGCGGCTCATGCTAATCTTCAATATGAAAAACGTGAGGCTATGGAGCAAATCATGCTGGCAAGCCAGTTGATGTATGTGTTAGAAAAGCCTCAATTATAGTGTAACAGAATCGGCATCATGCTATTGACATGATGCCGATTCTGTTATATTTACATATCCAACAATAATATCCTTGCCCGTTTCTGTACCTGCCGCTCCACCATCCGCAACCTATTTTCAGGCATGTTATAGCGGGAGTGCTTCTTGAACTTGAAGTTCAGCAGATGCCGCAGCTTCTCGCGCAGCTCCGGCGTCAGTGCGGCCTTGGCTGTGCCGAGAAAATCATCGTACACGCTGGGGTACAACGTTTCGATATATTTCTCCAGCGCGGTCTCGTCCGTCCAGGCGTCCGCGCCTGCAAAGTTAAAGAGGGAATTGCCATGGTCGAACAGGGGAGCGGGGGAGACAATGGTATTCGTCCGGTTATCGACCATCACGCCGAAGTTTCCAAAATGCCGGTCCACATTGCAGATCACCGCATCGAACACCAGCATTTCGTTCAGCGCGTTGACAAACTTATCTCCCATCATTTCGTAATACGCCCTGACAGCTCCCATGCCGCCCTTAGAAACGAGATGGCCGATAGGGAGGTAGGCATACGCCTTGTCGGTAAAAAGCTCACAGGTGGAGCAGAGGACGCCCTTCCAACGGGATAAACCGTAGGGGATCGCGTGAATGCCCATGGCGGCGGCGATCTGCGCGGCGTAAAACTCAGAGTATGGTTCGTTGCCGGTATTGGCCGCGCCCTCCGTGCCGCCCTTATAGAGATACACCTTACCGCCCATGCGCCGCCAGCATTTGCGGAGCATTCCGTTGGTGGTAAACTCCGGGCTGGAGAGCAGGGAAGTGCGGACGCTGCTGCCATAGCCGGTAAAGGCAAGCTCTGCCAGAACATTGCTGAATGGGTTGTCGTAGAGATTTACCTTGCCGAAAGAAGCGGTGTCACCGTCCTCAACGACCCAATAGCAATCGTTAAGTGATAGTCCTTTACAAACTCTGATAATACTGAGCGGTCGGTTGAGGTTTAAGCCGCATTTTGCCAAAAGGCTATGGACGTAGGCGCGGTTTTTGGGAATCGTGCGGCGGCGCAGCCAACGGCTCAATCCGTCCGGCGTCAGCGTCAGATCAAGCGGCAGCAATGCCGCTTTTTCTTCATTTGTCCAAAGAATTTGGATCTCCGGCTCACTGGTATCGGTCGTTGCGGAGAATTTAACGAGCGGTTCATCGAACTGCTTTAAAATATAGTTCATGATAAATCCTCCTCAAAAGTTACTTCAGACCACACAGGAAATTTTCTACATTCAAATACTGAACACCCTCAGCAAACGTATCTTTTCCGCGATAAAGAACGAATTTACCGCTGATCGGGCCAAAGCGATTTTCAACGATTTGGCATTTCTCTGCATCACGCAGATGAATTGTCTGCTTTTCGTTGACCTCGGTGCTGTGCTTGATTTCATAGATGCGGCAATTTTGACCTGCTTTATCGTAAATCACCATGTCAAACTCGCCGCCGGTATCGAACTTGAATTTGAACGCTTCCATCGTACTGGGGGCCGCTTTGCAGACTTCCAGCAAAACAATGTCCTCCAGCATCCGGCCCTTTACATCGTCCAGAATCTTTCCTGTGATATATGCCTTATTCGTTTCGGGAATCGATGCAAAATAAGCGTCCTGCATCAGGGAATAAACCAAAGCCTTTGCGATGGCATAGCGCATACCGGACTGGGAAAAGACGATATGCTCCGCCTGCTTACCGCTTTCATACCGTTCCGGACAGTTGACGATCAGATCCAGCATAAGCAGATACTTCTTCACTTTGTCGATATGCTCCTGCGTGATCGGGACGGTTGTTTCACTCTTTTCCTTGACCTCAATGATGGCCTTTAATCGCTCCAATATTTGCTTTTCATTGACATCATAGAGAACGGTTGCCCGTTCCGCAGGGAGATCATGTAAAAGCAGTTCCTTTGCGGAGCCAAAATCATGGGACTTAAACTCGTCCTCTACCACGCGCAGCACAAAGCGGTGGTTCATGTGCTGCACAATGCGGTTGATAACATTGGTCAGCTCACCTTTTTCGTAAAGCTCACGCAGTTGATTGAAATATTCACCGTAATGGTCATTTTTCAGCGTGTGCTGAATGTTGCGGCTGATGGCGGTATCAATATACTTCCGTGTGCTTTCGTCGTCCCGAAACGCGACCTCGTCAAAGGCGGCATCCGGATCGTCAAAGCTCATATTTTCCATTTTCAGCGTTCCGCCGTATTCAATATAAGAATCGACAGAACGGATGTTCAGGAGCCGCGCATACTCCCGAAAGGGAATAAAAGAGGTGTGGATCGTCACGCTTCTGTCGTACAGTTCATCGCGGTTTGCCATAGCGAAGCCAAGAGAGTCCGTACCGGAAACAACGATTTTCATGCCCATCATGCTGAACACATCGGAAAGCACGGCAGCGGTGTCGATGAAGTCGCTCAGGAGCGTAATTTCATCAATAAACACATACCGATAGCCCTGCTCAAACAGAGCTTTCAAGTCCTTTGTCAGCCGCGACATATCATCAGTGGTCTGCACCTTGATGTAGGCCGTTTTTTCTATGGGCAGTTCGGAAAGCAATTGAAACAGAAGTGTTGTCTTTCCGGTCCGGCGGAGACCGTATAAAATACAGATCTTCCCATCATAGGAGCCGTTCACAAACTTCTGTAAGGTGCTGAAGCAGTCCCGCTTGCCGTATTTTGCCACGCTGTTTGCCAATGCCTGCAAGCCCGCACCTGTGACAACATTCGTATGAAACTCTGTTGTTTGCGAGGGTAAGGAAACCGAGACAACAGGCTGACCATAGCTTTCCAGCTTTTGATAAATCGCATGGTATCTGGCTGTATTTGCTTTTGCGGCATCGTTTTCGTAATTCTGATAGTTGCGCGTGGACATACCGAGGTATTCCGCACATTGGGCCTGATTCAACCCTTTTGAAATACGCAATTCTTTTAAGGTCACACTCATCACCTCGCCTTTATTATATCACAGTATACGCAAAGAACAAGAAAAATACGCAAATATTTCGCGTTTTCTTCGTCTATTATTCGCCTTTCTTCTTTGGGAGCTGCGTAAGCGCATCTAATTCCTCGTAGGTCAATTCGCCGTTCACGTAGCGGTTTCGTGCATTCTCCGCTTGTGCTTTCCAGATTTGAAATGCGGCATCTGTGTAAATGGCCGGAGTACGGCGAACACGCATATCATAGGTTTTGATCCGCTGCCGGATGAGCTTTAAGCCATCATCGGCAGCGATTTTCTTTTCATGCTTCTCTTTGACTGCGAGTTCTTTGCAGCTTTTTCCGGTATCACCGACTGACCGATCACAATAAAGCGCCTTGGAAGAGAAAGGAATAAAGTAGCGATGACAATATTCGCACTTTTTCAATTCAATTCCTTGCTCGACCATCTCCAGCAGTTCTGTCAGCAGCGTCGCGCCCAAATCGTCCGAGCCCTCGATGCGGGCAAACCGGACGGACTTTGGTGGCGTCGAAATGCGGTCTGCCGCCAACACCGGATCAAAATTCTGCTCATCTACATACAGCTTTCGTTCTGCGCGCATCTTCAGGTCCAAACCGGCGATCGCTGTGGCAGCTTGAAAATCGCGGCTCATATAGAGCGCCAAACGCTGCTTGGCGCTCAACTTAGATTTGTCCGGCACGAGCACGGCATCTGCAAAGGCGGAGAGTTCCTTTTGCAGCTTCTCAAAACCTTCCATGCGTTCATCAAGCACGTCTGCCAGCTTTTCTTCAAAAAAGAGGGACTGCACAAAGCGTTCCCCAAAAGGGTGGATCGTGCTCAGCTCGTTTTTGATCTCGGTAATGGCTTGATTTTCCATCATGGGCGTTGTTCGCACCAGTAATTTCGCCCGTAAAGAAGCGAAATCTGTGGACAAAAAGGCAATAAGGGTTGTCCCAAGACGATATTCCACGGGCTTGAAATCCGTTTCTACATATTCCTTTTTTGGGCCAAAACTCAAGCAATACAAGGCTCTCAAGGCTTTTCCTCCATTCGTGGACACAGCTCCGCATCGTGTGTGGTAAATCATTTGTCACGCGAATAGTTTACCACATATTGAAATCTCCGTCAACGCTTGCTATCATTTTTGTGGAAGTCGAAATTCAATGCAAATGATCTTCCACAAAAATGAATGACCGCCGGAGCATTTCTCTTTCAGGGAAGCAGGCCATGACCGTCTGATGACGCGAGCGTGCCAAGAATCAGAAATCGAGTTTCCGTCAGGCAGGAAACCGCTTCCGGGAAAACGGCAAACAAGTTCACCGGTCTCTCCGCATAGTTTCAAGGAAAGGGGGGAGCAGGATGGCAAGCAAACCGGAGCTGCTGCATAATCAGGCGGCAGACGAGATCGGGCAGGACTTTCTTTTCGCGTACCAGCGAGCCGTCCTGCTCACCTTGCAGCGGCAAGGCTTCCTTAACGAAATGCAGTGTAGGAACTGCGTACAAAAATTAGAAGATCAAAAAAGAAATACAAGAAAATCAAAATCTGTAAAGGAATAGTGCCTTTCAGTATTCACACAATTGCAAAGGCACATTCTGTATCGTATGATACCACGAAAAGGAGGGATTTTTATGTTACAAGTAGCAGCGTATTGCCGTGTATCCACGGATAAGGAAGACCAGGCAAATTCCTTTGAAGCGCAGCAGCGGTATTTCCGCGAGTACATCCAGCGCCAGCCGGATTGGGAGCTGCAAGGCATCTATGCTGACGAAGGATTTTCCGGCACATCGACCAACAAGCGCGTGGAGTTCAATAAAATGCTCCATGCGGCGGAGCTGGGACAGATCGACCTGATCGTGACCAAGGAGGTCAGCCGTTTTACCCGCAACACGGTGGACGCCCTGCAAATCACCCGCGAGCTGCGGCGACGCGGCGTCGGCGTGCTGTTTCTCAATGACAGCCTGGATACCCGAACCAACGATGGGGAGCTGCGGCTGACGATCATGAGTTCCTTCGCACAGGACGAAAGCCGAAGGACCTCTGAACGCTCCAAATGGGGGCAGATGCGCAGCATGGAGAAGGGTGTCGTTTTTGGCGGCTCGCTGCTGGGTTACGACGTGATTGGCGGCAAAATGACCGTCAACCCGGAGGGCGCGGAAGTTGTCCGGCTCATCTTCCATAAGTACCTGCAAGAGCGCAAAGGGTGCAGCACCATCGCGCGGGAGCTGCGGGAGGCCGGTATTCTCAGCAGCAAGGGCAACTGCCTTTGGTCGTCGGCCACCGTGACTAAGATCCTGAAAAATGAAAAATACTGCGGCGACCTGATCCAGAAAAAGACCTACACACCGGACTTCCTGACCCATGAAAAGAAGTACAACCACGGCAAGGAACCGCTGGTAGAACTGAAAGATCACCACGAGTCCATCATCGACCGGGAAACGTGGCAGGGGGG
>ERZ860322.679-NODE-679-length-23609-cov-11.196060_pt1 | contig 23609 bp, 20 predicted proteins | sample MGYA00509979_ERZ860322 | MGnify/ENA primary metagenome ERZ860322 (study PRJEB30046, sample SAMN00715217) | human gut metagenome | study: EMG produced TPA metagenomics assembly of the A metagenome-wide association study of gut microbiota in type 2...
ATATCTATCTCGCCGACCGCGCCAATAAAGACGGCATCTGCTGGCCGTCGATTCCGACAATTTCCAAAGATCTGAAGCTGTCTGAATCTACTGTTCGCAGAGCACTGAATGATTTGCGCACAGTCGGGGCAGTGAAAACCAGACAGAGATATAGGGAGAATGGGGGATACACGTCTCTTCTTTTTGCTTTAAAGGACAGTAGGTAACACGGTGTTCTGCACAACTTGTTTTCAGGCGCTCTTTGCAGAACACAGGACGCATCTATATTTGATTCTCAAACTTGTGCCAGATATTTTCCGGAAGGAGCAGGTACGGTTTTATTTTATCTGTCAGAAAAAATTTGTATAAGTGTTGCGAAAATTGTCGCAGGATTGTCTTGATATAATAGGAGCATAAATTGTGGCCACAATGCATCTCCTAAAAAAATACAGAACGGAGTGTATCAAATGAAATCACGGTGGATCAAACTTTGCAGCATTCTGCTCGTACTGACCATGCTCATTAATATGCTTCCTGTGCATGCTCTGGCGCTGGACTCGGAGGATCGGGGTTCAGCATCTGTACAGGGAGATACAGAAAGCCACACAGTCCAGATTATCGGTGAAGTCGAAGGTCTCAGAGAGGAAGGCATCAAGCACTTCCGGTTATCGGACGGAAGCTTTGTTGCCGTATCCTACGGCCTGCCGGTCCACTTCCAGAACAGCGGCGGGCAGTGGATCGACATTGATAACAGATTGTCTTTGGCGGCGGGCGCTTACCGAACGGCCAACGCCAACGCACCGGCAGCGTTCCCGTCAACGCTGGCAAATGGGAAGCTGTTCACTGTCGAACACGGCGGCCAGTCCGTTTCCATGTCCCTGCTGGATACCACTATGGCGGATCAGATGATCTCCGGTGAGCTGGACACAGATCCGGAGGAAACACTGCCAGCGGAGGAAACGAAGGCTGCTACGGAACCCATTGTGGAGACCACCGCAGAAACCGAGCCTTCCATTGAGGAAACCGTTCCTGCCGAACCAGCCACCGAACCGGAAACGACAATTCCGGCAGAAGAAACAGATGTAATTACGGAGGAGAGTCTGCCGGAGGAACTGCCTGAAAGTGGGGAAACTGAGGCGATGTCCGGGGAAGACCCCGAAAATACGGCGGATTTCGCAGAAGGTGAAACCGAACCCACCGTTTCCACCCAGCCCACACCTACCGAGAAGACTGTGGAGACTCAGCTGGAAGCCACCGAAACAGAGCCAGCCGAAACAGGCGCTTCTGAAACAGAAGAAACCGTTCCCGCACCTTCGGCAACAGAAGAAACCATTCCTGAAGAAACAGAACCCGAAGAAACAGAGCCTGAGGATCTGGACGAAGCCACCGGTCTGGTCTTCAATCGGGATGTTGTTGCGGAAGTCACGACTGATACTCCAGCTATGCTTACCTTACAGGATAAGTATAACTGGGACGTCAATGACGTGATTCCTCAGAAACTCCAATCCTCCCTGATTTACCAGGATGTGTTCCCTGGTATTGATCTGCAATACACCAATTTCGGATATAACATTAAGGAACAGATCATTATCAATGAGCCTCAGGAAAGTTACCGGTTTGACTTTCTGCTGGAAAGCAGCAGTCTTACCGCTGTCCTGAATGAAAACAGCTCTGTCTCTTTCCTGAACAGCGATCAGGAGGAGATTTACCGGATTCCTATTCCCTGCATGGAGGATGCTTCTGGCTTGGGCTCCTTTGACGTTCATTTCGCGCTGAATGAGACCGAGCAGGGTACCGTTCTGACTGTTGAAGCAGATAAGGAGTGGATCAACAGCGAGGAACGTACATACCCCGTTAAGATCGACCCGACCCTGGTCGTTGTGTCCGGCAGGGCGTTGGAAGATATCTATTCTGTTTACACCATGGAAGCCGCGCCCAATGATACGACTTTGGGCCGTCAGTGGCTGTATGTCGGTGCACAGCCCTACAGTACCAGCAACGACGGACGATACCGCACCTATATGCACTTCCAGACTATGCCAACAGTCCCCAGTGGAAGTGAAGTTGTGGACGCACAGCTGAGCCTGTATAAAACTGCTTACACCCAGCGTTACTGTGAGAAGCTTCCCATCGGTGCTTATGAAGTGACCACCGGCCTGCCCTCCGGCTATTCAAGCTACTATGACTGGTTTTCCAAGATGACCTGGCGGCGGGATCAGCCGGAGTACGACGCAAGCAACGCTATCGACTATGCCTTCGGCAAAGCCGGTAAGGAGTATGTCACATGGCATCTGACGGAGCTCGTAAAGAAGTGGTATATCGAGGGAACAAGCAACACTACCATTGCTCTGGCAATGACAAATGAGGATGCGATCCAGACCACCTCTTATTACGCCTCTGCCACGTTTTATGCCTATGCCGGTTCAATCCCGCCTATTCTGACTGTTTCCTACCGGAACAACACCGGCATCGAGCCTTATTACACCTACGCTACTCTGGGTGCAGGAGAAGCCGGAACTGCCTATATTTCTGACCACACCGGCCAGCTGAAGATTGCCAAGGAGCTGGTCAGCTACGCTTCTTCCACCAATCCATTCTCCCTGAACCTGGTCTATAATTCCGACTATTTCGCCAGATCCAGCACAGATTACTGTCCTCCCGCCAAGCTGGGACTGAGCATGAATGTAGGCTCCGGCTGGACTCTGGACTGTATCCAACGGGTGGAGTCCGAAACGATCTCGAACATTTCCTATCTGAAATATTCGGACGGAGACGGTACGATCCACTATTTCAGTAAGGACAGTTCCAAAGATTCCTCCTATTATTACGACGAGGATGGTCTGAGCCTGAAGATAAAGAGTACCGGCACCAACGCCTACCTCATGTCCGACGACGATGGGAATGAATGGACGTTCACCGGTAACTATTTGACATCCACCAAAGACTCTGACGGGAACAAAATCAATATCAACTACAGCAGCCGCCTGTCCTCCATCACGCAGGAGAACAAGGGGCAGTCCGCTATTACAATGGCAACTTTCACCTACAGCGGCAATGACCTTATCAGTGTGACAGATGCCGCCGGAAATGTGTACACCCTGACTTACAGCGGCACCAATCTGGTTGGGATCAAGAGAAGCAGCTCCACCATCGCGTCCTACACCTACAGCGGCTATCAGGCCACCAAGATGACAGACAGCGAAAGCGGCTACAGTCTCTCGTTCACCTATTCCAATGGCAAGGTGTCCAGATATCAGGAGGTCAACAACTCCGGGACGGGCGCAACCGTCTCCGTCACTTACCCGGATCACAGCGAAACGGTGTACCGGGATCATGGAGCGGACCGTGTTTCCGGAAACAGCGACGATGTGCTGACGCATTACCTGTTTGACTACGCCGGACGCACTGTCAACGCCTATACTACAGACAATACCGGGAATATTCTGGGCGCAACCAACGCGGTCTATTCCGGCAGCGGCTCCACCGACAAGGCGAACAACCGGACGCTCCGTACCGGCTCCATCGGCGTTGCCCGGCAGCAGCTGCTGAGTAACCCCGGCCTGGAAGATGGCACAGGCGGCTGGACCTTCAATAACGGAACCAGCCGTGCCACGACTAAACCCAGAACCGGCTCCTATTCCATCAAGGGTACTCTGAGCAGCGGCAGCCAGTACGCGCTGGTCTCCTCCGGTACCCTGACCGCCGGAAAGCCGTATACCGTTTCCGGCTATGTAAACACCAGCGCCGTAACCAAAATTGAGGGCGGCGGCGTCTCCATAACCGTTACCGACGGCAGTCAGGGCTGGACCAGCCAGTGGATAAACTACATCACCTCCACGGCTGTGGATGACGGCTGGGTTCGGATCAGTGTCACCTTTACCCCGCCCGCTACGGACGAATACGGCATTTTTGTCAATAACAACGGCGCGATCGGCACCTTCTACGCCGATGACTTCCAGGTAGAAGAAGGAGACGCTCCCTCCAGCTACAATCTGGTGACAAACAGCAATATGGAGGGAACGGACCGCTGGACCATGGGTACCAACGCGGCATTCTCCAGCACCTATGGTGTGGCAGGCTCTTCCAGATCTCTGAAGATCACCGGTGACCCCCTGAGCACCAGCACCAACGCTTATCAGGACATCACTCTGAATCTGCCAGGCACCCAGACGTATGTTCTCTCCGGCTGGGCGCGAGCCAACGCGGTTCCGGATGATCCCAGCGAACTGGATAATCCGAACGATGTTACCAAGAAGTGCGGCCTGCGTGCCACGATCACTTATTCCGACGGTACCACCGAGGGACATTACGTCGCCTTCAATTCGGACATCAGCAACCAGTGGCAGTTCACCAGTATCAGCATCGTTCCCAAGCAGCCTGCCAAAACCGTGCAGAGGATCCGGGTCACGCTGGCCTATGAGGGTAATGCCAACGATTGTTACTTTGACAACATTGCCCTGCTGCGGGAAGTGGCTCAGACCATGAAGTATGATACCAACGGCAAGCTGGTATCTGTCACCTCCACAGGTCTTGACAAGGATGAGAACACCTACTCCGGCGGGAACCTTATCAAAACCGTCACCGGCGGCAACGGCACCTTCACCTACACCTACGACACTACCTATACCCACCGGCTGAAATCCGTCTCCAATGGGCAGATCACTCAGGCGATGGGTTACGACAGCACCGGCAATGTGACCACTACCACCTTGTCCGGTTCCGGCGGGAAGACCATCCAGACCACTGCGGCCTATGGCGGCAGCGGCAACCGCCTGACCTCTGTCACGGATGCTGCCGGAGCAACGGTATCCTATAGCTACGGCAACAGCGATTCCGTGATGCGGTCTCTGCCAACCTCTGTGACCGATCCTAACGGGATCGTCACCACTTCCGCTTACGACACCTCCGGCAGAGTAACGCAAACAGGTATTGCGAATACCGCGAATCTATTGTATACTTACACCAACGGAAACTTAAGTGCCATCCAGAGAACCAACAGCAGCGGCGCCAGCCAAACCTATAACTTCACCTATGACAGCTTTGGCAATATGCTCTCCGTCAAGGTTGGCAGCAGGAATCTGGCAGCCAACATCTATGCCAATGGCAACGGTCAGCTTACCAAGCAGACCTATGGCAACGGCGCTACCGTCAATTATACCTATGACATTCTGGGTCGGATAAAGACGGCAACCTATTCTGACGGGCGGAAGCTGACCTACGCGTATAACGGAGAAGGACAGCTCCACAGTCTGACGGAAACTGGCGGCGGAGAAGTCGTTACTTATGTGTACACTTACGATTCCATTGGCCGCCTGATCAACAGCCAGCAGCTGAATGGGGAAAATACCGTACTGCGGACCAGCCAGTCCTATAATTCCAGCAATCAGCTGACAAAGCAAAGCTGGCAGGTAGGCAGCGACAGCTACGCGGAGGATCTCACCTATAATTCCTCGGACGGCAGCCTGAACACTTTCTCCATTGCCAGAAACGGGACAGCGCTGACAACGTTCACCATGGGCTATGACGGCCTGCAGCGACTGACGTCCATGAACAGCGGCGTCTTTACCCGCAGCTATGCCTATCGGGATGTTTCCGACAGCCAAACTACCACTCAGGTCAAATCCGTAGATTATTCCAGAACGACCTATGGATCTACCTACAAGTTTGTCGGATATGCCTATACCTATGATAACGCGGGCAATATCCTGACCAGCACGGATAACCTAAACAACGTCACCACCTACACCTACGATGATCAGAACCAGCTGCTTACGGAGAGCGGCACTGTCAGTGGCTTCGATGGTCCGCCCGTGTCTTACAGCAATACCTATACCTACGATACGGTTGGCAATATTCTGACTTCTTCCGATGGAGAGGCCACTCACACCTACACCTATGGAGACGCGGAGTGGAAGGATCTTCTGACCGCCTACGACGGGGAATCCATCACCTACGATGCGATTGGCAATCCTACCAGCTACTATAATGGCAATCGGTGGACCATGGGGTGGGAAAACGGTCGGCAGCTTACCACATTGTCCAAGCAGCCGCCGGTGGTGATCTCCACCCAGCCGGAAAACTACTACGGCACTGTGGGCGGAACCGCCAGCTTCACCGTAGCGGCCAGCGGCGACCGGGTGACCTATCAGTGGCAGTGCAGCACCGACGATGGGGAGACCTGGTCCAATGTCAACGGCAGCACCTCCACGACCCTGAATATTCCTACTCAGGCCAATGTCAACGGGAATCTTTACCGCTGCATCGCCAAGGACTACATGGGGCATGTGGCAACCTCTCAGGCAGGCAGATTGACGGTTACCAGCAGTGTCGCCACCTACAGCGAGTTTGACCCGGAGTTCACCCTCATCAACGAGCCGGATGATTACTATGGCAGACCCGGCGATACCGCTACCTTCATCGTGGAAGCGGAAGGTGCAAACCTGAGCTATCAGTGGCTGTGCCGCGCTCCCGGCTCCAGAAATTTTGAGTATCTGACCGGAGAGACTTCTCCCACCCTGCGGGTGGAGATGACGGCAGAGAGCGAAGGAGCGGAGTACCGCTGCTTCATCACCGATGCGCATGGTGACATGGGCAGTACCCGGATCGCCACGGTGAAGCTGGATACGCGGGACTGGCAGATGGAGTACAACACCAGCGGCCTGCGCACCAGAAGGATAAGCGACGACAAGACCTACAGCTACATCTATGCCGGTGACAAGCTGATGCGGATGACCGTTGGGGACGACATTCTGGATTTCAGCTACGATGCCAACGGCGCGCCGCTGACCATGACCTGTAATGGCACGGTCTACTACTACATCACGAACCTTCAGGGGGATGTGATGAGTCTGGAACGTGCTGATGGCGGCTGCGGAGCGCAATATGCCTATGATGCGTGGGGTAACATCATTACCATGTCTGGTACATTGGCAGAACTGAACCCCCTGCGGTACCGCGGGTATGTCTACGATCAGGAAACTGGATTCTACTATCTGCAAAGTCGGTACTATGACCCCGCTGTCGGTAGATTTATTAGTGCAGATTCGTATGCAACTACTGGTCAAGGTATTTTGGGCTGCAATATGTTTGTGTATTGCCTTAATAGTCCTCTGCAACATATAGATATTGATGGACAAAGTGCGGCGCTTGTAGGGGAATTAGGTGGTGCAGCCATGTTACCATTGCTTGATGGTCCGCTGCCCTTTGGCGATGTGCTGTTTTCAATACTTGTTATATGTTCTTTAGGAAGATACCTGCGTGAAAAGAATGCTGCTGTGTCCAAAGTAACTGTAAACTCAATTGATTGGGGAAAAGGCGACCATAATCATATTCTCAAAGGGACGAATCGTAAACATGTTAAAGGATGGAAAAGGTTCGGTATTGATCCTGACGGCGGCAATTCATGGCCAATGCTTTTACCAATTCTAAAGGAAGTAATTGAAAATGCGGATAAGACAGAATCCATGACCTTGTTAAATGGTAATACAATAATAAGATATTATAAGCTATATGAAGAAATTGGAGTGGAGGTTATGGTAAAAATATGGGTTTCTGCCGATGGATTAATCCAGCAATTATCTGACGCTATACCGTATATCCAATAATTATTTCTACATCAAAGGCAAGAAGAAGGCTCCCGGTAAGTGCTATTTGGGGCACGACTCTCCTAATTTATGGAGGATCCTTTGCGTCATCATGGATACATGTCCGGAAATAATCTCTATGAACGGAGTTGATATTTTTGGAAATTTCAAGAATTAGCTTTGATCCAATTATAGCAAAATTTGAGAGCAGAGAAGAATGGGGTGCTGCAGCCCGATTCGTATATGATAAGTGGATTCACGACCCCACCAATCTATGTGCGCTTGTGGCAGCTGGAACGCAAATGTGGTACACGCTGCTCATCATTGATGAAGCAAAGTCAAATCCATTTCTACAGACCCCCAGTGTAGAACTGCCTCGTTCCGATGATATAATGGTATGGCTGATGGAAGTAACGCAATACGGATTGGATCATTTTTCTGCATGTGCCTGCTTCAACGCTTTCTTTGGCTATATGATTAAAGTTATGCCATATTTCTTTATTAATTATCATGGTGATTATAATGGTTGGTATGATAAGGGCATTGAAATGATGAAAAGCGCTTATCAGCTTGCGCCTCAGGATTTGCTTGCGAAAGCAATGTACTATGAAGCGATGGAAGATGATACAGAATACCAAAACGTGTGTGGACAAATTTGGAGAGCTCTCACGCCCGAGGAATGGGGAAACAGCTTGGTTCAGCAGTATTTTTTCCGAATTCTGAATGGCGACCAATTTTATCCCGACGCATACGAATTACCATAAAGTATTTACTTTTGCGTCTTACTGATAATCATCCTTGCGATCATCGAATTGGGCGCAAATAATAGACACTATCATTCGCAATTTGGCGGCAAAAAAGCTAATAATCTTGGCCCGTTTAATCCTACAGTTAACCAATTTCCTTTTAGCAAATATCAGGTCTATAATTACCAGATGATTATGAGTAGATTTTCAACTGGATCTTTATCGTCAATATAGGTTTCCTGATGCGCAAGTAGCAAACAACAGAGGGCTGCGACCTTAATATGGAAGCAGCCCTCCAATTACGTATTCTCTATGATACATTACCAAAGCTATCCAAAGGAGGCATTCCAAATGCGGAGCGAATTGTTGCAAGGCATTGCCAATATAATTGGCAACTATCGGTCGGGAGAATTACCCCGGTCATTAGACAAAGACCATGTTGACAAATGGGCTCGTCAGTTCAGCAAGGAAAGCCAAGAAATCATTTTGACCGAGACCCTCCATGTTCTGAAAAATTGGTATTTCACAAACGACAAGGTTGACGAAGTAGTTGATCGCTTTATCGAATTTTTCAGGGAGAAATATGCGCTGGCCTCAACAAATGATGTAATAGCCAGCACGGCATTCCTCTCTATGCCTACGACGCTTGGGGCAACATCCTTGCCATGTCCGGTACATTGGCGGAGCTGAACCCCCTGCGGTACCGCGGATACGTCTACGACCAGGAGACTGGGTTCTATTATCTCAATAGCAGGTATTATGACCCGGCGGTGGGTAGGTTTATTAGTGCAGATCGTCAACTTGCTCTTAAAAATGTTATTGGAACGAATTTGTTCGCATATTGTTTCAACAACCCTGTATCGCTTGGGGATGGTAAAGGAAATTGGCCCAAATGGGTTGAAAAAGTTGCCTTTGTCGCAAGTGTTGTTGTTACAGTTGCAGCTGTAGCTGTGACTGTTGCTGCAGTTTCCGCATTTACAGCTGGCACTGGTTCGGCACTCGCTGTATATGGTGCTTCAATCTTCCTAGGAGCTGCGCTAAGCGGACTAAACGGCGCTATTGCAAATGCATCACAGGGCAATAGTTATTTTAATGGATATGTAGGCGGAGCAAGTGCCGGTGCAACACAAGCGGCTGCCAGCAAGCTTCCGGGTGGAACCATCTGGGGTGGAGCTGGAGGTACAGGAATTGGTACAGCAATCACTATGGGGCTAAATAATCTCGACCCAGATTCGTCTAATTCCTCAGGTCGAGAAATTGCACGTAGCGTTGGCACGTCTACAGTCAAAGCAGCTTTCACAAGTTCGATTACTGCATTTTGGGGAGAAGCAATGGGCGGAATCAATTATAATACCGGTACTATTACTGGCGCTGCTTCAAATGGTAGCAATGGGTTAATGCCTACGTTGACTGTTGGATTTGCCGAGGGGTTAAAAGCATTTTGGGGCGCTGTTGATGATGCATTTGTATATGTGTGGGGGTAAAATATAGTGGAATTTAATCGCTATGGTAAACTATGCTGGAAAGATTATAAATTTACATTGGCAAGTATTGGAGGCTTTGTTCTGCTCGCAATTGTAAATTTGGCTTTGAGTCTTCCCCTCCTTTACAGCATTTTTCCTTTAGCATTCGCTATTATATGGACTATATTAATCGTGCGTCCACACATGGAACGATTTGCAGTTGGCGATTATTCTATTTATGTGCATCAAGGCAAACGTACCCATGAGATTCTCTTACCGTCCAATATCGTTCTTGTTATTTCGCAGGCAGATATCCGTGACACATTTAGTGTGCAGTCATATCTCTTGAGAAATAAATATGCTGTGTCCCTTCTCCACAGCGATCCGTTGGAAGAAGTGTTACAAATTCTCCATGCAAATCGAGCAAAAAAATACACGAATTCATCTATTGAAGCCGCTTCTACGTACTCCCTTATATACAGCTTTGTATATAACGAGTATGCTTTTACACAAATATTAAAGCATGGTGTATCAAAGGTCATTATCCCAGAATCGTTAGTCAATCAAATCGATCTCTCGGCTTTCGAATGTAGTGTATTCATCGACGAAGGCTTCTAGTTCCAAGGGGATTTGTTATATCTTGCTAAAGCAAAGACCGCCGCATCTGAATAATATAAGCGGGTGCGGCGGCGACAGCAATGTTTGCCCAAATACGGAAAACCGGTTTGGGTGGTAGTGGAAGCGGAAGGTGCAAATCTGAGCTATCAGTGGCTGTGCCGCGCTCCCGGCTCCAGAAATTTTGAGTATCTGACCGGAGAGACTTCTCCCACCCTGCGGGTGGAGATGACGGCAGAGAGCGAAGGAGCGGAGTACCGCTGCTTCATCACCGATGCGCATGGTGACATGGGCAGTACCCGGATCGCCACGGTGAAGCTGGATACGCGGGACTGGCAGATGGAGTACAACACCAGCGGCCTGCGCACCAGAAGGATAAGCGACGACAAGACCTACAGCTACATCTATGCCGGTGACAAGCTGATGCGGATGACCGTTGGGGACGACATTCTGGATTTCAGCTACGATGCCAACGGCGCGCCGCTGACCATGACCTGTAATGGCACGGTCTACTACTACATCACGAACCTTCAGGGGGATGTGATGAGTCTGGAACGTGCTGATGGCGGCGGTGGAGCGCAATATGCCTATGATGCGTGGGGTAACATCATTGCCATGTCTGGTACATTGGCAGAACTGAACCCCTTGCGGTATCGTGGGTATGTCTATGACCAGGAAACTGGATTCTACTATCTGCAAAGTCGGTATTATGATCCAGTTACAGCGCGGTTTGTTAACACAGATATGTATGTCTCCACAGGGCAGAGAATTGTTGGGAACAATATGTTCGCATACTGCAATAACGCCCCAGTATCTTCCTTTGATCACACTGGGAAAGCAACTGTCACTATTAGTTATGGCTTCTCTATAACGGCGTTTATTTCCCTTTCCTATTCCGTTGCAGTTTCTATCGATTTAAACGGAAATATTGAAATACAGCAAAGTTATTCTGCACCTACAAAGAGAGAGGCCACATCTATTGGCTTGCTTAGTGTTGGGTATGGGCCTGCAATCCAAGTGACCAATATGCAAAATGTAAGAGATCTCACAGGTGTTTCTACGTATTTGGGCGTTTCATCTCCCTTACCGGTTGGCCTTGATCTCGTAAGCGATGCACCTGTGGCTAGTTCTAAGGGAAAGCTGGTTGGACTGCAAGTATCGGGAGGTCCAACTAGTAAGGGTGCAGGACTTGATGTGCATGTATCACAAACGTACACGAAAACGGTCGCACGATATACATGGAAGGATGTATTTAAGTGGGTAAAAAGTTGGGCCTCGTCCTTGTTTCCATTCTAGCTATTGTCATTATGCTACCAACTGCAGCATGGGCAAAAACAGAGCCGACATATGCCATTACACCAGAAGATCAGCAAGTGTACGAGTGTGATTTTTTACTTTCTGTAGACGATCTGGAATACACCGGCTCTGCCCTTCTGGAGAGCATTGCTGTTTCTACTGATGGACGTTATGCGCTTTGTTTTTCTGACATAGCCACACATCATATAAATTTATATGATCAATCATGCATTTTGGTAAGACATTTTACATTTTCTGAAAGTGGCGCTATTTCCGTATCTTTTGATGAAGAAGATGGGAATATGATTCTATTTCCTTTTCGAAAGCATGTCCTAATCAAAATCGATAATGAAGGAAACTACATTGGCAGTTTACGAGATAAGGAAGAGCTAGATAAAGTTGCCAAAATGGATGCAATAAATAAATTTCAGGTATCGCGAGGGGGAAATGTGTATTCTTTTTGCGGAAAAAGCATTTTTAGCTCAGATAACCAGAAATTTACTGTAGTGGATAAAAGCGGGAAGCTTTTGTTTGAATATGTTTCTCCGACCAATCAGCAGGGAATTATGTTGTTACTTTCTCGGATTTCTTTCGTTGTTTTCTGCTTTTTAACGACTATACTGATATGTAAAAAGCGAAAATGAACACCTAGGTTTACTGTTGTTGCCGGAAGTCATATTATTGAATCCTTAGTCCCCTTGCCATCCAAGGTTAGCCAGATGACACCACCGACACAATTTCCCACCTCAAGTGATTTTGATTTAGCATTCAGTATTGCCAACGAGTTGGACGATTACTACATAGATAGTGTTGTCCGCTATCCGCATGCCTCTTATTGTGTTACAACCAGTGCAAGGACCTAGTTTAAACTAATTTCTATCCAGCCCGATGCCGCTTTTGCGGTATCGGGCTGGATTTTCGTTAGATTTGGAAACCACCGGATATGCCGGTGGAGGTACCCCGTAAGAAATCCTTAGCTTCAAGCATCAATTGAAACGAGTCGGGAATAACAATCCAACAAATTCATATGCGCTCGATAAAAATGGCTGATGCCCCTTTACGGGCGGCAGAGCATTTGATGCAAATGAAAGATAATTTAGCTGCTAGCCGGTAAAAAGCCCCCCTAGGGCTTAATCAAGCCGCTGGCTAAGCCTGCAGTCGTGACTATTACGATTTTAACCAGCGCTCCCGATTTTCACAAATCAGGACAACTGTCATGATAAAGTTTGGAAGCTAGACATCTTCCAGCAGCGTTCCCGTTGTTTTTCCGGACATCCGCACTGAAAAAATTTGCGACAAAGCGCCCATGCGTACACTGTGCAAATTGCCGAAAAAACAGAAAATCTTGTTTTCTGTGTTGCATTTTGACGTTCAGATTGTCTTTTATTATATGAGTGGAATCCACATGCACATATCCACTGGGCACACAATGGCAAGTGGATCGCCGAATCAAATAAAATGCGGGAAGGAAGAAGAACTATGAAAAAGGAACAAATGAAAATGGGCGAGAAAACCATCGAGACCCCCACTCTATTGATCAAAAAGAACATTATGGCATGGGATGATACGATGATTCAGCTGTCCAATATATCCTACGTCTCAGCCTCTGATATAGCGAGTCTTAAATTCCCGATTTGGGCGCCTCTTTTGGTTCTGGCCGGGATTTCTCTACTGGGTATTTCTGTTATCCCTGGCATCGTTTTCATTATCGCCGGTGGGATTTGGCTGTACTACTGGTATCAGGAAAATGAAAAGCGAAAGAAGTGCTCTATCCTCACCATCCGCATGAACTCCGGAAACAATCTGTACTTTAAATTCAATAACAAAACATTTTTAAAAAGGGTCACGCACGTTCTGGCCAATATCTTTAACAACGGAACGGAGCGCCAAGTGTCCATAAATATTCAAGACTGCACCATTACCGGCAATGCACAGGTCTTGACGGATGGCGTTTTTGGCTGAGGCGGCCGCAATGGGAACTGTCATTAACCTGAAAAATGTAGAAATTGGTGACAATGCTAGAGTCCTCAATAGTGCCGCCATTACCGGGAGCGCGTCCATTGGATTGGATTCTGTCACGATCAATGGAGATGCGGTTGTGCTGAATAATTTGAATATTCAGGATTTTTGTCAGGAGATAAAGCGGACAGAGACTCAGATGACCCCAGAGGAGTACAGCAGCATTCAGGCGCTCCTGCGCCAACAAAGCGATGACAGAGGTGCGTTCCTGAAGTCGTTAAAAAACCACTTGGTCAGCTTCGCAGAAGGCATCGCGGCAAGCATTGTTGCCGGATGCTTGATGAAATGAACAGAAGGGACTTGCATTGCGGATTTACGGTAAGCGCTCCATAACTATCTGACCGAAATTTACTTTCCAGCAATGAGATAACACCATCGATCTCAAATAACTGAGCCTAATCTTTTCGAGAAGCCGAAGTGTGTGACAGCAGAAATGGAAAATTAACTCGCTACTTGGAGTAAATACCGTCAAATCCAACGTGCGATGGTAATTTAGGTGCACAATGCCGGAGGGTTGACGAATAAGGAAAAACATCCAATGCAATAACACCAGCAGATTTTATGGAAGGGGAAAGTAGAGAAATGCTTAAAATAGGTGATATATACGCCGGAAAGCCCGATGCCGGAGATGAAATAAAGGAATGCGGTTATGAAGAGTTTGCAAATATTTTTATTCACCCAACGGGAGTAAACATTGGCCGCCTGGCTAGTACCAAGTACGGAACACCTTTTTTCATAATGGGTGACAAAGGAACGGGTAAAACTGCTTTATTACATTTTCTGGAGAAACAGGTATGCGGTCTTGATTCCTCAGCATGCACATCTTTTATTAGTTTTGAGAGAGATTTTCCAAAACCTCAAAGGGATAAAATGGAAATGATCTCTCAATCACTATTCACATCTGTTACAATTGACAAAAGCATTACATCCAAAGGTGAAAATGTAGAGTGCGATTTTTCTTACATATGGCGGTGGCAACTTTATCAGAAATTAATTGACGACAACGAGAAATTCAACGGTGGACTATTTGATGCTGATAACGCTTGGAATAAATTTGTAAGCGAAATAAACAAAACTAACAAAACCATAGATAAAGGTAAGATGTTCCTTCCTGCTAAAATTACTCTGTCAGCCACAACAAATCAAATGGCGGGTACTGTCACTCAGGGGATAAAAATCGAGCCGTTGGATTTATCCCAAAGTGGTTTTCAAGCAACGAAAAGCTATGGTGAATTTGTCAAGGTTATTAACAACGCAGATCACTATTTCTCGGAAGTAAAACGGACGGATGTTCCTTTTTACATTTTCATAGATGAACTGGAAGCATACCGGGGTAAACAACCATCCTTCTACCGTGATTTGAGAATGATACGTGACCTCCTATTTACGGTGAAAAATTTGAACGGTGTGCTGGGGGATGGAACCAAAATAATTTGTTCTGTAAGGCCAGAAATATTAGAGCCTATCTGAAAACAAAGTATTCTTGTACTATTTCAACAAAATCCAAATGGAAGCGAGATGGACAAACGCAAGAAAGGACACGGCGAGCTTGTCATAGCGTGTAGCGACCCTGCGAAAAACCTTGAGTTTGTTGAAGAAGCACTCAATCAGGTGACGTTCCTTATAAGTGTGGAAATCACAAAACCATGGCTCGACTACATTGCTTTTGGGTGGGATCGTATATGATGCTCCCTGCTCAGCGATATAGGCGCGAATGGACTTTGCTCCATATGCTTTATCTCCCAGAATGTTGCTGCCAGAAATGTTCACTCCCGAAAGCAGATCGATGGCGGCACTGGCATCAAAGATGTTTCCGCCGGTAAGCAGAAAGTGGACAGGATTTCCCAATGCATCCACAATAGCATGGATTTTTGTAGTCTTTCCACCATGACTTACACCGATAAACTGGTTGTTTTCTGAATTTACAGCCCCTTTTTTGCACCCGCGCTCTGCGGATGTGCTTTGATGCTCGTGCTGTCAATACACAGGTTCTCATAGTCTGCGTCCGCGTTCAATTCCTGAAAAATGCGCAAAAGGGTTCCGTCGTCACGCCACTTGCAGAATCGGCTGTAAACAGTCTGATGTGACCCGAATCGCGCAGGGATATCCGCCCAGGCTGCACCGCTTCTGGCCAGCCAGAGCATGGCATTGAGCATCATCCTGTCATCCTTTGGTGGTCTGCCGGTCTTGGCCCGCGGAATCAGATCTTTGATTCTGTCCCACTGGGTATCGGTCAGCTCGTATCGCCTTGCTGCCATAAGATCACCTCTATGCTTTTTCTTTTATTCTACTACATTTTGGGATTTTGTGCAATTTATACATAAGGAGGAACAAAATATGCGTAATCTGGAAATGCAGGTAGACACCCTCATGCGGCTGCGCGCCGCGGAAACCCCCGCCCAGAAGGAACGGCTGCGCCGGGAGCTGCTGGTTCTGCTGAACCAATCCCGGATCAACCGTCTGGATCCGGAATATCTGACCCGGCAGATTCTGCTGGACATCGGCGCGCCGGATCATCTGCTGGGCCACCCCTTTGCGGTGGAGGCGGTGGTGCTGTGCGTGAGCGACGGCTGCTACATCAACAACATCACCTTCGGCCTCTATCCCCAGATCGCCGCCAAGTTCGACACCACCGCCTCCCGGGTGGAGCGGGGCATCCGCCACCTGATCGAGGTCACCTGGATCCGGGCGGACATGGACATTCTCTGCGGCTACTTCGGCAACACCGTCAGCCCCGACCGGGGCAAGCCCACCAACAGTGAGTTCATCGCCCGGATTGCCAACGTAGTCCGCCAGCGAATGCGGGAGGCCGCCTAGCGGGTCGGCAGGACCGGCAGCCAACGCGCCCACGGCTGGCCTGTATTCGAAAGGCCTTTGGGTACCGCCCGGTATCGACGGCGTGTCGCCGCTGTCAGCGCACGGTCGGCATGGGCGGCTATCCGAAAAAACCACCCTGCGAAACGGAAGTCCTGCACCGGAAAAGCCCGGAAAGCAGAATTTTACAAAAGAAATTGGGCAATCCGTTCAGAAGCCAAGCAGCAGATTTGTGCAATATGCTATTTTTGTGAAGGCAATTGACATTTTTAACTGTTTATGATATATAGATTCTGCAAGTACCGGTGTCGTGAATTTGGTACTTGCGTATTCAACGGCACATGGCCGTGAATCGAATAGAACTGGAGGAATACAAAATGAAAAAGCTGATTGCTATGCTGCTGACGCTGGCTATGGTTCTGTCCCTGGCCGCCTGCGGTGCACAGAGCACCCCCACCCAGGCCGCAACCGAAGCGCCTGCCGCTGCCGAGACGAAGGCTCCCGCCGCGACCGAGGCCTCCGCTGCCAAGGAGATCAAGGTCGGCATCGCCGCTCCCGACGTTACTCACGGCTGGGTTGCCGGTGTTGCTTACTACGCTGAGAAGTACTGCAAGGAAAACAACCTGGACTACATGATCACCACTTCCAAGGACGCCGCTTCCATGACCACCGCTCTGGACGATCTGGTTGCCTGGGGCGCAACGGTCATCGTCTCCTGGCCCCAGTGGACCGGCATGGAGACCGCTCTGCAGAACATCATCGACAGCGGCATCCCCGTTGTGAACTTTGACGTGGATGTGGACTGCCAGGGTATCTACAAGGTTACCGGCGATAACTACGACATGGGCTATCAGTCCGCCAAGTACATCACCGAGAAGGTCGGCCCCGCCGCCAATATCGTTGTGATGGACGTTCCCTCCTCCGGCTCCGTCTGCGAGCTGCGGAAGCAGGGCTTCTATGACTACCTGAAGGAAGTCAGCTACGACGAGTCCAACATCTTCGAGGTTCAGCTGGAGTCCTTCGCCCGTGACAAGGGTCTGGCCGGCATGGCCGACGTTCTGGAGGCTCACCCCCAGATCGATGCCGTCTTCTCCATGGATGACGAGACCTCTATGGGCGCGATCCAGGCCATCACCGAGGCCGGCCGTAAGGACATCAAGGCCATCACCGGCGGCGATGCGGTGTCCGTGGACCCGAAATACCGGGATGCGTACTCCACGCATATCCCGGCGGTAGCGGCTGCCAGGAGTACTTCCGGATGATTAACGATCCTGCCTATGCGGATCTGGGTCTGGCTTCCGCTCTGTACTCTCCCGCAATGTCTCAGGATGCCATCCGCACCGCTATCGATGTGCTGGAGGGCGGCCATCCCGAGTCCGTCGTTGTGATCCCCACCACCATCGTCAGCGCGGATAACGTGGCTGACTACCTGGATCCCGAGAACACCGTTTACTAAGCGGATCTTCCCGATCTCCGCGCCTGTCGGCTGCTGCAGAGTCAAGGGCGGCATCTAAAACTTTACGCGGGGCTATGGCTGGGGAGCCATAGCCCCGCGCGTTTCCTATGAAAAAGTGCCGAAGCCGCCTTTCCGGCGCTTTCGGCATTTTTTTGTGGGAATTTACTGACAAGCAAAAGAATGGAAGTGATCGTTTGAATCTTTCAATGCAAAAAATCAACAAATCCTTCGGGGCGAACCGTGTACTGCGGGATGTGGACTTCTCCCTGGGAACCGGGGAAATCTGTGCGCTGCTGGGAGAAAACGGTGCCGGCAAATCGACCCTGATGAATATTCTGGGCGGCGTTCTTCCCGCCGACAGCGGCACCATTTGCCTGGACGGGAAAGAAGTACATTTTACAACGCCTCTGGAATCGCTGGACGCCGGCGTGGGATTCATCCACCAGGAGCTGAATCTCATCAACGATCTGACGATCTACGAGAATATGTTCCTGACCCATCTGCCCCACAAAGGATGTCTGCTGGACAAGGCCCTGATGCGGAAAAAGACGAAGGAGCTGTTCGAGCGCATGAATCTGGAGCTGGATCCCAATACCATGGTTCGGGATCTGGATGCCAGCTACAAGCAGATCGTGGAGATTTCCCGGGCCCTGATGCAGGATGCCTCCATTATCATTATGGACGAGCCTACCACCTCTCTGACGGAGCCGGAAATTCAGCGGGTCTTCGCTATGATGCGCACGCTGAAGGAGCAGGGCGTCGGAATTATCTTCATCTCCCATAAGCTTGGCGAGGTCATGGAAATCTGCGACCGCTATACCGTCCTGCGTGACGGCTGTATGGTGGCCCAGGGTCTGGTGAAGGATACCAATTCCAAGAAGCTGGCCGAGTATATGGTGGGCCACGAAATCCGGACGGAATCCCTGAAACGGGATCAGAACTACGGAGATGAAATGCTGCGGCTGGAGAATCTGAGCGACGGGAAGCATTTCCGGGATATCTCCCTTTCCGTCCGGGCCGGTCAGGTGCTGGGAATCACCGGCCTGCTGGGTGACGGCAGAAGCGAGCTGTTCCAGACGGTTTTTGGCGCCATGGGCGGCCGTTACACCGGTAAGGTGGTAATCGGCGGAAAGGAAGTCCATCTGACGGACACCCACCAGGCGCTTCTGGAAGGTCTGGCGTATCTGCCCAGAAACCGTAAGGAAAACGCCATCCTGAAGGATATGTCCATTCTGGACAACGGCACCATTGTGCAGCTGCCCAAATTCGTCCGGGGACTGTTCATCAACAAGAATCAGCAGCAGGAGGCTTTCCGGATCCAGCAGGAGAAGCTGCGGATCAAGATGGGCGACAAGTATGACCTGATCACCAGCCTTTCCGGCGGCAACCAGCAGAAGGTAGTCCTGGCCAAGTGGGTCATGTCCGACCCCAAGGTGCTGATCCTGGACAATCCCAGCCAGGGCGTTGACGTAGGCGCCAAGGAAGAGATCTACGGCATCATCCATCGCCTGGCCCAGGAGGGCGTGGCAATCGTCGTTCTCAGCTCCGAGGCTCAGGAGATCATCCGCGTCTGCGACAGCAGCCTTGTGATGTACCATGGCCGGATCGTAGGTCATGTATCCGGAGAGGATATGAACGAAAAGCACATTATGTATCTTGCCACCGGTGGCAATCAATCCGAGAAAGAGGGGGCAATGTAACCCATGAACAACAAAACAAGCAAGCGAACCATCGGCAGCGTCGGGGAAATCTGGTCGAAGAACAGCTTCCTGTCCACCCTGTTTGCCCTGCTGGTGATGATCCTGATTCAGGCCGCAGTGCAGGGCTTCAACGCAGGCTCCTTTACGGGCATGTTCGGCAAAATGTGGATCGCCTGGCTGAACATTCTCCGGAACAACGCCTACGCGGGCGTAATCGCCCTGGGCATGTGCTTTGCCATCATTACCGGCGGCATCGATCTTTCGGTAGGCTCCACCCTCTGCGCCATCGGTGCGGGGCTGCTCTATATGCTCGATGAGACCAACGGCCCTCTGGCCGCCATGGGCATCACCGGCCCCTTTGCCTATGTAATTGCCATTCTCGCGGCAATCCTCATGGGCGTGCTGATGGGCGGCCTGAACGGCGCGCTGGTTGCCTACGGCAAGCTGCCGCCCTTTATCGCCACCCTGGGTACCATGAAGATTTTCCGGTCCGTGACCCAGCAGATGACCCAGACCTTCAATCCTTCCGTTCCCGCGGGTTTCAAGACGATCGCCTCCGCCCGGATTGGAAATCAGATCATCCTGCCTATCCTGTACTGGGTCATCATGGTTGTGATCATGCACATTATTTTCCGGAAGACCGCCTTCGGCCGCCAGACCATCGCCGTCGGCTCCAATGAAAAGGCCGCCAAGCTCTCCGGCATCAATGTGGCCTGGGTCAAGATGAAGGTCTACGCGCTGGGCGGCGTGATGTGCGCCATTGGCGCCATCATCTACATTGCCAGAATCGGTTCCATGGACTTCGCCAATGCGGGCTCCGGCTATGAAATGGACGCCATCGCGGCAGTCGTCGTGGGCGGAACCTCCATGGCAGGCGGCAAGGGCAGCCTTGTGGGCGCGTTCGTGGGAATGCTCATCATCGGCGTTATGAACAACATCCTCAATACCGTCGGCGTGCCCACCTTCCTGTGTGAGGCCGTCAAGGGACTCATCATCATCTTCGCCGTTCTTCTGCAGAAGAAGGACAGCAATTAACCAATCGGGAGGAGTCAGCTATGTTTGGAATCGGTATCATCGGCTGCGGCAAAATCGCACAGGTTCGCCACATTCCGGAGTACGCGGCCCATCCAGAAGCAAAACTGGTGGGCTTTTACGACATCAATCAGCAGCGGGCAGCAGAGCTGGCGGCTAAGTACGGCGGCCGTGCCTACGCCACCGTAGAGGAGCTGCTGGCAGAGCCGGAAATCCAGGCCGTGTCCATCTGCGCCGCCAACTTTGCCCATGCGGAGCTGACCATCGCAGCCTTGAATGCGGGCAAGCACGTTCTGTGTGAAAAGCCCATGGCGACCAACCTCGCCGACTGCGAAGCCATGGTTCAGGCCGCCGACGCAAACGGGAAATTTCTGATGATCGGTCACAACCAGCGTCTCGCCAAGGCCCACAGCCTGGCACGGAAGCTGATCGTGGAGGGTCTGATCGGCGATATCATCACCTTCCGGACCATCTTCGGCCACGGCGGCCCGGAGACCTGGTCCATTGACCCGGGCAAGAACACCTGGTTCTTCGACAAGAATCGGGCTGCCATGGGCGCCATGGCCGATCTCGGCATCCACAAGACCGACCTGATCCAGTTCCTCACCGGTCAGCGGGTAATCCGCACCACTGCCAGGGTGACGACCCTGGACAAGAAGGATGCCTCCGGCAATCTGATCGGCGTGGACGACAACGCCATCTGCGTCTACGAGCTGTCCGGCGGAGCCATGGGCACCATGACCGCCAGCTGGACCTACTACGGTGCGGAGGACAATTCTACTATTCTCTACGGCACCAAGGGCATTATGCGCATCTATGACGATCCCGCCGCGGCCATTAAGGTGATCCTGACCGACGGCAGCAAGATCAGCTATGATGTGGAAGCCATTCAGACCAATGACAATCAGACCAAGTCCGGTGTCATCGACCTGTGGATGGACAGCCTGGTGAACAACAGGGAGCCGGAGATCTCCGGCCGCAGTGCCCTGACTGCCATGCGTGCCGTGTTTGCCTCTCTGCGGTCTTCCGAGCTGGGAACGGCCGTGGAAATCCCCGAAAACAGATAAGGAGAAAACAGTTATGATGAAATTCGGTCTGCTCACCGCCATTCTGGACGGATGGAGCTTTGAGGAAGTTGTGGACATCGCCTCCCAGATGGGCTTCAAATGCCTGGAGGTAGCCTGCTGGCCCGCGGGCAAAGCGGAACGCCGCTACGCCGGTGTGAGCCACATTGACTGCGAGCGTGTCTGCCAGGACGATTCCTACGCCGACTATGTCAAGAAGCTGACTTCGTCCAAGGGACTGGAGATTTCTTCTCTGGCCTTCTATCCCAACACCATGGACCCGGACCTGGAAAAGCGGGAAGCGGCGATTTCCCACCTGAAGGCCGTCATCCGGGCTTCCGCCAAGCTGGGCGTAAACATGGTCACCACCTTTATCGGCAAGGATCAGCATAAGACCTTCGAAGAGAACATCGAGCTGTTCCGGCAGATCTGGCCCGACATCATCGCTCTGGCCGAGCAGTGCGGCGTGAAGGTCGCCATCGAGAACTGCCCCATGCTCTTCGGCGCGGATCAGTGGCCCGGCGGGCAGAACCTGATGTGCACCCCGAAAATCTACCGGCAGCTGTTCGAGATCATCCCCTCCCCCAATTTCGGCCTGAATTTCGACCCCAGCCATTACGTCTGGCAGGGGCTGGACTATGTGAAGACCATCTACGACTTCTCCGACCGCATTTTCCACGTCCACTTTAAGGATATCAAGCTCTATCCCGAAAAGCTGGCCGAGTGCGGCGTGCTGGCATATCCGCTGGACTATATGTCCCCGAAAATCCCCGGCCTGGGAGATGTGAACTGGTCTGCCTTTGTCTCCGCCCTGAACGACATCCGCTATAACGGCTGCGCCGTCATTGAAGTGGAGGACAAGGCCTTCGAGGGAAGCCGGGAGGACATTCTCAATTCCATTCGCCTGAGCAAGCGGTATCTGGATAATTTCCTGATTTGAGGAGGGAGATTCCATGACGGACAGAATCATTGCGGTCAACTCCAATTGCTACCATGGCTATTCCATTGAGGAGGCCATTGCCGGCATCCGGGCCGCAGGCTTCCATTACATTGAGCTGACCGCCACGAAGGGCTGGACGGAGCATGTGTTCCCGGATCAGAGCTTCCAGCGGCTGCTGGAAGTGAAGGACAAGCTGGACGAGGCAGGCCTGATCCCCTTCGCCATGAGCGGACACACCAATCTGATGGACACGGCGCGAATCCCGGATTTCGTAAAGAATATCCGTCTGGCCCATTTCTTCGGGGCAAGGTATATTGTCTCGTCCATTGGCGAAGCGCACCTGAAGGACAATGCCGTTGCCTCCAACGCGGTGGTAGCGGAGCATATCCGGGGGTTCCTTCCCTATCTTGAAAAATATGACATGATTCTGGTGCTGGAGGTTCATGGCGACCATGGCACCGGCGCGATTCTGAAGGAGATCGTCAACCTGGTCGGCTCCGGCCGGGTGCGGATCAACTACGACACTGCCAACGCTATTTTCTACGGTGACGTGGACGTAGTACAGGATCTGGGGGCCTGTATGGATCGGGTTGGCTATATCCATCTGAAGGACAAGGCCGGCGGCCGGAAGGAATGGGATTTCCCCGCTCTGGGCAAGGGCTACGTTCCCTTCCCGGAACTGTTTGCCATGCTGGACAAGGCCGAAAACCGCTGCCCCTTCTCCATCGAAATCGAATTCACCGCCGCGGGGCCCAAGGATCTGGCCGAGGTCAACCAGGCGGTGCTGGATTCCGCCCGGTATCTGAAAGAGCACGGCTTCGTCCTGTGAGCTCATACTGAACTCCATTTAAAATCTTTAGAAAAGATTTTAATTGCCCGAAGGGCAAGGAGTTCATATGAGA
>ERZ860322.681-NODE-681-length-23570-cov-4.029173_pt1 | contig 23570 bp, 25 predicted proteins | sample MGYA00509979_ERZ860322 | MGnify/ENA primary metagenome ERZ860322 (study PRJEB30046, sample SAMN00715217) | human gut metagenome | study: EMG produced TPA metagenomics assembly of the A metagenome-wide association study of gut microbiota in type 2...
TGAGCGAGCCATGCTTTCAGCTGCGGCATTGCGGTATCGCAAATCATAATAAGCTATGATGAGCTATGTTTTTGCCCTGATGATAGCCGTTGGCATAGCGTACGGAGCCATAAACGGCAATATAGCCGCCGTTATGGACGCGCTTACGGAGGGCGCCTGCCAGGCGGTCACGCTTTGCATATCGCTCGCGGGCGCATATATGCTGTGGCTCGGCCTTATGAATACGGCAAAAAGGGCGGGGCTTATAGACGGCCTTGCCCGAAGGATGGCAAAGCCGCTCGGCTTTCTTTTCCCCGATGCGGGCGAGGCGCTTGCGCCCATCACGCTGAATCTTGCGGCAAACTTTTTCGGCGCGGGCAGCGCGGCTACCCCCTTTGGCATAGAGGCGATGAGGGAGCTTAGCAAAAGCGCCCGCTATAAAGCCACCGCAAGCGACGCCATGTGCATGTTCCTTGCGCTTAACGCATCCTCCGTTGAAATATTGCCCGCAGGGGTCATAGCGCTCAGAAGCGCCTTTGGCTCAAGCGACGTATACTCCATAGTGCTGCCAACGTTCATAGCGTCGCTGATAAGCTTTGTTTCGGCAGCCGTATTATGCAGGCTTTTCTGCCGGATAATGCCGGAGAAGCCACGTTGAGCAAGCTGCAAGGATATTGATATATGCTCTATATTCTTCCCGCGCTTATAGCGGCGCTGCTGATATATTCGCTTATAAAAAGGGTAGATATATATTCCGCCTTTACTCAGGGCGCATACGACGCGCTGCCCATGCTTGTAAAAATACTGCCGTGCATGGCCGCGATGATGGTATCCATCAACGCGCTGCGCGCCTCCGGCGCGCTGGAGGCGTTTATTAAGCTCATATCCCCTATCCTTGATAAAATAGGCTTCCCTGCCGAGCTTGCGCCCATGTTCGTGCTCAGGCCGTTTTCAGGCTCCGCCGCGATGTCGCTGCTTCAAGACGTTTTTGTAAACTATGGCGCGGATACATACTTAGGCTTCGCGGCAAGCATAATGTTAGGCTCCACCGAAACGATATTTTATACTATCGCCCTGTACTTCGGCTCCGTAGGCGTAAAAAGGACCAGGGCCGCCATACCTGCGGCAATACTTAGCAGCATAGTAGGCGCGGCGGTGGCCATTATACTGTCCCGAAGAAGATTTGCATAGCTGATGAAATAATGCTATAATAGCAGATAATGCGTGCAGCCGTTTTCACGCAAAAACCTTTGGTTTATCTTGCTTTTTTGCAGGCTGGGCCGTTTGGAGGGCATATGAAAATCGACGTTATTCCAGTATACGGAAGGGTTTTGAGCCACCACATATCCTCAAGCACGGTTATTGCGGTAGATGTGCTGCGCTCAACAAGCTGCATAATCACAGCCGTAGGCAACGGCGCTAACTGCGTGGTGCCGGCTATCGACCCGGGCGAAGCCGCCATGCTGGCCGGCAGGCTCGGCCATGCCGACGTTGTGCTTGCGGGCGAAAGGGATGCGGTAAAGCTGCCGGATTTTGATATAGGCAACAGCCCGTCGGAATACAGTGCAAATACAGTTAAGGATCGCTCCGTTATAATAAGCACCACCAACGGCACCGCCGCTATACACGGCATGTCCGCCGCTAAGGACGTGCTTATAGGCGGCATGATAAACCGCTCGGCGGTAGCCAAAAGGGCGGTTGAGCTGGGCAACGATATAATAATAGTATGCGCCGGAACTTATGGCCAGATATCGGCGGACGATCTGCTTGCGGCAGGCTCCATTGCGGAGGCTATAAACAGGCTCTCGCCCAGCGGGATAGACGCTTCCGACATAACGATGGTATGCTGCATGCTATATGCCGACTGGAAGCAGGGCCGCGCCGATCTTTCCGTTACAAAGCACTGTGCAAGGCTCATATCCCTTGGCTTTGAAGAGGATATCCGCTATTGCTTCAGCGAGGATATAACCGACGTGGTGCCGGTATATGAAAACGGAGTGATAAGATAAATAAACAAATCCCAGATCTTACAATATGCAGCAACCTTTTGCCTCCCTGAAGCGTCTGTATTTATATAATATTTTACCATCAGTTGAGAAGGGGACACAAGCCCTAAAGGCCGGCTTTGGGACGTTTCTGCGTTCTCGTCGCTTGAATTACCTCCGGTAGTTCTGCTCTCCTCGGCCTTGAACCGCCCTCAAATCAGGCTCTTTAGGGTCGGAGAGTTTTAAGGAGCATACAGTATGATAGAGCAAGGAAAACGAGTGAAGGAATACTGGCGCTGTTTCAAACGAGTTTGACGCGGCTATGGCGTGCTGTATGCCCCTTAAAACCTTGTGTCCCCTTGTCAACTGATGGTAGGGAGGTTTTATGAAAAGGCTGATCGCGCTCATTATGGCAGCGGCAATAGCCGCAGGCTTATTCGGCTGCAACGAAAAGAATATCGTTTTCAAAGGCAGGATAGAACAGATACGCGAGGGCTGCATACTTGTAAGCACAAGCGATAACGTAGGCTTCGGCGAGGCGATAGTATACATAGCAAACGATGTTGAAGTGCCGGAAAACTTTATTGTTGGCAAGGAGTTTATGATAACCATTCTGCCTCAGATGGACGCCAGCGAACCGGTCCAGGTCACCGCCGTTAAGCTTGAAAGCGCAAACGATTGACATTATTAAAGATTAGTGCTAATATAGCGCAGAAAAGAGAATATTACCCGCTGGGGGAGCTTGAATACCTTTCAGGCTGAGATATACCCTTTGAACCTGTTCGGATAATGCTGGCGTAGGGAAGCGGAGAAAATACATGACGCGGTTATTTGACCGCCGCTTCTCCGCAATGAATTGCGGAGATTTTCTTTTTTCAAAAGGCAAAAAGAGAATAACAAAAGCAAAGGAAGGAAAAAACCATGGAATTTGAATTGCTCAAGGAACTTGCCGAACTCCAGGGAGCGGACTTATGGTGGTTTATAGGAGCCATAGCCGCTGTTGCCGTGCTTATAGCCGCGTTGGCCGTTATAAACCGCGCAGGCAAAAAGCGTGCGGCCGATACCTCTATCTCCCTCCCAAAAAAGGGAAAGATGACTACCAAGATGCTGGTACACGGCTCGCTGTGCATTGCGCTCGCGTTCGCGCTGAGCTACATCAAGCTGTTCTCCATGCCCATGGGCGGCAGCATAACGCTGTTTTCCATGCTGCCCATATTCGTTTACGCATGGCTCTACGGCCCTGCGGCGGGTCTCCTTGCAGGCTTTGCGTACAGCCTTTTGCAGATCGTACAGGGCGCATCTATCGTGCATTGGGCGCAGTTTATACTGGATTATATACTCGCCTTCACCGTGCTCGGCGTTGCAGGCTTCTTCCCAAAGAGCCTTGCGCTCGGCGCGGGCGTGGGCGGCCTTTGCAGAATGATATGCAGCGTTATAAGCGGCGCGGTATTCTTCGGCGAAGATGCAGCCAAAGCCGGCTACCAAAGCGCCTGGTTATACTCCTTTATGTATAACCTTACGACCATAGGCGCCGATACGGTGCTGTGCGTAATAGCCGCGCTTATCCCCGCCGTCAGCAAGGCCGCAATAAGGATAAGGGACGGCAAATAAATCGAATCTTTTGTCAAAAAAGCGGCTGAACGCCGCTTTTTCGAGTTTTTACGGGTTTTGCCTATAGCTACCGCTCCTATGCGGCAAAACCCGCAAGGTACGAAAACCTAAAGGTTTTCATCCGTTCTGACGTGCATGCCGTCAGAGCCGGAATAAAGCTTAAGGGGCGCCTGCCCCTTAACAACCCCGGAGTTTATCGACACTCTGAGGCAGGGCGTTAGCCCCGCCTTATTTGTTTCACGTGAAACATTGATTGTGTTATGGCCAAATATATCTTATAATGGTATAGAGTCTATAAGAGAGACTTGGAATTGTATTTTATTGGGGATTGTTGAGGTTTATTATTATTTATGGATAAAAGCGTAGTACTAAAGGACGGCAGCATGCTTGAGATAAGACGGCCATGCGGAAAGGATGCCGCAGAGATATTGAGCTATTTGAAGATTATTGGCGGAGAAACGCATTTTTTGATGATGGACTCCAACGGCCTTGGCATAAGCGAGGAAAAGGAGGCCGCGATACTTGAGGACAGTCTGAAGGAGGAGCGCGGCGGCATGCATATAGGCCGCATAAATGGGGAAATAGCCTGCATGTTCAGCCTTGTATGCTCCCATAGGCGCAAAACGGCGCACACTGGCGAGATAGCCTTGAGCGTTCAGGAGAAGTTCTGGCATATAGGTGTAGGCTCGGCAATTATGGAGACGCTTATTAAGCTTGCTGAGGACGCCTGCGTTGAGAATATAGAGCTTAGCGTATATGCGGATAACGTAAGGGCTATCGCTTTATATGAGCGTTACGGCTTTGAGGCGGCAGGCCGGCACCGCAGAAAGTTTTATGCTGACGGAATATATTACGACGAGCTTATAATGGATAAGTACATTGAAGTGGATCAGAATAAATTGAGGGAGATAAGAAAAGCATGTCCAAGATAATAGCTATAGCTAACCAAAAGGGCGGCGTGGGAAAGACGACCACAACGGTAAACCTTTCAGCATGCGTTGCCGCTTTAGGCAAAAAGGTGCTTTGCGTGGATATAGACCCGCAGGGCAACTGCACCAGCGGCCTTGGCGTTAACAAGGATGAGCCGGAGCACAGCGTATACGATGTGCTTATCAACGGCGTTGGCGTTGCCGAAGCGATAGTGCCTACGCCTACTGAGAATCTTGAGCTTCTGTGCGCAAGGAAGGAGCTTTCCGGCGCGGAGGTAGAGCTTGTCAACACTCTTGCAAGGGAGACCGTGTTAAAAAGGGTCCTTGACAAGGTGCGCAAGAGCTATGACTATATCTTTATAGATTGCCCGCCCTCCTTAGGCCTGCTCACCATAAACGCGCTTACCGCTGCGGATACACTGCTTGCGCCAATACAGTGCGAATACTATGCGCTTGAGGGCCTTAGCGACCTTATGAATACGGTAAAGCTCGTAAGGACGCATCTTAACAGCAGGTTAGCCGTTGAAGGCGTTGTGCTTACCATGTTTGATGCGCGCACCAATCTATCCGAGCAGGTAGTTGTTGAAGTCAAAAAGTTTTTTAAGAACAAGGTGTATAACACGATAATACCGCGCTCCGTAAGGCTTGGCGAGGCGCCCAGCTTCGGCATGCCGATAAACAAATATGACCCGAAGAGCGTGGGCGCAAAGGCATATGAATCGCTCGCACGCGAGCTTGTTGGGAAGGAGTAGGCTATGGCAATGAAAAAGGGACTCGGGCGCGGGCTTGACGCGCTGCTTGGCGACTTTTCCGCAACGCCGCCGGAAGGGGTGATACAGGCGGATATCTATCTTATAGATACCAATGCCGACCAGCCGAGAAAAACATTTGATGAGGACAGCCTTAACGAGCTTGCCGAAAGCTTAAAGCGGCACGGAATGGTGCAGCCGATAATAGTGCATCAAAACGGCGAAAGATACACCATTGTTGCAGGGGAGCGCCGCTACAGGGCGGCAAGGATAGCGGGCTTTACAAAGGTGCCTGTAATAGTGAAGCAGTTTGACGACGCCGAGATACAGGAGATAGCGCTTGTTGAAAACCTGCAAAGGGAGAGCCTCAACCCAATAGAGGAGGCCGCGGCAATACGCTTCCTCATGCAGCAGCACGACCTGACACAGGAGGAGGTTTCCTCAAGATTGAGCAAGAGCCGTCCGGCAATAGCGAACAGCCTGAGGCTATTGAACCTGCCGGACAGTGTGCAGACCATGGTAAAGGAAGGCAAGCTCAGCGCCGGCCACGGAAGGGTGCTTGCAGGAATAAAGGACGAGCCTGCCGCGCTGCGCTTAGCTAACGACGCCGCAATAAACGGCTGGTCCGTGCGCGAGGTGGAGCGCAAAGCCGCCAAGATAGCAAATCCTGAGCTTGCAGAAATAGAAAAGGAAGCGAAGAAGAAGCACATCAGGCAGACCAACGATATGTACGTCGCACAGGAGCGCCTGCGCGAGCATCTCGGCACAAAGGTTACCATAGAAGGCAGCGAAAAAAAAGGCAGGATCACCATAGAGTATTACACAAGGGACGGGCTTGAGGGCCTTTACGAAGCTCTCATGAAAATGTAAGCCCAGCAAAAGCATCTGTTCATAATAGAAAAGTGCCGGGCCGCCACTTTTTCTATTATTACGGAGCTTGCTGCCTCCCTGCTTCATTATCTTCTTTTTCCCAGCTTTTAAGCATTATCTCCGCCGTCTCGTTCAGGGCCTTCTCCATCTCTCTGTATCTTGTAAGCAGCTTTTTCCCTTCTTCAGTCACCTCTGCCCCTCCGCCGTTTTTTCCGCCTGTCGACAGGGTCAGCAGCTTGAAGCCGAGCTTTTCCTCACACTCATGCACTATTCGCCATGCCTTTGAATATGCCATGCCCATCCTTTGAGCTGACGCCCTTAACGACTTAAGCTCCTCTATCCCCTCAATAAGCTCGGCTATGCCGGGACCGAAGCATTTTGTATCCTTGAAGAATCTCAGCGCTATTACGCATCGTAATTTCATATTGTATCTCCTCCGCACAGGCTTTGATGATGTCCTCTGTTTCGCTGTTTACGCTGTCCTTGCTTTTAAGCTCGTATACCTTGTTTTCAGCTTCGTACTTCTCAAGCTTTCGCGTTATAAGGCTTTTTATTGTCCTGCTTAGGTAAACCCCTTTGGGTATGTCAAGCATGCATATTCTATCTGTCTTTTCAAAAGCTTCGTCAAGCCATGCGTAGTAAGCTCCCTCCGTTATCCATTTATCGTCCTTTACGGCATCGCTCAGCAGCCCCGTCTTTTATTCGGGATCCCTCTATTTTGAATAGCGGGGCGCAGTATTGTCCCGGAATGTGCCGTCAAGATCGATATGCTTCAGCCCAGGCGCGCTTTCGAGCCTGTTCGCCATGTGCGTTTTCCCGTGCCGGAGTAGCCTATCAAACAAAGCTTCATACTCTCCCCCATTGTTTCACGTGAAACATCTGCTACTTCAGCTTAATTATAAATATCCCCGGCATAAGGCCGCCTGCCTCCGTCCTTGTTTCGGTTACCAGCTTAAGTCCCGGCCTTTCCCTGATAAGCCTTTTTAGCAATGTAAACTCCATTGTATACAGTATCGCCACTCCATCTTCATTCAGCCATTGCGGAAGCTTATCAAGCAGTCCGGCATACAGCTTTTCGTTAGCCTGATGCGTGCCTACCCTGTTGCCGAAGGGCAGATTGGCTATCACCTCGTCATACGGTCTTTTCGCTTCAAAGCGCAGCATGTCGTTGCAAATAAACTTTGCGCTTGAGCCTGCTCTTTCGGCGTTCATTCTGGCAATGTCTATGGCCTTATGCGCAATATCCACTCCTGTCGCGCTTGATACGGGCGCAAGCTTCTCCCTTTCTATCAAAAGGGTGCCGCTGCCGCAGCAGGGGTCGAGCACCCTTGCGTTGACCTTCATATGCTCTATAGCGTATCTTAGCACGGCCGCCGCGGTGGCGGGATGTATGCTTGCGGGCAGGGCTCCCACCCTGTATTCAAAGCGCTTATCGGCAAAAACCGTAGGCCTTGCGTATATGTCCGCTGTATTCTTGTCCTTTTTTCCAAACTCGGCTATCAGCTCGATTTCGTAATCCGAGGGCGAATTGACTACTTCGTCTGAGTCTATCACGGCCGCCATAGTCTTTGATATGGCCGCCCTGTCCACATTTTCGCCCTTTATCTCTATCCTGTAGCCATAGGGAGGCAGTCCTGAGCATGAATCGGCAAAGAAGTCCTTTATAAACCTTCGGCAGTATAACAGCACAGCAGGCTTTGTTATATCGGCTTTGGCCGCAACGGGCATGAGCATGGCCGACATGCTCCTTAGCTTCAACAGCTCTTGCACGGCCTTTGTTTTTACAAAAACGCAGTTGCCCCTGTGGCCAATTATGTCGGCTTCATCAAGCGCGCTTTCTTCTATATCATATAAAAGCGAGCCTACAAGCCTGTCAGGAGCGCGCAATTCAAACTCATATTCGGTTTTAAGCCCCGCAAACTCATGCTTTGGCAATGAAGCGAGCCTTCTTTTTGCCGCCATAAGCGCTTCCGTTTCGTCCGCAAAGTGCCTTTTTTCGCTTTCGTCCCCGGGTGCGGCTACCTTATATGAAGCTAAATAGCTTTTAGCCCTGTCTCCTCCTGCAGAGCCGAGTGCAAGTATGATGCTCGGCCTGACGAATCTGGTATGCTCCTTTTCAAGAGCCTCTATAAGCTTGTCCGCATCGCACGGCGCTGAAAGCGCGCCTATCAGCCTTGCCGCATTTTTTCTCAGCTTAGCGTCGCCGCTTTCAAGGGCGGCATACAGCTCGCTCCTGCCGCGGCTGAGCTTGTTTTCTATCATCTGCCTGTACTTTTTCTGCTTTGCCAGCCTTGCCAAAAAGGAGCATGCCTGGGCGTTGTTTTCTTTAATAAACAGCTCCCATGCCGGCTCAATCGCCTGATCTGCCTTTGAAACAAGCTTCTCGGGTCCGTTAGGCTCACTAAGCGCTTTTATGACCCTTTCGCGGCTCATGTGTATCATTATTTACCTTCCCTTTTGCTGCTTTCATGCTCTTTTGCTTCTTTTCTTATCACATCAAGCACCTCGTCAGTGCCGTCGGCGGTGGGTTCTGCACTCATTGTGGATATAAACGAAAGCCGCCTGTCATATAGGTCGTTCACCGCGTCAAGCAGCGCCTGCGGGGTCATCTTCTCCTGCTCAAGCACCATGGCGTAGCCCTTTCTTGAAAAATAGCCCGCATTCTGTATCTGGTCTCCCCTGCTGGCGCTCAGCGGCAGCGGCACTAAAAGCATAGGCTTGCACAGCGCGAGCAGCTCAAACACGGCGTTCGCTCCTGCCCTGCTTATAACTACATCAGTCGCGGCAAAAACGTCCGGCAGCTCTTTTGATATGTATTCAAACTGCCTGTAGCTGCATGAATCAAGCTCTGGCATAAGCTTGCCCTTTCCGCAAAGATGCACTATGTCAAACGTCCTTTCAAGCTTATCCAGCGCTCCCCTTACAGCGTCGTTCACAGCCGCCGCGCCAAGACTCCCGCCCATTATCATAAGCACGGGCTTCTTATCGTCAAAGCCTAAAAACTCAAGCCCCTTCTGCTTGTTGCCCCTATACAGCTGAGGCCTTATGGGCGTGCCTGTGTGTATTCCCTTTTTTCCAACATATTGGAGCGTATCCTCAAACGTTACGCATATCTTATCCGCATAGCGCGCGCTTATCCTGTTTGCAAGCCCCGGCGTGTAGTCGCTTTCGTGCGTAACTACCGGCACTTTACAATTCTTTGCCGCTATTACGACAGGCACGCTCACATAGCCTCCCTTTGAAAACACAACGTCCGGTCTTAGATTTTTTATTATCCTCGTCGCCTGGTTTATGCCCTTTATCACCTCAAAGGGCATTTTCAGGGTCTTAAGCGAAAAATACCTTCTCAGCTTATCGGCGCTCACGCTATGGTAAGTTATGCCCTCCATGTTTTCTATAAGGCTTTTTTCTATGCCGTTTTCGGTGCCTATATAATGTATGTCGTAGCCCTCGCTCAAAAGCTGTGGAAAAAGCGCCATATTTGGCGTAACGTGGCCGGCGCTTCCGCCGCCGGTGAATACGATAGTCTTAGTCATGCTTTCGCCTTTCGGAAAAAAGTATTGTTTCAATACATAATATGCCTTTCGGCAGCATAAGTATATCATTTGCTTCCCCTTGCCGCAATATTTGGCGTTATGCTGCTATTATAATTCAATTCAAGCTGCAGGTAATTCAAGCGAGAAGAACGCAGAAGCGTCCCAAAGCCGGCCTTTAGGTCTTGTATACCATTGTCAGCTGATGGTAGAATAATTATATAAGCTATACACAAAGGGGTTTTTATGGCAGAACTCAATATAAGCGCGGCCTTGCTGAGGCTGGCTAAGTTATTTGATAAAAACGGAGCAACGCTTTATTGCGTCGGCGGAATGGTGCGAAACAGCCTTTTGGGCCTGCCTGTTAAAGATATAGACATATGCTCAACTCTTCCCATAGACGCGGTTGAAAGCATTCTCTCATCTGCTTCTATAGAATGCAGGCAAAAAGGGGCTTCATTCGGCACGCTCGATATAAAAACGGATGGTCAAAGCTTTGAATACGCCTGCTTCAGGACCGAAAAATACGATTCTACCGGCAGCCACAGGCCAACAGAGGTCAGCTTTGGCGCAAATATAGAGCAGGACGCTTTCAGGCGGGACTTTACCGTAAACGCGATATACTTTGATATTCTGGCGAACAAGCTGATAGACCCTACAGGCGGTATCGACGATATCGGCAAAAAAGTGCTTCGGGCCACGTCAGAGGATCCAAATACGATAATGCGGGACGACGGCGTAAGGATAATGCGCCTTGCGCGCTTTGCGGCGCAGCTTGGCTTCACTGCGGACGAGGCAACGGTTTGTGCCGCATATAATAACAGAGCCGGCTTAAAGGACATAGCTGCGGAAAGGATATTTTTAGAGCTTTGCAAGCTGGTAATGGCCGATACCTGTTATAATATGGGCAGGGAAAGCCTGCTTTACGGGCTGCATCTTCTTGATAGCTGCGGCGTGATAGAGGTTATACTGCCTGAGCTTAAGCTGTGCGACGGCTTGAAGCAGCGCAGGGATTATCACAAATATGAGGTGATGGAGCATTGCCTGCAGGCGTGCGCATGCTCTTATCCAAAGCTTGAGATAAGGCTTGCCATGCTGCTTCACGATACCGGAAAGGCGTCGGCCTTCTATCATCATAATTCCATGCACGGGCATGAGATGTACTCCGCCTCTATTGTGGAAAGCTTTTTAACGCGGATGAAGGCGCCGGCAGCGCTTAAAAACCATATCGTGCAGCTTGTAAGATATCATATGTATGATCTTAAGGGCGAAGCGAGGCCAAGGTCTATAAAAAAGCGCTTTGTAACATGGGGCAAGGCTTTTGCAGAAGAGCTTATACTTGTGCGCGAGGCGGACGTTCACGGCAGCGGCATAGAGCTTGGGAAAGTGGATACCGCCGAAAGATGGAAGAGCATATTATCCGATATGGAGGCTGACAACGCCCCCTTTACTGAAAAGCAGCTCAACTGCACGGGCGAGGATATATGCCGCTGGCTCGATATTAAGCCATGCAGGCGCGTAGGCGAAGTAAAGCGGAAGCTTCTTCTTCACTGCGCATGCAAGCCGCAGGATAACAATAGCTGTACGCTTGAAAAAATAGCCAGGGATATAGGAAGGGGCAGCACAAAAGATGATAAAAGATGATACCGTTTACGCCCTGTCTACGCCGGTAGGCGGAGCCATAGCCATAATACGCATAACCGGAAGCGAAGCTGAAGCGGCAATAAACAGAATATTCGTTCCTGCGTCCGCCAAAGCGGGCAAAGCTGAAAGCGGCCTTGAAGTAAGGAAAATGACATACGGGAACGTTATCGATCCCTCCACCTCGGAAATAATCGATTCCGCCATGGCGTGCCTTTTCAGGGCTCCTAATACATACACTGGGGAGGATATGGCGGAGATTTATGTACACGGCGGCAGGATAACGGTAGAAAGGACTCTGCTCGCGCTGTCAAGCATGCTCAAACCAGCCGCAGCGGGAGAATTTACAAAGCGCGCTTTTATGAACGGAAAGCTGGACCTCAGCCAGGCGGAGGCGGTTATGGACGTTATAAGCGCGGTCACCATACAAAGCGCAAAGCTTGCCGAGGAGCAGCTTGCAGGCAGCATCGGCAAGGGTATAAGGGATATCGAGGAACAGCTTATAGACATATTGAGCGAAATAGAGGCGGCGCTTGACTATCCCGACGAGCTTGAGGAGGATACCCTCCCCCTCGTACCTGAAAGGCTTGAGCCTGTAATAAAAAGGCTTGATAGCCTGATAATGGGCGGCGAGGCAGCACGTATATACCGCGACGGAGCAACCGCGGCAATACTTGGGCTGCCTAATGCCGGCAAATCAAGCCTTTTCAATGCGCTTATGGGAACGGACAGGGCCATAGTAACAGCCATCCCCGGTACAACAAGGGATATTATAGAGGAAACTATTGATATAGCCGGAGCGCCCGTAAGGCTTATAGACACGGCTGGAATAAGGGATACGGGGCATATGGACGAGGCGGAAAAAATAGGCGTGAACAGGGCAAAAAAAGCCGCCGAAAACGCCGACATAATACTTGTGGCAATAGACGGCACAGCAGATATATCGGAAGAAGCATATTCCATTTTAAGTGAAACGGCAGCTAAAAAAAGGCTCATATTGCTGACAAAGTGCGACATGCCCGATTTCAGCATAAAAGGTGGGCTTAAGGGCTATGACACAATAAAGGTAAGCTCCTTTACAGGCGAAGGACTTGATGTTTTGAAAGAAAAGCTGGCAGCTTCGCTTTTATCAAAGGAGGCTGAAAGCGCGCTCGTCACCAATACAAGGCACATACATGCATTGATGGAAGCAAGGGACGCGCTTGAGGATGCGGATATATCGCTCGGCGCAGACATTTTGGCTTCAAACGTGCGCACGGCCCTATACTCGCTCGGCTCCATAACCGGAAGAGAGGTTACCGGCGACGTTATAGACAGGATATTTTCAAGATTCTGCGTAGGTAAATGAAAAGCTCAAAAAAGTGGCAACCAGCCACTTTTTCTATTTCCTTATATATTCCATCATCAGCTTTGCAAGCGCTATGTACATATCATTGTAGCCCATATTGAACTTTTCTTTTATGGCCTGCTTTGTAAAGTTCATCGTGCCGGAGCCCCTAATCTGCTCAAGCGGATGCGATGGATATATGTGAACAAGCCTTGTATTGCCTATATGGTCAAGCTCAAAGCCTTCCTGCTCCCTAAGATGTATCACCAGTATTATGTCATACCCTTCGTCCTGAAGCGGCTTTATGGGCGTGACGTCGCTGTTTTTAACGCCGTAGGCAGGGTCGTTTATTCCGCCGTCAGCATACCTATGCCCTTCTATGACAACGGGGTCGTAAACATGCGGTATTGCCGCGCTGCTCAATACGGCGTCTATCATATCCTCGTCGTCCATGCTTTTAAGATCAAAGTATTTTACATGCTTTTCATTTATGTCATAGGCGCAGGCATAAAGCTTTGCCCTTGAGCTTCTTATTTTATCAAAGTCGCAGCTTTTGTGTATAAGCGCCCTCAGCGCGCTTTGTGTAAATATTGACTGCTCCTCATTGCCCTGTATTTTTGAGGTTATATGCATCCTTTCAACTATATCTCTTATTCCCTTTTCCTCGCCCTGTATAACCTTTGGCGCGGCAACGGTCATAAGCCCTATTCCCTCCCAAAGCTCCTCTATAAGCTTAACGTCGCCCATTGCGAATACAAGCGTATTAAGGGCGCCCACGCTTGTGCCGCTCACGCCATATACGCTGTTCATTATGTCCATCTCCTGCATGGCCTTTATGGCGCCCGCTTCATACGCGCCCTTAGCGCCGCCGCCGGAAAGTACAAGGCCGAAGGTTAAAGAATTCCATTTATCTATTTTGTTTTTATCTATCATATAACTCAGAGGCTCCTTGCGTAGCGCGCAAAATTCTGCGAAACAAGCTCAATATCCATAGTGGCTATTTCTTTTAATGAATAGCTTTCAAGCATATGCCTTATAAAGCGGCAGCCTAAAAAATAACCCGTGTCGCTATGCCCCATAAAGCTGCACCAATCCCCGAAAAAATCCTGAACGGAGTCGTTCTCAATTATTCTTCTAAGATATTCCTTGGCAAGCATAGCCTCGTTTTTTTCGCACCAGCCGAGCCAGTTTTTATCATATTGATGATAGTATTCGCCCTTATCCATAAGTATCTGCTCAAGAAGCATGGCTATTCCCTCTTCATATAGCTGAGCTATTGCCTTTTCCCTTGTAGTAACTATGCTATCGCTGTCCTCAAGCTCCTTATTCAAGATAAAATGCCATATATGCCCAAGCTCATGATAAACAAGCGCGCTCAACGTGTCTATATTCTGCCAACCAAGCTCAACTATTTTTTCAATGCCAAGAAGCACGCACCTTTTGCCGTTTATATCGGTGGCCCAGCCTGCGCCGCTGCAAAGGCCTAAATAGAGTATTATATCAACTTCTATATTCATACCAAGACCGTTGAAGAACCTGTCCTCTATCCCGCTTGTGGCCGCTAAAAAGCTCTCATGCGCCTTATCAAGCTTTTCTTTATCCAAATAAGCTTTGTTAAGGACAGGCAAAACCTGTTTATCAAAATCATAGCTTTCCCTACAGTCCTTCTCACACTTTTCGCTGAGGCCGAAGCATAGGGAATCGGCATAGCTTCTCCATTTATTCATATCAAAGCTGCCGTTTTCGGAGTAAATTCCATATATGCCGTCAAAACCGTCTATAATGCGCATACCGGCCTCCATTATTCAATAATCTGTTCTCATCAGGCTCCGGTAAATAGCCTTACGGGGAGTATGAGATAATAAAAGGCGTCCCCGTTTACAGGCCTTACCACGCATGGGCTGACGTTGCTGTTGAAGTCAAGATATATCTCCTCTTCTTCAAGCGCCTTAAAAACGTCTATAAGATATTTATTGTTAAATGCAATCTCTATATCGTCGCCTATGGTCGAGCAGGGAATCTCCTCATTGCTCCTGCCTATTTCGCTGTTGGCGCTTATCTCCATCATTTCCCGGGAAATAGCGAATTTTATCAGATTGCTCTTGCTCTCCCTTGCCATAAGGGCCACTCTCTCTATACCGTCAAGCAGCTCTTTTCTGTTCACCCTTACCCTTGTTACATGGTCTGTGGGCAATATCTGCTTATACTTTATAAAGTCGCCGTCCATAAGCCTTGCTATTATCTTAACGTCTCCGCCTACAGCGCTAAGATGCGTCCTGCTGAAGGATATCGCGGCCTTGCTTTCTCCATCGTCGGGCAAGATGCGCGCCACCTCAAGCAAAGACCTTGCAGGAACAACGACGTTTTTATCCGCGCCGGCTTCGCCCTCTATTCTTGCTGTTCTCAGCGCCAGCCTGTAGCCGTCAAGCGCGATAAGCCTTAAAGAATCGCTGCTCATCTCCATAAGCGCGCCGGTAAGTATGGGCTTTGAATCGTCCTGCGCCGCTGCGAATATGCAGCCGCGCACCATGTTTTTGAAATCGACCGGGGCAATTTTTATTATACTCTCCCCCTCTATCTCGTTCATGGCATGGTATTCGTTGGCATCCTCGCATTGCAGGGTGGTCCTGTAGCTGCCGCTTATTATCTCGGCCGTGTTCTTCTTTACATCTATGGATACCGTGTCGCCTGGCAGTCTTTTTGACATTTCGGAAAACAGCCTTCCAGGCAGCACTGCGGCGCCTTCCTTTTCTATCATGGCGTCAACATATGTCTCTATCTGTATATTAAGGTCGGTACATCTTAAAAGCAGCCTCTTTCTATCCGCCTTCATGTATATGCCTTCAAGGACGGAGATTGTCGTCCTTACAGGCAGGGCCTTCGTTACCGTTGAAAGCGCGGCGTTCAAAGCGTTTGTATCGAGTATTATGCGCATATACATTAACCTCCTGTTGTTTTGCTTCTTTAAGCTGTCCACATTCGTAGTTTATCCACACCCGCTTCGCAGTGTGTCTATATATATAATAATCAGCAGCAGCAGTAGAATTGTTAAAACTGTGGATAAGCCCCATACGGCCTTATTTTGGCTGAAAAAACGCTGTTGAAGGCGATGTGGAAAACTTTGTATAACTCAATTTGTTCTCCACCGTGTTCACGTTCTCCACCATGTTAACATCGATGCGGTGTTTAATCCACAGCAGTTATCCACACTATGTGGATAACTTTTTTGACTTACTGCTTTTTTATCCTCTTTGTAAGGTCCTCTATAAGCTCGGCCACTTGAGCATCCTCATTCATATCGGATTCTATCTTTTTGCAGGCGTTTATAACGGTTGAATGGTCCCTGCCGCCGAAGCTGGAGCCTATGTATTTGAGCGATTTGTTCGTAAGCTCCTTGCACAGATACATTGCCACCTGCCTTGGATAGGTTATTTCCATAGTCCTTCTTTGCGAAAGCAGAGCGTCTATATCTATATCATAATAATCCGCAACCACCTGCTGCACCAGCGGTACGGTAACGGGAGTATTGTCGCAGCCTGATACTATATCCTTAAGCGCTGCCGACGTAAGCGCCATATCTATGGGTTTTTTAGTTAGCCTTGCAAACGCTATCACCCTCGTTAAGGAGCCTTCAAGCTGGCGAATGTTTGAATTAACCTTTTCGGCTATAAAAGTAAGCACATCCTCGCTCACTTCTATATTCTCGCTTTTAGCCTTTCTTTTAAGTATGGCTACCCTTGTTTCAAGGTCGGGCGGCTGTATATCCGCCACCAGGCCGCCTTCAAACCTTGATACAAGCCTGTCCTCAAGATTTATAAGGTCCTTGGGTGGCTTATCGGAGCTTATGATTATCTGCTTGCCGTATGTGTGCAGCGCGTTGAAGGTATTAAAAAACTCCTCCTGCGTCCTGTCCTTTGCGACAAGGAACTGTATGTCGTCTATTATAAGCACGTCGGCAGTCCTGTATTTGTTCCTGAATTGAACGCGGCTGTTTTCCTGAATGGATTGTATAAGGTCGTTTGTAAAGGTTTCGGTGGTTATATAAATTATCCTCGCCTGGGGATTGTTTTTAAGTATCCTGTGGCCTATAGCGTGCATAAGATGGGTCTTGCCCAAGCCCACGCCGCCATATATAAAAAGAGGATTGTATGCCTTGCCCGGATCGTCCGCCACAGCCTGCGCCGCGGCATGAGCAAAGTTGTTGCTGTTGCCCACGACAAAGCTTTCAAACGTGTATTTGGGGTTAAGAAAATAGTCGCTGCTGGTTACGGGAAGATCCTCCCTATACGCATTATATAAAGGAAGCTCGGATTCATCTATAAAGCGGACAAGGTATGCGCCTGCATTGGCCTTGTTTATGCAGTCCGTAAGCGTCTGAGTATATATGCTTTTGAGCGTGTTCTTTGTTGAAGGATCCTTAACCTGAAGGATAATTACATTATCCTGAAGGCAGATAGGCGTCATGGACGCTATCCATGTATTATAGCTCAAGGGAGTCATGGACTTCCTTATCTCTTCAAGTGAGTTCTGCCAAACTGCTGCTGCGGACACCATAAAATTCCTCCCAAGGCATATAAAACCCTGCTAAAACGGCTTTATAAAATACGTTATAAGGGCGCGCGTATATAGCGTATACTCTTCATGTTTTTAATAATAACAAAAGCCGGGGCTCTTTACAAGTGGGATATCTTTGGCCTTGTGAAGACGCCAGGCGCAGACAACTATATATTGTAGGATAGCAAAAATAAAGTAAAATAAAGCCGAATTTCTTGACAGGGGGCTTGTTTTTCTTATATAATCATACACTGATGGATTACGCTGCTGAGTTATGCCATATCAATGGCCGGCCGAGTCGGGCGGCGTCAGCCCGATACGCTTATCATATAAAAGAAGGCATTACCTTCGGCTCTATGGTAAGGCAGAGCGCAGCATGATATAACACAAACGGAAAGAGGTGCTAAAAAGATGCTTGGAACATTTCAGCCTAAAAAGAGGCAGCGCAAAAAGGTGCATGGTTTCCGCCAGCGCATGAAGACCAAGAACGGCCGCAACGTGCTTGCCCGCCGCCGCAGCAAGGGCCGCAAGGTCATCTCCGCCTGATAAGCAGATATATATAAAAGCTGATACATCAGTACGGAAGCGGATATTTTGGTATATTGAACAAAAGCGCGGTATTTAGCGCGCATACGGGCCGCCCAACGCGGCAGAGCTATTATTGACGCATTGGGCCGGCTCCCTTAAAGGGGAAAAGAATTCTTAAAGGTGAAACGCTGTTATTCGCTTAAGCGGAATAAAAAGTTCCGCCACGTATATCGCAAGGGGAGCTCAAAGGCGAACGAGCTGATGGTGCTTATATATGTAAGATCAAAAACGCCGGAGCTTACGCATATAGGCTTTTCAGTAAGCAAAAAGCTTGGCAACAGCGTATGCCGCAACCGCATAAAACGCAGGCTGCGCAGCGTTATGGCTCCCTTGATAAGCAGCATAAAGCCCGGCTATGACATAATAGTTATAGCCAGGGAACCTATAGCGAAGGCGGAATTTGCCGGTATTGAGGCCGCGGCGCGCAGCCTTCTGCGTCGTGGCGATCTGATGAAGAAAGAAGAAAAATAGTTGTGAAGCGTATATTGCTGACGCTTATTGAAGGGTATAGGGCGTGGATATCCCCATTGCACGGACCCTGCTGCCGCTATATTCCAACGTGCTCCGGCTATGCCAGGGAGGCTATAGCCAGATTCGGCGCGCTTAAGGGCGGCTTGCTTGCGTTGTGGCGCGTGCTGCGCTGCAACCCTTTTTCGCGCGGGGGATATGATCCCGTGCCGGAAGAGTTTTGCTTATTCAAATCGACAAACAAAGCATAGAAACATACGATATTCATATTGCGCGCAAGGCAAGCGCAATAGGAAAGAGAGGATATAAAATTGGCCGGTGATTTCTTTTTGACAAACTGGTTTCTTGAGGCCATGCGCTGGATATACGGCATAACCTGCTCGCTTTCAGCCAGCGGCTTCGGCAGCGTTTTTCTTACCATATTGGTAAGCACGGTATTTCTTCGCGCGCTCACTTTGTTTTCCGACATAAAGACGCGCCAATCTTCAGCAAAGATGACTGCCATACAGCCTGAAATACAAAGACTGCAAAAAAAGTATGCCGACGACCCGAGGCGCTTCCAGATGGAGCAATCAAAGCTGATGAAGGAAAGGGGCGTGAGCATGTGGAGCAGCTGCCTGCCTATGCTCATAACCATGCCGCTGTTCTTCTGCTTCATAGCCGCGTTCCGTTATTGGGGCTATGAGATGAACCTGAGGCTGCTCGTTGACGATAACGCCATGGAGCTTTTCAAATCCTTTAAGTTCCTTTGGATAAACAATATCTGGCAGCCGGATAACGGCACATATCCCGTGCTTGCAAGCGGAGCGAGCTTTTTGGCCACCCCTAACCTTTCAAACCTGCTTTATTTGCAGGAGGCCGGCGTCGGTGAAAAGCTTGTTGAAATGGGGCTTGCGGTAACAAAGGTTTATCAGGGCAACGTTACATATCAGATACTTTCAAACGAATCGGCCATAGCCATATATGACGCCGCAATAAAGCCGTTCCTTGATGTTTATGCTGGTTATAACAACGGCTGGTTCATAATGAGCATACTTGCCGGCGGATCGAACTTCCTTTCCGCATGGCTCATGACAAAGAGCACCCCCGCCGCCAATGCGGATGCTGCAAAATCCACGAAGTGGATGAATTATCTCTTCCCGATAATGAGCTTTATATTCTGCTTGAACTACAACGCGGCCTTTGCAATTTATTGGACGCTGACAAGCCTGATAATGATACTGGTCAATGTCATACTCAATAAGAAATTCCCAAGAACACCCCAGATTCAGGAGGAAACAAAGTAAAATGAGAATCTTGGAAGCATCAGGAAAAACGATAGACGAAGCAATATTTAACGGCCTCAAGGAGCTTGAGGTATCGATAGATGAAGTTGAAATAGATATAGTTCAGCACGAAACCAAGGGCTTATTGGGCATAGGCGCGAAGCCTGCAATAGTAAGGCTTATAGAAAGGGAGCCCGAGCAGATAGTTATACCCGACTACCTTACCGACGCTGACAGGGTGCGCACGGGCAGCCGCAGCGGGCAGAGGGAAAGCTCCCCCTACAACAGGGATCGCCGCAGCAGCCAGAACAGGCGCGAGCGCGCCCCGCGTCAGGATAGGAGGCCGAGGCCCGAAAGAAGGGACAACAGCGAAGCCTATATAGACAATAACGGCATTGAAGCCGCCGCCGTGCAGCCGCAGCGTAATGAGGACAGGCCGAGGCGTGAGCGCGTGCGCCGCGACAGCGCGATGGAAAAGCCCCAAATAGACTATACCCTTGAAGCTGCCGAGAATAACGAGGCCGCCGCCTTCCTCAAGCAGATGCTCTCGCTTATGGGCGTCGAAGCGCAGGTGCTTGCCAACGTCAGCGAGGAGGAGGGAATAAGGCTGAGGATAGATTCCTCCGGAATGGGCGTGATTATAGGCCACAGGGGGGAAACGCTTGACGCCATACAGTACCTTACCAGCCTGCATGTAAACAGGGCCAGGAAGGAAAGGGGCTACACAAGGGTCACCATAGATACCGAGGGTTATAGGGAAAGAAGGGAAGAAACGCTTGCAAGGCTGGCAAGAAAGGTGGCCTCTCAGGCGAGGAGCACCGGCAGGGCGCGCACGCTTGAGCCCATGAATCCTTATGAAAGAAGGGTGCTGCACGCCACGCTGCAAAACAACCCCTATGTCACCACATACAGCGAGGGTGAGGAGCCTAACCGCAGGGTGGTAATAGCGCCAAAATCAAGGGAAGAGCGGTAAAATCATATTAAAAAAGGCGGAGCTGTCCGCCTTTCAGGTAGTCGAAAAAGTGGCTGTCCGCCACTTTTTCGATACTCAGAGGCTGGGCTAAGCCTTATAAACCGCCTTATACAGCCGTGGCACGATAAGCGCCGCGGCTGCTATTTTTATGGTATCCCAGGGAAGAAAGGGCAGCACGCAAAGCGAAAGCGCCGCGCCGAACGGGGTAGCGGATTGAAAGCAATACCATACCGTACCAATGGTATAACACGCGGCCAAGCCTATGACGCAGCCTATTATAACGGGTACGGTTTTCCTGCCGAAGCGCTCCGCGACAATGCCTGCCGCCAGCGCCGCGACAACATAGCCCGCTATATAGCCGCCGGTAGGCCCGATAAGCACCTGAAAGCCGCCGTGCAGGTTTGAAAACACCGGCGCGCCGACAGCCCCAAGCAGAATATACACAGCCTGGCTTATGCTGCCCTTTGCCGCGCCAAGCAGGCCGCCGGCTACAAATACGGAGAAAAGCGCCAGGTTGACGGGCACAGGCTCTATCGGTATGGCTATCTGCGAAAACACGGCCGTAAGCGCCGCAAAAAGCGCGCAGTATATAAGGTTTTTTGTGGTGCTGTTCATATCACTACCCTCGCAGTCAAAAAAATATTAGTCCCGAGCTTCTAATAAATCAAATCAGGACTAATATTACACTAAATTATATGTTTTTTCAATAAACTGCATTGGATAAAGGCTATATGAAATACGTTATAAGCTATGCCTGCTCAGCCTGCGCTTCAGGCTGCATGGCCTTTTCAACATAGCATAGGAACTCCTCATCAGGGCTGAAATCTATGCTGTAAAGCCTGCCGCTGCGCCTGAATATAAGCTTGTACGCCTTTTTTGCGGGCAGATTGGTGAGCTTGGATTGCCTTGATATGGGTATAGCTACCGCATTGCCGTTTTCATCGGTGCAGGGCTTTTCGGGCTCTATCAGCTTCACAAATTCCTCAGGCTGAACAGCCTCAATGACCTTTCCCTTTACGGCAACCATGCGCTCAAACAGGAACGTTCCCTTTTTCCATGTTATAGGCGCCGATATCACATTGCCCTCCTCGTCGGTTTTGGGCGAGGGGTCGTATACTATGCTGTAACGATATGAGCACAGCCGCCTTTCATAAAGCATCAAGAGCCCCGCGACTATAGCGCCGAATAGGAATACCTGCGCTATTATGTTGAAGGGAGAAGCAAAAGCCGCAAAAAGCTCCGAAAGCCGCCTTATGAATATAATTAGCAGCACGAGCGCCAATATAATGATAAAATCCATCTTTGAGGAATCCTTTGCTCCCCCCGATACCTGCTGGAACATGGCTTATTCTTCCCCTCGCTCTTTCTGTTCAAGGCGTTTGTTCATCGTTTTTTCAACCGCGTTAAGTATGTTTTCATAGCCTGTGCAGCGGCAGAGATGCCCGCTCAAAAGCTTGCGAAGCTCGTCCCTTGTGTAGCGCTTTCCGCTTTCAAGTATCTCCACCGCGCTCATTATAAAGCCGGGCGTGCAGAAGCCGCACTGCACGGCGGCCTCGTCAACAAACGCCTGCTGAATATCCGAAAGCTCGCCGTTTGGGCCTAAAAGGCATTCAAGCGTGCGTATGCTTTTACCGTCCGCCCATACGGCAAGATATATGCAGGAATTGTAGCACTCGCCGTCTATTATAACGTTGCATGCGCCGCACTCGCCAACCTCGCACCCTTTTTTTACCGATGTAAGGCGGAAATCATTCCTCAGCATATCGGTAAGCGAGGCCCTCACGTCCACCATGGTTTCCGTATATTCCCCGTTTATGGTGCATTTTACAAGCTTCATCTGTGCCATTACAGTTCACCTCCGTTAAGGCGTATGGATTCGGTTAGACAGCGCCTTGCAAGCTCCCTGGCAAGATGCAGCCTGAAATCCCTGCTTGCCCTCCAGCTGTCCCTCGGGTTTATATCCTGCTCCACGGCCTCGGCAAAAAGCTCCACTGTTTCATGTGAAACAGGCATATTCTTTATCCTTTCCTCCGCCGTTTTTGCCCTCATGGGGACGGGGCCTGCTACTCCGTAAGCTATGCGCGCATCGGACACGCTCTTTTTATCATCGCTCAGCTTTACGTTTACGGAGCAGCCAAGCGTGGCTATGTCCATAGCGTTTCGCATGGCGTATTTTATATAATGCCCCTTGTAGCCTGAATAGCTCTGCTTTTTAATGAGTATGGCCGTAAGCAGCTCGCATGGCTTAAGCGCCACCTTTCCTGCGCTTACATAGTATTCGCTTATCGGCAGCTGCCTCACGCCGTCCGGACCGGTAAGCTCAACAATAGCGTCCCATGCGTGCAGCGTGCTTGCGGAGTCCGCACTGGTAACGCCGTTTGATATGTTGCCGCCTATGGTGCCTATGTTCCTTATCTGCGGGCCGCCCACCATGTCCACAGCTTCGCCAAGGACCTTTATATGCTCGTTTATTATAGGGTCCTTTGTTATGTGCGAAAAGCTTGTTAAGGGCAGTATGCGTATGGCGCCGTCCTCATCAAGCTTAACGCCCCTCAAAGCGTCTATCGTATATATGCTCACAAGCTCGCAGCCGGCAAGCTTGCCTTCGCGCAGCTTTATAAGCACGTCGCTGCCGCCGGCGATTATCCTGGCCTCCGGATGCTTTTGCATAAGCGAGACCGCTTCTTCTACGCTGAAAGCTTCATAAAGCGCTTTTATATCATACATAGCTCATTCCTCCATAATAGATATAGCCTATACAGCTTATATAAGCCCTTCCTTGCGGAACCGCTCAAACAGAATGTGCGGCGTAAGCGGCGCGGAGTCTATCTCAACGCCCGTGGCGTTCAGCACGGCGTTGCGTATCGCGGGCGCTCCGCTTGTTGCCGGCGGCTCGCCAAGGGCCTTTGTGCCGTAGGCGCTGGTAGGCTCGTAGTTTTCAACGAATTGCGCCTCAAGATGCGGGTGATCCATTGTTGTTGAAAGCTTGTAGTCGAGCAGGTTGTTGTTGAGCGGCCTGCCCGTCTTTTTATCGAAGATCAGTTGCTCGCTCAGCCCGTAGCCTATCGCCATGCTCATGCCGCCGTGCACCTGCGCCG
>ERZ860322.701-NODE-701-length-23213-cov-4.153640_pt1 | contig 23213 bp, 19 predicted proteins | sample MGYA00509979_ERZ860322 | MGnify/ENA primary metagenome ERZ860322 (study PRJEB30046, sample SAMN00715217) | human gut metagenome | study: EMG produced TPA metagenomics assembly of the A metagenome-wide association study of gut microbiota in type 2...
CAAATTAAAATGCTTGGCTCCGATGGAATATCGAAACCAAGCATTATCGGCATAAATTTTTATTTTTATTATCTGTCTACTTGACAGACATCAGTTCAGTACTGATATTCAGTTTATCTATTACCGCTTTATTTTTCATTTAAGGCCTCAACGAATTCTATCTAGTCACCAGAAATAGGTTACTTATGAGCTGTTTTGTATCTATAGCTCCTAGATTCATTTTTGGACACTTGGATTGTTAGGTTGTTAACTTTTGTTTACATCTTTGATATAATGAGTATAACATAACATGAAATAAAAGTATAAATATCAAGTTAAATATCCTAATTTTGTTCATTTAAATGATTAATTAATTCGTAATATGCTCTTTCTAAACATATTTTATCTTTTCTTGGTAAATTATTAATGGTATATTCAATATTTTTATTTTTTTTGTTTTTACCTCTTGGAAAAAACTTATCATATTCAGTAATAAAATTTTGATATTTTTTATATTGTGGTTTAATTACTTTTTTACCTTGTCCATTTTTACATTCTACTTCTATTAGATATTGATAATTACCAGTAAATTTTAAATAAAGATTATAAAAATATAGATAATCAGAAAATGACTTGGTTCCCGTCAAAGTATGAATAGTTTTAAATTGAATCATTATTTCCTCGTGTTTTCTACTAGGAATTTTGGGCTTACCATCAATAATATTAACTCCTGTTATTTTCTTAAAAGAACTATTTTTACTCAAATGTACTTTTGATGTGTTTATTCTCATACCATTTTGCTTAAATAATCCAAATAATTTGTTTATAAATTCTTGGCTTATAGGAATATCGCTGCTAAATGTTATATCATCAACATATATAGTCATTGATGTATTATAGCGTTTTGCCAGATCATTTATATATTCAAATAAGGTATAGTTGCATAAAAAAGCCAAAATAGGACTTGATGGTAGACCCTGGCCTAAGTTATACTGACCATTATTATATGGTGGCTTATCTGAAGGAGATGTAAATAGTTTAGAATAATATACAGCAATATCAGAATCAACTTCCAATAATGTTTTTAATTTATTTGCCAATGTTTCTCTACTTATACAAGTGAAAAAATTTTTAAGATCAATTGTTAAAGTAAATTTTTTACCTATGTGCTTATGTGCATTTGTAGCAAAAGATTTATGTTTAATTGTTGATTGTAAATAAGTGATATTATTTAATTCCTTAGCAATTATTTTGTGAAATTTCTTTTGAGTCTTTTTAAGCCATTCTTGATTAATATTAATTATGACTCTATATTTTGATTTATCAAAATCATTAGGCCTTTCATCAATTAATTGAGACATTGATTTTTTAATATTTATATATTTTTTAAATCGTTCATCTTTAGAAACTTTATTGTTTTTCTTGCTGTCTTTTTTTTTATTATTTTTCTTGCTGTCTTTTTTTAAATATTTAAAATCGTATAAGCAATCAAAATCAAAATTCTTTTGCTGTGCTTCAGTGGGTATGTTTAATACTTTGTAAATAGTTTTAATTTTATTCAATTTGAAAAGTTTGCAATTTTCTAATATTTTCATTATTTAATACTCCAAATAAAAAAGTTCTATTATTGAAATAGAACAACCTGTCCACTAATACTTTAACAATAACACCAACAACTACTTTTTTAAATATGTCCCATATAAATTTCCCGATTGAACAAAGAATTTTTTTAACTTTCTTTTTAAATCGTTTTGAAAAAATTAATTCAAAGACAAATTTAATCGATTTGTTTTTATTTTTAACTTTCATCGAAATGCTCCTTTCCAAAAAATATTATTTAGAAGGCACAATCAAATATCTAATTTATTATTAGTTAATGGACAGGCTTCTAAACTATTAATCATTATGAGTAATGATTGATACGCATAGTCAAAAACCTGCGAGTACAATATTAGTACTATTAGCAGTGAAATACGATATTGCATTCAGAAAATTACTGCTGAGCGTCTTCACTAATGGCGGCAAAAGCCTAAATTACACACATTAATTATTATAATGAATGACCAAGTTTTGATATTTCGTTGTTGGTATTTATATTATATCATAAATAATTAGCACTGTCAAGTGTCAAATGCTAAGTTATATGATTCTCTGTTCGTGTGCACAATCTAGTGTACACGAACAGACGATATGTATAAATATGTCAACTTATATTGAAATAAATTTCAATTATGTGATATAATTATATATAAATCCAAATTTATGTTCTGAAATTGTGGATTAAAAACCTTACCTATATAAATTGTTTGAGAAATCATAAGGTTGGGATATATTTTATGAGGCGTGAACCAATTACTGGAAGAAAACATGAAGAAGTATTTGATATTTTAAAAGGTTGTGATGTTATACTTGATGGTTATTATATAGAAGAACAAAGAGAACAAACAAGAAAAATTCTATGATCTACAATTCAAAAAATAATCATTCTTTCAAATATGTGACCTAATTGTGAAAAATTGTTTTTTGATAATGTATTGAAAGAAGTTGAAATAAATGTTGGTGATTATATTATTGCCAGTGGTGATGAGATTTTATGATTGAAATTATTATAAAGCAGGTGATTAATTATGAGTTTTAAGGATATAGATTTTGAAAATGATGCGATTGCTTGGATCTGTCATTTTAATAGTGAAATGCGAAATTGTTATATTATAGAAGGATTTTTTAGAACTGCAAATTTGATATATGACAATATTAAGCAAAATCAACCATACATTTATGAAGATGATTTAGTTTACCCTTTTTTGCATACCATTCGTCATACATATGAGTTGCAATTAAAGCTTATAATGTATAACATGTATGTTTTTTATAAAAATTATAAATATAGTATTATAGATTTTGATGAAACAAGATACAACGAGATTAAATTAAAACATAGTATTGGTGATTTATATAATTTTATAAAAGATAATTATTATAAATTGGATGAACGATGTGATAATGATAGAAACAACATTGAACTTATTTATGAACTTATTTCTGATTTTATTCCTGAAGCTGATTTGGATCCGTATAGATACGCTGAAGATAGGCATGGAAATGAAAATATGGCTGACATCAATCAAGTATCATTTGACAAGGCTTTTAATTCTTTACAAAAATTTAAGGAAAAAACGGAAGTTATTTTATTTTTCATTGATAAATTAGATAAAGAGTATAGATTAGGAACCTACTTTAAAAAAATTTCAAGGCATCAAATATATAATATTGCTAAGGAATTACCAGACTTCGAAACATGGAAAGATTCATCTTTTGTCGATGTAAAAAACAATTTAAAGAAAAAATATAATTTGTCTAGTAACGATTTAAGTAAAATAATTAATATTATAAAAGATAGCAGATGGTTATCATATTTTATTAATTATAATAGAAATGATTATTCTGAAAACTATGACTTATTAAAGAAATGTTTTATAGCAAACATAAATAGCAGAAAAGATTTTCAAGAATTACTCTCTATTTCTATGGAAAATATTAAAGAAAATTTAGAACTTACTCAGCAAAAGCATAAAGTTCATAAAGCGTTTTTAAAAGAATTATCAATTGAACAAATTGTTATTATTTATACATATTATAGAATGGGACATGAAATCTTATATCCAGAAAATTTTGAGCATATTCTAGAAGAATCAAAAGAGCAACAATTTATAGATGGTAAAACAGAAGAAAATATAAATTATTTTGGAAGTAAATTATATGGGCATAACTTTATTGATAATGTGATGACAGGAATACATTCTAGTGGTGACTATGAATTATTTTTAATGTTGCTAGAGTTTTTGCATAATGAAACAAAAATACAATGTGAAGATTACGACTTGCTAAAAAACAATCTTTAAATCGTCTACTGTTACATTTGTCACGCCAGTCACGTGTCCATTAGTGTATATACCAATAAAAACGGGTTTATAGGGTGCATTGTATTATCATTGCTTACCTTACACATAAGAAAACATAAATTTGATAAAAAAGAAAATATTTTAAGGAGAATTGAAATGCTAGGTGCCATTATTGGTGATATTGTTGGCTCAAGATTTGAGTAGAACAATATTAAAACTAAAGAATTTGAATTTTTTAATTATAAATGTGAGTTTACTGATGATTCCATAATGACACTCGCCATTGCAAAGGCGATCCTAAATTGTAAAAAAGATTATAGTGATCTAAGCGAAGTCACAATTAAATATATGCAAGAAGTCGGAAGACCATATCCGTATTGTGGCTATGGTGGATATTTTTCACAGTGGTTAATGTCAGATGATCCCAAACCATATAATAGTCTTGGCAATGGAGCCGCAATGCGAGTTAGTGCCGTTGGCTTTGTCGCAAATAGCATAGAAGAGGCAATTGATCTATCTAGAAAAGTCACCGAAATTACTCATAATCATCCAGAAGGAATAAAAGGTGCTGAAGCTACAGCTGTTGCGGTATATATGGCAAGGACAGGTTCTAGCATTCGCAAAATACGAAAATATATTAACAAGCATTATTATTCAATGGACTTCAAATTGGATGATATTAGAGATAGTTATAAATATAATGAGACTTGTCAAGGTACAGTTCCTCAAGCGATAGAGGCTTTTCTTGAATCAAAGAGTTTTGAAGATGCAATCAGAAATGCAATTTCTATTGGTGGTGATTCAGATACACTTGCGGCGATAACAGGAGGAATAGCTGAGGCATACTAGGATATTCCAACTGACATAAGAGAAAAAGCTTTGACTTTCCTCGATGAAAGATTGCTAGGTATCCTTTTAGAATTTGAAAACAAGTATGAATTATTAAGAAAAAAGGAACTAAAAAATTAAAAACAAAAAAGTTAGATAGAATTCATTGAGATCTTAAACAGAAAAAAAGCAATAATAGAGCAAAATCTATTGTTGCTTTTTTATGAGTTATAAAAGCGATAATAATCTAAAACTGGATCAAAATCATTTTAAATTAAAAAATAGAAATGTTTTAAGCAAAAAATCATATATGTAATGTTTTAGATAAAAATGTATTATTTAAAATTTATGTTGAGTGTATATTTATATTATAGAATATATTTATATGCAAAGAATATAAATTTTGCAAGTGTAAATATATAAATATTACGCTTTTTATTGGAATATAAAATAAAAAACAAAAATGAAAAGTAAAGAAAGGTTGTACCATAGAAATTAGAAAAAGGAAGCTAATTTGTTCTAATAAAATTTATTGATTTTTTAGAAGCACAATGAATTAATATATTATTTTTTATTAAGATAAGACATAAACAATTGTATTAAGTTTAAAAAAACTTAACATTTTTCTTGACAAATAAAATAAGTTTTGATAAACTTAAAGTGAAAAAAATAAAGTGGAGGCAATTGAAATGGCAAAAACAAATGATATATTATCAAAATTAGAATTAATTATGAGAGGTGAAGTCTATGATGAAAGAATATCATATTTGATTATAAGTAATGCATATCAATACGTGTGTAATAACAATTTTATAGATTATAAAGAAGAAGATCTTTTGAAAATTGCTAGAAAAATGAACGAACATATTCCATCTGAAGTTATAGATGGTATTTATACAGTGCTAACAGAGTTGGACATTGCTGAGATACGAAATTTTGTGTATGATTTGCTTTCTGGACGAAATAATTATGTTAAAACGTCCATAGAAAATTCTAATAACTACATTAGCGAATTAGCTAATGACCTATTGGAAATCGATAGTTCTGATAACATTGTTATGGATTTTTGTTCTGGAGTTGGCAATTTTTTAGCCAATGTTTATAAAAAAGCGGACAATAACAAGTTTGTTTTGAAAGGCTTAATGGGCATAGAAATTAATCCTGAAGTTGCACATATTTCTCAAATGGCATTATCCATCCTTAGTAATGGTTCTGTAACACCTGAAATTTTTGTAGGCAATGCATTAGAAAGGGTAAAACATCCATATACGAAAGCATATGTATTTCCAACATTTGGTATAAGTAAAGTTTTAAATGAAAATATTAGAAAAAGTTTTTTATTTTCAGAACTCTATTTATCAAATAAAAATACTGCAGAATGGCTGTTCATTGATAATATGCTAAGTGGTCTTTTAGGCGATAAGGCAGTAGCATTGGTTACCAGTAGAGCTTTATTTAATAGTTTTGATATTGAATACAGAAATAAGTTGATAACCTCAGGTTGGTTAGAGGGTATCATTGAACTTCCAGCAGGTTCGTTATCATTTACAGGCATAAAAGTTTATATGCTTGTATTTAGCAAAAACAATAAAAAAGTGAAATTTGTAGATGCATCAGATGTAATGGTAGCTGATAATAAAAGATATATAAATTTAAAATTGCCAGTCAAAGTAATTGAAGAAATGTATTACTCAAAAGATGTTAAAACAAAAACAATTGAAGAATTAATAGATGTTCCTAACATATGTCCATCTAATATTATGTTAGATGTTGAAAAGTTGAAAAATGGTGCTGAATTAAAAAATTTGGCGGATGTTTTTATTGGAAGCCAATATACATTAGGTACATTTGAAAATAAAGGATTAATAAGCGATAAAAAAACTGAATATAGGATTCTTACTTCAAGTGACATTGAAAATGGAATGATATGCTGGGAAGAATTACACTATATTGATATGAAGGATGATAAATTTGATAAATTTGCCATTCAATATGGAGATGTTGTAGTTACAAGTAAATCTTCAAAGGTGAAAACCGCAGTAGTGGATATTGTACCAGAAGATAAAATTTTAGTTACTGGAGGTATGCTTATTGTAAGGCCAGATCAGAACAAATTAAATCCTACATATTTAAAAATGTTTTTAGATTCAGAAAGGGGCCAAGCAGCCTTAAAACGTGTTCAAAAAGGTTCAATTGTTGTAACAGTTACTGCAAAGAGTTTATCTTCCATAGAGATACCGATGATCAATATTGAAAAACAAACAAAAAAGGCAACTAGGTATAACGAAAAATTATCTACTCTAGCTGCTTATAAACAAGAAATAGAACGCATAAAAGCTTCTCTAAAAACTTTATTTGAAGAAGAGGACGATTAATTTATGGTTTATTCACAAAGTCAAATTACAAATTTAAAAAGCAAAATAATGAGAAAAATCTTTGTTGAAATAGATCTAGCAATCAAAAATAATACTGTTGATGAATTGCTCGAAAAATATTGTGTTGAAATTGAAGAAATACCTTATTTTTCTGGAGTAACAAAAAGAAGTAAAATATTAGTACTTGGTCAGTTATCAGGAAAGCGAAAGGATTATGTAGGTGTTGCAAAAAATCTTGGAGTTGAGGAGAACAATCTCGAATTTATAGATTATGTTGGAATTAAGCACTTCAATGCAGAAACGCTTAGATATTCAAATAAATATTCGGATATAATTTGTGGCCCGATGCCTCATAAAATTGAAGGTATGGGTGATACATCAAGCCTAATAGCTGAAATTGAGAAGAATCCATCTGAATATCCGAAGTTAATAAAGGCAACATCTAATGGAGATCTAAAATTTTCAATTACTGGATTTAAAAATTACATTTTAAGGACAAGGTTTTTTGAAGAAATTATTGAAGGATTATAAAAAAATTTAGATAAATTAAAAATTAATCTCAAAAAAATACTCCAAATATACAACGTAGAAATTAATGCTTTTAGCAATAATTAAATAGTATTTTATAGATGCTATTTATTGTTTATTTACTGAATTAATATTATTTTTATATTGGTAGTAAACAATAGTATATACAAACATATTGTTGGGCAGATAAATAGTTTATGTGATGTTAATAAAAAAATGTAAGCATTAAAAATTATAAAGTAGTAAAATAGCAGAAATGATATCTATATGGAAGACATATTGATAATGTTTTAAAGAAATATGTAATTTTTTCAAACATATAGAAAATATAAGAAAAAATATCAAATGTGCACATATAAAAAATAAAAAAATTAAAAGCATTAAGTTGTTGATTTAATAATTTTGCAATATCTATAGCAATAATACTTTACATATCAAGTAATGGATTAATTTCATTTATATAAGGTAATAAATAAAAAAATATGCCGCTAACGTATTACTTCTTTAATTTAAATTTTGTAAATATAGGCTTTTATATTGAAGAAATTTCATCACAATGTGTATTGCTAATATGGCATAATTGCTGTTGATAGAGGCTTAAATCATTCCGCAAAATAAACGCTTATAAATATTTTATAGGCTTAGAAGTGATTTTGTTATCTACTTGTTCATAAATCAATTTTTTCTTTTTTTCATAGTTTTAAAAAAATCGAGCTAAATCTACATTTTTTTGTTTAAATAGTTGTAATTTTTCTAAAAAAGTGTTAAGATATGTTATGAATTGATATGAGGTGTTAAATATGAGAGATTACGCTAAACTTATACCAGAATTAAGAGCAGCTATGAATGTATCACAAGATGAATTTGCTAAGCTTCTCGGTGTAGCTGCTGTTACTGTTTCAAGGTGGGAAAATGGACATGTTAAACCTACTAAGATAATAAAAGTTAAACTTGAAAAATTATTTAATAGATACGATATAAAGGCTGGTGAAGAATAAAATGACTGATAAAGAACTGAAAAAATTAAAAGATGACCTATGGCATTCTGCCGATATTTTAAGAAGCGGTGCTCATATTGCAGCAAATAAATATGGTCAACCTATTTTAGGATTAATTTTTTTAAGATATGCTGATGTTTTGTTTAAGCAACATAAAGATGAAATAGATAAAGAATATAATGATAAAAAAGGTACTAGAGCTGAGCGACCATATAAAGAAATTTGTATCGAAAAGTGCGGATTCTTTTTGCCTGAATGTGCTTATTTTGATAATATCAATGATGCTCCAGATAATGCTGAAAAAGCAACTCTCGTAAAAAAAGCAATGGAAGCAATAGAAGAGGAAAACGAAAAACTAAAAGGAGTTTTGCCTAAAGAAGTGTATGGGCAGTTAGTCCCTGAAGAAGAACCTGAGCTTTTATCTAGAGTTATAAGAATATTCAAAGATATTCCAGAAAATATCGAAGTAGATCTATTCGGCGAAATATATGAATTTTTCTTAGGAGAATTTGCTCTTAATGAAGGCAAAGATGGCGGAACTTTCTATACTCCGGCTTCAGTTGTTAGATACATGGTTGAAGTGATAAAACCAGAGGCTGGCGAAAAGATGTTTTTAGATCCAGCATGTGGATCTGGTGGTATGTTCGTTCAAGCCGCTAGATATATGCATAGGCATAATAAAGATGCTGATAGAATGAAATTCAGATGTTATGGCGTAGAAAAAGAACCAGACACTGTAAAATTAGCTAAAATGAATCTCATTTTAAATAATGTTAGAGGCGATATTACAGAAGCTAATTCATTTTATTCAAATCCATATGATGCAGTTGGCAAATTTGATTATGTTATGGCTAATCCTCCATTTAATGTAGATGAAGTTTTATACGAAAAAGTTAAAGATGATAAGCGTTTTAACGAATACGGAATGACTAGAGGAACAAAAGGAAAAGGCAAAGATGCAAAAGAAAAAGTGTCTAACGCTAATTACTTATGGATTTCTTATTTTGCTACTGCTTTAAATGAAAAAGGCCGTGCTGCTTTAGTTATGGCTAATAGTGCATCTGATGCAGGTTCTAATGATTTATTAATAAGACAAAACATGATTAAAAAGGGAATCATAAAGCAAATGGTAACTTTACCATCAAATATGTTTACATCAGTAACTTTACCAGCTACTTTATGGTTCTTTGATAAATCAAAACCTGAAAACCAAAAAGATAAGATTTTATTTATAGATGCTAGAAATACCTTTATTCAAGTTGATAGAGCTCATAGAAAATTTTCTGATGAGCAAATAAAGAATTTAGGAATTATAACTAGACTATATGATGGTGATACAAAAGCATTTGATGATTTGCTTGCAGAATATGAAGTTTTAAAAGATAAGGCTCCAATTGAACCAACTGAAGAAGATAAAAAAACTAAGGACTACTTCCAAAATCAAATTAACTGGTTACTTGAAAAATTTCCAGACCATAGATATCAAGACATAATTGGCCTTTGTAAAATAGCTGAGATCGGTGAAGTTTTAGATGATGAAGGAAATGTAAAAGAAATTATTGAAGATTCAATTGCGGATCAAGATTGGTCATTAAATGCTGGACGTTATGTGGGCGTAGTAATTGAAGATGATGGAATGACTGAAGATGAATTCAAAGAACATATGAAATCATTAAATGCTGAATTTGAAAAACTAAATAGTGAAGCTAAAGAGCTAGAAAATGCAATTTCAGCAAATCTAAAAGAATTGTTTGGTGATTAGTTATGGAATATGTTAAACTTTCAACTTTAACTCTTAGTGCTATTACCGGTCTTGACGCAATAAAAAGAGCACCTATTATAGATGAGGATACAGGGCTTAAGTGTATTCGTATTCAAGACATTTCACAAAATAAGGATTTTCTCAATTGGGGAAATACTAAAGTAAGCTTATCAGACTATAAAAAAACAAAACTACTTAAAAATGATATATTGGTTGCAAGAACTGGAGCTACAGTTGGTGTCTCGTATTATGTTAAAGACAATTTAGAATCTGTTTTTAATAACGGGACTATAAGATTACGTTTGGATACAAAAAAAATCAGTCCATATTTGGTATATTGTATTTTTCAAACAAAAGAGTTTAGGCAATATATTGATAATATTTCCTGTGTAGCTACTCAACCTAATTTAAGGATTAGTGGATTGCTAAGATATTTTATACCAGTTTTTGATGAAAAATCTCAAATGAAAATATCTTTAATAATTAATAATTACGACCAACTAATAGAAAACAACAACAAGCGCATCAAATTATTAGAAGATATGGCAGAGTCACTTTATAAAGAGTGGTTTGTTAGATTTAGATTTCCAGGATATGAGAATATGGAATTTGAAAAAGAAATACCTAAAGGATGGGTATATAAAAATTTTTCTGATATTTGGAAGTTTTCTAGAGGTGTTTCTTATTCTACGGAAGAAATTGAATGTGAAGAAGGCGAAAATCTTATAAATTTAAAAAACATTGCATCATATGGTGGATTTAGAAGAGATGGAACAAAATTATATGCTGGAAAATATAAAGATGAGCAAGTAGTTAAATTTAAAGATTTAATTATGGGTATAACTGATATGACTCAAGATAGAAGAACTGTTGGAGCAGTTGCTTTGATTCCAAATATTAGGGGAATTATTAGTGCTGATTTAATAAAACTTGAATCAGAAATAGATAATGTATTTTCTTATTGCTTATTTAAGCATGGCTTTTATTCAAAGCTTATTTCTCAATTTGGAAATGGGGCAAATGTCATTCATTTAAAGCCAACATCAATTAAAAATCAAAAGATACTTATCCCAAATGAAATAATAATAAATAAATTTGCTGCTTTAATAAACCCTACTATCGATGAAATTGAAAAACTTAACAGTGAAAATGATTTACTAATCAAACAACGTGATTCACTATTACCACGTTTAATGAGTGGTAAATTAGAGGTTAGAAATTAATGAATAAAAAAAATAAGAATTTTTTGGATAAGAAAAAAATTTATGAATTCATGGAGCTTATAAATAGTAACGAAATGTTTTTTCGTAAACCTGAATTATTAGGATTATATAATTTAATTTGCACTTTTAAGGATAGAACAATAACGATTGTTAATTATCTGAACGAGCATAGTGATTGTCCTTCAACAGAAGAAGATTTTATTAATTATTTCGTATATGCAAGTATGTTATATGATGGATTTAATAAAATGCATGAAAATTTAATGCATATAATACCGTATTACAAAGGTAAGAAAACATATTTTAAAGATTGCAAGCAGTATAAGAATATGTATTTTAAAGAAGAAACTTGTCCAACAGATGATATATTTTTTGAATATTTAAGAGCTATGATTTTTGCCCATCCGTTTGAGGTATCGAAAAGAAACAGACCCTTTATTAATGAAGGAGAAAAGCACTATTGTCCATTTGTTATAGTTAATAGTGCAGTAAAGTTTTATGATGACAAAGATAATGTGGGTATTAGAATTTATACAAGTATCGACCAAAACTCAATTATTGATTTAACTTTTTCATTTAAGAGTATAAAAGGCTATCTTAGATCTATTTATAATACTTTTCCTGAATTCATTAGATGGGTTACTGATGTTATTAACGGGCAAAATGAAGAATGGAAACGAACGAAGGTTAATAGAAACCAAGAAAACATCGAAGTATTAAATGAAGTAAGAAATATTTTAGAAAGCAGATATGCTAATACTTATTCGTTGGATGTTGCCATAAGTTATCTAACTTGCAAAACTACTATTCCAAGCAATGAGACAAACATAAAACTATTCAGAGACCAAATAGTAGAATGCATTCCTCGTATATGCGATTGTGTAGATAATCTTGACTATGAAAGTATGGAAGAAGTTTTATCGATAATTTATAGCAAACCAAATCGTATGCATAAGATGGCTCATTATCAGTTAGAAAAAATTTACTCATATTTAGATAAGAGAAGCGAGAAAATCGATATGGCTTCAAATGAATACTGGGGTTTGCAACAAGCATATGATTTCTCTCAAGAGTTTGCAAAGAAATGGGTGACAATAGATATAAAGATAATGCAATACGATGAAATTAAATTATTAGTTGCTGTTGCTTGTTATTTAGAAAGTATCGAACAAGAAAAAGGAGGCAAATAATATGCCAAAAGCATTTATATCTGAAGATGATATAGAACAATCAATTTTAGATAAACTTGAACAAGAACATTTGGGATATAACATTTTACGGTTAGATATATCGCCAGATAAAAAAGATGTATTACCTGATGGTACCGGTAGAAACGATAAAAAAGAATGTGTTTTACCAGATGTTTTATGGAAATCTCTAAGAAAACTAAATCCTACAGTTGAAGAAAAATATCTCAAGGAAGTATATGAAACTCTAAAAGCTGATTATACTGAAACCGATATTAACCAAACAAACTACGATTTATATAAAAAGATTAGAGAAGGTGTAAAAGTAACATACACTAATAAGCAAGGTATAGATGATTTCTTGTTTATTAAATTAGTTGATTTTGATAATCCAGAAAATAACGACTTTACCGCAGTATCACAAATGTGGATAAAAGGTAAGATTATATGGCGTAGACCAGATATTTTGATATTTATTAATGGCATGCCCATGGTGTTTATAGAACTTAAGAATTCCACAAGAAAAGTTGAAGAAGGATATACAGATAATCTTACTAACTATAAAAAAGATATTCCTAATTTATTTGCATTGAATCAAATATGTGTTTTATCTAATGGTTTAGAAACAAGACTAGGAGCCTTTAATTCGCCGTATAATTTTTTCTTTGAATGGTTAAAAGTAGATAGTGAAAAAGAAAAACCAGATAGAAAACAAATTTATGAAAATGGAACATCTGTATATTATTTTATAAAAGGTTTACTTAAAAAGGACAAATTAATTGATTATATCGAAAACTTTATCATGTTTGATAATGGTAAAAGATTATCTAAGATTATCGCAAAGAATCATCAATATATCGGTGTTAATAATTTGATGGAATCTTTAAATAATAGAAAAGAGCTAGAAGGAAAACTAGGTGTATTCTGGCATACTCAAGGTTCTGGTAAATCTTACTCAATGGTATTTTTTGCTAGAAAAGTTAATAGAAAAGTACATGGAAATTTCTCTTTTTTAGTTATAACGGATAGAGATGATTTAGACACTCAAATTCATAAGACATTTGTCAGATGTGAAGTAATAGGCTCTAAAGAAGAATGTAAGCCTGCAAATTCTAAAGCTTTACGTGAATATTTAGGTAAGAATAAACCTTTCATTTTTACATTGATTCATAAATTTAGAATTGATAAAAAAGCAGGAGAGAAAGAATACCCTATTTTAAGTGATAGAGACGACATTATCGTAATGGTCGATGAAGCACATAGAACTGAATACGCAGATTTAGCTGAAAATATGAGACATGCTTTACCAAAAGCTAATTATATTGCCTTTACTGGAACACCTCTTTTAGGCGCCAAGAGATTAACTAATCAGTGGTTTGGTAGTTATGTATCAGTTTATGATTTCAAGCAATCTGTAGATGATGGGGCAACAGTGCCACTGTATTATTCAAGAAGAGTACCAGAAGTAGGCTTAACTAATAATTTTTTAGACGATGATGTCGTAAATGTTATAGAACAAAATGATTTAGATGAAAAAGAAGCTACATTAGTTGAAAATTCTCACTCCAAAATACTTGAAGTTATTAAAAGAGAAGATAGATTGAAGAAGATTGCTAAAGATATAGCTCATCATTTTCCTAGACGTGGTTATCTAGGAAAAGGTATGGTTGTGTGCGTTGATAAATATACAGCCGTTAAAATGTATGATTTAGTTCAGCATTATTGGGATGAAGAAAAGTTAAATATCATTAAAGACAGAAACAATGCCAAGACAAAAGAAGAGCGTGATATGTTGACTCGTTCTTTTGACTATATGAATAGAGTTAGAATGGCAGTTGTTATATCTGAAAACGGGGATGATGAAAAATTTACATCACGTGGTCTAAATATTCAAAAACACAGAGACGAAATGGCGCGTATTGATGAAAATGGTTATGACATCGAAGATAGATTCAAAGACCCTGATAATCCATTATCACTGGTATTTGTATGTGCGATGTGGTTGACCGGTTTTGATGTACAAAATCTATCAACTATCTACTTAGATAAGCCTATGAAATCTCATACTTTGATGCAAGCAATTGCTCGTGCCAATAGAGTATATCCTGGCAAAGAATGTGGTTTAATCGTTGATTATATTAATATTTTCTCATATATGAAGAAAGCATTAGGTGATTATGCTACTGGTGATGGAGGCGATGATTTACCGGTTAAAAATATGGAAGAATTAATTGGTTATTTGGATGCTTCCATTAAAGAAGGAGATTTATTACTTAAAGAACAAGGATATGATTTAGATGAACTTATTGAAGAAGATACAGAAATTAGACTTGAAAAATTAAGAGAAATCTATAATGCATTAATATCTATTAAAGAAGTAAGTGACAAATTTAAAGTTATAACTAATTTAATGCATAATCTTTACGAAGCATCGAAGCCAGAAATATTTGAATACAACTGGAATAATAATAAATTTGCTCCACTTGTTTATTTAAATGGTTTATTTACTAATTCAGTAGATGATAAAAAGATAGAAAAAGCAAGGCGTCAATTATCTAAGATTTTAGATGTATCTGTAACTGCTCAAGAAAGTGTAGAAGAGTCAACCGATATTATTATTAATGGTGAAAAAGTTATAGACTTATCTAAGATTGATTTTGATGAACTCAAGCAAGAATTTAAACAGGCAAAATATAAAGCAATTCAAATTGAAGATTTAAAAGATTATATTGAAAAACTTCTAGAACAAATGCTTAAGAGAAATAAAACTAGAAGAAAATTCTCAGAGCGTTATCAGTCAATTATTGATAGATATAATTCTGGAACTAATGAAGCTGAATATTATTTCGAGCAACTAGAAAAATTATTAGAAGAATTAAAAGAAGAACAAAATCGCCATACACTTGAAGGCTTAACTGAGGAAGAACTTGAGATATATGATTTATTGCTTGTTAAAGGTAAAAGTTTGAACAAAGAAGAAACTCAAAAAGTAAAAATTGCCGCAAAGAATCTATATAAGAAACTTTCAGAAAATAGTGAATCTCTTTTAGTCGTTGATTGGTACAAAGATGAAAATACTACGCTTAATTTAAAAAAGGCCGTTACTGATTCATTAGATGCTGATTTGCCTATAAGTTACGATAAAGATTTATTTCAATCAAAGATTAATCTTTTAATGTCGGTATTTATTGATAAAGCTGTACAAGGAATGAGAGTTGTATAATGACTAACGATGAAAAGATAGCTTATTTAAATCAAATTATGTTTAGCAAATTTGGTATTGATTATAAAGGCCCTAAATTGCTATATAAATATAGACCATTTGATGAGTATACCTTTGATATGCTTGAAAATGAATATATTTTCTTATGCCCTGCTGAAAAAGAAGATGATAAAACTGAATGCTTAACTACAGTTGATTTTGATAGACTCATTGATTTAACTACTAATAACCTTAAGAGAGAATGTGTAAATCAAATCGTTGATTTAATAAAGCCACATTCTACTGAGGAAAACTATGAAATAGCTAAAAATAAGATTCTTGCTATTACAAGAAAAGATGGTACTGTTCCTGCCAATTTCATGTTAGATTTATCATTAGAGTTACGAGAAATGGCACCTCCAGGTGTTAATGTTGCCCCATTAGTTAATTGGATAGTAAATATCCCTGAAATGTTAGATAAACCAGAAATAAGTAGTCAATTAAAACCATTGTTTATGATTGCATATAATGCTAGAAAAGAAACAGGAATATGTTCGTTAGCTGAATCTAATGATATTGATTATATGTGGGATAATTATGCTGCTAAATCAACTGGCTATTGTATAGAATACGATTTAAGTGATTATGAATTAGCAAAGAATGTATTACCAGTTATTTATCAAGATGAAAGAGAAACGAATATTATTATGCAACTAGTTGGTTCTTTTATAGGTCAAATGATAACTGGATTCAGCAATGGTCTAATACAAACTGATTCATCTCATTTTATAAGATTGTTTTTAACAAAATATAAAAAATGGGAATATCAAAAAGAATGGAGATTTTTAGGCCATGCAAATGAAAAGCCTAAAGCTCCAAAGATTAAGACTATTTATTTAGGAAAAAATGTTAGTGCTGAAAATGAAAAGAAAATTAGAAAATATGCAAATCTAAATAATATAATCATAAAAAAACTTAGTTAAGGAGAAAAAAACATGAAACTTGATTATGATATTGAAATTAATATTTTAGAAGATATTCATGAACTAGATTCTAGTCAATGTTTCATTTTTTCTGATGAAGAAGGATCTAATAACTATTATGCAACGGCTAAAATTATAGATGATATACTTGGTAATAAGTGCTTTAAGAAGTGGATAGATAATTCTAAATCTCAGTTTCCGCCAGATTTTATTAATGAAGAAGACTCTTTATTGATGGAAGTAATGAGAATTGATGATCATTCTCCTGATGGAAAGATTAATCCAAATCTTTCAAGACAAAGGAGCATTAGAAAAGAAGTAGAAGCTATGAGAGAAATTTTTCCAAATGCAAAAAGATTCTTTATGAATGCTGTTACAGATTTACCTACAGATGAGGACCACAACTATAAAAACTATTATTCAAGTTTTCAGAGAACTGTCAGAAAACATTTATTAAAGTTAAAGGATTATAAAAAAATCATCCAAATAAAAAGATGATTTTTCTCGTTGCCGATGAGACAAGTGGTATATATATTGAAACCATAGTTAAAAACGACGAAGTTGCTGCTGGCAGGCCACATTTAGTATTTTTAGATAAGAGATTTATTAATGAATTTATTGATTCTGATTTAGACTATTTGATTTTATATTGTCCTTATAATCATTTTAATACCATAGAATCACACGAACCTTTACCTCATTTAACTATTTTTGATGTAAAGAACATAAAAAACAACAAAACTATTCCACTTTATGATTATGATGAAAATAGAATGGTCAGCTGTGAAAAATAATTAATGGAGGGTCAAAACAATGTCGAAAATACAAGATATTTTGAATAAAATGGTTAGCATAATAATTAATCAAAGAAGCAAAACATTTAATTTTGATGTTAGTATTTCTCAGTTTACATATACTGGAAATATTAAGTCTGAAACTGATATTGAAAAACTAAAGACTAATCCTTCAATAGTTATTTATGGCGATGACATTAAAACATTTAATGATTTATATTATGAATTATATAAACAACTAAAAGTTGATAAAAAACAAGTGAGTTTAGATCAGTTTCAAAAAGATACAAGAGATTTGTTCTTTTTTAATCCTAATGAGGTCGATTTTAAAAAGATTGTAAATGAAAAATATGTAAAATCTGAAGATTTTTATTACATTGCACCTATATACGGAATAAAATGTAAAGAAAACATTATAGATTTTGAAAATATAGCTTTTGTTTCGTTAGATTATATTGGTACTTATGCGAATGAAATAACAAATGTTTCACGCAAAGATCTTTTATTAAGCCATTTTAACAACTTTGACAAAAAGGAGCATATGCTTTATTTTGTGAAAAAATACAAATGTTATGATGCAAATTATACTAAGGAAAAATTTGAATCCGATTTAGATGAGATGATTAATGTGCTAAGATTTTTATGTATGTATAAGACAGAACGTTCGTATATTGATAGAGTAAAAAATAATTCAAATAAGATTTTTTATTCTGCAATTTCTGAAACACAAGCAAGTAGCAATTCTTCTATCATCAATATGAATGATATTCCAATTGTGATGGATAAAAAATGGTTTGATTATAAATATGCTAAAAAAATAATGGAAATTCTTTGTAAAAATAATAAAAATGATCTAGAGCAAAGAATTATTCGTTCTTTGATTTGGGCAGGTAGATCGATTGAAGAACATTATTTGGATTTGTCATGTGCTGAGGTAGCATTTGCTTTTGAATCTATTTTTAAATCAGACAAAAGTAGATTAATAACTCAAAGTATTCAAGATCAAATTGCTGAATCTACTGCATTAATACTTAATAATAATTATGATGATATTATAAGACAAATAAAAGAATTGAAAGAATTCTATGGTTTGAGAAGTGCTATTGCTCATGGTGGTAAACAAGAAGGCGATATAGCCATTTATAATAAAAATTTAACTGTTTTTAGGGATGTAATAATTAAATTACTAGAAAATGATATATATCTTAAATGTAATTCGTTAGATGATTTAAAAGATGTTTTAGATAAGAAAAAATATTAGTAATTATTAATTGAAAGTGACTGATTTATGAAGAAAATAATTATATTAATAATTGGTTTTGTTATGATGTTTTCTTTAGTTGCATGTAGTTCTAAAAATAATTCTACAATACCCTCGACTGATGATATTCCATCAACAATAATTCCTTCTGATACAACACCATCAGATAATACATTTACGGAGGATTATGAACTTATGAATAAAACAATAGTTTTCAAAATTGCAAATACTGAAGTAGATGTATATTGGTTAGATAATAATTCAGTAAAAGAATTAAAGAAACTTGCTAAAGATGGATTAACTATTAATATGCATATGTATGGTGATTTTGAACAGATTGGTTCAATTGGTAATACCCTAGTTTCATCTGATACAAGAATCACTACAACTCCAGGTGATATATGTTTATATCAGTCTAATCAGTTAGTAGTATTCTATGGCTCAAATACATGGGAATATACAAAATTAGGACATATTAATCTAGGTAAAACTGAACTTACAGATTTACTTGGGGAAGAAGATGTTGTTATTACAATAATTTTAAAATAATAAGGGAGATTATAAAAATGGCAATAATACCACAACAATATAAAGATGCGACAACTGTAATAGGAGTTAGAGACATTAGCGGAAAACCAATATGGCTAGCAACAGGTTTTATGGTTGGAAGATATGAAGGTATAGATTCTAAGGGTGAAGAAAGATATTCTGTATATCTTATTACAAATAAGCATGTTGTAAGAGATTTGAGTGACATTGAGCTGCAATATAACCTTAATAACAATGCAACAAATGTTAATTTAAAACTTCTAAATGGCAAAACAAAATTATATTCTGAACATCCGCAATCTGATATTGATGTTGTCGCGATAAATGTAAATATTGATCAGGCTGTTCAGAATGGAATTAATATTACTTTTTTCTCATTGAAAGATAACATCTTATCATTGGCTGATATGAAAAGTACGGGGGTTTGTGATGGTACATTTACATATGTGCTTGGCTTTCCTGTCGGCATTGATAGTAAATTAGTTGATAACATATTGAAGGATCCTATTTGTAGATTGGGTTGTATTGCTAAAATAGAACATTTATATCATCCTGCAAATAAGGATAATAAATATTTTGTTGATTCTAAAGTTTTTCCAGGGAATAGTGGTGGCCCCGTCATTAATAGGCCAGAAGTGGTTTCAATAAATGGAACAACTTCAAATTCAACATCAATGCTTATTGGTATAGTTAGCGCTTATTTGCCATATAGAGAAGTATTGTATAGTAGACAGACTCAGAGAGATAGAATGATAACAGAAGAAAACAGTGGCTTAACAATTGTTTTTCCAGTCGATTCAATTAAAGATGTTGTAGAAATAGAAAGAACTCGTTCGACAGGCTTACAGTCAAATCAAAACATGCAATTGCCATAAAAAATCTATTAAAAGCTACAAAAGGTGGTAACGGAGGAATCCTTATCACCTTTTTTCTTTAAGGAGGTGGTGCTTTATGAGGGTAAGACTTGCTTGCTTATACAATTGATGCAAGCATTAGATTCAATTCTAAATAAAATGAGGAGGTTTTATAAATGTTAGGAATTGAACAGTTTAAGAAAATCCAAGAATATAAAGCACTTGGAATATCAAAATTAAAAGTATCAGAAATCTTAAACCTCTCATATAAAACAGTTGATAATTGGTGGGATAGAGATGAAGAATACTTTTATAAATTTGAACGTGACCATGAATTTATTTTGGATAATTATCGGCAATATATTTTAGAGATAATAAAAACATATCCAGGGATTAATAATACGGTCATATTAAGAAAATTAAAAGATGACTTCAAAGATTTTAATTTACCTAATTCTACAGTATTTAGATATATTAAAAATCTAAGAAGTCAAACAGGTTATGAAAAACCTAAGAGAAGATTCATCATGCAAGATGTTACTGAACCAGCTTATCAAGGGCAGGTTGATTTTGGTCAGTATGTTATGAAAACTATGTATGGCAATAATATAAGAGTTTATTTCTTTGTAATGATGTTATCTTTTTCTAGAATGAAGTTTGTATACTTTAGTGTAGAACCATTTACCGCTAAGAAAGTAATTGAAGCACATAATTATGCATTTAAATATTTCGGAGGGAGACCACAGTCAGTTGTATATGACCAAGATAAGACAATGGTTGTTTCTGAAAACATAGGTTCTATCATATTTGCTAAAGAATTTGAAAAATATATAAAAGATACAGGATATTCAATTTATCTATGTAAAGGATATGATCCTCAAACTAAAGGTAAGGTTGAAAATGCTGTTAAATTTATAAAAGAGAATTTTTTAGTAGATAGAACGTATTATGGTATTGATAGATTAAATGCTGAATACTTAGCTTGGCTTGATAGAGATGGGAATGGGCTTATAAGTTATGTCACTAAAAAAGTACCAAGAGAATTGTTTAAAAAAGAAGCTAATCTTTTAATCAAAGTGTACAAAAAGAAAAATAATGATATAAAAGTTTTATCATTAGATAAAGGTGCCTTTGAGTATGAAGATAATTTCTATAAAGTTCCTCTTATTGGTACTAAAGATGGTGATATAGTAAGAATTGAAAAGATTGATGATTTCATTCTTGTTTATCATGTTTTAACTAATGATTTAATATGTAAACATAAACTAGCAACTGGGAAAGGTAATGTTATACCAGTTAAATATGAAGAAGATAATATGCCAAATGTAGAAGACGAGCTTTTATCTATTTATAAAGGTAACAATGATGTTACTCATTTCTTAAAAAGGATGAGAGAACAAAAGCCTAGATATGTTTATGGCCAATGTATAAGATTTATAAGCATGAGAAAATATTACACAGAAGATCAAATCTTAGAAGCTGTTAAATATTGTAATGCTAAAGATAAATGCACAATGATGGAATTATCAAGTTATCTTTTATATAAACATGGTGAAGCTATAGCTCGTAAATACATTCACAATCATGTATTTAAAAAATACAAAGAAACAGCACAAGAAATAAGGGAGGCACTTGATGGCAGAAGTTAGTAAGATTAGAGAACTTGACAGGAAGTTAAACCTTATGAATGTTGCTAATGGTGTTATTGATATTAATAATGAAGTCGTATCTAATAAAGAATACTTACTAAAAATATTAGAAGAAGAATTAGATATAAGATATCAAAATAAAATCAAAGAACTTAAAAGCGATTCACATCTACCTAATAAAGAATTTGACCATTCTAAAATAACAAAAGGATTAGAATGGCAGTTAGACAGAATCAAACAAATTGATTTTAAGAATAATAATCAAAACATCATAATAGTAGGTGAATGTTCAAGTGGTAAAACAGCACTGGCAGCTGAAATAGGTAATGCTATGATATTAAAAGAAGCAAAAGTTAAATATGTTACAATAGATAACTTATTATTCATAAAGAAAGCAAAACCTAGACAATGAAATATGATATTAAAATCGGATTGTCTTATTATAGATGAATTATTTTATATCACTCCAACATGTGATGAACTTCTTGAAACATATAGAACTTTAATTTTTTTAAGCGAAACAAGAAGTATTGTATTAATTACAAATAGAGATCTTTCTGAATGGAAAGATATGCAAGTTGATACTCACTTAGTCGAAACACTAAAAGCTAGATTAATGAGTGAAGCACAACTTATACATTTAAAAAAATAAAAAAGTTAAAACCATAACTAGTTCCATTAGCTATAGGTTCTTAACCTCCTCTGGAATCTTGTGCTAGTGACTACTTTCTTTTGAACCAAAATTCTCATCAATTCCCTAATTATTCGGTAGTTCATGAGAAGAAATTATATAAATAGGGGTAGGGGGATAGAAATCTCCCCACCTATTACTAGGACACCGAGCGTGGGGTTTTATACGTAAAAATTCGAGTTCAAACGGGTGAATAAGAATCATAAGAAAAGAATCCTAAAGGCTACTTGCATAATAACTAATTGAGTTAGTGCTTTTAACTCAGTTTCAGTTAATTTATGATTGAGTATCCTTGTAGCTATAGTTCTAACAGTTATAGAATTAGTAGATGAATAGGATTCGTCAGAGGGCCATTAGGCCCTTTTTTATTTTTATAGAGATTCAAATCTCTGTGTTATTTTTTAACAATTTCCTTTCTTTTACTAATCTAAAGAATGTTCCTCTAGAT
>ERZ860322.707-NODE-707-length-23121-cov-10.442990_pt1 | contig 23121 bp, 18 predicted proteins | sample MGYA00509979_ERZ860322 | MGnify/ENA primary metagenome ERZ860322 (study PRJEB30046, sample SAMN00715217) | human gut metagenome | study: EMG produced TPA metagenomics assembly of the A metagenome-wide association study of gut microbiota in type 2...
GCTTTTGGCCGAGGGTTATGAGCGAATACTCATATTCAACAACCCGCGCAGCCGCAAGTTCATGCATCTTGACGTGCTGTGTACCATGATAGACTATGACAAGTTCCTTACGCACCCATGCATATACGAAAAGCAGTTTGAGGTTTACGAGATGACCGGCAGGCCTAACCATCTCAGCATATCCTGCACCACGGAGCCTGTGGATAAGCTTTTTGCGCGCTGCCTCTCCCTGCCTGCAGTGCAGTTCATAGAGATGGGCGGGGGCGACCCGATAATCGCCGCGCGGGAGCATTGGAACATGGGTTCAAACTCGCTGACGCTCTCCCCCGGCAACATAGCCGTGTACGACCGTAACGAGGTGACGAACGACCTTCTCGTAAAGGCCGGCATACGCCTTAACCTCATTCCGGCAAGCGAGCTTGTCCGCGGCCGCGGCGGCCCGCGCTGCATGAGCATGGCCATAAACAGGGCTTGAGCCGTAGCTTTATGCATAACGCATTATCGTTAAGGGGCGCAAGCCCCTTAAGCTTTATTCCGGCCCTTGCGACCTGAGCGTCAAAACGGATGAAATCCCGGAGGTTTTCACGCTTTTCGGCTTGTGCCGCCCGCAAACCAAAGCGCAGGATGGTGAGAGGCAAAACCCGCAAGGCTCAAAAAAAGTGGCGTTTAGCCACTTTCTTTGACATTCTAAGCTCACTTTACCGCTTGGTCACGCCCAGCGTTACCTTTTCGCCGTTCACGTCCCAATCCTTTGTGTAGCCGGAAGGCTCAGCCTCGGTTATGGATACGGCAAGCACGTCCTTGGCTATGTCCACGCCGAAGCGGTCAAGCACCTGCTTCGCCCTGCCTTCGCACGCATATGTAAGCGCTATGCGGTCCGTCACCTCAAAGCCGGCCTCCTTGCGCATCACCTGTATCTTTGACACAAGCTCGCGCACAAAGCCTTCGTCTATAAGCTCGTCGGTAAGGTTGGTGTCAAGCACAACGGCCATATCCTTCTCGCTCTGGCTCACGAAGCCCGACTTCTGTATGGGCTCGGTCAGCACATCCTCCTCGGCAAGGGATACCGCGGCGCCGTCAAGCTCAAAGTCGTAGCTCAGGCCCTGCTTATGCGCGGCAACCACCCTGTCGCCCATGCCTTCCTGGGCAAGATAGGCGTTTATCTTGGGCAGAAGCTTGCCGTAGCGCGGCCCCAACGTCTTAAGCTGCGGCTTCACCCTGTATGATATGAAGCCGGAAGCATCCGTAACGAACTCTACCTCTTTAACGTTAAGCTCCTCGGCTATTATTGAAGTATAAAGCTTGTCGAGCCTGCCGCCCTGCACGAACATGCGGCTCAAGGGCTGGCGGTTCTTAACGTTGGCGGCTGCCCTTGCGGCCCTGCCCATCACGACTATTTCAAGCACCTCGTCCATGCTCTTTTCAAGCTCGGCATCTATAAGGCTATCGTCCGCCACAGGGAAATCGCAAAGGTGTATGCTCTCCGAAGCGAGCTTATCCACGCTCCTTACTATGTTCTGATACATGCTCTCGCTCATAAACGGCACGAACGGCGCGCACAGGGCGCACATGGTGGAAAGCACGGTGTACAGCGTCATATACGCGGCTTCCTTGTCGTCCGTCATTCCGCTGCCCCAGTAGCGCTCGCGGCAGCGGCGCACATACCAGTTGGAAAGGTCGTCCGTAAAGCGGGCAAGCTCGCGTCCGGCCTCGGTTATGTGCAGGCCGTCAAGGCCGGTATCAACGGCCTTTATGAGCGAATTGAGCCTTGAAAGCACCCATTTATCCATAGGAGTCAGGTTCTCCTTCTTAAGCGAGTGCTTTGTGGGGTCAAAGCCGTCTATCTCGGCATACAGCACATAGAAGGCATATGTGTTCCAAAGCGTGCCCATGAACTTGCGCTGCGCCTCGCTCACGGCCTCCGCGCTGAACCTGCTCGGCAGCCACGGCATGGAGCCTGTGTAGAAGTACCAGCGCACAGCATCCGCGCCCTGCTTGTCAAGCACGCTCCACGGGTCGACAACGTTGCCCTTGTGCTTGCTCATCTTCAGGCCGTCCTTATCCGCAACAAGTCCAAGAACAAGGCAGTTCTTGTAGCTGGGCTCGTCGAACAGGCATGTGGATATGGCAAGCAGAGTGTAGAACCAGCCCCTCGTCTGGTCTATGGCCTCGCTTATATAATTGGCAGGGTAGCGCTTTTCAAAAAGCTCCTTGTTTTCAAACGGATAGTGCCACTGCGCAAACGGCATGGAGCCGGAGTCGAACCAGCAGTCTATTACGGCCTTTTCCCTTCTCATCGTGCCGCCGCACTTGCCGCATTTGAAGGTTATCGGGTCAAGATAGGGCTTATGCAGCTCTATATCCTCAGGAGTGCCGGGCGCAAGCTCTATAAGCTCCTTCCTGCTGCCGACGACGTGTATCTCGCCGCAATCCTCGCATACCCATACGGGCAATGGCGTTCCCCAATAGCGCTCGCGGCTGAGGCCCCAGTCTATAACGTTTTCAAGGAAGTTGCCCATGCGCCCCTCCTTTATGGTCTCCGGCAGCCAGTTTATGCGCCTGTTGTACTCTATTAGCTTATCGCGCACGGCGGTCATCTTTATGAACCAGCTTTCGCGCGCATAGTATATAAGCGGCGTATCGCAGCGCCAGCAGAACGGATAGCTGTGCTCAAAAGGTATCTCGGCAAATAGCGCGCCGGATTCCTTAAGCGCCTTAAGTATCATCGGGTCCGCCTTTTTAACGAATACGCCCGCCCACGGGGTGTCGTCCGTCATGTTGCCCCTTGCATCCACAAGCTGAACGAAGGGCATATCGTTCTTCCTGCACACCCTGTAATCGTCCTCGCCGAAGGCGGGGGCGTTGTGTACTATGCCGGTGCCGTCCTCTGCGGAAACATAATCGTCGGCTATTATATAAAAGCCCCTCTTGCCGGTCTTTTCGGCGGCTTTCTTTGTACATTCAAACAAAGGCTCATAGCTCCTGCCGACAAGCTCGCTGCCCTTGAACTCCCTGACTATCCTCGCGTCCTCGCCAAGCACCTTTTCAACAAGATCCTTCGCCAATATGAACGCCTCAGAGTCCTTTTCAGCACGGCAATACGCTATGTCCGCATTTACGCAAAGGCATATGTTAGACGGCAGCGTCCATGGCGTAGTGGTCCAGGCAAGATAACTTGCGTCCTCATCGGTACACCTGAAGCGTACCGTTGCAGAAACCTCCTTAACGTCCTTATACCCCTGCGCCACCTCATGGCTGGCAAGAGCCGTTCCGCAGCGCGGGCAATACGGCACCACCTTGTGGCCCTTGTATAACAGGCCCTTTTCATATATGGTCTTCAGCGCCCACCATTCGGACTCTATATAGTTATCCTCGTAGGTAACATACGGGTGCTCCATGTCCGCCCAGTAGCCTACGCGGTCGCTCATCTGCTCCCACTCGGCCTTGTATTTCCAAACGGATTCCTTGCACTTTGCTAAAAACGGCTCCACGCCATAGGCCTCTATCTGCTTTTTGCCGTCAAGCCCAAGCATCTTCTCTACCTCAAGCTCAACGGGCAGGCCATGCGTATCCCAGCCGGCCTTCCTGAGCACGTCGTAGCCCTTCATGGTGCGGTAACGGGGTATGATATCCTTCATGGCCCTTGTCAATATATGCCCTATGTGCGGCTTTCCGTTAGCCGTGGGAGGCCCATCATAAAAGGTATAAGCCGGCCTGCCCTTTCTCAGCTCGCAGCTTTTTTCAAATATGTGGTTCTCCTTCCAAAACTGAAGGATCTCCTTCTCCCTTTCAACAAAGTTGAGTGAGGTGGGAACCTTTGTGTACATTACTTAGCTCCTTTCGCCTTTATAAAAAATAAAAACCGCGCCCCGTAACGGGACGCAGTGTTTGCGCGGTACCACCCGATTTGGCATAATATGCCCTCTCTCAGCTGCGCTGTAACGTGCGCTCACGGCGTAAGCTACTCCTGTTCACCCACGCGCTCACGGATGATGCGTGCCTAGCCGTACCCGCCGCGCTTTCACCATGCCGCAGCTCGCTTGGGGCCTATAGCTTCAGGCCGTGTGTTCCGATCGTCGCTTTGTTGGCATTATAACCGTTTTTCCGCGTTTTGTAAAGCGTTTTACCCGGCTCAGTGCATATGCTTACACATGCTGTCCCATATTATGCCGCCTGTCGGGCAGCGGTATTCCCTCACAAGGCCGCCTCTTCCCTTTACCGGCTCCGTTACCGGCTCAAAGCCGAAGCGCTCAACAAGCTCAAACCTTGTATCCTCGGTAATTATCCTTATATGCTTCTGCGGGAGCTGCTGCGCCTTAAAAAGCAGCATTCTCAAAACAAGCTCGGCATAGGGCTGGCTCTCGTATTCCGGTATAACGGCTACCCTGTCTATCAGGATGGAATCGGAGCTTATATCCGGATACATCCTTCCGGCCGCGATAGGCTCGCCCGTCTGAAGGCAAACATAAACGTGCCCCGCGAAGGAGTCCACGGCGTCAAACTCCTCGTCCTCGGCTATGCCCCTGCCTTTTACGTTAACGTCGCGCCTTAAAGCTTCTATTTTGTCAAAACCATCATTGCCTATGGACCAAAGCGCCTTAAACATGTAAGCCTCCGATATTGATATTATTAACAGCGTTTTATAAGAATATAGTACAGCGAAAGAGGAATAATGTAAACAGTATTGCCCGCTGGGCTTTAATGTTGTACAATTACTCAAGAATACCTATTTTGAAAGGGGTAGCTTACGATGGAAGAAATGGAAAGAGATTTTGTGACCTTTACCGATGACGACGGCAACGATTTTGAGCTGGACGTTATCGACTACTTTGAATACGAGGGGCAGGAGTACGCGGTGCTTATGGACCTTAGTGAAGAGTGCGAGCATGACGAGGATGAGGAGTGTGACTGCGGTCATGACGTTTACATCATGAAGATAGTTGTAAACGGCGACATGGAGGAGTTCGTTCCCGCCGAGGAGGACAAGTTTGACGTGCTTACCGCAATAGTCGAGGAGCGCCTTGCGGGCGACTGCTGCGACGACGATTGCTGCTGCGACGAGGACGAGCATGGCGAAGGCTGTGGCTGTGGCTGCGGCTGCCACCAAGACAAATAAGCTTATAGCGGGCATAAAAAAGGGGGGCGGCATTTGGCAAGCACCCATAAGGAAGTAATTACATCTTGCAGGACAGCATGGCAGTTTGCTATGCTGTCTTGCTTTTTCTCTGCCGTTCAATGGTCTGCTCGTCGTTGGGGAGATTGACTTCCCCGATGAAGTTCCACACAAGCTGTATCTTCTGCCGCCGGTGTCCGCTTGACTTATCGGGGGCGTGGACGGATTATCTTCTTCACAAATTCATTGACGATAGTGGGCGTCAGCTCTGTTATCCCCACATACTTGCGGATAACCGCCGCGAAGTTGTCAAAATCTTCCCTGTCCTGCTCGTATGTACTTACCATTTCCCGGTCTGCCTTGACTTTCTCTATCAGTTCTTTCTGCTCCGCTTCATACTCGGCGGACAACTTCAAAAACCGTTCGTGACTGATCGCGCCGCTTATATCGTCCTCATAGATACGCTTGAAAATGCGGTCAAGTTCCGCGATACGCTTCTCCGCCTGGGCGATTTCCCGCTTGCGCTTCCTCGCTTCCTTTTCCGCTTCCTCAAACCTCTGCATACGCGCCATTTCCATAAACGCCCCCGCATTGTCGAAAAACAGCGCGGTCACATCAAAAATCCGACGCAGTACAAACAGCTTCAAGGTTTCCTCGTGGATAAAGTGCATGGTACAATCGCCCGTATTGCTCTTGTACTTGGCGCAGCGGTAACAGTCCTGTTGCGGCGTCATGTTCTTGCCCGTAGCAAAATGCAGCTTGCTCCCACAATCGGCACAATACAGCAATCCAGAGAACAGCCCTTGCCGTTCCGCTTGCTTGGCGGGGCGGCGTTTGTTTGCCCGTAACTCCTGCACCCGTTCCCACACTTTTTCATCGATAATCGCAGATTGAGTATTGGGAAAAATCCGATAGTTTTCGGGCGCGTTGCAGAGCCGCTTTTTCAGCTTGTGGGACTTGGAATAGGTCTTGAAATTGACCGTACATCCCGTATATTCGGGACGCTCCAAAATCACCGCAACAGATTTGTAATCCCACCGATAGATGTTGTCCGGCATAGGTTTCCCGTCGCGCTTTGCATAGTACGCCTTGACCGTCAAAACCTTGTCGGCAGTCAGCGCCTTTGCTATCTGCATCGGCCCTTTGCCGTCCACGCACAGCGCGAAAATCCTCTTGACTACCTCGGCGGCTTCCTCGTCCACAATCCACTTCTTTTTGTTGGCGGGGTCTTTTGTGTAACCATAGGGCGGATTACTGCAAAGATGTTCCCCCGAATTGCCCTTTGTCTTCATAACGGCGCGGATTTTCTTGCTCATATCGCGCGAATAAAAATCGTTGAACAGATTGCGGAAAGGGGTAAACTCGTTGTCGCCCTTGTCGCTGTCTACTCCGTCATTGATGGCGATATAGCGTACATCGCGCTCGGCAAAGAAACTCTCGGTGTAGTAGCCGACTTTCAGATAGTCGCGTCCCATGCGGGACATATCCTTGACGATGACCGTCTGGACTTTCCCCGCTTCCGCAAGCCGTATCATCTCATTCCACCCTGGCCTGTCGAAGCTAACCCCACTAAAACCGTCATCAACAAAAAATATCGGATTAGAAAAGCCGTTGTCCGTTGCGTACTTGAGCAATATTTTCTTTTGGAAAGAGATTTGTCAAGGGTGTTTTCTACATCCAACTACAGCTTTGTATAAAAAACAACCGAGCATAAATAATAAATAGACCCTAGCGGTATGAACTGCACCCCATTTGTTAGACAAGTATGATAAAATACTTGTACTAAGGAATGGGGTGTTCATTTATGCGATGCAGCAAGAACGTGAGTGTTCATCTTGTACATTAAAGTTCATCTTATCAAATCTTTAGCATTAGGTCGCATATCGCATTATGAACATCATCGCAAGGTATACAGCAAGCTTCAATCCAGCGCCTATTAACGCAGAATACAAACTGGCTTTAAAATCGAGTTTTCCTCATCCACAAAAGAACCGGGGGATATTGCGGCGTTCCCCCATATCCAAACGCTGCCGTCCCGTTTTACGGCGGCGTTCAAAGTTGAAGTCACAAAAACGGAGTTCACATCTTCCATGATTTTGGTAGGCGAAGTCCTGCTTTTTGTATCGCCTGTTCCAAGCTGCCCAACTTCATTGTCCCCCCATGCCCACAGACTGCCATCGGCCTGTACCGCCAAGCTATGCCTGTTGCTTGCGGCAACAGACACAACGTGCTCCATGATTCTTTGCGGTGTCTTTACGCTGCCGCTATGCCCCACGCCCGCCTGCCCCGCATCGTTATAACCCCAAGCCCACAGGCTGCCGTCCTGCTTTACGACAAGACAGTGATTGACGCCCATTGCGCCAAACGCAACATCTTCCATGATCTTAACAGGTTTATTCGAGAAAGAACTGTACTCAGAAGCGTATTGGGCGGCCGTAGAATCAGGTTCAAAGATAATATCCCGCCCCCACATCCACAAACTGCGATCCTTTTTTATTGCCATCGTATGCATATGTATTTCAGACTCTTCCGACTGCGGGATTACATAAACAATCGAATTTGCGATTCTCGCAGGATATTTCATGTAAACATGCTTGGCATTGCCATACTCAAAGCCCACGCCAAGCTGTCCCCGTGCATTTTCTCCAAAGCCAAAGAGCGCACCCGATTCTCTCAGCACATAGATTTGCGTATTGTAAACCGGATTGACCCAAACCGCATGCACCTTCTCCATTTTTCTTTCAAAAGCATATTCTCTGTATTCAAACTCAAAAGAGGATTCCGTCTGAGCCCTTTTTCTCCATACCGTCCACAACGAACCATCTGTTTTCAATGCCCAAAAAGATGAACTGCGCAAACCATTTGCCATGATTGCGCTTACGCCTTCCATCACTTTTTCAGGAGTCTGTTCAAAATGAGACGAGGGTATTTCTCTGTTGCCCTCCCTGTATGTCGATATATCCCACGCCCATAGGGACATGTCTTCATAAAGAACGCAAAGGAAAGCGCCTCTTTTCCCGTTGGTGTCGGTCCCTACATGAACGGCGTCGGCAACGTGATCTGCAAGCTTCCAAGTCTTTCCAAACCTGCAAAAAGGCTCATCCTGGGTTGATGGGACGCTGTCCATGCTCCAAATCCACAGTTCGCCGTTTTCTTTGACGATAGCAATGTAATCTAATCCAAAGGAAACCGCAGTACCTGTATGGTTTATCAAAGCATGTCCTTCGTCCTGAGGCAAAATGGCATTTGGATCGCCCGGCGCACCTATAGGCCAATAGAATTTATATAGCAAACAAGATGCTGCTAACACAACGATTACCAGAAATATCAGCAAGGGAATTATCAGGGCTTTTTTATTCATCTGTTATCACATCCTTATGAACTATTGATATAATAAAGCCATAATTGGAGAGTGGAGAGGACATGGGAAGAATGTCCTCTCCCATGGGAACTAATTAGTTCAATTTTGAACTAATAGAGCAAACACCATTGGCATCAATAATTGCAGCGAAACAATTTTTTATGTGCAATACTTCCATGCCGTTTTCGACAACATATTCACGGGCATTCTCATCATTGGGATTAAACGCTAAAACATAGTATCCTGCAATAATTGGAGAGCTGTCAATTCCAATTTCGAGGACATCAACGGTTTCTTCAATGAGCTCATATACATAAAAATCCCAATCTAAAAATGCATTTTCAGCAACTACTCCATTTGCCAACGCGAACCTCAAAGCAGTTTCAATAGTTTGAACGTAAACAAAACTTCGGAAAGAGTTTTGTCTACGGTAAGAGGGGAGACACTATCTTCTCTTTAAGATTAGCCTACGCTTTGCATGGCTGTAAAAGCATCTGATTCTCAATCATAAATCATACTTAACAACCTCCAGATGCTTTATTATATCCTCCGGAGAGATGTTAGAATCAGTAGAATACCTAAAGCTGAGTTGATCGCCGTTTTCTCACCAATAAATACAAATTCCATTTACGCCTATTCCCCAAAAAGGACTTTGTATCCCCATAACGTTCAGGGCAGCAGCACTTAATAAGTCTCTCGACTCTTTCAGCATTTTCATATGTTCCAGAACCATTCTTGTGAAACAGTTGGAAAGCAATGTCTCAAAACTTCTTTCAATCGTTCCTTGCTTTTGTACGATATAGAATAATAATGCTCGAGTCGAAACGTATTAATCCTATCGTATATACTATCCTCTATTTCATAAGGAACATAAATAGTTGAACAACCATCTAAAGCTGGAAAAAGCATAATGCGTTGTTCTTCATCTTCGAAAACGAATCGTAAATCTCCAAATCCACAATCGCCTGATTCTATACTTGTTTCTTTTGTCATAAGATCAATCAATTCTGCTACCTGCGATTCATCTTGAACTTCACGTTCGAGCCAGCCTGCTTGGTTTGCCTCTGGGTTATCTGGCTCATATAATAAGATAGTTATTCTTTGAGCGAAGCTCAAGTCCGGAGGAATCTTCTCATATGATGATCTACAAGCTAAAAGGTACAATAGCATAAACATAATTACGAAAAATAGCTGCCTTTTCATTTTCGTTGCCCTATCCATCTAACCCTTCTGTTGAATATTATACGATGATTTTATAAGTTTACATTCTTTCCAAGCATGTGAACTGTAACTTCCGGGCAAGTGAGGCTCACTGCCCGGAAGTTACATGCAAATGCCATTATTGATGAAGTAATTCCCCTGTAATGGCATTATATACAAAGGTCTCGTTTCCACTTTGATACATCCATGCTGGAACGAACACCTTTTTTTCATTATCGATTAGGAAGTACACTAAGTCAACCTTAACATCGAAACCAGCTTTTAATAGTATTTTTTTCTGTTCTACAGGTAATTGTTCGAAAACAACATCTGATTCCAACAGCTTTGCTCTCTCACCATCAATCTTAATAGTGTTTTTTGTCTTTTCAATTATGCTAACGCCGCCTTTGCATACATATACTTTTATACTATCTGCCGAGCTAAAAACAGGAATATCATCTATTATGCGTGGGATGACATAAACGTATCCAATAGTTGTCGGAGAAGAGTTAGTCTGATTTAAACTCTTGTTATTGACATCAAGATTCTCTTCTGTTATCTCAATAACTTGTGCATAATCAACAGACCATTCTTCGTTGTGTTCCATTAATCCACTCCGGGTTAGTACGTTTATTGCCTTTTCTAATCCTTCAACGGCCGTTATTCTCATTGGGCTATTATCAATACGGATAGATTTGTTATAAATGGTTATTCGCCCATTTTGCTCGTCGCAACGCAAGACAATATTGTTGTCCGTGGTTGCGCCTTCAGCATCCTTGGAATAAGAATCAAAGTTTTTTTCAAGTGCAAGTAAATCCAAATCCTTAACATTGATATTTCCACCTTCGCAGGAATAAACATTTGCATAGAGTGGGAAGTCACCTGTCTCATCGTGATTATTCTGAGGAGACAGAGAGTTCCCCGTGATGCTACCGCAATAGTACTTTAAATTTGGGTATGATTGTGGGGATGAATTACTGCTCACATTATCAATCTTATCATTTCTATTGCTATAGTGAGCTATTGCTGCAGCATAGGTCTTTCCTTTATCAATATTTGCTAAAATCCAAGCATTGAGAATAGGATGGTCATTCTCCAAATACTCTGCCCATTTATCAAGTATCTGATAGTCGGTTGGTCCAACCGGCGCAGTTTGCGCATATCCCATAACAATATGCGCACGGTTATGTGAACCAAGCAGTGTTCTCCCCCAGGCTTGTCTCGTGCTATAATTAGTAAACTGATTACAAACTGCCAGGATTGCCCATTTTAGATCCGCGTTCCACTCCGTGTTTGAATAATACCCTGTTGAATTCCAACTTTGGATTGTACTGCCTACTTGTTCATAACCAATAAAACCAGGGCTATAGCCTTGATAATTGTTGCCATCCCAATATGAAAGGTTTCCTTCGCTTAATCCATGCCCTGACCAGTATAGGAAATCAGCTTGGTTGCTTCCATTATATGCTTTAATGTAATTACGTTGAGCCTTGTACCATAATGCACTTTTTGTACAGTTAAATTTTCCTTCCATTATTGAACTAAATTGTGTTGCATCCTTTTCTTTAGGTGCCGAGAAAAGACCTCCCAACCATGTGTCCTCGCCTCCCTCGCCTGCATAATAGGAAACATGGTCAAAATCAGATGGTTGAGACGGCGGCGCTGGGGGATAATAAGGTGTAGGGGTGGGGCCTGTCTCTAAGGAATAAACAACCTCCAATTCCGGCTTATTCGGCGAAGGGGCATCCGAAGAGTAGAACTTGGTTTTCTGTGAAGAACTTGTTTCCGACGGTTCTTTCAAAAGGAAACCATAGTTGCTATATGTTCCTGCGAGCCAATATTTCACAATAGTTGTTGTATCCAGCTTATACCAGGAACCTGTATCAAGAGTTATGGTGCCGGTACCGTTTGCTGTCGTATAACTTGGTTTATTGTTCCATGTAACAGAACTTGACGACCAGCTACTCGTGACACGATAAGCCTTTATGGTTGGAGTTTTATGCTCCCTCTTTTTAATCCTTAATGTAGCACTCGTTACTTGTGCAGCAGTAATATTCGATGGCATCGTAAACTTTATGTATGTACGCATGGTATTCGTTCCAGTTGCGCCGCCCGTCCACAGATTTTCACTAGCGTAATAGTTTGACGAGGGATATTGCTCGTCCACGCAGGTATCAAAAGTGTTAGACGTTCCCGTTATCATAATGGAGGGGTCAATGATTACGGGATAAACCGTATCTGCCGCATTGAGAAATTCCTCGGAAGCAGATATAACAAGTGAATATCCGTTCTTGACCTGTTGTATGGAACAGGTTACTGATTCTGAGTATTTCCCATTGGAATCTATCATATAGAGCGATCCTATATGGAAAATATCGTTTCCCTCTCTATCCTGAAAATAGACTGTGCCATCTCTCTTGACTGCCGTCAGTCCGTCCGCGGTTAATACAAACTCAAAGGAATGAGGAACTGCCGCGTTTTTAAGAACTATATCCTCCTTAAGCCCCGAAGTCCTGACTGTATAAACGACATCGACGCCAGTAAGAGCTTCTTGATAGATGACTGCGCGATTATCCGATTTTTTGTCTTCATAATATGAATCCGCATGTTCAGTCATATCGGCAGTCTTTTTTGCAGCATTTTGCTGACTTGCGGAAGGCATGTTAAAAGATAGACTGTAATCGCCCGCTTCCAATAATACGGCTTTTGAAACACTTAATTGGCTGGAAAAGTAGGCTCTCCAACTATTAGCTTTGTTTGTGTACGTATACCCATCTTTTTCCGCAGAGCCGGTTATGGAATTGTCTATATCGGCGAACTTTCCGTTAGAATCCTTATAATGCACCTCTTCCGCATACCCTACATATTTGAACGAACCATCTGATAACTGGTAAGTCTTGCTATCGGTCGTTCTTAACTCTTCAATCTCAATTTCTTTCCCGTAGGCAAGCGACGAAGTGTTGCCGGTCGGATTTGCGAGCGCGGCCGATTGCATACCCAATACACAAATCAACAGAATAGCGATTAACTTTAATAACAACGTTTTTCTCATCATCTTCTCCTTTGCAAAACTCTCAATTTTTAACCAAATGAATGCGTCACTGCGATATTACGACGAAAACGTAGTCGAAGAAGGACGCATCAAACGCATTTTACCGCTGCTGATCCCACCGTTATCCTCAAGTGTTGCCCTCAGAGGCCTGTTTACATAATCGCCGGAGTGTTGGCAAACCCATATTCTATCCAGCATATTCGACAGGGATGGGTTATTTGTGGACGAAACAATCACGGAATGGTTATATCTGTTCTTACTGGAGCTGTAGAACTGAAGCACATCGCCGGTTCTCGGAACAACGCTTAGAGATGTCCACACATTATTGTTGTTATATCCGGTAGCACGTGGGCCGTTTCCGGTATTACCCGTTGCATGGCTCCATAGTTCAACAACTCTCATAAATGGACCGGCAGCATATTGACTTGACGAGTCGTAATTTCTACCATACCAGTCGGACGTTTGCCTGTAATTTGCAGCTACACGAGCTTTTAAGGCTTCAGTATTTGACAGAGAGTACCCGCTGGTGCCACCGTATCCTGCCCAAAGGCACTGTGAAACAAAGTTAGTACAGTCAGCATCCATCCGCTTAAAAATATAGTTTTGATACTTATCTCCAAATGTTGTAGCATAATCAACGGCAGCGCTTCTAGAAAAAGATACACTTGTACTGCGCAATGCTTCAGTAGTATCCTCTGAGATTTCTGATTCCCAATCAGTTTGTGTATACTTGTTGTCGAAAAGTGCAACTTGTTCATTCCACTTCTCCAACGTTACAGGCAATTCTGAGATTTTTTGATTGGCAACGCATTTTGCTGCTTCTGCATAAGAAAGTGATTTTGAGCTAGTTGTTTGGCTTATTAGTTCATCAAAGTAATTGAAGTCATTTGATTGCGTGCCTAGGCTCACAATAATAGGAGATTCCCCAGTGAAATCAAATAGTATCTCATAATCTGTACCATGCTTGCTTAGCATATCCGCCGGGGCATCTGTGTGATGGTACTGAAACGAAGCGTAAACTTTTAGGAAGAGTCCGCCTCTCTTTTCTTCCATCTCAAGAACATTGAAAGAGATCTGTTGCAGGTTTTCGATTCCCGTGTTGAATGAACGGGCAAATTCGATGCTGTATCTGAGTTTTTCCAGCAGAAGCGCGGTGCCATCTGTTCGCTGAATATAGCTGAACTCCGGCATTGACAAAGTCATGCTTGCGGTTTCATATTCCAGAGCAAATTGTTCGGCCATTTCAATTGCTTTCTGGACGGTGTCATCAGAAAGAACAGCGGTTGTGTCATTCTGTTCGGCATAAGCATACCCCGACAGGCACAATACGGTGGCAAGTATGACGGCGAGTAAAAATGAAATCCTGTGTTTCATCATTCTGCTTCTCCTTTGTATTTTATAGTTTTGGCATGTGTTTTCACATCCCTAAAAAATAGATTATTGAAAGCGAGGATAGGTTCCATAAAATACAAAAAAATTTTAGAGCGATGTGTGGAGAAAGGTTATATCCAAACACCCGTTGCGTCTGTGCTCAAAATCCGGCATAACAGGACAGTTATGCTATAATGAACAAACAGCACTTTAAGATTATTGCCGTATTCTAAAAGATGAGGGAACCATTCAGCATCCTCGGCAATCTAATATGTGAGAGATGATCATCCTACAAATGCGGGAGGTAGCAACCGGTTGTGAACAGGGACAAAAAGCTTCAATGGTTTTATGGCCAGATAATAGAACTGAGGGATGAGCTGTTCTACTTTGCGTACAGCATACTGCGCTCCGTGCCCGAAAGCGAGGACGCCGTGAGCAGTGCCATTATCAAGGCGCATACGCATATAGACAGCCTGCGGGACAGAAGCGCGTTGAAGCCGTGGCTGTTTCGCATAGTGAGGAACGAGTGTTACGGCATGGCAAAGCTGCGGCGGCGCACAGTCCCGATTGATGAGGAAATACCTTATTTGCATGAGCACGGAACAGAGCACCGTGTTGATGTTGAAACCGCCCTTGCACGGTTGCCGCAGGAGCAGCGCGAGGCAATAACGCTGTACTATATCTGCGATCATTCTGTAAATGAAATCGCCGAAATACTCGAGGTGCCTTCCGGAACCGTAAAAAGCCGCCTGTCCAGAGCACGGGCAGAACTGAAAAGATTATTGGGAGATGAATATTATGAAATATGATATGCAATTCGCACATACGCTCAGGGCGGGCTTTCCCGCTCCTTCGCAAGGCTATTATAAGCGAATCGATGAAACCATAGCCCTTTTGCAAAGTCAGGATGAAGCGCTAACATGTGCAAAAAGCAAGCATACTGCGCCATTTATAAAAGCCGTCCGCATTGCGGCTGCCGCCTGCGCCGCTGCGGTGCTGCTATCCGCCTGCACATTCGCCGTAAAACCCGCCCTTGCCGCAGAACTGCCGCTCGTTGGCGATGCGGTATATGCGCTGGCCCCGACCGTATCCGTCAATGCGGAAAAGCTGAACAGAGCTGCCGAAATGGTAAAATCCACCGCCGCCGCATTTGCCATGGGCGATTATCCCACAGCCGCTTCACTGTTCTACCATGGAAACAAGTGGGTTGAAGATGATGATACATATATGAGCGCAAAGTACCTTCACTATGTTTTGCACAGCGCGGAGACTTTCGCAGGAGATGGAGCGGCAGAAACGGTATCGTTTATTGTTACGGGTGCAAACGCCCAACGGAAGGCGTTTCGCTATGAGGCCGTGGTTACGCTTGAACTGAATGGCAAGGGCGAGGTTGTGCAAAACGAGCTGATACGCGCAGAGCTTATAGAAACCGTTCACGGGCTTTATATCACCTCCCTGCGCACGGAGTCCGACGGCTATGCAGAGTACGCCGCAATGTGCAATTCACATGGCCTGGACGGCTTGCAATATGAAAACCCCGCCGCAGGCATTGCCTTTGAAACGGAATACCTGAGCTACATGACCGTGCATAAAAATGCCGCCATAGGCACGAAGGAAAAAGCCCAACTGCTGGATGATCTGCGGGCAAGGCTTGCCGAAGCGAAGCCAAGCGGACGGGCGCTGCAAGGCATAATGCTATCCTTGGACACCGAAAGCGCGGCGTTAGAGGAGCAGCATACCCCCGCCGCAATGAGCGCAGAGGAACTGGCGGCGGAGGTCATGTACCGCTACTATATGGGGCAAAAGCTGAAAGAGGTGCAGGATTTTTCCGACATAATGGAGCACAACGAAGCGACAGACCTGTTCTTCTATGATGCGCGGCTTGCCGTGGATAAAATACTTAACGGCGCCTTATCCGCACTTGATACGGTAGAAAAAGGCACAGCCGACTTGCTCGAGATAATTCAAAGCGGCGATGATCGCATGACCGCCCGATTCCATGTGAATACCGAGATCACATCCGGCCCCATGCGCGGCGTGGGAGAGGAAATAATACTCACCCTTGAAAAGCGCGGCGCGGGCTGGATTGTCACAGGCTATGACCGCGTGAATGGCGACGGCGTTTATGTGAACCGGCTAAAGCCCCTTGCAGAGCATTATAAGGAAACGGGCTTATCGTGGCAAAATGCCAACGAAAAGGCGTATCTTGATTTGCTTGCGGAGATAGGCTAAAAAATGGGATGGAGTGCATTGTTCAATATACACTCCATCCTATACTTTATCGTTCCCGTTCCTGCCGTTTTGATTTGTGATGTCTTTCCTGTATTTGACGTTGAGACCTTTGTCTCTGCAAAACAATCTGCCGCACCTGCCGATCTTCCGCATCCTCTCCGAGCAGGCGGGATGTTTCCTGCTTGACGCTGAGTAGCATAACAAGAGAAAGCTTCTCCTGCATGGTGTCCTCTAACTGCTGCTCTGCCGCCTTTTCCTGTGTGGGGCGGATGGCCTGCCGCGCTTCATATAGCTCCACCGGGTCAAAATCCGCAGCCTGCGCTTTCAGCTCGGCATATTCAACCAGCGCCTTATCCAACTCAACAGAGTATTTCTGCTCCTGCGCTTCCAGCCTTTTCAGACCAGCCTCCATGGTGGCAATATCCTTACGGAACGTCTCTGCGCCTGCATCCTCCGCATACTCAAATCTTTGCAAAAGAAGTGCCTTTTCGGAACGCAGTTCTTCCAAATCTTCTGTCAGATCGGCAATGCGGACAGCCAGCGCTTTGTGACACTTCACACGATATACTGGCAATTCCTTTTTCTCGGCAACCAACGCTTTGCGTTCCTTGCTCTTTTCCTTGATCTGCTGCACCAGACCGGCGTAACGTTCCAGTTCCGGCTTCCAGACGGCAAGAGATTTCTGAATATGCGATTTGCCGCTGCGAATATGCGAGAGCTGATAGCAGAAAACCAGAACACGGCTGCGCAGCTTCTCCAGCCCCTCCGCTATGGCCGGAACAGTACGGGCAACCAATGCAGCCAGCTTCTTGATTTCAGCTTTTAATTCACGCAGCAGCGCATTGTCCGCTCTGATCTGCCGATTCAGTTCACAGCGATCAGAGATAATCCCCTTGCGCTCCATGGCGCAGGCAGTTACGCCCTCATGGATGGTGGGAATCTCATCAATACCCCGCGCGGCGTTGCTTCGGTGGTCAATGCGTTCCTCCCGTCCCGCACGTTCCAGATAGCGGTTTGACACGTCAGCCCACGCCGCCCGCCATGCAACAAGCTGTTCCTCGCTGTTCCAGCGTTCGGAGATGGGATTCTGTCTGCCGTAGCGGGTGCTTTTCGGATGCTTGTCCGCTCTGACAAGGCCGCGCGCTTCCGCTTCGGAGGGCGGCAGATATTCCTTTTTCTTTTTATCTACATAGTAGGGATACTGCTTCTCCCAGCCCTCAGCCTGTGCTGTCTTGAACTCTGCGGCGGTGAAGCCCCGTTCCTCGCCGTTTCTGACACAGAGGTATTCCTTCTCCGTCTTGTACTGCCAACGCCCCTGTTCGTCCAACGGGCGCACGGTCAGCAGAATATGAGCGTGGGGATTCTGCCCGTCCGTGTCGTGGATGGCAGCGTCGGCGCACATACCCTCTGCCACAAATTGCTCTTGAACATATTCTTGAATAAGGGAAATCTGCGCCTGCCGGTCAAGCTCTCGCGGCAGTGCTGCGATGAACTCCCTCGCAAGGCGGCTGTCCTTGGCCTTTTCGTTTTCCTCCACGGCGTTCCAGAGCTTTTCTCTGTCCTGCCATTCCTGCGGAGCGTATTCCGGCAGAAATACCTGCTGCCAGACAAGCCCCTGCTTTTTCGTGTAGTCGTGCTGTATCCCGTCGTAATCGTTATACAGACGGGAGCAGCTCATATAGGCGGAAGCGGCCACGGCGGAGCGCCCTGCGCCCCGGCTGACCACCTTCGCCTCCAGATGATAGATCGCCAAACGTTCTCCTTTCCGCCGACAAGGGGTCATTGAAACAGTGACCCCCTGCACAGCTTTTCCGTGCAAAGGGTATACACTCAATTTAGACCCTTTGCGCTCTTGTTTCAGACACTTGCCACTGAGCAAGGGTGTGCGTTGAACTCACACTCTTTGCGTCCTCGCTCGAAGATGGGGTAACGAACCGTGACACCATCGTTCTGCGCTCTGGCTTTTTGTTTCTTTTTCGCAAAAAGAATAGGGTGTCGCCTCAAGCGATGCCCTATCTGCGGCAAAGCTGCCTGAACATATCCGAAGGATTGTTCTTGGCTGAGTTTGGAGCAGGCAGGCGGCAGGTGGGTTACGAATCGTAACCCACCGCACAAGCACGTCTGTGGTTGTGTTTTGCCGTCTGCGCAGACGATGACAGCAGCACCCGCAAGTGCTGTTGCATTGTCTGGAGGCTTCCGCAGAAGCCGCATCTGCCTCGCAGAGCGCACGGCTTGCCAACGGCAAGTACCACCGTCCCTTCGCGGTGGTGAGTAAGTGCGCCCTTCGGGGAGAAAAAAGAGGGAGGCTCCCGGTTTCCCGGAAACCTCCCAGCGGACTCAATTGTGCTGCGGCAGCTTCTGTATCAGGTAATCCTCCAGTACAGACAGTTCTATCGTCCGCACTTCCGGCAGCACCTTTTCCAGAATTGCGCCCTCCTGAATGAGCCTGCGCGTTCGTGCGTTACGCTCCTTTTTGCGGTCACGCATCTGCGCTTCCTCTAAGCGGTGCTTAGCCTGCAAGAGCTTCTTCTCGTTTTCGGTCATAGTGTTCATGGCCAAATCCTCCTCTGATATGAAAATAGCTGTACGCCGGTATCACTTTTCCCGTCTTTGGTATCAACCTCCGAGATAAATGGTATCGTCGTATTTTCTGTTCGGATTCTGACATCAAAAAAGGCAGGGAGTGATACCTGTGCGGTATCATTTCCTGCCTGATGTGGTGTCAATTTCGGTATTCGGTTATCTTTCCGGATCGTCCCTCTTCCAAGCCTTCTTTCCCTGCTTGGCTTCCGGGCTTTCTGCCTGCCTTTGCCGCAGAAGCTCAAGTATGGAAGCCTTATCCGCTTTTTTCTGAAGGGTTACGGCGATAGCGTCCACGTTGTCTTCCTTTGCTATGCTCGGATACTCCTTTTCAAACCGGATCAGCAGTTTCTTCGTCTCCTGCTCGCCCTGGACGATCTGCGCATAAAGCTGTTCAAAGCGACCGTCTTCCATGACGTTCGAAATGAAAGCCTGCGACATATCCGAAAGAGAAGTCCAGCCGCCGTACAAGTCCGTCACGGCTTTCTGTATCTGCTCCATGGTGATTGGCGTACCTCTTTTCCCGTGTTCTGCCAGAATCCCCAGCACATCGGACAGGTCGCTTTTGTACTGCCTGCCGGAGCGCAGCTTCATGGCGATCAGATATTCCGCTGCTACGGTGCGAACCGTCAGCACATTGGAATAGGTCTTGTAATACACCGAAACCTCATCGAGCTTCGGCGTATAGGAAGCCGTGTTTTTGAAGTCGGCGTTCAGCCAGCCGTTAGGAAGGCCAAAACGGTCTCCTACCCTGTTGATTGCATCTTTCATTCCGGAGGCAGCGTGAATCAGCGCGTCAACGTCCGTAGTCATATTTCTAAAACCATAATTGACCAGGACGGAAGCCCCGCCGATCAGAATCAGCTCGGCGGGCATCCCTTTCCCGACCTGTTTCCGGTACTCCTTGGCAACCTCCTTCAGATAGAGGTCAATATTATCCTTTGTAAACTCAACGTGTTCAGACGACATTTCGCACCTCGCTTTCCACAATGTTAAACCGCATAAATTCCGGGATCGCCGCTCTTACCGCTTCCTCTAAGGCGGCACTGCTTTTTTCCGCCGCTGCCACGGCAAGGAGACCGGCCGGATACACCGGCTTTTCCAGCCTGCATCGCCTGAGATCGTCATACCCGCTGTCAAGAGGTACATCATTTTCCCGGCTGATATAGTCCAGCATCGCAAGGAGGTACAGGCTTTCGGGATACCATTTCCGCTTATAATACGTGCGGATATCCCCGCTTTCCAGCGTGTCCATGATAAAGCCTATATCGCCAAGTTCCCTGACCCGGTGGCAGACGGCGCTCTTGAAGTTCTCAAAGCTGCTGCGCTTATGAAAGCAGGGGGCAAGGAGTTCTTCCATGGAAACATCCAGCGCACGGGCGATTCTGTACACTGTCTCCGCACTGCATTTTTCCAGCTGTGCCTTGCCGCTGCAAATATCGTTTACCGTCGCATAGGGAAGCGCACTTACCTTGGCAAGCCGGTAGACGCTCATATTCCTTTCCTGCAACGTCTCTCGGATGGTCATTGTTTCTCACCTGCCTTTACTTACATTATAACGGTTAACCGTTATAATGTCAATATCGATACGGATATAAATAAAGACTTTACAGACTGTTGACAAACTCCATTGCCGCGTCCAAGTCCTCTTCCGCACCGGGAGCTGCATCCGGCGTTCGGGCGGGCTCCGTGCTGCGCAAAAGGGCAGCCAGTGAAACGAGTCCGTCCGCACCGCTTTCCCGTAGCCCCTCCCGTATCGTGTCCAGCACCCGCTGAAGAAAAGCCTCCTCCTTCTCGCGGGTTTCCAGATAAGGATCGGAGGCAAGCCGTTCCTGCCTGTCGAAGAAGGCGTTGACAGCGGTAACCACGGCACGGCTCACAGAGCGGTATTGCACCCTGTCCAACCGCTGCAAATGCTCCCATGCCGCCCGGTCTGCGGGGTTGTCCAGATTCAGCCGCAGCGTGGTCGCGTATATATTCTTGCTCATACGATACCGCCCGTTTTCTTCATCCTGCGTTCCGCCAGCAGCTCATAGCCCTTGGCGGTAGCGCAGATATCATCGTTGAAGCTGACGCGCCCTTTCTCATATTCTCCAAAGTTCCGTACAAGGCAGCTCCCGCCGCCCACCACATGGAGCCGCATCAGCTCCGGGTCGTACTCATGCTCCCGCAGTCTGCGGAAGATACCGGCCACATACTCCGCAGCAGTCTCGCAGATGGCGGTCAGGTAGCGTTCCCCGATGTCTGCCGTCCCCTTGCGCAGCACACGCTCGATGGTGGCGTCATCCAACGTCTTGCCGAACTGCCGCAGCACACTCTCCCGGACGGCCAGCATACACTGGTGCGTCCCGAATTTCTCTGTATAGCAGCGGCTCAGAACCGGCCTGCGCTCGTTGATATACATGACGTTCATGGTGCCGTTGCCGATGTCGCAGAGCATATTTGTTCCTCTGAACTGCCCCAAATTCCCGGCGACGGCGGCAAAGCCCTGCGGGAAGATATCCGCTCCGGCAAACTCCACATGGTAGTCCGCGCCCCGGAAGGTAAAATCTACGCTGTCATTCTGCAAGAGGTATGCACGGAAAGCGTCCTTCTGTTCACTGACCCATGTGAGGGGCAGCCCCGCCGCAATATGCACGCGGGCGGAGGTGACATGGCGGATGCGCAGCTCCCGCCCGATGGCGGCGAGGGTTAGGAGATAATAGTCGCCGTCCATCATTTTTTCGGCGGCAAACTCCTTGTGTCCCTCGCCGATGGTGTAGTATCCACCCTCGTAGATCAGCAGGTCGTTTTTGAAGGTCGGCTCCTTGTCATGGGCGGTCACGCCGGTGGGAAAGCAGGTGTGGGCGGTCTTGATGTTCCCATACCCGTGGTCAATGCCAATAATGATGGGGTTGTTGTTCAGATAGTTCATATTCGTTCCTTTCTGCCGCTGTGCGGCTGTAAAAACAGTTTCGTTGTGTACGGCTCTGTACAGAAAAGCCCCCTTGTGTACGCTTCTGTACGCCGTTTTTGCGTATCAGACACTCATTCGTAGCTTTGCAAGCGACAGATTTTACACTCTGCTGTGAAATGCTTCACGATACGCACAAGCAAAAGTGATTTTTGAGAATGGAATCAAAAACAGCCGTACAGAGTGTACGGCGTGTACGGCAATTTTGAAGTCCGGTTCTCATTTTTAATATGGCGGCGGATTGACCACCTCAATGCCCACAAATCCCCGCACCCGCTTGCCGCCGACATGGACGTTGTTGGTGGCCTCCACATTGTAAAGCTGCTCATTTTGTGCAAGCTCAGAGCTGACCCGGTTGGCGGACATGGGCTTCTGCGCGTTATCGTCGCACCATCTCGTATAGGCTTCATAGATTGCCTTGGAGCTGGCTTCGCTGTCGGCTTTGAAGCGAATATATCCCTCAGATTGCAGGAACTCGATCACATTGTTGCTGCTGCGTTTGACCGTCTCCATATTTTCTTTGGCTTTGCCCGAAATGCTGAACTGATAGTTGTTCCCAATCAGCCTGTGCAGCCCCTCCAGACACCAGAGGAAGATACCCTCCTTTTCCCGCAGCAGCTTGTCCACCAGAAACGGATCGTCCGCTCTGCCTGCGGGCCGGTCTTTGGTGGTTAGCACGATCTGGCGGCGAAAGAAACCGTCGGACTTATCGTGTAAGGCGGTCAGCGCACCGTTGCCGAAGCAAAGAAAACGCACATAGAGCTGGCTTTGGTAACTCTGGATGCCCTTGCGCTCCATATCCATCTTGCACTCGGAGGTCACGATGGATTTGATATAATTGGTCTTGGGCAGGGCGCTCATGTCCATATCGTCGTCCACCATCAGGAGCTTGTTTTCCAAATCCGCGCGGCTGAACCGGTTGCTTTCGACCTTCTGGATGCTGGTGGTATTCATGCTGTCGCCCAGCAGCGAGCGCATGACAAGGCCAATGCGGCTTTTACCCTCGCCGCCCTTGCCGATGAGCATGAGCATTTTCTGCCCCTTGGTGGTCGGCAGCAGGCAATAGCCCAAAAACTCCTGCAAGGTGGGAATGTCCTCCTGTTGCAGCAGCTCGGACAGGAATTGCAGCCAGCGGTTTGGTGCAGGTGCGTCAGGATTGTAATAGACGGTCAGGCGGTTGTTGCAGTAACTCTTATCGGCGGTGAAGCTGCCGTCCATGAAATACGTTCCGTTGGCAACATGGATGCGGTCCGTCTCAA
>ERZ860322.711-NODE-711-length-23023-cov-4.220002_pt1 | contig 23023 bp, 22 predicted proteins | sample MGYA00509979_ERZ860322 | MGnify/ENA primary metagenome ERZ860322 (study PRJEB30046, sample SAMN00715217) | human gut metagenome | study: EMG produced TPA metagenomics assembly of the A metagenome-wide association study of gut microbiota in type 2...
GGAGCTTGTATCCGATTTTATCCAGAACAGTTTTGTTGCCGAGGGGATGTGCGCCGACGTTGCTATTCACGATCCGCACCCACCCGGTCATAATCCACACGCTCATATTATGCTGACGGTGCGACCGCTTGACGAGCAAGGCAACTGGCAGTACAAGGCCGAGAAAGAATATCTCTGTCTCCGAAACGGCGAGGAACGGGGCTTTACCGCCGCCGAGTTCAAGGCGGCACAGGCTGACGGATGGGAGAAGCAGTACCCTTACAAGGTCGGGCGCAAGAAAGTGTATATGCCGCCGTCCGAAGCCGAGAAGCACGGCTATGAACGAGAGCCAACAAGCACCCAAAAAGCACCAAGTACGGCAGACAAAATCCCATTGCCGAGCGTTGGAACAGCGAAGAACAGCTTGTGGAATGGCGCAAGGCGTGGGCAGATGTGACAAACCGCTATTTGGAGCAATACGGACACGATGAGTGTATCGACCACCGCAGCCATGCAGACAGAGGTTTGACCGAGCAGCCAACCATTCACGAGGGCGTTGTTGCCCGTGCGTTGGAGAAAAAGGGCATTGTCTCTGACCGCTGTGAAATCAACCGTCAGATCAAGGCAGACAATGCGTTGCTTCGTGAGCTGAAAGCGACGGTTAAAAAGATGATGCAGGCGGTAAAGAATACTGTCCCTGCCATAGCAGAAGCGATGGAAAAACTACGCAGCAGTATGCTGATTTTCAGTTATCAGCTCCGTCACATTGGAGTTGGCAAGCACAATATGGGCAAGCGTGTCAAGGCAGTCAAGCCGGAGCTTGAACGCTATGCGGCATTGGTACAGCAGATCAAGGAGAAATCCAAGGAACGGAAAAACCTCCTTGCAGAGAAAAAGGAAACGCCGTTCTATCAGATTCCCAAGCTGCACGACCTTACCCGCCGTATTACTGAGTTGACCGAGGAACTGGAGGAACTGAAAACCGAAAAAGAAATGCTGCTTCGCTCGTTGGACTGCGCCGACGATACGGGCATTTCTGATGTAAAAAGAGAAATCGCCACCTTGGAGGGGGCGATGCAGAAGCTGTCCGCGCAGGAAGCGAAATATTCTGCTGAGCTTGACGATGCCTTGAAGCAGTACGCCGAGCTGAAAGAGCAAGCTGCCGGTATGGATGCCGCCGAGCTGATGGACGCACGGTTTGCCGTTCGTGAGGAAAAGGAACGCTCTGCCGTTGACCGTGTAAAAGCCGCCTATGGCGAGAAATATGATCCGATGATGATGCACGACAGCAAACGGGATGTGGCAAATCTGCTGAATGAGGAAATGGAAATGCGCTCTATCCGTGAACGTCTGCATCAGAAGCAATAGCAGCAGAAACAGAACAAGAAGAAAAGCCGATACAGTTGGGAACGATGAAATTACAGCGGGAGTGCATTTTACACGATGCGCTCCCGCTTTTTTTGCCATTATCAGAGGCGGATTTCCCTTCAAACAAATGTGATTTCTTGTAAAGTTGGAACATTTTCCAATCTTACGGAAATAGTATAGAAAACCTGAAAAATCCAAAAAATCAGCGCATAACTCTCCCAAAACATTGACAAACGATATTTGTGGTATTATAATATGACAAAATTGAATACTGCATTTGAGTACCGCTAATTTCGAAAGGAATTGGTGGAGAATAGTGAACCCGGTTAGAATCCGGGACGGTACCGCCGCTGTATGCGTGGAGGCACCGCACGCGACGAAAGTCAGTCATTGGGAGTAATCCTGAGAAGGCAGTGCGGAGAGCTTATGATACGCGAGTCAGAAGACCTGCTTAAATGTGTTGCTATCTATTTTCTCTCGACGTATGGAGAAATAGGTGTTTTGCTTTGCAGGAAATCGGCTGCGGCAGTCTTTTATGACTGCCGCAGCTTTTTGTTTTGCAGGGTTGAGCTTTTACGCTGTTTTCTCCATTCGACCATTGTTTTCGAGGTGTATATCACCTGAAAAATAATCATCAATCAAAATGGAGGAAACCAAAATGAAACTCACGAAGAAGATCGTTTCTCTGCTGATGGCACTGTGCCTTGTTCCGGGGCTGGCTGCATGTGGTACTCAGGGAAGCGAAACCAAAGCCCCCGCAAACGACAATCCCCCGGTTAGCGACAACGCCCCTACCACTAACCCCGATGACAGCAATATCTCTGGAGAAAAGAAGCCGGTAATTCTCGCTGTCAGCTTTGGCAGTAGCTATAACGAAACTCGTGACATCACGATTGGCGCTATTGAAGAAGCACTGCAGGCCGCTTATCCTGAATATGAAGTTCGCCGTGCATTCACCGCTCAGACCGTCATTGATATTCTGAAAGACAGAGAAAAGCTTGAGATTGACAATGTAACTGAAGCCATGTCTCGCCTTGTTATGGATGGTGTCAAGGAAGTCGTGATTCAGCCTACACATGTAATGCCCGGTGCAGAATATGATGACATGATGGCTGATATTGCCGTATTTGCAGATCAGTTTGAACGCCTTAAGGTTGGTGCACCTTTGCTGACCGAAGATGCTGACTATGATGCTCTGATTGCTTCTCTGGCTGAAGAAACTGCTGAATACAATGCCGAGGGCACTGCTCTTGTTTTCATGGGCCATGGCACACATCACGACGCCAACTCTACTTATGCCACTCTGCAGGAGAAGCTTGTTGATGCTGGTTACACAAATTATTTTGTTGGAACAGTTGAGGCTGCTCCTTCTTTGGATGACGTCCTCGCACTTGTCAAGGACTCCGGAGCTAAGAAAGTTGTCCTGTTGCCTCTGATGATTGTTGCAGGCGATCACGCTACCAATGATATGGCTGGTGATGAAGAAGATTCTTGGAAGACCGCTTTCCTGAATGCCGGTTATGAAGTGGAGTGTGTTTTGAAGGGCCTTGGTCAGTACGCTGGCGTGCAGGAACTGATTGTGGCACACGCAGCAGCAGCAATTGCCTCTCCTGATCCTGTTGCTGCAACTGAGATTAAAGCTGGTACTTATGAAATCAATGTTGAATCCAGCTCTTCTATGTTCAAAATCGTAAAATGCGTCCTGACCGTTGAAAACGGAACCATGAACGCTGTGATTACCATGAGTGGCGATGGCTACAACCAGCTCTTTGTTGGCACCGGTGAAGAAGCTGCCGCAGCTTCTGATGCAGACTACATTAAGGCTGTTTTGGATTCCGATGGAGCGGTCACCTTCTCCGTCCCTGTTGAAGAACTGAATGTTGAGATGGATTGCGCTGCATGGAGCGTTAGCAAGGAGAAGTGGTATGACCGTACTCTGATCTTCCTGTCTGACGCGATTCCTGCCGATGCGCTGATTGTGGCGTAATGTTATGAAACGGATTATCGCAATTTTGCTTTCTTGTCTGCTCATTTGTACCCTTTTTACTGCTTGCGGCAAAAAGGAACTGAGCGACGGAACGTATACAATTGAAGTAACTCTGACTGGCGGTTCCGGTCGGGCAAGTGTTGAGTCTCCGGCGTCCATCACTGTTCAGGGCGATAAAATGACTGCAATTATTGTGTGGAGCAGCCCATTCTATGAATATATGCTCATTGATGGTGTTCAGTATGATCCTATCCAGACCGAGGGCAATTCAACTTTTGAGATTCCTGTTGTCTTAGACGAGGATATGGCTGTCAGCGCATCGACCATTGCGATGAGTGAACCTCATTTGGTGGAGTACATTCTGCACTTTGATAGCTCGACCATTAAAGGAGAATGAGCATGAAGCGCTGCATTGCACTTTTCTTGACAGTAACCTTGCTTCTATCAGTCCTTGGTGGCTGCGGAACGGTGGAAACAAAAGAGGGATTGGGCAACGGCTGGGAGCCGGAACGCAGCATGGAACTACAGTTCGCTACGCAGTTTTCCGTTGATTATTACCAAGACGGTTATAAACTGATCTCTCTTGCAGACGGAACCCGATTTCTTGTGATACCGGAAGGTTCGGAATGTCCAAAGGGAATAGCAAAAGATATTGTCCCGTTATACCAACCAGTAGAGAATATTTATCTTGCAGCAACCGCCTCTATGTGCTTGTTTGATGCCTTGGATTGCATGGACGTAATTAGGCTATCTGGAACCAAGGAAGACGGTTGGCACATTGAAAACGCTCGACTTGCAATGCAGGAAGGCCGAATCCTATATGCTGGTAAGTATAGTGAGCCGGATTATGAGATGATGCTGGACCACAGATGCCCGCTGGCCATTGAATCTCTTATGATTGGTCACGCATCCGAGGTGAAGGATAAGCTTGAAGAGTTGGGAATTGCAGTCTTTATCGACCAGTCCAGCATGGAGCCGCATCCGCTCGGACGCACAGAATGGATTAAATTGTATGGTGCCCTTCTGAACAAAGAAGAGACTGCAGAGGCTCTTTTTGAAGAACAGGTCAAATACTTGAATGAAGCTACGGGCACAGAAGGTTCCGGAAAAACAGTTGCATTTTTCCATATCAGTTCTTCTGGCTATGTGGTTGCAAGAAAGAGCGGCGACTATGTAACGAAAATGTTGGAACTGGCCGGTGGCAACTATGTATTCGATAATCTTGGCGATCCCGAAACCAGAACGTCAACCGTGACAATTGAAATGGAGAAGTTTTTTGCCACGGCAAAGGATGTAGATTACATCATCTATAACAGTACCATTGGTGGCGAAATCAAAACCATTGATGAACTACTTACAAAGAACGAGCTCTTGGCAGAGTTCAAGGCAGTCCAAAACGGTAATGTCTGGTGCACAAGTGAAAACATGTATCAGGAAACTACCCAGCTTGGTCAAATAATTCAAAGCTTTCAGAAAGTTTTCTCCGGCGAGGCTGATGAGTTGGACGAATTGCCCTATCTCTATCGACTACAGTGAACGACTGCCGCTCCTCATTATGTAGGAGCGGCAGTTCTGCCTTATCACGTTGAAAACAACTCGAATGATCGATGAAATATAGAATTAGTCAAAGAAAGGCGACCGACTATGAAACCGAAAGTAACCGGAACTGATACTATTATTAAAGGAAAGATTAAATTGGGCAACATTGGACGCTTTTCTTTTATCATGCTTTTGTTAAGTTGCCTATTGGTTTTGGCGTTGGTGCTAAATGTCAATATTGGCTCTGTGTCTATTGCGATACAAGATGTATTCCAAATGATTTGGAGCAGTATCCGCTATGGCATCGCAAATATTTTCACTCGTGGCGGTTATGCGGAGGAATTGAATGCTGTCATCAACAGTTCCACCGAAAGTCAGATTCTGTTCCGTATCCGTATTCCGCGTATGTTGCTGGCCGCGATTCTTGGTGGCGCGCTGTCAGTGTCCGGTTATCTTCTGCAGGTGTTCTTCCGCAATCCCATAGCAGGCCCTTTTGTTCTGGGTATCTCTTCCGGTGCCAAAATGGTTGTAGGCATCACTTTGATTTTTCTGACTCAATATATAGGCAGCATTAGCTCTCTGACCTTGATATTGGCCGCGTTTTTAGGTTCATTGTTGATTACTTTTATTGTCTTGCTGTTCTCACAGAAGGTGCGGAATATGTCAATGCTGCTGGTAATCGGAATCATGGTCGGATATATCTGCGGAGCGGTGACTGATTTTTGTATTACATTTGCAGATGACCATGATGTAGTAAATCTTACGAACTGGTCTATGGGTACATTCTCCGGAGCAAGTTGGGACAATGTACAGACTGCCATGCTGATATGTATACCGGGAATTCTGGCAGCTCTCCTGCTCTCCAAACCCATTTCTGCGTATGCTCTGGGAGAGGGATATGCTCAAAGCATGGGCATCCGTATCAAACCGTTTCGTGTTTTGCTGATACTGCTTTCCAGTTTGCTCTCTGCCTGTGTGACAGCACTTGCCGGTCCGATCTCTTTTGTCGGAATTGCAGTTCCTCACATTACCCGAACACTTTTGAAGTCATCAAAGCCTGTTTTTGTAATACCGTCTACATTCCTTTGTGGTGCGGTATTCTGTGTTTTCTGTGATTTGATTGCGCGAACTGTATTTGCGCCTACTGAACTGGCAATTGGCACGGTTACTTCCGTTTTTGGTGCGCCTGTTGTGATTTATATGATGGTAAAGCGCCGCCGGACGCAGGAGGATTGATATGGATTACTACTTCAAAACAGAAAATCTGGCAGTAGGCTATGATGGAAATATTCTGATTCACGATATCAATGTGAAGTTGGAAAAAGGAAAGATTCTCACATTGATCGGGCCGAACGGTGCAGGCAAATCCACGATTCTTAAATCTATTACGCGCCAGTTAGAGACGATTCAAGGAACAGTTTATATCAATGCACAAGAAATAGCATCCTGGTCGCCTAAAGACATGGCAAAGCAGGTGGCCGTTGTTTTAACTGACCGAATCCGCCCGGAATTGATGACCTGTGCGGAAGTTGTGGCTATGGGGCGTTATCCATATACAAACTTGTTTGGCAAACTCACACCAAAGGATACAGAGACTGTACAGGAAGCTTTGGAGCGTGTACACGCCCTTGATCTTGCAGATCAGGACTTTACTACCCTCTCAGACGGACAGCGGCAGCGGATCATGTTGGCAAGAGCGATTTGTCAGGAACCTGAGATCATCGTTCTGGACGAACCCACCGCATACCTGGACATCCGACACAAAATTGAACTTCTGGATATTCTCCGCGAAATGGCTCAGAAAAAGAATATCACCGTTATTATGTCTTTGCATGAGATCGATTTGGCGATGAAGATCTCCGATTATCTTCTCTGCGTGAAAGGTGATACGATTGAAGCTTTCGGGCCACCGGATGTCATTCTTGAGAACCACACCATTGAGCATCTTTATGAGCTACACAATGGTTCCTACAATCTGCTGTTTGGCAGCGTTGAATTGACAAAACCGGAAGGTATCCCGCGGGTATTTGTCGTAGCTGGCGGTGGTTATGGTATCTCTTGTTACAGAGCCTTACAAAAGCAGGAAATACCATTTGCAACCGGAATCCTTTTTGAAAACGATGTGGATTGTCAGGTGGCCAAGGAACTAAGCAATCATGTTGTAGTTGCTCCCGCATTTGAAGCAATGACAGAGGCGCAGTTTAAGGAGGCATCTGAATTATTACTCCTATGTGAAGCGGTGATTGATGCAGGAACTCCGGCTGGAACATTTAATCAACTAAACATTAAGTTGCTTCGACTGGCAGAGGCAAATAATATCCCTGTTTATCACAGCAAAAGCACGAAGGAGAAACAGGTATGGAATACATAATACCCAGAATTGTTCTTGCCGGAACAAACAGCGGATGCGGCAAAACCACCGTTACCTGCGCCGTTCTGCAAGCGCTGGTCAACCGCAAATTGAAAGTCGGTGCCTTCAAGTGTGGACCTGATTATATCGACCCAATGTTCCATAGTCGGATTATCGGAGCCCAAAGTTCCAATCTGGACCTGTTTTTCTTTCAGGAAAACACGCTGAAATACCTGCTTGCAAAGAACAGTGCGGATCGAGACATCAGTGTGATTGAAGGTGTTATGGGTTTCTACGATGGTATGAGTTTAACAACGACTACCGCAAGCACCTATGAAGTTTCGCAGGTAACACACAGTCCGGTTGTGCTGGTTGTCGCAGCCAAAGGCGCGTCGTTGTCTGTTCTGGCTACCATTCGAGGTTTTCTGGACTTCTGCCCCGATAATCATATCTGTGGCGTGATTTTGAACCAATGTACTGCCATGACCTATTCCGTTCTTGCAAAAGAAATTGAGGTACGTTTTGCGGGAAAGGTTCGGCCTTTGGGCTTTCTGCCTGCGATAGCGGAGTGTTCTCTGGAAAGTCGCCATCTTGGACTGATTACAGCTGCAGAGGTACAAGGGTTGCGTGAAAAACTGCAGATTCTGGCAGCGCAGGCAGAGAAAACTATTGATCTTGATGGCCTGTTGGAACTGGCGGTAAACGCCACTCCTGTCTCTTGTGAAGCTGTCAATCTGCCTCAGCAATCGGAAGCAGTTCGCGTTGCTGTGGCCCGTGATAACGCGTTCTGTTTTTACTATGAGGACAGTCTGGATGCACTACGTGAAATGGGAGCAGAATTGGTTCCGTTCAGCCCCCTGTCAGACAAAGAGTTGCCGAGCAATATTCATGGGCTGTATCTCGGCGGTGGGTATCCAGAACTATATGCCGAAATACTCAGCACAAACAGTTCCATGTGCGCTTCTGTGAAAAAGGCTCTTGAACAGGGTATTCCCTGTATTGCGGAATGTGGCGGCTTTATGTATTTAACGGAAGCAATCGGTGGATTTCCGATGGTCGGTTTCTTAACCGGAAAAAGTTTCGATACCGGAAAACTCACCCGGTTTGGCTATATTTGTTTGAAAGCCAACCATGATACACTGCTTTGTAAAACTGGAGAGGAAATCTGTGGGCATGAGTTTCACCATTGGGATAGTGAAAACGCTGGAAGTTCCTTCACAGCCTCTAAAGCATCTGGGAAAAGTTGGAATTGTGTTCACGCAACAGAGCGGCTTTATGCGGGATATCCCCATTTCCATTTTTACTCGAATCCTGACTTTGCGGTCAGTTTCTACAATACTTGCCTGAAGGAGAAGCATCGAGATGATTGAGAATATCAAACCTATGGACATTGAAAAGCGAAGCTTTGAGATTATCACGGAGCTGCTTGGCGATAAGGTGCTTGAGCCGCAAAATGAACTTGTAATTAAAAGAGCAATTCATACAACTGCCGATTTTGATTATGCAGACAACCTCGTTTTCTCTGAAAACGCAGTAGCAAAAGGACTTGAGGCCCTTCGCTGCGGTTGTGATATTGTGACGGATACACAGATGGCAAAGTCTGGTATCAATAAAACCATACTTGGGAAGCTGGGCGGTACGGTGCATTGCTTTATGTCCGATACAGATGTGGCAGAGGAAGCCAAACAGCGTGGTATTACACGAGCCATTGTGTCTATGGAGCGTGCAGCTAAATTATCGAAGCCTTGCATTTTTGCTATCGGAAACGCTCCTACAGCTCTGATTGCTCTGCACAATATGATTGAAGAAGGAACAATTTCTCCTGCGCTGATCATTGGTGTTCCCGTTGGTTTCGTCAATGTGGTGGAGAGTAAAGAGTTGATTATCAACTCCAAAGTTCCTCACATCGTTGCCAGGGGACGAAAAGGCGGTAGTAATGTAGCTGCGGCAATTTGCAATGCATTGCTCTATCAGATCATGCGGTGAGCCTTATGGAAGAATACATCGTAAAAGACGGAAAGAAACTTCGATTAGGCTATACGACCGGCTCCTGTGCTGCTGCTGCATCAAAGGCGGCGGCTTGGATGCTCTTGACCGGAAAGCGTAAAGAGCAGATTCGAATCAACACACCTAAAGGAATCACTTTGAATCTTGATGTGCAGCAAATTAGCATGGAAGATGATGTCGTGTCCTGTGCTATCGAAAAAGACGGAGGCGATGACCCGGATGTGACCAAAGGTTCCCTTGTCTTTGCGCAGGTCACTCGTACAGAAACTCCGGAGATCATTATTGACGGTGGACATGGTGTTGGTCGTGTGACAAAGCGCGGCTTAGATCAACCGGTAGGTGCTGCCGCTATCAACTCAGTTCCCAGACAGATGATCCGCGAAAACCTTGAAGAAGTATGTCACTTAACAGACTATCACGGTGGCCTCTCGGTTGTAATCTCTGTACCGGGTGGAGAGCAACTTGCGAAAAAGACATTCAATCCAAGACTCGGAATTATCGGCGGTATTTCAATTTTGGGTACGACCGGAATCGTGGAGCCGATGAGCGAACAGGCCCTTGTTGATACGATTCGGGTAGAACTTCGCCAGAGGAAAGCAAATGGCGCTGAGTATGTCCTGCTGACCCCCGGAAACTATGGCTCGGATTATATTCAAAAAGACATTGGTATCGACCCTAAAATCGCGGTTTTGACTTCCAACTTTATCGGAGAGGCGCTGGATATTTGCAAAGAACTGAAGTTCCAAGGGGCGTTGCTCATCGGGCACGTTGGAAAACTTGTGAAAATCGCAGGTGGTATGCTGAATACACATTCCAAATACGGCGATTGCCGGATGGATATTATGGCTGCTCACGCCGGTGCTGCTGGCCTTCCTGCTCCACTGATTACGGAAATGCTGGACTGCGCGACCTGTGATGATGCCCTTCGTATTTTGAAAGAAAGCAGTCTTTGTACGCAAACCTTGGAGCGCATCTCAAATCGAATATCCTTTATTATGGATCACAGAGTTGCAGGAGAAATGGAAACAGGAGCAATCCTTTTTTCAAAAGAATACGGCTTTCTAAGCGAAACGAAGAACGCCCGGTCATTATTGAAACTGATTACGGAGGAATAAATGTATGGTGCATTTTGTTGGTGCAGGCAGCGGTGCGGTTGACCTGATAACTGTAAGAGGCGCACGCCTTTTGAGCGAGGCCGATGTGATCATTTATGCGGGTTCTCTGGTAAATCCTGACTTGCTTTCTTATACCAAAGAAGGCTGTGATATTCACGATAGCGCGAAGATGACACTGGAACAAGTGATTGAAGTAATCAAAAAAGCAGAGGCCGGTGGCAAAGTAACTGTACGCCTCCACACTGGTGATTCCAGTATTTACGGCGCTGTTCGGGAGCAGTTCGATGAACTGCAAGGGTTGGGCATCGAATATGATGTCTGTCCGGGTGTCAGCTCTTTCTGCGGAGCTGCAGCATCTTTGAAGACGGAGTATACCCTACCTGATGTCAGTCAAACGGTCATCATCACACGAACTGCAGGGCGAACTCCCGTTCCAGAGAGAGAGTCTATCCGTGCTCTGGCTGCTCACCAGTCCACCATGGTGCTGTTCCTCAGCACTTCCCTTACGGAGCGGCTTCAGGCAGATCTTCTGGCAGGCGGTTATCCGGGGAATACCCCTGTGGCAGTTGTCTACAAGGCTACATGGCCCGAAGAGCAGATATTCCGCTGCACCGTTGATACGCTTCATAAAACAGTAACTGAAAACGGTTTGACAAAAACTTCTCTGATCGTTGTCGGGAACTGCATGGGTGATAAATACCTGCGTTCCTTGCTGTATCATCCCGGCTTTACAACAGAGTATCGAGAGGCAACAGAATGAAGATCGCACTATTTGCTTATAGCCGCCAAGGGTGCCGCACGGCTCGTGCAGTCATGTCGCTCTTTTCGCAGGATGATATCAGAGCTCACACCATGGAACGGTTTGAAGAAAAGGGATTCGATCCGATTCGCCGTCCTGCAAAGTCTTTTTATGGTGAACTTTTCTCTTGGGCCGATGCATTGGTTTTTGTGGGCTCCTGCGGAATTGCCGTCCGGGAGATTGCACCCCATGTACGGGATAAGCGAAAAGACCCTGCTGTTGTATGCATAGATGAGTTGGGACATTTTGTGATTCCTCTGCTCTCCGGGCATATCGGCGGTGCGAATGAAATGGCGTCAAGAATAGCCTATCATCTGGGGGCAACTCCGGTGATCACAACTGCAACCGATATCAACAACAGGTTTTCTGTGGATGCCTGGGCTGCCAGAAACGGTTTTGTGATTGATAATATTCACCGTGCAAAAACGGTCTCAGCTGCTATTTTGGAGCGAGATGTCCCTCTCTTCTGCGACTTTTCTATCACAACAAATCTCCCAAGCGGTGTTGTCCTTGGCGATTGCGGAGAGTTGGGAATTTACATTTCCTACCGAAAAAGAACTCCTTTTGAGCAGACATTGAGACTGATACCCAAGGTTCTACATATCGGCATCGGCTGGAGAAGAGGGACTTCTTCCTCTGCTATCCATGAGGCACTCAAAGAGGTGTTGGAGCAAAATGAACTGGATCATAAAGCTGTTAAATGTATAGCATCCATTGATCTGAAAGCAGATGAAGCTGGTCTTTTGAAATACTGTGAAGATAATGGATTGACGCCTATCTTCTATTCCTCAGCGGAGCTTCTGGAAGTTCCGGGAGACTTCACCCCTTCTGCGTTTGTGCAAAGCGTGACCGGTGTGGACAATGTATGTGAACGAGCTGCACTTAGGGGTGCGGATCAGTTGATCGTAAAGAAAACTGCCTTAAATGGTGTAACAGTCGCAGTTGCGGCAGAAAAACTGGAGGTGCGCTTTGGGTAAATTGATTGTTGTGGGCATTGGCCCCGGTAATTATGAAAATATGACCATCAAGGCTGACCGTGCATTGCAAACTTGTGATGTTATTATCGGTTATCATGTCTATGTGGATCTGGTCAAAGAACGTTATTCCGATAAAGAGTTTTTGACGACACCTATGACACAGGAAACGAAGCGCTGTCAAATGGCGATTGACCTTGCAATGCAAGGAAAAACAGTGGCTATGGTTTGTTCCGGCGACAGCGGAATCTATGGTATGGCGGCGCTGATCTACGAACTCAGAGGGGAGTGCTCTGATCCCGACGTGGAAGTCATTCCCGGTCTGACTGCTGCCTGTAGTGGAGCCGCACTTCTGGGCGCTCCCCTCACACATGATTTTACTGTCATTTCGCTCAGTGACCGTCTTACCAGTTGGGAGAAAATCGAAAAGCGCTTGGAAGCTGCCGCAGCCGCTGACCTGTCCATTGTGCTGTACAACCCTGCAAGCCGTGGCCGTCCTGATCATCTTCGCAGAGCTTGTGATATCTTACTTCGCCGTCTGCCGGAAGATCGCCTTTGCGGTATAGCCCAATACATCGGCAGAGATGGCGAAAACAAACGCCTTATGTCCCTTGGCGAACTCAGATCGGCGGCAGTGGATATGTTCTGCACCGTATTTATTGGCAATGAAATGACAAAGGAAATCGTACAGAATATGGTGACTCCGAGAGGATATCGTGATGTATAAGATATGTGTTTTTGCCGGGACAACAGAAGGGCGAGAGTTGGTGGAGTTTTTAAGTTCCCAGCCTGTCCAAGTTACTGCCTGTGTTGCAACTGAATATGGCGGAACACTACTCCCCACTGCGGATAATCTGACGATTTCCGCTAAACGGCTTCCTGTGGCTGAGATCACACAGCTACTTTCAAAAACAGCCTTTGATTTGGTGATTGACGCTACGCACCCCTATGCCGCTTCTATTACAGAAAGCATTTCTGCCGCTTGCCAAGCGACTGAAACGGAGTACCTCGCCCTTTTGCGTGGTGCATCTGCGCTGTCTGATGATGTTGTATACGTTCCCGATACGGAAACAGCTGCCGAATTCCTGGATAGTACAGAGGGAAATATCCTTCTGACGACCGGAAGCAAAGAACTTGCGAAATTTGGCAAACTCACCGGATTTGGAGACCGTGTATATGCCCGTGTGTTGCCTATGGATGCATCCTTGGACGCTTGTCATGCTGTAGGCATGAAAGCATCTCACATCATTGCAATGCAGGGGCCTTTCTCTGAGGAAATAAACCTTGCCATGCTTCATACCGTTTCTGCTTCATGGCTTGTAACAAAGGATGGAGGCGAACTGGGCGGATTTGATGCAAAGGTTTCTGCTGCTCGAAAGGCAAACGTGCGCCTTGTGGTAATTGGCCGCCCTGCGCAGAAAGATGGTGTTTCTTTCTCCGAAGCCATAGAACTGCTGTGTACACGGTTCGGCTGTTCCCGTAAACCCCATGTGGATATCCTTGGGATCGGTCCCGGAAACCGAGAGGCAATGACGGAAGAAGTTCGTCAAGCGATGAAACGAGCTGATTGTCTGATTGGTGCAAAGCGTATGCTCGAAGCAGTTGCTTCCTCTGGACAGCGTGTACACGATGCCATTGCATCCAGAGATATTGCAGACTTTATCCTGACTCATTCTGAATATCAGCGTTTTGCCGTGGTCATGTCAGGCGATGTAGGTTTTTTCAGCGGCACTAAAAAGCTGCTTCCACTGCTTGATTCCTGCGAAGTAAATGTCCTTCCCGGCCTCAGTTCTTTGGTATATCTCTGCGCACGCTTGAAAACATCCTATGAAGATGTTTTTGTCACCAGTGTGCATGGCCGTCAGCACAATATTGTGCCGGATGTTCGTTCCCATGACCGCGTATTCGTATTGGTTGGCGGTGAGAATGGTATGCAGGAACTGTGTCGTTCTTTAGTAGATGCCGGTTTGGGCAATGTGCAAGTCAGTGTCGGAGAACGGTTAAGCTATCCGGACGAGAAAATCACGCAGGATACTGCGGAACATCTTGCAGGTGGCACTTACGAGACACTTAGTGTTGCGTTGATTGAGAATAGTAATCCGTATGCTGTTGTTACGCATGGTCTGCCTGATACTATGTTCCAGCGTGGAGCAGGGGCTGATGGTGTTGTACCAATGACAAAGAGCGAGATTCGTGCCGTATGCCTGTCTAAGCTTCAGTTGACAGAACGCTCTGTCTGTTGGGATGTAGGAGCCGGGACGGGTTCTGTGGCGATTGAAATGGCACTGCAAGCAAAGAAGGGGCGCGTTTTTGCCATTGAGCGAAAAAGCGCTGCTGTGGAGCTTCTGCATCTGAACAGAGAAAGTTTTTCCGTTGAGAACCTCTCTATCGTCAGCGGTTGCGCCCCAGAAGCCTGCCTTGACCTGCCTGCGCCCAGTCATGCCTTTATCGGCGGAAGTTCCGGCAATATGAAGGAAATCATAACTCTATTGTTGGAAAAGAACCCCACCATTCGCATTGTTGCAACGGCAATCGCTCTGGAGTCAATCTCAGAGCTGACAGCCTGCATAAAGGAGTTCCCTTGGATCGATACCGAGGTCATATCCATGCAGGTTGCTCACGACAAAAAAGCTGGCCCGTATCATCTTATGACCGGTCAAAACCCCATTTATATTTTCACTATGCAGGCTGGAGGAAGCGAAGGATGAAATGGTCTTTAGCCGCTTTGATCATAGGCTTCGGTATTGATTTAGTCGTTGGAGATCCGCACGGCTTTCCGCATCCTGTCATTTTGATTGGGAAACTGATCGATGCATTGGAACGTGGACTGCGGAAGATGTTGCCAAAGACAGCTTCCGGAGAAAAAGTCGCCGGAGCTCTTCTATGGATATTTGTCGTTGTGGTTTCTTCTCTGCTTCCGGCACTGTTGCTTTGGTTCTGTCACAGCATCAGCCCATGGCTGCGGCTGGGTGCTGAAAGCATCATGTGTTGGCAGATCCTTGCGACAAAATCGCTCCGAGATGAAAGCATGAAAGTCTATCATGCGTTGGAAAGCGGTGACATCATGAAGTCTCGACACGCTGTATCCATGATCGTCGGGCGGGATACGGCTGAACTGGATGACGCAGGTGTAACACGCGCCGCAGTAGAAACAGTTGCAGAGAATACTTCTGACGGTATAGTTGCACCGCTTATTTTTCTTGCAATTGGGGGTGCGCCGCTTGGGTTCTTTTACAAAGCGGTCAACACCATGGACTCCATGCTTGGTTATGTGGAACCCCCATACAAAAACATTGGCTTAGTTCCTGCAAAGATGGACGATATTGTGAATTTCATTCCTGCTCGGATTTCTGCCCTGCTGATGCTTATGGCGGGTGGGCTTTTGCGACTGAATGTTAAGAACGGTTGGAAAATCTTTTGCAGAGACCGTTTCAATCATGCCAGCCCTAACTCGGCACAAACAGAATCCGTTTGCGCTGGCCTTTTGGGACTTCGGCTGGCTGGAGACGCTTGGTATCACGGCGTTCTCCACAAAAAGAAATATATCGGTGATGCGTTGCGGGAAATCGAGCACGAGGATATTCCACGAGCGGGTCGCTTACTGTATGTAACCGCACTGCTTGCGTTACTATTAAGCAGCATGATCAAATTGCTAATCAGGCTCTAAAGGAGATACACATGCTTTATCGAACACAGAACCCTCACGGTGGGGACATTTATGAAGAAAAGGTCCTACTGGATTACTCATCCAACACCAATCCTTTCGGCACTCCCCAAGGAGTTGTGGATGCGATGAACAGCGTGTTGACAGAGGTTCATCATTATCCTGACCCTTATTGCAGAGCGTTGGTGCATGCTATCGCCGCTTTTGAAGATGTACCGCAGGAGTACATCCTCTGCGGAAACGGCGCTGCGGAGCTGATCTATGCATACTGCGAAGCCGCCTGCCCCAAATGCGCCGTAGAGCTGGCGCCGACTTTTTCTGAATATGCACTTGGCCTTAAGCGGGTCGGGTGTCAGGTTGACCGCTACACACTGCAGCAAGACAATGATTTTGACTTGGATGATGGGTTCTTGAAGTTTTTGATGGAGCGCAAGCCAGAAGCAGTATTTCTGTGCAATCCGAATAATCCGACCGGAAGATTGATCCCCTCTTATGTACTTGAACGGGTTTTAGATTTCTGTCATCAGCATCATATTCGCCTGTTTTTGGATGAGTGTTTTCTGGATCTATCCGATGACGGAATCAGCATGAAAGGATTTCTGAGAGATCATCCGGAGCTGTTTATCCTGAAAGCATTTACTAAGAGCTATGGTATGGCCGGTGTGCGTTTGGGGTACTGCCTATGCTCCGATAATAACTTGCTTGCAGCCATGTCTAAAACAGCACAACCTTGGAATGTATCCGTATTGGCACAGGCTGCTGGTGTGGCGGCATTACAGGAAAAACAGTTTTTGATGCAGACAAAAGCACTGATTCCTGTGGAGCGTTGCTGGCTGAAAGATGAATTAGAGAAACTTGGCTTTTGGGCTTGCTCATCTAAAGCAAATTATCTACTATTCTGCGGCAAACCCGGATTACATAAAGAATTAAAAAAATACGGAATCGCCATTCGAAACTGTGATAATTATCACGGACTAAGTTCCGGTTGGTATCGGATTGCGGTACGGCTGCACGAGCAAAACGAGCAACTGATCGCCGCTGTCAAGCAAGTGTGTGGAAAGGAGTAATCATGGCAAAAAATATAATGATTCAAGGCACGATGTCCAATGCAGGAAAAAGTCTGCTCTGTGCGGGTCTTTGCCGCATCTTCAAGCAGGATGGATACCATGTGGCTCCCTTTAAGAGTCAAAATATGGCACTAAACTCCTTCATCACGAAAGCTGGCGGCGAGATGGGACGTGCACAGGTGGTACAGGCAGAAGCAGCAGGTATCGCACCTGACACACGCATGAATCCAATTCTACTCAAACCCACAACTGATGTGGGGAGCCAGGTCATCGTCAACGGCAAGGTTCAGGGCAACATGAGGGCCATGGAGTATTACCGCAGGAAGCGGGAGTTTATTCCTGATGTGCTGGAAGCATACAATAGCCTTGCGTCCGAATACGACATTATCGTAATTGAGGGTGCCGGAAGTCCTGCGGAAATCAATCTAAAACAGGAAGATATCGTAAACATGGGACTCGCTAAGTTGGTGGATGCGCCTGTTCTTCTTGTAGGAGACATTGACCGTGGCGGTGTATTCGCCCAGTTATACGGAACGGTAGCGCTGTTAGAGGAGGACGAGAGAGACCGTATCAAGGGAACGATTGTCAATAAGTTCCGTGGCGACCGGGCAATACTGGAACCTGGTCTGAAAACGCTTGAAGACCTGTGTGGTGTACCTGTCGCCGGTGTTATTCCATATACCCATGTAGATATTGATGATGAGGATAGTCTAACGGAGCGGTTTGATAAGTCTACTGAGCGCAAGCTCATTGATATTGCTGTAATCCGTTTGCCGCGCATCTCAAACTTTACAGACTTTAGCCCATTTGAGCGATACGGTAATGTCTCCTTGCGTTATGTTGATAGCGTCGGTGATTTACATCAGCCGGATATGATCATTTTGCCCGGAACAAAAAGCACGATAGCCGACTTGAGATGGTTACGGCAGTGCGGCCTTGAAGCTGCCATTCATAAAGCCGCGAATGCTGGAACCTTGGTGTTTGGTGTGTGCGGTGGTTATCAAATGCTTGGTCGAACCGTTTCTGACCCTGAACAAGTGGAGACTGCAGGCACTACTGAAATCCTCGGCATGGGTCTGTTGGAAATGGATACGATTTTCCTTGGGGAAAAAGTACAGACCCAAACGACCGGTGTGTTCTCTGGAATTAGCGGTATGTTGTCCGACTTAAACGGAATGGCCTATTCCGGATATGAAATTCACATGGGGCGCAGTGAAGAAGAAATGCCTGCCCTTACCGGGGCGGATAATGTGTATGGAAGCTATGTCCATGGTATCTTTGACGCATCCGGTATCAGCGACACGATTTTGAAAGCGATCTGTGTTAAAAAGGGAATCGATTTTGACGCTCTGGAGACTTTCAATATCAGTGAATATAAAGAGCGTCAATATGATCTACTGGCAGATGCTGTGAGAAGTGGGCTGGATATGGAGTTTATCTACCGCATTTTGAATCGAGAGGTATAAGATGTCTGGTTTAATTCACATTTACTGTGGCAATGGCAAGGGAAAAACCACCGCAGCTATCGGCTTAGCAATCCGCGCGGCCGGTGCGGGGAAAAGAGTTGTGTTCGCTCAGTTTTTCAAGGACGGAAGTTCTTCAGAAATCAGCGTACTCAAAGCAGTGGAAAACATCCAGACTGTTCATTGTAATACTGTCCGGGTATTCTGGAAGCGAATGGATGATACCCAGAAAGTAAAGGCCAGTAAGGATTACACCAATTTCCTTTCTGAGATAATCAAACTGGCAAAAGATGCCGATCTATTGGTTCTGGACGAGATTATTTCTGCCTGTAACCACGGCACAGTTGCGGAAGCTGCTGTTTTGGATTTCTTGTGTGACAAGCCTAAAAATTTGGAAGTGGCGCTTACCGGTAGAAATCCTTCGGAAACACTACTGGAACTTGCCGACTATGTAAGCGAAATAAAGAAAGTGAAACACCCTTATGATTGTGGCATTGCCGCAAGAGAAGGAATTGAATTCTGATATGAGTAAAATTCTGTGTATTATCGACGGTATGACAGACCCCTATTTTCGGATCAGCAATTACCCCAATCTATCATCTATGCGTCTGCTCCGTCATGTTGATACGACGCAGGGCCAAACACCAGAAAGCCTCGGCTGTATTCTACGACTATTGGGAGTGACCAGAGTACCTCCCAATTTGAGAGGATATGCAGAAGCATTAGGATATGGCATTCCGGTCAATAAAGATGATCTGATCCTCAGAGGAAGTTGGTTTTCTTTGGACGAGCAGGGATGCTGCAATACTCCTACATCTGCACCTAAATCACTTTCTGCAAATGAAGGTTATTATTATCACCTGGGACAATATAAAAGTCTTATGGTCTTTCCGGGAATGGCAAGCTGTATTGCAGACATGGTTACATATGCCCCCTATGCATGTGATGGTAAGGATGCTCGAACATTAAGTCCTAAAGGATGTGCCATTGCAAGCCGTGTGTTTCATTCACAACTCACGGAAGAACGTTGCCTGATTCTTTGGGGGCAGTCTGCTCCTGCTAGATTGGCATCTTTTCCACAAAAGGCTGCCGTAATATGTGGAACACCCATTGTAAAAGGTATTGCGAGACTTTTGAATATGGATTTGATTCCCGTGTACGGAGCCACGGGAGATACCGACACAAATTTACAAGACAAAACGAGAGCTGCAATCAGTGCTGCTCAAACCTACCCATTTGTGCTGCTCCACATCAATGGAGCTGATGAAGCAGCACATCGCAAAAATAAAAATGAAAAGAATGACTTTATACACAAGGTAGATACTGTTGTTCTACACTCCTTGCTGCAGTCCGGACACGATATCTATATCGCTTCCGATCATGGTACTGATCCTATTACTGGGCAACACATTGGAAATAGACAGCCTATGTTTACAAATTCTGCTGCGAAGTTGATGCGGGAAACACCCAAGAAATCGCAGTTAGATTTTCATATGACAGAGCCTGAGCGCAAGGAATGGGCGGTTCTTCAGCTTCAGCGTAAAACTAAAGAATTGGGACGCCTTCCGAATAAAGCTGACTTTGATGAGTACGATGTTCGATGGATCAAAGAAGCTCTTGGTCCGTGGCACCGGGCGCAGGAAGCGGCTGGACTAAAAGAGAGAAAACCCAAACGAGGGGGGACATCAAAATGAGCGTAAGAAAACCATATTATCTGTTGTACCTCTTGACGAAGGTGCTATGAACGCTGCAAGACGAAGACAGGCGCAACTTGCAAAACCGCCCGGTAGCCTTGGGCGTTTGGAAGAACTGTTTATCCAGTTGGCAGGTATTACGGGTAATGTTCATAACCAAATTAAGAAAAAACATTTATTGGTATTTGCCGCAGATAACGGTGTTGTATCGGAAGGTGTTTCCAGTGCTCCACAATCTGTCACGCTGCAGCAAACTATAAACCTGACACGCGCTAAGACCGGAGCTTCCACGCTGTGTAAACATTTTGGATGTGATATTACCGTTTGCGATGTGGGCGTAAATGCGACCATAAAGGATGAAAAGGTTTTGAATCGCAAAATCGCTTATGGTACGCAGAATATCATCCAAGGTTCCGCTATGACGCGGGAGCAGGCTGTTCAAGCGATTACAACCGGCATAGAACTGGCTATGGAAACAGATTCGGATGTGATCGGTATTGGAGAAATGGGAATCGGTAACACGACTACTTCTTCTGCGGTTCTTTCCGTTCTGTTGGATGCAGATGTGGATGCGGTTACAGGTCGTGGTGGTGGAATCACCGATCAGAGCTTTCAGAAGAAGAAGCAGGTCATCCAGACGGCAATCAAGGTCAACCAGCCAGACAAGCAGGATGTGATTGATGTGCTTTCTAAGGTGGGCGGGTTCGATATTGCTGCAATGTGCGGTGCGTTCATTGGCTGCGCTGCTACTCGCCGTCCGGTGGTGATTGATGGCTTTATTTCTGCTGTTGCGGCCCTGTGTGCATATAAACTCTGCCCCAATTCCGTTTGCTATTTTATACCCAGCCATGCATCCTATGAAATTGGCTATCAACTGGCAATGAATGCGATGAATTTGGAACCCATTTTTCTTTTGGGAATGAGATTGGGTGAAGGCAGCGGATGCCCGTTGGCCTTTGAGATTTTGAGTGCTGCCTGTGCTATCATCAATGATATGGCGACATTCGATGAGGCGGGCATCAATGATGATTATCTTGAGGAAATCCGACAAGGAGATAAGTTTACACCATGATAATTTGGAGGGGAATGCCGTGGCAATCTTGGTTTTGATATCCGGTTCAAACAACAGCGGCAAGAGTATTTATGCTGAACAACTGATCGCTAAGACGATAGGCAAACGCTATTATATTGCCACGATGCGCCCCTGTACCAAGGACAACCATCGTCGGATAAAAAAGCACCGTGCGCAGAGACAAGGACTTGGCTTTGACACGATCGAGTCTCCCTATCAAGTGGGAAATGCGCCGGTTTCATCGGATGGAGTTGTTCTATTGGAGGATGTTTCAAATCTGCTGGCCAATACAATGTTTGAAAAAGGCGGCAGCTCTGATAGTGTATTTCGTGATATTTGTGCTTTGGCTGACCGTTGCAGGATTTTTCTTATTGTTACAATTGCAGGGTTGAAAGATGATGGCTACGACGAAGAAACTGCTGCCTACATCAACGGCTTAAACGACATCAATCGGAAACTATTTGAAAAAGCATCTATTGCTATATCAATGCAGGACGGAACTCCTGTATATCAAAAAGGTGATGCCCATGTTCTTGTTTGAATCGCTCTTAGTTGCACTGTCTACATATAGCGTTGTTCCTGTTCCCCAGTTTGAATGGAACGATAGGAACATGAAATATGCAATATGCTTTTTCCCGGCAGTCGGAATCTTTTGTGGCGCAATACTGTGGGGGTGGTTTGCGCTGGCAGAGTTATTGGAGATTGGTAGTTTTTCTTTGCTATGATAGCAACCTGCCTGCCGCTGCTTATTACCGGCGGCATCCATATGGATGGATATATGGATACAGTAGATGCATCGGCTTCGCATCAATCACGCGAATGCAAACTTGAGATTTTGAAAGATCCCAACTGTGGAGCTTTTGCTGTTATCTATTGCGGAGTCTATTTATTGACCTATGCGGGTTTGATACATGAATTGTTCACAGCAAATTGCATCTTTGTCATTTGCCCGACTTTTGTTTTGTCAAGAACGCTTTCCGCTCTGTGCGCTGTGAATATGCCAAATGCAAGAAAGGCGGGAATGCTGTGTGCTTACACGAAAAACACGTAAAAGCGCACTGCAACAATAGCTCTGATTATAGTTTTGATAATTAGCGGAGTCGCCGTTGTCCTGTTATCCCCAATCATCGGAGGAATTACCGTGCTATTTGCAATCGTGTCTGCCGTTTTCTATCGTAGGTTGGCCATGAAGCAGTTCGGCGGTGTTACCGGAGATACTTCTGGCTTCTTCCTGCAAATCTGTGAGCTGGCCTGCCTGATCGGTGCCTGGATAGGGGTGCAGTTCGTATGATTCAGCTTATATTCATTCGTCATGGAGCAACGGCAGGAAATCTTGAAAAGCGATATATTGGCAGCACAGATGAACCTCTGTGTGATATTGGCATCGCACAGGTAGAAGCATTAAGAAAGCACAACTTCCAAGCAGACTATCTCTATGTAAGTCCCATGCTGAGAACAAGGCAAACAGCAGAGCTGCTATTTCCCCAAATGAGATATACGCTTGTGAGCGATTTCAGGGAGACAAACTTTTGGTTGTTTGAGGGAAAAACCGCAGCGGAGCTTTCATATTCTATGGAATATCAGGCGTGGGTAGAATCAATGTGCCTTGATCCTATTCCACAAGGTGAAAGCGTAAGTGATTTCAAAACGCGATGCTGTTCGGCTTTTGAAGATATTATGAAAAGTATCCCGGATAATTCGTGCGTAGCGTTTGTTGTTCATGGCGGAGTTATTATGTCTGTACTGGAAGCCTATGCTCATCCGAAGAAAGGATTTTACGACTATCATATTGAAAATGGAAAAAACATCTTTTGCCAATATGACAATTGCAAAAGATGCTTTTACATAGAACGATAACTTTGGCAGAAAATCCCCTTGACAAATCCCGTCTTGGTTGGAAATGGAATTGCTCTCGCCTTGCAGTTCGTCCTCGTGGGACAATCTC
>ERZ860322.712-NODE-712-length-22999-cov-3.900192_pt1 | contig 22999 bp, 18 predicted proteins | sample MGYA00509979_ERZ860322 | MGnify/ENA primary metagenome ERZ860322 (study PRJEB30046, sample SAMN00715217) | human gut metagenome | study: EMG produced TPA metagenomics assembly of the A metagenome-wide association study of gut microbiota in type 2...
GTTAGCCGTAATGTATGCCGGAGATATAGTGGAGATAGGCATGGTAAGAGAAGTGTTCTATGATCCGCATCATCCGTATACATGGGCGCTGCTTTCAAGCCTGCCGCAGCTGGGCATAAAGGGGCAGGATCTCTACTCCATAAAGGGGACGCCGCCAAACCTGTTCAAGGAGATAAAGGGCGATGCATTTGCCCCGCGCAATCCTCAGGCGCTTGCAATCGACTTTGAGGAGCAGCCGCCCTTCTTCGATGTTTCGCCCACGCATAAGGCGCGCACATGGCTGCTTGATCCAAGGGCGCCCAAGATAGACCCGCCTGCGCACCTTAAAAACATACATAGCGGCATTTGACGAAGGAGGCTGCATACATGGAAGCTGCAAAGAAAAGGAAAGAAGTTCTTTTGAGCGTAAGGGATATGGAGGTCACCTTCGGCACAAGGCGTAACCCGTTCAAGGCGGTAAAAGGCGTAAGCTTTGATATTTACAGGGGAGAAACGTTTGGATTGGTGGGCGAGTCCGGCTCCGGCAAAACCACCATAGGCCGCGCCATAATGCGTATACATCCAATAAGCGCAGGCAGTATACTGTACAAGGGGGAGCGCATAGACGGCAAAATATCAAGAGAGCTTGATAAAAAGGTTATATCCGAAATACAGATGATATTCCAGGACCCTATGGCCAGCCTGAACGAAAGGGCCAAGGTAGACTATATCATTGCCGAAGGCACATACAGCACAAAAAAGAACCTGACGCGCAGGCAGCGCACGGAACTGGTTGACGAATCGCTTCTGGACGTGGGCCTTCTGCCGGAATTTTCATCAAGGTTTCCGCATGAGTTTTCAGGAGGCCAAAGGCAGCGCATAGGCATAGCGAGAGCGCTTATTATGGAGCCGGAGTTCATCATAGCGGATGAGCCGATATCGGCGCTTGACGTATCAATAAGGGCGCAGGTGCTCAACCTTATGAGCAAGCTGCAAAGGGAAAGGGACCTGACGTATCTGTTCATAGCGCACGACCTTAGCGTTATGCGCTTTATATCGGACAGGATAGCCGTTATACACAAAGGCACCATAGTTGAGCTTGCGGATTGCGAAAAGCTGTTTGCGCATCCTCTGCACCCGTATACAAAGGCGCTTTTAAGCGCGCTGCCGCTTGCCGATCCTGATAGAGAAAAGAACAAGAAGCTGATAGTGTATAAGCCTGATGAGTGCCATTACGACTATGATAAGTATCCTCCTGCATGGAGGGAGATAGAGGAAGGTCACTTTATACTGGCAAACGACAGGGAGACCGAAGAATACAGGGCCGAGCTGGGCTGAGCAGGACATAAGCTAAACCCGATAACGGCGCGTTGGAGTATTGCCTGCGCGCCAAATCAATCAGAAAAGTGGCTGCAAGCATCTCTCACAAGCCACTTTTTCGTTATATATAGCCGGCGTGCCGCGCTTGCCTTTGGGCGGCGGGTGCGCAGGCTCATTCAGCGTAGACTGTTTTGCCGTTTACTATGGTGCGCACGCAGCGCGCAGCTATATCCAGTGCCGGAATACCCTTAAACAGCGCCACGTCTGCATCTTTACCAACCTCCAGTGAGCCTATGCGCCCGCCAAGCCCGACTATGTTGGCCGGATTTATGGTAAGCATACGCAGTGCCCTTTCATGCGGCGTACCCATGCGCACGGCCTCGCCTGCCTGAGCCACTATCATTTCCGGGTTCATTATGGGGCCGTCTGTCATTATGGCAAGCGTTACGCCGCGCTCATCCATCACCTTTACGCTTTCTATATCCACTTTGCCACATTCACCAGGCAGCAGCACCACTCCTATGGGGCCGAATATGACGCCTACCAGGTTTTTTGCGGTGCATATTTCATCATAAAAATCGCTTGCGCCCCACGCATGGTCCAACGTGAAAAGCACGTCAAATTCCTCCGCTATGCGTATTACGGTAAGCATATCGAATTGCTCGCAATGCACCTTGAGCGGTATTTCCCTGCGCAGCACACGGCATACGTTCTCAAGTCCGGCATCATAGGGTGGAAGCTTTGCCGCATCACCCTCAGCCGCCTCCTTCTTGCGCATATATTCGCGTCCCCTGGAGAGCGTATCGCGTATAATCTGAGCAACGCCCATCCTGGTCATAGGCAGTTGCTGCTTTGCACCGTATACGCCCTTTGGGTTGCCGCCAAGCGCCATCTTAAGCGCGACGGGATTTTTTATGCACATATCCTCCAAACTGCTGCCGGCGCTCTTTACTGCGCAGACAAGTCCGCCTACAACGTTGCCGCTGCCAGGAGCTATTACGGATGTGGTTATGCCTGCGCGTTTGGCGCGCTGAAAGTCCTTTGTAGTTACGTCTATGGCGTAAAAGGATTCCATGGAGGGCGTGGCATTGCATGTCATTTCGTTCAGATCCTGATCGTCTCCAGCAAAGCCGCCTATATGGCTGTGCGCATCCACTATGCCAGGCATTGCAAAAAGGCCGGAGGCGTCTATCACATCGTAGCTGTCCTTCGCTTCAATGCTCTCGGTTACGGCGACGATTTTGCCGTTTTCAACAGCTATGTCGCCCTTGTCGTAATTTCTGCCTGCCGCGGTGAAAACGCGCGCGTTTTTTATTACCAGCATGACGGGGTATCCTCCTTTCTGAATGCATCCCTTCCGGATATCAGCGCTGCGGTTATGCGCGCTTCATATGTTTCAAACGGATTTTTGCTCCACACGGTAATATCTGCGTCCTTGCCGATCTCTATGGAGCCTATCCTGTTCTCCACGCCAAGTATTTTTGCGGGCGTATAGCTTATGCACTCCAGCGCTTTTTCAGGGGAAAGGCCGCGCCTTATCCAAAACAGCGCATTCCACAGCAGTGACTCGCGTCCGGAGGTAGTATTATCGCCGCAGCAGCCAATGGCTATCGGCGCGCCGGATTCCATAAGCGGTATTATGCGTTCAAACTCCGTAACGTAGTTTGCGGTATTGAAGGCTTCTGTATGGTCGCCCATTATAACGGGAAGCTTGCCCGAGGTTACAAGCTCCATACCGGCGTCAAGCCCATATGCGCCGGTGAGTACCAGCCTTACCGTCTCATAGGGCCTAAGCGCGGCTGTAAGCGCGGTTATTTCAGCACGCGTGGCGCAGTTAACAAACAGCGGCAGATCGCCCGTAAGCACCCTTTTCATAGCAATGCAGCCGGAATCATAGCCGTCCTTATCCTCGTTGTAGCGGCGGGCCTTCTCAAACTTGTCCGTAAGCAGCGAGAATATGCCCATTCTTGTCATGGGCGCGGCGGGACGCTTGCCGTAGTTGTCCTTAATCGCTTTGGTCACGGATGCGGTCATGGCGGCGCTTTCCTTTACAAGCATATCGTATGGGCTCCTGCCGCGGGTCTTGAATACGGCGGCCTGCCCGCGCAGCACGTTGCAGGGAGAAGGCGCTATGCAGGCGCTTGTTACGCCGTAGCTGTATACGCGCTGAAAATTCATCCCGTCATGGTCGAATGCGTATACTACATTCATTTCCGGCGTAACGGGGTTGTAATCCTCGCTGCGGTCGTCTCCCGTCCAGCCGGGGCCGGTTATGCCCCAAACATTCTGTGCGTCTACAAACCCGGGAAATACCTCCATACCGGCTGCATCAATCATCTCCGCCCCATCAGCAGGTATGTTGCGCGCAATGCGGGTTATTATGCCGCCGTCTATGACAATATCCGCCTGCTCCACGCTGCCGCGACCGTTGTGCACGCGGCCGTTCTTGATGATAATCATAGCGTTGCTCACTCCTTTTTTCAATATTGCTTTACATTGCGGATTGTTACTCATTATAGCATTTGGAGACTTGCAATGATATAATAAGAGGCTATGCTTTTGTTTGAAAACTATAGCCCCTTATTGAAAACACATCAATTAACGGTTGATTGTATATGACGGCGTATGCGGAGTTGTTTCCCCTGTGATATATGCGGTCAGGTGATTATGGGCTTTTCACGCTGCGAAGTGCTGCTCATGTGCCACATGTTGAAGTTGCGCGTAAACTCGGCGGCGTAATACAGGAAGGCGAGTGCAGCTTCCGTCAGACAGGAGCTGTAAAGGGTGATCTGGCCTTCTACAAGCTCCGCGCGCTCGTTGCGCAGCCATCCGAACTCTATGCAGCGTTTCAGGTATTTTTGCATGTTTTCGCGGCTTATGTTCAGCGTCTTGCATATGTGCTCTATGGAAAAGGGCATGGAGAAGGGGCAGGCGCGCCGTTTGCACAGATACATCAGCACCTCCATCGCCTCGCGATTGCCTAAAAACGAGAATACGTCTGCAAATTTTTCGGGGCTGAGCAGAAGAGAGGCGTAGCCCTCCTCCGGGTCCGGCATTATGAAGAAGCTGAACCTTTTTGGGTCGGCGCACACATAAGCCGTGCCTTCGTTGGAGGCAACGCGCCCACGAGTACATTCAACGTCAACGCTGTCCGCCCCGTCAGCCAAACCGGAGCTGCTGATATTGGGTATATTTGTAAGCCCCTTGAACACTGCCCAGCATATATTGGATGCTTTCTGCATTTTCTCGTGCCTTGGCGTGTGCTCCATCGCGTTTGTCACAAGGTGGCTGATGCTGGCGCTGCCGCTTGAATCCCGACCAAAAAGCTGATCTATAGTAACATCAAAAAAGTCCGCTATGCGCGGCAGCAGCTCCACATCCGGAGTACCGCCACATTCCCATTTGCTAACAGCCTGTACGCTTACGCCAACAGCCTTGGCAAGCTCCGCTTGTGTTACCTGCTGAGCCGTCCTGAGAGATTTGATACTTGTGCCCAAGGCTCTACCCATGTTTTAGCCTCCTTTTAACTGCCGATGTTATTATCAATAATAACACGCAACCGCCAATGACATCAAGTAGGAATAGCATGCAACTGCGGGTTGCAACGGGTAGAGAGCGATTGTATTTACTTAAAATGCAAGCGTATACATTTTGAAGTGCGTTTATATTAAAATTAAAACATAAATTGCGCTTTTATGATATGCTGAGTTTTTTGCCCGGGAGGGAGAGAACATGATTTCCAACGCAGAATATGATGCCCGGGCGAAAGCAGTTATTATAACATTATAACATATATATAAAACATATAAATTATACAGTCACATATAAAAGTAGCGCAGGATTGTACTATAGGTATAACAAAAAGGAGGCAATGCATTAAAATGACTCGCTTTATCCTCAGAAGAATACTGAGTGGCGTGCTCACGGTATTGATGGTGTTTGTAATAAACTTCATCATAATAAAGGCAGCTCCAGGCGACCCAATACGTACCATAATGGGCAAGGAAACCGATGATCCGGCGCTCAGGGAGGCGCTGATGGAGAAATGGGGTTTGAACAAATCTCTTCCTGAGCAGTTCTGGAGCCAGTTTTCCAACGCGCTGAGGGGAGATCTTGGCACGAGCATAATCTATAACCGCTCAGTAAATGACATGATAAACGAACGCCTTGCAGCTACGGTGCTGCTGGGCCTCGTATCTGCGATACTTGCGCTGGTGACAGGCACGGCGCTTGGCATATTCTGCGCGCGGCACGAAGGCTCGTTTATAGACGGGTTGCTTTCTGCCGTATCGTATGCGCTGGATGCAATGCCCTCGTTCTGGCTTGGGCTAATGCTGATAATAGTGCTTTCCTCAAAGCTTGGGCTGTTGCCTGCGCAAGGCATGACCGATGCGCGCATGGAGTATCAGGGTATGCGGCATGTGTTCGATGTCATGCTGCATCTTGTGCTGCCCACGCTGACGCTGGTGCTTATAACCATGCCCGGGTATTTCCGCATAGCCAAGAGCTCTATACAGCAGGTGACCAGCGAGGATTTCATAGTTACCCTCCGTGCGACGGGCATGAGCGAGAAGAAGATATTCGATAAGTATATTTTCAAAAACGCCATATTGCCGACGGTAACGATGTTCGGCATCACGCTTGCCTTCCTTGTTACGGGCGTAACGCTTATAGAGATCGTATTCTCCTGGCCTGGTACAGGCAGATTGACCATGACTGCCATAAACCAGCGCGATTACCCTACGTTGATGGGAATATATCTGGTTATGAGCGTATCTGTTGCGCTGGTAATGGTGCTTGTGGATATCGCGTATGCCTTCCTTGATCCCCGAATCCGCTACGATAAATAACAGGAGGTATGTATGCTTAAAAAGATAGCTACCAAATGCATACGGGCATTTAAGGCCGACAGGCAGTTGCGCATAGGCGTTATAGGCATAGTATGCCTGCTGCTGATAATAATATTTGCGCCCGTTATAGCCACGCATGACCCATACTCGTTTGATTATGTACGGTTGCTCCCCCCGGGGACGGATGGGCATATACTGGGCACTAACCACATGGGGCAGGACGTGTTTTCCATGCTCGTTTACGGCGTGGGCACGTCGCTTAAGGTGGCCGTTATATCCGCATTCATATCCGGAGCGCTCGGCGTGATAATAGGCGGTATCAGCGGGTATATAGGCGGTGTAACAGATACTGTAATATCAGAGATAATAAACATATTTCTTATGATACCCACGTTCTTCCTGATACTGCTGATAATCTCTCTTTTCGGCAACAGCATAGTGAACGTGATGATAGTTATAGGAATAACCACCTGGCCAGGAAATGCGAAGCTGATGCGCGCGCAGGCGCTTTCCTTGCGTGAGCGTACTTTTGTGCAGAGCGCCGTGGCCCTTGGCGAGACAAAAAGTCAGATATTGTTCAAGTATATACTGCCAAACGGCATTTTCCCTGTTGTGGCCAATACCACACGCGGCATGGCCGGCGCCATATTGACTGAGGCTTCGCTTTCCTTCCTCGGCTTGGGCGATCCCAACATAGTCAGCTGGGGCCAGATGATATATCAGGGCAAATCCTACATAACAAGCGCATGGTGGATATCGGCTTTTTCAGGTATTGCAGTTATTATCACGGTAATATTCTTCTATATGCTGGGAGATGGGCTGAACCATGTGCTAAACCCCAAATATAATTACGGGAGGGGAAAATAATGGGAAACGTACTCTCCATTGAGAATCTTAACGTAACATATGTTAATAAGACAAAGCGCGTAATGGCCGTGAGAGATGCGTCGCTATCGATAGACCGCGGCGATTCGCTTGGTCTGGTGGGAGAGTCTGGCTCAGGCAAATCAACGTTGGCCATGGCCATACTGGGGCTGCTGCCCAAGCAGACTACCAAGATAACGGGCAAGGCGATATTCCTTGAAAACAAGGATCTTATTTCAATAAGCGAAAAGGAAATGAATGAAATAAGATGGAAAAAGCTTGCCGTGGTTTTTCAAAAGGCGATGAATTCCCTAAGCCCCGTACACCGCATAAGCGAGATAATAGAGGATATATACCGCGTGCATGAGCCGCATGCCACGAAGGAAGAGATACATGAGGTCACGGCAAAGCTGCTTAAGCTTGTTAACCTGCCGGAGCGCGTATATAACCTGTACCCGCACGAGATGAGCGGAGGAATGCTGCAAAGGGTAGCAATAGCCATGAGCCTACTGCACCAGCCGCAGCTGCTGATATTCGACGAGGCCACCACCGCGCTAGACGTTGTGACGCAAGGTCAGATACTTGACGAGATAGTTCAGATGGAGAAGGAGCTTGAGACCACACGAATAATGATAACGCATGACATGAGCGTGGTGGCGACAAGCTGCACCAAGATAGCCGTAATGTACGCAGGAGAAATAGTGGAGACGGGGCTTGTAAAAAATGTGATGACAAAGCCGCAGCACCCGTACACAAGGGCTCTGCTCAAGTCCTTCCCCTCCCTTAAGGGCGAAAACACCAGGATGGAGTCTATCCCCGGATTCCTGCCGGACCTTAGCAAATCCTGCCCGCACTGTATATTTGCGCCCCGCTGCGCTTCTGCAGGGGAGAGGTGCTTTAACGAGAAGCCGCTCTTAAAGACTGACGCTGACGGCGGTGCAAGCGCATGCTTTATTCAGCAAGGAGGTGTCGAATAATGGCATACGTTGAAATAAAGGGCATATCTAAGTGGTATCCGCACAAGGGCGGCAAGCTGTTTTCCAATCTGGGTAGAAGGAAGGCCTTTGTTAAAGCGGTGGACGGGGTAGACCTGAGCATGGAGAGGGGCGAGATACTGGGCGTGATAGGAGAATCCGGCTGCGGCAAATCAACGCTTGGTCGTATGCTTACGCGGCTTGAGAATCCTACAGGCGGAGACGTGCTGATAGACGGAATATCCACAGCCGAGCTTATACGCAAGGATCCCAAGCAGTTTAGACGCCTGGTACAGATAGTGTTCCAGAACCCGTTTGACACCTTTACTCCGCGTGACACTATACAGAAGATACTGCTGAGGCCTCTTAAGCACCACAGCATAGGCGAAAACGAAGAGGAAAGGCTTGCGCTCATCCGTCAGTCGCTTGAGGCGGGCGGGCTGGTGCCGGCGGAGGATATAATGCAGCGCTATCCGCACGAGCTGAGCGGCGGACAGCTTCAGCGCATATCCATAATTCGCGCCATGTTCCTCAATCCAGGCTTCATAATAGCCGACGAGCCTGTGAGCATGCTTGATGTATCCGTGAGGGCGGATATTATAAACATGCTGATAGACCTTGCGCAGAAACGAAACACGGCCGTGGTGTTTATTAGCCATGATATAGCGTTGACGCGATATATAAGCGATCACATTGCGGTGATGTACCTCGGGCGTATAGTTGAATACGGAAAATCGGACGAGGTAATAAAGGACCCCAAGCATCCGTACACGCAGGCGCTGATATCCAACTGCGCCTCTATAGACCCGTTTGAGGAGCGGCACACCATCGCCATCGAGGGCGAGCCACCCACGCCCATAAATCCTGGCCCGGGCTGCTATTTTGCGCCGCGCTGCTCCTATGCGTGCAAGGAGTGTTTTGAAACATACCCGAAAAAGACCGTAATCAGCAAGAACCATTATGCATGCTGTTCGCGTATAGGCAAATGAACAAAAGGGCGAAAAAGGCAAGCATTATATTAAAAAATCAGGAGGTAAACCGAAAATGAAAAAACTGATGGCATTAATACTTGCAGCACTGATGATACTTGCCATATCAGCAGGCTGCCAGCCAAGCACCATGCCGCCGGACAACAGTCAGGCCCCCGTTGACAGTCAGACACCAGCCGATGTCAAGCCTCCGGCGCAGGTCACCAGTACCCCCGCTCAGGGCGAGATCAAGGAGGGAGGCACGCTGATAGTGCGCGAGGCCGGCGACCCGATGAGCTTTTGCCCCAGCGCCGCGGCGGACGATAACGCTTACGCCATGATGCAGAACATGTTCAACCGCCTCACCAAGCTGGACAATACCAAGAGCGCAATACCTGATGCGGCCGAATCATGGGATGTTTCAGACGATGCGCTGACAATTACCTTCCATCTTAAGCAGAATATGCACTGGTGGGACGGCGAAGCATTGGACGCTGACGATGTAAAGTATACATTTGATTACATCAAGGCTAACCCCACCTGTTACTTTAGCTCCTCCATGGACATAGTCGATTCCATAGAGGTAAAAGACCCCTATACCGTGGCGTTCAACATGAATACTGCGGATATGAGCTTCGTGGCGCGTCTTGGCTGGTACGGCACCTTCATCGTGCCGGAGCATATCTATAATAACGGTCAGGCGTGGGAGGACAACGAAGCCTCCAAGACCAAGCCCGTAGGCTCAGGTCCTTTCATGTTTGAAAGCTATAAGCAGGGCGAGAGCACCACGCTTGTAAAGAACCCGAACTACCATGACGGCGCGCCGCATCTTGACAAGCTGGTATTCGCCATAATTCCGGACGATACCACCGCCATTCAGGCCATGATAAACGGTGAAGTGGATACCATATCCATGATACCCGATGCCTTCCTGGATCAGATGTTGGCCGATCCCAACTATCGCTGCGACCGTAATATATATCCCTCTCCATGGAGATATATATTCAACATGAACAATTCCGTAGTAGGCGATATTGCTGTGCGCAAGGCCATTGCCCTGTGCGTAGACCGCAAAGACATGAGCGAAAAGGTTACAAGCGGCGTTATGCCTCCCGAGTGGTGCGCTTATCCCGCGGTATCCGAGTGGTGCGCCAATACGGAGGATATATTCCCCGATGTTGATATAGAAGCGGCGCGCAAAGTGCTGGAGGATGCCGGCTATACCGCAGATGCGGACGGTTACTATGTGCGCGGCATAACAGTGGACTGCTTTGAAGGCCAACTGGTGGATATGACTAAGCTGCTTGTTGCCAACTGTGCCAAGGCCGGCATAGAGCTGACTCTTCAGGTGTCAGAATACAACGCATGGGCAGACAAGATAGGCCCTGACCCAACGGGCGAAGCATGGATGATAGAGTGTCAGGGCGGATTCATGGGTCCTGACCCCGCCGCGCTCGCTTCCCGCTACGGCACGGGCTCCGGCTCCAACTACGCCAGCTTCTCCAATGCTGAATTTGACGAGCTGTGCAAGCTGGGTGCCGCAGAGGGCGATACCGAAAAGCGCGCCGAGTACTACCGTAAGGCGCAGAAGATACTCATAGAAGAGCTGCCTGCCATCAACGTGCTTGGCTGGGCCGGTTATGAGGCCTCACGCTCTGACCTTGTGAACCTGCCAATAGACGGCGCGGGCAAGTGGGGCTGGAACGAGTATACCTTCACATACTACATCAATAAATAACTCGGATGATATAATCACTATAGACAATTCAACGGCCCATTCTCTGGGCTGACAGGCGAAATCAGGGGGCTGAGGGCAATGCCCTGCAGCCCCTTTATCAGGAGGTAGAGTGCATGAAAGCTAAATATGTGGAACTTATAAAAAACATACCCGATTACAAGGAATTTCTGACGGTAGATGAGCTGGATGCAAGCTCGTTTGCACTTGCAGAAAGGTATCCTGACAGCGTAAGTGTGTTTCCTATAGGCAATACCAAGGAGGGACGCACACTATATTGCCTGAAGGTAGGCTCCGGCTCAAAAAATGCCCTTATGTTTGGCTGCCCGCACCCGAATGAGCCTATAGGTACGATGATGCTTGAATACTTCAGCGAAAACTTGGCGCAAGATGAGCAGCTGAGGAATGAGCTTGATTATACATGGTACATAGTTAAAGCATGGGATGCGGACGGCCTGAGGTTGAACGAAGGCTGGCTCAAGGGACCGTACACCATTTATAACTATTCGCGCCATTTCTTCCGTCCTGCCGGGCATAAGCAGGTGGATTGGACCTTTCCTATAGATTATAAGGAGCTGCATTTCCATAAACCTGTGCCTGAGACGGAGGCGATGATGCAGCTTATAGACAAGATAAAGCCGCACTTTATTTACTCTCTGCACAATGCCGGCTTCGGAGGAGTGTATTGGTACGTATCCAGGCCCGTGGAGCCGCTGTACGACGCTATGCGCGCGGCGGCGGCAAGGGTGGAGGTGCCGCTGAATCTGGGTGAGCCGGAGGCGCCGTACTGCGTTGCGCTTTCGCCCGCAGTGTATAAGAGCCTTGGCATAGAGCAGGAATATGACTACATGGAAAAATACGGAGCTAAGGACATAGGCAGCATACTAAACGTTGGCAATTGCAGCGAAAGCTACGCCCGCGAAAGATACGGAACGTTTACGCTGCTGACGGAGCTGCCCTATTTTTACGACAAGCGCATAATGGACATGAGCAAAGGCACGATGAGCCGCAGGGAGGCCGTAGCCAAGAGTCTGGACATGAATACGCAGGCAAACAAGTACATACAGGGGGCGCTGGCAAGGGCTAAGGACATTGTGGATACTGAAAACCCATTCCGGCTGGCGCTTGAGGCGTTCTCTTCCGGACGGGGGGACGAAAGCACCCGCAGGATGATAGAGCAGAATCCTGAATATGCCCGCACGGCAACGGTTGCGGAGGAGTTCGACAACCTGTTGATGAGCCGTTTTTATAAGAGCCTTTCATATGGTATGGCAATACGCATGAACGAATATGAGCTGAGTAAAATGAGCGAACGCGGCGAGGTAAATGCGGAGAAGGAGGCTAAGCTTGGGGAAAACATAGCCGATGCTGAGAAGGCGCACACGGCGCTTACAGAGCAGCTTGAAAAAGACCTTGCTTACGAGGTGGTGCCCATAAAGAAGCTTGTTAGCATACAGCTTGAGTGCGGATTGCTGGTAAGCGACTACCTGCATGACAAGCCCGCGCACTTTTAAGATGAGACAGGAGAAGGCAATGGATAATAAACTACGGCGATTTTTGCAGACGCCCATAGAATCAAGTCCGGTATGGTTGGACGAGGGGAGAACCATAGCATATATCCGTCATGACGAGGCAGGTTCTCGCATATGGCAAATGAATATGGAAACGGGCGAAAAGGTATGCAGGACCACGGAGGATGTGCGCATATGGAGTATAAAGAGTCTGCCGGAGACGGGGGATATATATTATGCTACGGACAGCACAGGCAGCGAGTGTGAGCAGATATTCCGCCTGCGTCCAGGTGAAACAGGCGGTACGGACGTGACAGGCACGATCGGTGCGCGCCATTTTTTAGGCGGCGTCATGCCGGACAGAAATACGCTGGCCTATGCATGCAACAAACGCGATAAGCGCACCTTCGATATATGGAAAAAGAACATGGCTACGGGCGAAGCGGCCATGGTAAAACAGCACAGCGATAATTATAACTGGCCTTGCAGCGATGCGCTTTCTCCGGACGGTCGGTATATGCTATACAATAAACTGCGCGGTGAAAACGACAATGCACTGTGGATGACGGACATGGTAACGGGCGAGACCAGGCGTATACCGGAGGACGGCATCATATCCGCCGAGACTGAGCCTGCCTGGAAGCACGATTCGCAGGGCTTTTATCTGCTGAGCGACCGCGGCGGGGATTTTATAGGCGTGTATTACTATGACATTGCCGCCGGCAGGATGGAGAGCGTGTATTCATATGGCTGGGACGCAGCCGCGCTTGCCGTATCCTGCGATGATAAGTATCTTGCCGTTACCGTGAATGCCGGCGGGTATACAGAATTGCATATCTATGATATACAAGCCAAGGCAGAGCTCAACCCACCAAGACCGCCTAAGGGCGTATTGAGCAATTATCAGCAGATGAGCTGGTCGCCTGTCGGGCATAAGCTGCTCTTTACACTTACGAGCGGCAAGCGTCCCGAGGGCATATGGATACTGGATATAGATGCGGAGCGTCTGGAGCGCATAAGCGAAAAGACCCTGAACGATGAAGACGAAAGGCTGCTGGTAGAGCCGATAAGCTGCAGCTTTGAATCCTTTGATGGGCTTAAGGTGCCATATTGGCTATATGTGCCATACGGCAAGGAGCCTAAGGATCTACCTATAGTTATAGAGATACACGGCGGTCCGGAGGGGCAGGAGACGCCTGCCTTCAACGAGTTTATACAGTACCTTTTGAGCGAAGGGATAGCGGTAGCAGCGCCAAATGTTAGGGGCAGCACCGGCTACGGAAAGACATATACACATCTTGACGATGTGGACAAGCGGCTGGACAGCGTAAGGGATATAGATTCTCTGGTTGCGCACCTTATAAAAACGGGTACTGCGCGGGAAGGAAAGCTTGCCGTTACCGGTACCAGTTATGGTGGCTTTATGACGTTATCCTGCGCGGCGCGCTATCCTGAGCTGTGGGCCTGCGCAATAGATACGGTGGGTATGTACGACCTGGTCACATTCCTTGAAAACACTGCAGAATACCGCAGGGCACACAGGGAGAGCGAGTACGGCTCGCTGACGGAGCATTACGATATATTAAAGGCCGTATCGCCCGCCGCAAAGATTGCGGATATAAGCGCGCCTATAATGATAATACAGGGGCGTAACGATCCGCGTGTGCCGGTTACGGAGGCGGAGCAGGCAGTAGCCGCGCTTAGGGCGCTTGGACGCACGGTGGAGTACCTTTGCTATGATGACGAGGGCCACGGCATAGCCAAGCTGAAGAACAAGCTAGATTGCTACCCTAAGATGGCTGCATTTTTGAAAAAGTATCTCTTTTAAGTGTTATATTTGCACTCAGCATATAGCTAAGCTTTATCCTTTGAAACATCGGGAACAGAATAGACGAGGAAAAGAGCTTTCCGGCTTATTAGCCGGAAAGCTCTTTTCTGTTGATAAGGCTTCTATGCTTGGATTACAGCCAGGTGGAGCGTTTTTTTCGCGCCGGCGTTTGAGCTGCGCAGCAGCTTCCGCCAGGCACATGAACCCTGCTCAGGCGTCCTCAAGTCGATGAGCACGTTGCCCCTTTTCAAAACATCGAGGTATCATTGCATGTGACGCCGGGCATGGTGCTTTGCAGCATGTCATGAGGATTGTTTGAAAACACTCTCGTTCAGCGGCCGTGTATAAACTGCGCCGCCTTCAATCCACATTCAAGCTGGATATTAATGAGTTTGCGTATTGGTATAACGGAGTAATTGAGGTTTTCTTCCAGCTCATCGGCAAGCTGCTTGTGCAAGGTCTCCGCCATCGCTTTCCCCTTAAGCAATGCCGGTTCTGCCTCGGCGGTATGCTCACGCTCAAGCTCATACTCATGAGCGCGTATGAGCATACCATAAGAAAGCAGCCTATAGAAGCGGCTTACCCAAATATTGTCAAAATACTCGGCCTGGGTCGCCAGACGCCTGTATTCCTCGTCCTCTTCCGCCATGCGGCGGTTGGAATCAAGTCCCGTATCCTCTATTGCGTCGTTTATTGCCATAAGGTAGGGGTTCTTCGCGCCGAGGTACTTTGAGGATACGCCAAGCACCTCCCTTATACGTTTGTTTGAATCTATCGTCCAGCTTATTTTTTCCATTACCGCCGCGCTGCGTGTTACGTTAGTAGGGGTAGGGTCGGCTATGCGCGGGTCAAAGAAGTAGGGCATTTCCGTAAGGAATGTAAATGTGCCATAGTGCCGTTTCGAGTAGGAATCGCTGCAGGTGCCGCTATTTATTATCTTTGTTATATCCTTTGCACCAAAGCGCTCAAAATAATCGTATTCCGATTCTATCCCCTCGGCCAACAGCACAGCAGGTGCAAGTACGGTTATTGCGGGGGATTCGGGTTCGCCAAGATGCAGAGGTATGCCTTGATGCTCCACAGCCTCACGAAGCTGTGGATAAAGCTCAGGCACATCTTCGGTAACATACCAATATACCCCTCCGAAACCGGAATTATGCAGCGCATAGGTGAACACCGGCCGTATATCGTCTATTAGCTCCTTAAGCGCCTGCGTTTCCGGCATAACGTTATGGAAATGCAGACTCTTGTAATCTATGGGAAAAGTCCAGTCCACCTGCATGTCGGAAGCGGGGCGGAAGAAATTGCGGGAATAATTATACAGTGTATACGGTCCCTTCAGCCAGCCCTCGTTGCGCACCAATCCATCGGCATCCCATGCCTTGACTATATAAAAGGTATAATCGAGCGCCTGCAAAATCTGTTTTTTTTCGGCGAGCACCTTTGTAAAATGCTCAAGCATCATAGTGCCTATAGGCTCATTTGGATGTGGGCAGCCGAAAAACAGAGCATTTTTGCTGCCGCTGCCGATTTTTAGGGCAAGTATGCTCCTGCCTTCGGTGGTCTTGCCAAGCTCAAACATGCTTACGCAGTCCGGATGCTCCTCGGCAAGCTTTCTTGTTGAAGCGTCAAGCTCTTCAAGCGTTAAAAACTGCTTATAATCGGGTACGTCCTTTAGTAATTCGTTTATGATACTGTTCATTATATCTCCTTGGCATCCGTGCGCCTCCCATAGGCGGAGGCGCACAGCTTTTTACATAATAATGCGTTCTTACTTCATATCGTTGAAGAATACCGCGCCGTTGCCGACTATTTCTATGCCGGTAACATCGCTTGCAAACACGAAGTTGTTTTCCGCAGTATATAGCGGGACGAGCAGTACGTTATCGGAGATTATCTTCTCTGCATCGTATACCAGCTTAGTGCGCGCATCGCTGTCCGGCGTGTGGGAAGCGCGGGCGACGATATCGTAGTATTCATCGTTGGCGCCGCAGGCGATAAGGTTCTGCGGATCGGTGAATACCATGTTGAGAGTCAGTATCGGCTCACTCCATCCCCAGTGCTCAAGACCTATATCATACTTCCCCTCGTATATCACGTCATAGTGATAATAATTGGTGTACATCTCTATTTCCAGGTTCACGCCTATAGCCTTATACTGTATCTGCAGCGACTGTACGGTGTTCTTTTCGGTAGCTCCGTCGTTGGCCACTATTTTAAGCTTAAGCTCCTGCCCATCCTTGTCCAGATATCCGTTGCCGTCCGTATCTGCCCAGCCGGCCTCGGCAAGCAGCTGCTTGGCCTTTTCAACGTTAGTGCCGTAGGTTTCTTTATAATGCTTTGCAAACTCCGCAGAATGGTTTATTACCCTTTCGGTGTTTATGCTCCATGCGGGTATTACCATATCCTTGTTTGCATCAACAAGTATATCCCTGTCTATGGCAATTGCTAAGGCCTCCCTTACCTTTGGATCGGTGAGCATGGGCGAGGATATGTTGTACTCAAGATAGTCTACTGCGGGTATGCTGCTTTTGCGTACTACGTTTATATCATCGCGGGTTATCTGGGTAAGGCCGTCGGCAGAAATATCGAATATTGCCTGTATGTCGTTTACGTTAAAAGCATTAGCCATGCTGAATTCTTCGCTTATGAAACGGACGGTCACCTTTTCAACATGTGCGGGGCCTTTGTTTTCAACGTTTGGGTTATGGGTAATGTAGCCAGGGTTGCGTGTAAGCTCAACATGTGAACCATCAACATAGTCGGTAAGATAGTACATGCCATAGGGCTGCGCGCCCCAAAGAAGCTCATCGTCGGTGGAGCTATCGAGCACGTCTTTGTCCTGAACCGTGACAAAGGATCCCGCAAGCGTCACAGCTATATCGGATGTGTACTCGCTAAGATGCAGAATAACGTTGTCGCCGTCTATATCCATTGATTCCAGGGGATCAAGGTTAGTGGTAAAAGGGCTTACCTTCTTAAACCGGGTGAGGGAGGCGACTACATCCTCGGGCAGAACTTCCTCGCCCGAAGCGTACTTCATCCCTTTTGGTATGGTGAGCGTTATTGTCTTACCGTCCTCGCTCGTTTGCACGGCGGAGGCTATACAGGGCTGCATATTGCCATTTTCATCAAGCACTACAAGGGGATCTGCAACCAATCCCTGCGTAAAGTTGCTGCCGTCAAGCAATGTTGTATCAAGTCCCCACCATTGGTTGGCTTCGCCGATCACCAGGGTCTCTCTTCCGGCGCTTGCGCCATTTCCGCCGCCCATACAGCCGGCGAACAGACATGCCAGCATTATCGCCGCAACAAAAATAGCCAAATACTTTTTCATCTTATTCTCTCCTTTGGTTTATTTATCTTCTGTGTGCCGCCAGCACGCGTTAAAGCGCGCTAAAGCATTCCACAAAGTGGCCCGGTGTTTCCTCACGCATGACGGGTACCTCATGCGCACAGCGTTCCACGGCATACGGACATCTCAGGCAAAGCCTGCATGCATCCGGAGCTGAAGGCACATCCTCCGGCTCGCCCGGCAACTCATATACCTTATCAGATCTTAAGTCAGGGTCCGCGGCGGGAACAGAATTTATAAGTATGTTTGTGTACGGATGCAAGGGGTTGTTAAGTACGTCATCCGTATCGCCGTATTCGACGAGCCGGCCCATATACATTACTGCTATCCTGTCGGAAACATAACGGATAACGTTTAAGTCATGCGTTATTATGATGTATGTAAGCTTAAGCTCCTCCTGAAGCTTCAAAAGGAGATTGAGCACCTGCGCCTGCACGGATATGTCAAGGGCGCTCGTCGGCTCGTCAAGTATCATGACTTTAGGCTGCATTACAAGCGCACGCGCTATGGCAATGCGCTGCTGCTGACCACCCGAAAGCTGATGAGGATAGCTTAAAAGGTAGCTTTCATCCATCTGAACCTTGCTTAGCGCCTCGCGAGCGCGTTTCTTTGCTACGGCCTTTGATACACCCTTTATAATAAGCGGGCGTATTATGGAGCTTTCTACGGTCTGCCTTGGGTTGAGGTTAGAGGCCGGATCTTGGAATACAACCGCGAAGCTATTCCTTACCTCCCTTATTTGCCGGCGATTTGCCTTTACCATATCAACGTCGCCCACCATAAGGCTGCCGTTGTTTGCGCCGGTAAGCCCCAGCAGTATGCGCGCAAAGGTCGTTTTACCGCTGCCCGATTCGCCTATAAGTCCCATTATTTCGCCTTCGTTTATACACAATGTAAAATCCTGTACGGCGTTTACAATGCTCTTCTTCCTTGAAAACAATCTTTTTGAGACGACAAACTGTTTACAAAGGTCTTTTGCCCTGATAATTTCCATATCTTCACCCCCTGTTATGGCAGCGCACGGTATGTGTTGCGCTTATATGGCGTATCCCGGGCGCGGCCTCGGCGCATATATCGCTTGCAAACGGGCAGCGGTTGCGGAAGCGACATTCTGGCTTTTTTTCAAGTATACGCGGCACCGTTCCCTCTATGGTTTTGAGCTTTTGCTCAGTCTTGCGGCAGCGCGGCAGAGAGCTTAAAAGCGCCTGCGAATATGGATGCGCCGGATTATGGAACACCTCAAACACATCGCCCTCTTCAACTATCTCGCCGGCATACATTATGCCTATGCGGTCGGCAATCTCTGCTACCACGCCGAAGTTGTGCGTAATAAGCAGCACGCTCGCGCTATGCTTGCGGCAAATATCCTTCATTATGCGCAGCACCTGCGCCTCCACCGTCACGTCGAGCGCGGTGGTGGGCTCATCGGCAATAAGCAGCTTCGGGTTTCTTGCAAGCATCATGGCTATCATTACGCGCTGCCGCATACCGCCGGAGAGTTCATGCGGATATGCGCGCACACGCTGCTCCGGGAATGGTATATGCACCTCCCTGTAAAGCTCTATGGTGTGATCCATGGCTTTTTTATGGCTCATACCGTCTATCATAAGCGCCTCGGCCACCTGAGTTCCGGAGCGGTATACGGGATTGAGCGAATCAAGAGGATTCTGAAATATCATTCCTATTTGCCTGCCTCTTACCTTCTCCATCTCTGCTTCGGATATTGAGAGCAAGTCTCTATCCTCAAACATTATTTTGCCGGACACTGTCTCGTTATGGTCGATTGAAAGGCGCATGATGTTATGTGCAATGGTGGATTTACCGCAGCCCGATTCGCCTACGAGCGCAAATACCTCGCCTTCACCAATGGCAAATGAAACGTCGTTTACGGCGCTCAGGCAGCCTGAGCTTATTCTGTAATCTACGCTTAGATGTTCAAGCCGAAGAAGTTCGTTGCTCATACTATTTCCTCCCTGCTCAGCGTGATTTGAGACGAGGATCAAGTATATCCCTTAATCCCTCGCCGAAAAGGTTGAATCCAAACACCGTGAACACTAACGCAAAGCCGGGATACATTGCAAGCCATGGGGCATTGCTTATGTTATTCATGCTGGATGAAAGCGCAAGCCCCCAATCGGGAGAAGGCGGCTGCGCGCCAAGCCCCAGGAATGAAAGCGCCGTGGTGGAGGTTATTGTTGCAGGTATTGAAAGCGATGCAAGCACTATTATGGAAGGCACTATATTTGGCAGTATATAGCGCAGCATTATTGCGGCGTTGCTTTCATTGAACGCCATTGCCGTTTCAACAAACGCCATGTTTTTAAGAGACTGCGTCTTTGCCCTGACTATACGTGCATACTGCGCCCAGCTGACCACGGCTATTGCGATTATAACGTTATCAAGCCCTTTGCCGAGCACCGTTATTACCGCCATTGACATTATTATCGGAGGCATGGACCATGTAAGGTCCGCAAAAAACGAGAGCACCCTATCTACTGTGCCGCCATAGTAGCCTGAAAGCATGCCTATTGTTACGCCGAGGGCTATCTCTATTGCCGCGGCTAAAAGCGCCACGCGCAGCGCGATGCGGCTTCCGTATATAACGCGGGAAAACATATCCCGCCCGAAATCGTCCGTACCGAAAAGGAATTCTTTGCACGGCATAAGCAGCTTTTTGCTCATATCGGCATAGTCATATTCATACGGGGCTATAACGTCTGCAAATATGGCGGAGATCACCACAACAAGTATCATTATGCTGCCTATAAGGAAGCTGCGGTTATGTAGAAATACACGCAGGCTTCCCTTGAAGCTCTTTTTAATACTGGCATTATTTGCTTCGCTGTTCATTTGCTCGATCCTCCCATAGATATCAGAATACGCGGATCAAGTATGGCGGTTATTATGTCGCATATAATGTTGCATACTACGGTGAGTATGGATAGGAGCAATACGCTTGCCTGAACTACAGGAAAGTCCTGATTAAGTATAGCTTCGGTAAGCGTTTTGCCCATACCGGGTATTACAAAAATGTTTTCGATTATAACGGCGCCGCTTATTACCCACGGAATATTAAGGAAAAACATTATTGTGACCAGAATAAGAGCGTTTCTAAGCACATGCCTTACAAGCACCTGACGCTTGGTTAAGCCCTTGGCATATGCTGTTAGCACATATCTTTCGCGAAGTACATCTATCACTTCAGCCTTAGTCATGCGCATGGTTGACGCTACGCCGCCAAGTACTATTGCCGTTACAGGAAGGATATAATGCTTGGCGCTGGTAAAACCGGAAAGCGGAAGCATCCTTAACGTTACGCCGAAAAGCAATATCAGCAGCACCGCTACCCAGAAGGACGGAAGCGCAGCGAACAGCAGAGATAACCCCATCATGAGCCTGTCGAAAAAGCTGTCCTTTTTATATGCAGCCAAAAGCCCTATAGGTACAGCTATAATAAGTTCTATTATAAGCGCTGTGCCGGTAAGCTTTATTGTAACGGGAAGGCGCTGCTTAAATGTGGCGCTTACCGGAAGCTTGCTGCGCAGGGATGTACCGAAATCCCCGTGCAGCGCGCCGCGCACCCATTTTATATACCTTTGATACAGGGGCAGATCCAGCCCGTATTGTGCGCGCATCCTGTCTTTTACCTCTTCGGACACCTTGCGATCGGTAAGCAGCTCCACAGGATCGCCAGGCATCATGTCCATCATGGCGAACACGAGCATAGAAACAACTACTATCAGCAGCAATCCCTGTGACAGGCGTTTGATAACATAATCAGCCAAATCGCTTTCCTCCTATACTGTTTTTTGTATATTCAATAGTTCTTTTATTAGAATACATCCTGCGCACGCTCATGTATATTGCTGCAAAAGTGTAATTGACCTCTTTGCCTTGTCAAGTGATAATATAGAATAACTATACATGAATTATAGCACATTGTAATTCCAATAACTATAGAGCCAGCTATTTGCACATTTGTATACAAACTATGATATTGAGAGTAAAATCAACTTGCGCTTGTGTTGACGCTATGCTATTGTAGTATCATAATGGATAAAAGGCCGAGAGGAGAGCTTTGTATGCATATCAATGTCGGCGCCAATATACGCGCGCTGAGGCTGGCCAAGCATATAACGCAGGAACAGCTGGGCAAGGCCGTAGGGGTTTCCATGCAGGCGGTCTCGCGCTGGGAATGCGGCGGCGCACCGGATGTAAGCGTGCTGCCGCTAATAGCGGACTATTTTGAGGTATCTTTAGACGCGCTTTTCGGCAGGACGCTGGATAACGAAACTGCCCTTGAGCATCATCTTTATGACGACCTTTGGCGCACGCATGAGAACCAAAAGGTAGAGCGCGCTTGCAAGTATGGCTGGGCAATGTTCAAAGGGATGAGCGGAATGGAGAGCTTTGCCAATGAGGAATACGGCAAGGTTGCCGCGGCTGAGACCGTAGGCACATATGCAAGGCTGTCATTTGACGCAGGATATGTTTTTATGAATGCGATAGAGGAATTTCACTATTTCCTTGTAATGCCGGAGCCGGAAAACGGATATAATGCCGCTCTTGCTCACATAGACGAATACGCAAAGCTGTTCTCGCTGCTCGCGGACAGATGCAAGCTCAGGCTGCTATCCTACATCTGTTCGTGTAAGGAGTCGCTTTTATCCGTCCAATCCACGGCAAAAACGCTGGGCTTTGATGAAGATGAAACGCTTGAGCTGCTCGAACAGTTCTGCACGCTTGAATGGGTGCTGCCTGAGAGTATAGATATGGGCAACGGCCCCGTGCGCGTATACCGCCCGGGCGACACGATGGCGCTATTGCCGCTTTTGTGCTTTGCAAGGGAGTTCATGGCTAACGCAAAGCTGTTTTACCTCAATAACTATCTGCGCACAAAACCCATGCTCCAGGGCATGCTGGAAGAATGAACATGCCGCAAGGAATGATTCTTTCGATGCGCCGTGTACGTTTTTCTCAAGTCGATACCTTGCGGGCATTGTATCAGACGTTTTTGAGCAAAAAACAAGTCCACTGCAACCCTGTCGGGATCACGGTGGACTTATGACTTGTAATTATCCGTTATATTCTTCTGTTTTGAACTTTACGCATTTTATATTGTGACTCCGGCTCAGGGAGTTCGGCTATAAGCGCGCCTTTATCAAATCACTTTTCGTGCCTATTTTTCGTCCACCACTGCTTTACGTTTCGGCACATGCACTCGCAGCGGCAGCGAATACTGCGGCTCGACGCCCGTAATATACCCCACATACCTGATTCCACATCCCATCTAAGAGAACCCGAGCGATACAGATAATCTCCCGGGCATTCTGTCCGCTCCGGCTCAATATTGAATACATTGCCGACGCTTATCGCTCCCTGAACGGGAACGATGCGGGAAAACGGATCCTCGGGCTGCGTTTTCCAGCGGTGTCCGTGCAGTACAAAGCTAGTATTCCTCGGTTTATCGCCCGGCATCAGCAGACGGATCATGATGCGTTCGCCGACATAAGAGCGGAAAACAGGCGTTGAAGGATCGCCGTGCGTCTTTGAATCGAATATGAGGGCAACGCCTACACCCGCGACTTGCTCTATGACAAGGCAACCAACAAGCA
>ERZ860322.713-NODE-713-length-22998-cov-4.222769_pt1 | contig 22998 bp, 10 predicted proteins | sample MGYA00509979_ERZ860322 | MGnify/ENA primary metagenome ERZ860322 (study PRJEB30046, sample SAMN00715217) | human gut metagenome | study: EMG produced TPA metagenomics assembly of the A metagenome-wide association study of gut microbiota in type 2...
TTTTTTGTTTCTTAACATTCACAAGTGCTAATGCACAGACAGGAAAAGTCAGCATTAATTTAAAAAATGCATCAGTAAAAGAGTTATTTAATGCAATTGAATCCCAAACGCCCTATCGTTTCTCATACCGTAGCGTAGAAGTAGAGAATAAAAAAGGGGTTACCATTTCTGTAAAGAATGCTAAACTTAAGGATCTGCTTATTCAAGAACTACCTAAACATCACCTCTCTCATATAGTACAAGGTAACAAAATAATTGTGACCCCTGCTACAGATAACCAGTCCTCTGACAAGTCTAATAAAGTAACAGGGAAAGTGGTTGACACAAATGACGAGCCTATAGTTGGCGCTACCATCAAGGAACAGGGAACAACGAACGGTACAATTACGGATATGGACGGTAACTTTAGTTTTATGGTTTCTCCCAACACAATGATTGAAATCTCCTATATAGGATATCAAGAGCAACGGATAAAAACTATCTTTGGAAAAAGTATGTTCATTACCTTAAAAGAAGATACAGAACTTCTTGATGAAGTGGTTGTAGTTGGCTATGGAATACAAAAAAAGGTAAATCTGACAGGAGCCGTTTCCGTAGTAGATGCCAAAACAATTCAGAATCGTCCGATTACAAATGCAACCCAAGCATTACAAGGTGCACAAGGAGTTTATGTAAACTCTGCAGCCGGTGCTCAGCCTGGAAACGACGCAGCTACTATTCGTATCCGTGGTATGGGAACATTTTCCAGTGCAGGTAATGATCCATTATTTCTAATTGACGGAGTTCCTGGAACATTGACCGATGTGAATCCAAGCGATATTGCCAGTATTTCCGTATTGAAAGATGCGGCCTCGGCTTCTATTTATGGTTCGCGCGCAGCAAATGGAGTGGTATTGGTGACAACTAAAAAAGCGGAAGCCGGAAAATTTTCTGTTTCATATAACAACTCTTTCGGATTACAGCAAATCACTTATTTGCCAGATGCCGTATGGGACCCGATCCTTTATATGAAAGGTTTTGATAAAGCTTACGAGAACGAAGGAAGAGCACCTCTTTATGCAGATATCATAGAAGAATATAAAGAAGGAATGAAAGTAGATCCTTATACCTATCCGGCAACAGATTGGTTCGATCTTTACTTTCGTGATGCTTTTATGCAAGAACATAATATACGTATCTCCGGTGGCAATGACCATATACAAACTGGTTTATCTGTCGGATACTTAGACCAAGAAGGGGTTGTTAATTTTACAGACGCTAAAAAAGTTTCTATTAATTTCAATAGCACTATTAAATACGGTCAGTTCAAAGCAGGAATCAATGTGTCGGCAAATTATAGAAATTACAATGAACCACATTATGGAATTTCTGATTATATGCAATTAGCAATGCGCGCTCTACCAGTAATGACTCCTTATCTGGCTGATGGCAGTTATGGTCGTAGTTGGGTGGTAACTCCCGGACAAAATACATTCAATAACCTGCTGTCTTGCAAGGATGGAGAGAATAATTACAAACAGACTCGTATTGTCGGTAGTGCATTCGCCGAGTATATTTTCCCTTATGATATCAAATACAACATTACATTGGGAGTCAGAAAAGTAGATTTAACTAGAAGATACTTCCAACCAACAACCTACACTTACAATCCAAAGACATTGGAACCGCAAAAAATGATTGCAAATACAACAGCAATGAATGCAGCAAATGACGATATTAATCCATCAATAAGCCAAACCGTCAATTGGAATCGTAGTTTTAACGGTAAACATAACATCGCTGCCTTGTTGGGTATGAACTACGAAGAATTCAATGCGTGGTCATTCAGTGCAAAAGGACAAAACGGATATCTGGATAATGAGTTGACAGAAGTAGGATTGGCTACAACATTTCTTAAACCGGCCAGCTCAAGTAGCAAGGTTCGGCTACTTTCCTATTTCGGCAGAATAAATTATGATTACGCTGATCGCTATCTATTCGAGGCAAATCTCCGCTACGATGGTTCTTCCCGTTTTGCAAAAGGACATCGCTGGGGACTTTTTCCATCTTTCTCTGCAGGATGGCGTATCGATCAAGAAGCGTTCATGGCAAACACTCAGAATTGGTTGTCAAACTTAAAGTTGAGAGTGTCATGGGGGCAATTAGGAAATCAATCTATTGGTTTATTCCAATACACTCCAATTATGAGTTCTGGTGTAAATTATATATTTGGGAATACAACTGCAACGGGATATGCAATAACTCAAGCTGTTGACCCGGAAATTTCTTGGGAAACAACAACTATCACCAACTTAGCATTGGACTTCGGAATTTTCAATAATTCACTGAGCGGTTCAATTGAATTCTTCAAAAAAAGGACAAAAGACATTCTCCGCTCTGTCAACCAACCATCACAGGTAGGAAATCTAACTGGAGCCATGCGTAATATCGGTACAGTAGATAATACCGGTTTAGAAGCCAATTTAGCTTATCGCAATAATATAGGAGCCTTCAACTATCATGTATTTGGTAACGTGACTTATGTTAAAAACGAAGTAGTACACATTGGTGGTGACGATATGATTAATGGCAAAAGAATTACGAGAGAAGGATATCCAATTGACGCTTATTATCTTTATATCTGTGACGGGATTTTCCAATCAGAAGATCAAGTAAAACACCATGCTTACCAAAGTGCTAACACACATGCCGGTGATTTAATTTTCAGGGATGTGTCCGGTCCTGAAGGAGTACCAGATGGACAAATTACAGAAGATGATCGTGTGGTGACAGGCAGTTCAGTACCAGATTTCACTTATTCGTTTGGCTTAAACCTAGATTATAAAGGAATAGGACTGAATGTATTTTTTCAAGGAGTATCAGGAATTAGCACTTACCCTACTCATAATTTGGTGTACCCCTATGCTAATGGAGCAGGTGTTACCTATGAGTGGCTAAAAAGAGCGTGGACTCCCGAAAATACCGGTGGTGGATTCCCCCGTTTACTGACTACTAACAGTCAACATGATAATTATACGAAATCCAGCACATTTTGGTTAAGAGATGCCTCCTATTTACGTTTAAAAAACATCCAACTAAGTTATGATTTTCCCCAAAAATGGATCGCTCCATTAAAAATTGCATCGTTAAAAGTATTTGTGAATGCAGAAAATCTCTTGACATTCTCTGACTTTGACATATTTGATCCGGAAAGATCATTAACTTCAGACTATATATGGTCATATCCTTCTGTAAAATCATTTACAGGGGGAATCAATGTTACATTCTAAATTATGCCAATTATGAAGAAAATATTAACTGGATTTGTTTTTTGTCTTTCTATAACAAGCTGTTCTCTAGACACAATTCCCACAAGCCAGTATGTTGAAGATAACTTTTGGAAAACCCCTGAACAAATTGAGGCAGGTTTGGTAGCTTGTTATAATACGATGTATAATGTATATATGTACGGAAGTAATCTAATTTTTAGTGAAACCGGAACCCCTAACGCTTACAATTATAATGGGACTTATGGATGGCGGGTAATTGGTGACGGATCGGTAAACTCTATTAATTCAGATATTGTCAATGGTAAATGGGGAGCTTGTTACCAAGGTATCGGACGTTGCAATACATTTATAGCCGGTGCTCCTTCTTTTGTTATTTCAGAAGAAGATAAAAAAGAAATGGTAGGAGAAGCAAAATTCCTACGTGCGTTGTTTTATTTTGATCTTACTAACATGTATGGTGATGCTCCCTTAATTTTAGATAAACCGGATGTAAATACACAGTCATTTCTGCCAAGAGATCCGAAAGCTAAAATTATGGCTCAGGTTATTCAAGATCTGAAAGATGCTTTTTCTGTATTGCCGGCAACTTCTTCCCAGACAGGAAGAGCCAATAAATGGGCGGCAAAAGCATTACTAGCACGTGTCTATCTATACAATGAGATGTGGGAAGAAGCAGAAAAAGCTGCAGAAGAAGTAATGAAATCCCAAAAATACTCTCTCTTTCCAGATTATCGCAATCTATTCTCAAGAGATCATGAAAACAATCAAGAAGTAATCTTTGATGTACAATATTTGTATCCAACTTTTGTACATTCGGGAAATGGACTAGATGTCATACTTCGCCAATTCAATACAATTGCCCCAACTTTAGATTTGGTAAAATCTTACGATATGAAAGATGGTTCATCATACACCGATGGAAAAGATTTATATACAGATAGAGATCCTCGTTTCTATGCCACTATCGTTTATCCCGGTGCCACTTATATGGGACAGATTGTAACAAACGATAAATTCATAAATACTGGTTATACATTCAAGAAATATTCGCGTTATGACACAGCTGCCGCCGCCATAGACGATAAGAATGATATCAATATTATTCTTATGCGCTATGCTGATATACTTATGATATATGCGGAAGCACGAAATGAACGTTTAGATAAACCAGATCAACCTATATACGATGCCATAAACGAGGTACGTAATCGTCCTAGCGTAAAGATGCCTTTGTTTGATAAAACAAAAGATAATTTTACAAAAGAGCAGATGCGTGAAAGAATACGACATGAACGCCGCATCGAATTTGCAGGTGAAGGTTGGTATTACAATGATATACGCCGCTGGAAAATCGCAAAGAAACTAATGAACGGTAGTACTGTACAAAAATATGATGGTTCCATTATTGAAAGACGTATATTTAACGATAAGAATTATCTATTTCCACTTCCACAGCAAGAAGTGAATGATAATCCGAATCTATTACCCAATAATCCCGGCTGGTAAAAAAATAAATTTCTTATTAAAATGAACAATAAGTATCCATTATTATATATGTTCTTTTTGCCTGTAATGTGTCCATCAGGAACAAAAGCTCAGAATCCGGATCAACGACCAAACATTATTTATATTTTGGCGGATGATATCGGTTATGGGGATCTAGGGTGCTATGGGCAGCAAAAGATAGAAACGCCGAATTTAGATCAGTTAGCTGCAAAAGGTATGCGGTTTACCCAACACTATTCCGGTTCTGCGGTTTCTTCTCCTTCTCGTTGTTCATTAATGACAGGATTACATACGGGACATGCCTATATCCGTGGAAATGACGAATTACCTGAACGAGGTAATATTGGGAATTATTTGGCTGTATTGGCAGATTCTACTTTAGAGGGGCAACGTCCGATGCCTGAAGGTACGATAACGGTGGCATCCTTATTAAAGCAAGCAGGTTATACAACTGGTTGCGTTGGTACATGGTGTTTAGGCTATCCAGGATCAAGTTCTACTCCCCGCAAAATGGGCTTCGATTTTTTCTATGGGTATCATTGTCAACGACAGGCACATGATTATTATCCACCTTTTCTGTGGCGAAACGAACATCGGGAATATCTGCCTAATCGCCTTCTTTCACCAAATCAGAAATTCGATGCAACAGCCGACCCTAATAAGAAAGAAAGTTATGAATTCCTTGTCTCCAAATCTTACGCACCGGAGTTAATGCTTCATGAGGTCCTTTCATTTGTAAAACGACACAAAGAACGTCCTTTCTTTCTATATTGGCCTACTCCCATTGCACATGTACCATTGCAAGCACCTCAACGCTGGATTGATTATTATGTAAAAAAATTCGGTGACGAGTCCCCTTATTTGGGTGACAAAGGATACTTCCCTTGTCGCTATCCAAAAGCTACATACGCTGCCATGGTTAGTTATATGGATGAGCAAGTCGGCTGTCTGGTTGAATTATTAAAAGAATGCGGGATTTATGAAAACACATTGATCCTATTCAGCAGTGATGACGGACCGACTCACAACGGAGGAGTGAATGCTCCTTGGTTTGATAGTGCAGGACCCTTCAAATCGGAAAAGGGCTGGGGAAAAGGCAGTTTACGTGAAGGTGGTATCCGAGTGCCAATGATTGTTCATTGGCACGATCAGATCACCGCCGGATCTGTCAGCGATCATATTTGCGCCTTTTGGGATGTGTTGCCTACATTAGGCGAAATTAGCGGCTATTCCTACAAAAAAACAGATGGCATCAGTTTTTTTCCTACTTTGAAAGGCAACCGTCAAGAAGTGCATGAATATCTTTATTGGGAGCTTCCGGAAGGGAAAGGTTCGAAAGCTATCCGCATGGGAAAATGGAAAGGATATCTTTCTAATATTAAAAACGGAAACCGTTGTGTAGAGTTGTATGATCTGGAAACAGATCCGCAAGAACAGTACAATCTTTCATCTATTTATCCGAATGTAGTGAAGGAAATAGAGAAAAAGATGAAAAAAGCTCATACGGAATCCCCTGTTACTAATTACAAATTATAAATTATCGAAAATATGAAAAAATGGAATTTATTACTTGTATTGGCTTTACTTTTTGTTGCATGTAAAGATGAATACGATGTCAATTTAGATGAGCTTTATGGCACTACCTCCGGCTCATCTTCTAAAGTAGATAAAGAAATCATTACATGTGGAGATTCTAAAGTCATGATTATCAATATAGGCAAAGCCTCTATGACCACAGTACCATATGAATGGGAATGGGATTCAAAAACAGCAGACGATCTTTCGGCTACGTTGAAAAGACGTTTATTGGGAATAGATGAGTGTAAAGTTGTAAATGAAGGAAACGACCAACTCGTCTTGCTAGCATCTTCAGGAGGATCAGCTCTTATTCTTTCTCGTAAAACAAAAAAATGTTTATTCACTGCTGTGGATGCTCCAGGAGCACACTCTATTGAATTGCTGCCCAACAATCGAGTCGTTGTGGCCCTCTCTGGTGACGCAGGCGGCTTTCAGGTATATGACAGAAACGCTTCCAATAAAGTTATCTTTAAAGAAGATCAAAAAGGCGGACATGGTGTCATTTGGATGGAAAATCAGCAACTTTTATATGCATTAGGATATGATAAATTACTCGCTTATGAACTAAAAGATTGGAATACATCAACGCCTTCATTTGTGAAGAAGCAAGAATGGAATCTACCTTTAGGTGGGACAGAGCAAATACCGGATGGACATGATTTGATTCGCATTTCAGATCATGAACTAGGATTCACAACAGCTTATAACGTATATGTACTCGATACAAATACAGGAACTATCTCTGAATTTGAACCTATGAAAGGTCGCAAATTTATCAAATCCTTCAATTACGATAAAGAAAGCGGATACTTAGTTTATACTTATGCAGATATTGAGTGGTGGACACATAATATTCACATCCAAAATCCCAACAAAACAATCACCATCAGTAATGTAAATCTTTATAAAGTGAGAACAGTACCTGAAAGGGAATAAATAAACAGAAAGAAGCGATTACAAATTTGTAAAAAATAGCTTTCTAAATAGTTCGTAAAATGGATATAAGAAAAAAAATATGAAAAAGATATATGCAATATTTATACTTTTTTTTGTCTTGTGCGCATGTGCTACCGGACAAAAAAAGAACGAAATTGTTGTCTGTGGTGACGACAAAGTATGGATTGTCAATGTAGATAACTCAGAGGGAAAAAATTTAGATATCGTATGGAAATGGAATGCACAAGAGTCTAATATCCCTGACGATTTCAAAAAGTACTTTCGAGGAATGGATGAATGCAAAACTGCAAAAAATGGTGACTGGTTACTTACATCTTCTTCGGCTGGAGGAGCAGCAATTATTGAGCGTTCATCTGAAAAATGCTTGTTTTATGCAAGAGTTCCAGCCGCACATTCCATAGAGCTACTTCCTGATAATCGGGTAGTGGTAGCATTATCACATAATGAAGAAGGAGACTGTATACAATTATTTGACATCAACCGCCCTAACCAAGTTCTTTTTCAGGATAGTCTTTTTTGGGGGCATGGAGTAATCTGGATGGAAAACCGTCAATTGTTGTACGCACTCGGCTTTAATGAATTAAAAGCTTATTCCCTAAAGAATTGGAAAAGTGAACAACCAACATTACAGATGGAAAAAGTATGGAAACTGCCAACAGACGACGGACACGATTTGATTCGCATTTCAGAAAATGAATTGGGATTTACAACATCGTCCGGAACTTATGTAATTGATTTGGACACGGAAAAAATTGTTTCATTTCAACCTTTAGAAGGGAAAAAATTCATCAAGTCATTTAATTATAACAAGGAAAATGGAATTTTGAGTTATACACAAGCCGAAATCGAATGGTGGACTCACAATATTTATCTGGAGAATCCAAAGAAAACGTTAACTATAGACAGCATCAATCTGTATAAGGTTCGTCCAGTTATCTATGAATAATCATAAAATTAAAAAAGTATTTATGCATATTATTAATAAAATATTAATATTGGGGAGTTGGCTAGTTGTTCTATTGTTAGTCCATACTTCATGCACAAACTCTGTTGAGCATTCAGAAAGGACATTAAATTTACTTCCTGAACCTGCCCAGTTAACAGTAGGAAAAGAAGCATTCATTCTGCAGGACGATATGATTATCAGCATCAATGCCCCCTCTTTAAAATCAGCCGCAGATTATTTAGTTACCATCTTACAACGTGCCACTGGTTATAAGTTTGTTGTTACAGAAGAGGAAAGAGGACATATTCAACTATGTATAGATGAAAAACTACCTCACAAAGAAGGCAATTACACTTTAAAGGTTACCTCGAACCAAATACACATATCTTCGGCAAATTATGCCGGTGTAATAGCCGCTATATCAACAATCCGTCAAATGTTTCCTGTTGAAATAGAAGCATCAACCGTTGTTTTGGATACAGTTTGGTCAATACCAACTGTTTCTATCATAGATGAACCACGTTTTGCATGGAGAGGCATACTACTTGATGTAGCTCGCCATTTTTTCAGTAAAGAAGAAGTGAAAGAGTTGTTAGATGTTATGGCACTTTATAAGATGAATAAGTTTCATTGGCATCTGACTGATGATCAGGGGTGGCGCATTGAAATCAAGAAATATCCCCTACTGACAGAGAAAGGGGCATGGCGCACATTTAATGACCAAGATCGTATTTGCATGAGTCGTTCAAAAAGAGAACAAAATCCCTCTCTTGCCATTCCTTCTGATAAATTACGAATTATAGAAGGGGATACTCTATATGGGGGCTTCTATACACAGGAAGATATACGTGAAATTATAAGGTATGCAGCAGTACGTGGCATCGACGTAATTCCAGAGATAGACATGCCGGGACATATGCAAACAGCAGTTAGCCTTTATGCGAATGTATCTTGTTTTCCACAAAAAGAAGCACCGATGAATATTTCTTCTCCTGTTTGTCCTGGTAAAGAGAGTGCCTTAGAGTTTTGCAAGAACGTGTATGACGAGATTTTCCGGCTATTCCCTTCTGAATATGTACACTTAGGAGCGGATGAAGTTTCAAAAAAGAATTGGGAAAAGTGTTCAGACTGTCAGAAACGTATGAAAGTAAACAACTTAAAGACAGAAGAAGAACTTCAATCATGGTTCATTCATCAAATGGAACAATATTTCAATGAAAATGGAAAACGTTTGATTGGCTGGGATGAAATATTGCAAGGTGGAGTGTCGCCTACGGCTACAGTGATGTGGTGGCAAAGCTATGAAAAAGAGGTTGTAAAAAAATCCATAGCCCGAGGTAATTCGATCATTCTTTGCCCGAACTACGATTTCTATTTAGATTATTCCGAAATAGGACAGTCCACTCGTCTGATTTGTGAATCAGTATCTTTATTGGACTCATTGAACGAATCTCAATCCAAACAAATATTAGGAGTACAAGGAAACATTTGGGGTGAGTTCATTCCTTCCCGTGAACGAATGCATTATATGGCATTTCCTCGGTTGCTCGCCATTGCAGAGACCGGTTGGTCGCAAGCCGCAAATTACAATTGGAAAAGCTTCCAGAGACGCATGACCGGACAATTCAATCGTTTAGATGCATTGGAAATAGATTACCGCATGGCTGATTTGGAAGGATTTTGCGACATAAATATTTTTATCGGTGAGACTAAAGTAAATGTTATTTCCCCTGATCCAGACGTTGTTATCCATTATACTGACGATGGCACAGAGCCAACCGAAAAATCGGCAGTATACACCACTCCTATATCCATTCGCGATTCTGCAAGTTTTGCGTTCCGCGCATATCGCCCCAATGGAAAATCAAGTAAAGTTTTCCATGCTTCTTATAAAAAGCAGAATGGATATATTCCAGCGGTAGATATTAAAGCTCCGAAAAAAAAGGGATTAATGCTTACATGGTATGAAGGCGACATTCCTTCTTGCCAAGTAATAGAAAATTACCATTTAAAAGAAAAGAGAACCATCGACGATGTATATATTCCTTCAGAAGTAGGCAACAGTAAAGTAGGTTTAATTTTTACTGGTTATTTTTACGTATCGGTTGACGGTATCTATTCATTCAGCCTTTCATCTGATGAAGGAAGTACATTAAAAGTAGATGAAGAAATGATTATAGACAACGGAGGCCGACATTTGAGGAATGAAGTTTCAAGTCAACGTGCATTGGCAAAAGGATGGCATCCGTTAGAAGTTCGTTACTTCGATTTCAATGGTGGATGTTTGTCGTTAAAGATGCATGATGCTTCAGGCAAACAAATAAGACCAATATACAACCATTAATTAACCAATGATAAATAATCATGAGAACACAACTGATAATCATATTGTCGCTGTTGAATGTATGTTTGGTGCCTGCTCAAGAGCGTGATACGCGTGTGCGTACCTACATTACTCCCACCCGGATTGTTTGGCAACAAGACAGTGATCATATCACTAATTGTAATTTTTTGTTAAACCAGGGAGATGGTCAGGCTTATTGGGGAGCGTATTACGATTACGAATCAATAGATACCAGTTTACAAGGTAAGAAAGAGAAAACGGTCAAAGCCGCCACATATTGCCAACTATCTTCTACCGATGGGGCTCGTCCAGCTATTCTGCTTGATTTCGGGAAAGAACTTCATGGCGGAGTACAATTAGTCACTGGTGCCTGGCCAAGCCATAAGCCGGTAAAAATCCGTCTTCGTTATGGCGAATCGGTCAGTGAAGCAATGTCCGACATAGATGGAAAAGGAGGAGCGACAAACGACCATGCTATTAGAGATCAAGAGCTTATCCTTCCATGGCTCGGAGTATATGAAACAGGAAACTCCGGTTTTCGTTTTGTGCGCATTGATCTATTGGATACAGACGCAATACTTGAGCTTAAGGAGGTCCGTGCAATCTCTATCATGCGCGATATTCCGTATCGCGGTTCTTTCCAATGTAATGATGAGAAACTTAACACAATATGGCGAACGGGAGCTTATACCGTTCACCTGAATATGCAGAATCATCTCTGGGATGGAATTAAACGAGACCGTTTGGTCTGGATAGGTGATTCCTATCCAGAGGTGATGACTGTAAACTCCGTGTTCGGTTACAATGAAGTGGTACCTAAAAGTTTGGATTTAATGCGTGACATCACGCCATTGCCACATTGGATGAATGCAGGATTCTCCTCTTATTCTATCTGGTGGCTGTTGTGTCATTATGAATGGTATCGCTATCATGGAAATAAAGCCTATCTGGAACAATCACGTGATTATATTACAGCTTTATTGAGACAATTAATGACTCAAATAGCCCCCGATGGGCAGGAATGTCTGGATGGCACTCGTTTTTTGGATTGGCCATCGAATAGCAACAAAGACGCAATTGCGGCAGGACTCCAAGCCTTAATGGTTTGGGGAATGCGAGTTGGAGTTGAATTTGCAGAACTATTTGAAGACAGACAATTGTCTAATGACTGTAAAGCTGCCGAGAAGAAGTTGGTAAAAGCTGCATCCAAAGTTTATAAAAAGTTTTTAGCTTCCTGTCCGGCTCCCGATGCGCCCGGCTCCAAGCAAGTGGCTGCATTAATGACGATTACAGGATTAATTGATGCCCCAAAAGCTGATAAAGAGTTCCTCTCAATAAATGGTGCACAGGGCTTCTCTACTTTTTATGGCTATTATATGTTGGAAGCAATGGCTACGGCCGGCAATTATCAAGGAGCATTAGACGTGATTCGTGAATATTGGGGAGCAATGATCGACTTGGGAGCCACTAGTTTTTGGGAAGATTTCGATATCAATTGGATTCCGAATGCAGCCCCCATCGACGAACTAGTACCGGAAGGGAAAAAAGATATTCATGGTGACTGTGGCGCTTATTGCTATGTAGGCTTCCGTCATAGTTTGTGTCACGGTTGGGCTTCAGGACCAACTTCTTGGTTGAGCCGTCACATTTTAGGTGTGGAAGTAATAGAACCTGGATGTCGTCAAGTACGTATAACTCCTCATTTAGGCGATTTGCAGTGGGTGAAAGGTACATTTCCAACTCCCTATGGTGAAATACAAATTTACCATGAGAAGCAAGCAAATGGCAATGTAATATCAGAGGTGAAAGCCCCTAAGGGAGTATCAGTCATCAAATAGATAATGAGTTTTATAAAACTATTAATAAGGTGGTTTACACTGCCGAAATGTATAAATTAGAAGGAGTAAACAAATGAAAAAGAAATTATTAATGAATGTATGGATAATGCTTGCATTATTCACATGTGTAGGTATTTCTTCTTGTTCAGACAACGACGAAGACGGCACAAAAGGACATCAAGTATTACGTTTAGTTGATAAAAGTGGAAATCCAATTGGCGGTATCAGTGGTGGAGACTGTAATTTGACTGGTAGCGCTGAAAACCTGACGCTGAGAGTGATGTCCGATTTAGACTGGGAAATAACTATTTCCGAAGGCAACGAATGGTTTAAAGCCGACATCACAAAAGGAAGCGGTTCAAAAGAGATTTCATTTACAGTAGCCGAAAATGAAGGATTGGAAGAAAGAAAAGCTACAGTGATATTATCGACCACCCAGAATTCATCTGTTCAAGATTTCGTATTGAATTGTATTCAGCCAGGTGGACCAAGATTAATAGTGACTCCTGAGAATACTTCTGTCGAAAAAGAAGGGAAAGATGTCACCATTGCAATTAACACTAATTTACCTTCATTGAAATGTATCATACCTGAAAATGTTAAATGGATTACTCAAAAATCATTAACAAACAAACAGTTAATTCTTACAGTAGCAGCAAGTGATATCGCAAAAATACGTACTGCAACGGTGGAAATTACTTCTGAGTCGGCCGCTTATCCTACAACAAAAAGCATAGAAATCAGGCAAGCGGGTGCTGTGGATATGGCAGAGTTACTCGATGTTAAGTTCAATGCAGATGGTACTGCAGAAGATCTTTCTGCGATGAAAATGCCTATTAAAGCATTTGTCGGTTCTACTTTGAGCATGATTGAAAATGAAACTTTTGGTTATATTGCAAAATTCGACCCGGTAACAATAAATGCGAATAAAATTACCAGTGGTTTCTATATTGTTGATTTCACCCAAAACTTAATTTTCCAAAATGCAATTGCCGATGGATTCTCAATGGAATTATATGTAACTGCTAAAGATTACGGAGAAAGCGGTCCGATTCCGATGGGGTGTCATGGTGGTGGCGGTGTTGCCATTACTTGGCAAGATAAAGATAACTATTGGACTTTTGAACCCTATATAGGTAATTATTCAGCTTGTAATACGCCTCCACTGGGTGAAGTGCCAGAAGAAACATGGTACCATGTAGTGGGTGTCTGGGATGGTACAGGAAGTGCAGGTGCCATTAAATTGTATCTAGATGGAGAAATTAAGGCAGAAAGAGCCCCTGCTAAGGGTAATTCATTCCAATTTCCAGGAAATAAATGGTTCGTAATTGGTGGAGATGCTGGTGCTGCAAATGAAGCAGACAGAGCCTATAAAGGTCAAATTGCCGTAGCTCGTATATATGACCGTGCTTTGACAGCCGAAGAGGTTAAACTATTATATGATACATTGGAAGAATAAAACACTCCGCAGATGAATCATTTTTCATAGGTAATCAGAATAAACAAGCTACAGAGATTGCTTTCCAGCTTTTAATTCTTAAGTTGAAAAGTAATCTCTGTATTTTTTCTTATTGTAAAATAGGTCCAATATAGATTCATATAATTAACAATAAATGAAGAAAATAACCAAACTCATTTCAGTCATAGGTTTCATCCTTTGTCTGTCCGCCTGCCAAGAAATTCGGGAAGTCAGTTATGAGCAGCTTCGCGGAGGGTTTACCAACCTCCCGGATTCCATTCAGACAAGTGTCTACTGGCACTGGATTTCTGGAAATATTTCCAAAGAGGGAGTCATCAAAGATCTAGAATCAATGAAACAGGCTGGCATCAACCGTGCATTTATAGCGAATATCGGACTAAGTGCAGCGGAAGCACCCACCGGAGATGTGCAGATTTTCTCCGACGAATGGTGGGAGATACTGCATGCCGCTTTAAAAAAGGCAACCGAGCTGAATATAGAAATCGGTATCTTCAACTCTCCGGGATGGAGTCAGGCAGGAGGTCCGTGGATCAAGCCGGAGCAATCCATGCGGTATCTGGCATCTGTCGGCACGCAAGTCAAAGGCGGACAGGCAATAGAAGTTATGTTACCCAAAACCAATCCTAATTTTCAAGATGTAAAAGTGCTGGCTTATCCGTCTGTGAAAAGCAAAGCTACGATCCTTAATCCGGCCAATTGCACTGTAAGTTCTTCCCCCGCCATCACTGCTATTCATCATCTGATAGATGGAGAAACGGCGACAGAAATACGGTTTGGCAACCAATCCGAAGTCGTAATAGACTTTAAAAGCCACGATACAGTAGCATTGAGAAGCCTCCGCCTGCTTACCTCCGCCGCACCTATACGTTGCCAGGCGGTTCTGCAAATGAATGATAACGGTGAATACAAAGAAATCAAGCAGTTCAGTATAGAAAGATACAACGATAATCTGGCTGTAGGATTCGATCCTTATGCTCCTATTGCCATCTCTTTCCCCACAGCCAGCGGTAAAGACTTCCGGTTGTCACTCTCCGGTCTGAATCCCAATAGCGGCATTCGGGAAATAACATTGTCTTCTGCTCCGGTAGTAGAAAGTTATTCGGAGAAAATATTCGCCAAAATGTATCAGACTCCACTTCCTTACTGGAATGAATATCAATGGCCGGTGCAAGCAGTAGTGGACGACCCTGCATTGATCGTTCAGCCCGGACAAGTGAAAGACATCACCGCCTGTATGAAAGGAGACAAACTTTCCTGGGACGCTCCCGACGGAGAATGGGAAATTGTGCGAATGGGAATGGTACCCACTTATGTAGAAAACGGTCCTGCATTAAAAGATGGGATAGGTCTTGAAGTGGACAAAATGAGTAAAGAGCACCTCCGAAGCCATTTCGACGCCTTTATCGGCGAGATTTACAAGAGAATCCCTGAAGCCGACCGTAAGACTTGGAAAGTAGTTGTAGCGGACAGCTATGAAAAGGGAGGTCAAAACTTCACGGACGATTTCCTTGAATCATTTGAGAAGAAGTACGGTTATAGCGCACTACCTTTTCTCCCTGTCTACAATGGAGTGGTTGTGGAAAGCGAAGATGCCTCCGACCGCTTTTTGTGGGATATGAGAAAGATGGTGGCCGAACGGTTATCATACGATCATATTGGTGAACTAACCCGTCTAAGCCACCAATACGGAATGACTACCTGGTTGGAAAACTACGGTCACTGGGGATTCTCCGGAGAGTTTTTGCAATACGGCGGGCAAGCAGATGAAGTGGCAGGAGAATTCTGGAGCGAGGGAGAACTAGGCAATATAGAAAACAGGGCTGCTTCTTCGTGTGGTCATATCTACGGTAAACAGAAAATCTCTTCCGAGTCTTTCACCTGTGGCGGTATGGCTTACAGCCGTTATCCGGCTACCATGAAACAACGTGGTGACCTTTTCTTCTCCGAAGGAATCAACAACACACTGCTGCACGTCTATATTTCACAGAAAGCGGAAGGCAAACTGCCCGGACTGAATGCACCTTACAGCAACGAATTTAACCGTTTCAACACTTGGTATTCCCAGTTGGACCTATTCACCGACTACCTGAAACGTTGTAACTTCATGCTCCAACAGGGACTCAACGTAGCTGATATTTGCTATTTCATAGGAGAAGATACTCCCAAGATGACCGGTGTCACGAATCCTCCCTTGCCGAAAGGATACCAATTCGATTACATCAATGCAGAAGTGATACTCCGCGATATGACTGTCAAAGACGGTCTATTGACTCTACCCCACGGCACAAGTTACCGAATCATGGTATTACCGGAATTGGAAACAATGCGTCCCGAACTATTAACCAAAATCACTCAACTTGTGAAAGACGGAGGTGTCATTCTCGGTCCGAAGCCTAACCGTTCGCCAAGCTTGCAAGACTTCCCCGAAGCAGATAAGAAAGTTCAGGAAATGGCAAATGCCTTGTGGGGAAATGTAGACGGTATCAAGGTGAAAAGCGGCAATTATGGCAATGGCATGATATTAAGCGGTATGAATATGCACGAAGCATTAGAATTAGTGCATTGCATTCCCGACTGTGCATTGACTAAAGACATTCCTGTAGTATACGGTCATCGCAGCATCGGTGATATGGATGTTTACTTCCTGTCCAACCAATCTTCAGAAAAAGTCGTATTCTCACCGGAATTTCGTGTAACCAATAAGCAACCTGAACTTTGGGAACCGGCAACTGGTGCTATCCGCCTTTTAAAGAAGTACGAACGCAACGCAAATGCGACAGTAATTCCTCTCGAACTGGAACCTTTGGAGAGTATCTTCGTCGTATTTGCCAAAGAAGCTTCCTCATCTTCGTTAGTCAACGATACGGACACCAATTACCCGAAACCACAGACAATCGCCACACTGGCCGGTCCGTGGACAGTCTCTTTCAATGAGAGTCAAAGAGGTCCTCAAGACCCGGTTGTCTTCCAAAGCCTGTACGACTGGAGTACAAGTAAAGAAGACGCCATCAGGTATTATTCAGGAACAGCCGTCTATCGGACTGAATTTACGCTAAAAGATATAGTACCCAACAATCCATTATTTATCAACCTCAATGAGGTAGCCGTTATGGCAAAAGTGAAAGTCAATGGACAATACATCGGTGGTGTATGGACGCCCCCTTACCGACTCAATATTTCGGAAGCCATCAAGCAGGGAACAAACAAAGTAGAAATTGAAGTGGTAAATACATGGGTGAACCGACTCATCGGAGATAGCAAATTACCTGTTGAAGAACGTCCGACCTGGACTCCTAACAATCCTTGGAATCCATCATCTCCTTTACAGAAGTCCGGACTGATAGAACCTGTCGTTATTGAAAGCATCACTTTTTAAAACAGGGAATTCTTAGTCCAAAGGCATTAAACCATGTCCACGATTATGAACATGCAAAAACTGAATATGTTCTAGTCGATTCAATGTTGAGTTTAGGTATTGCGGATGGAGACTTTCAGTAATTTGGAAGTATTCACTACAATAAGTAAAATCACTTATAATTTATATTTATAAACGATTTTACTTATTGTAGAGAAAATAAACGAACACTTATCAATTTATACGGAACCCCAATTCCGGACGGTCTTTTAAATAGGTTATTAATTCACGGCCCACCGAAAGCTTGACCGGCCGGGAAATTAAGTCGACCGCCATACGGTTTACATCAATATCATCCGTCACCCTAAAATAGAGTTCCGTATTTCCCGGATGTTCTTTTGTCAATGTTGCAAGTTCCGTGATTAAAGCGGAGTTCAACACGGACAACGGAATAATAATGGTTATCTTCTGCACCAACTCTTCTTTTACATCCGGCAGCAGTTCCATAGAAGTAATCTTCACTTCCAGTTCATCCTGCCGCCATTGCTTGGGTTGGCAACGGGCTTTGATAAACAAAAAAGTACCCTCATTGAGGTATCCTTGATAAGTCACCCAGTCATTTCCCCAGAATGGAATCTCGGTAGAACCGGAATAATCTTCTATCTTGGCGATACCATACGGATTTCCGTTCTTGCTGATTCCACGACGGACACTGGTCACAATACCTCCCATCGTTATTTCGCGACCGGCAAGGGCTGCTTTATCTTCCAAATCTGCCATACGTGTGTTGCAGACGTGTTCCAATACAATGGAGAATTCATCCAACGGATGAGCGGAAAGGTAGATACCGACCAAATCACGCTCACGGTTCAAACGGTCGAGATCACTCCAACGCTCTACCCCCTGAGGAATCTCAGGAGTTGCCACATCAATTACGTTTTCGCCACCAAACAGAGAATTGACAGCAGCAGCTTTATCAGCCTGATAACGGTTGCCATAACGCATCAAAGTTTCCAGGAAAACTTCTCCTTTGGAGTTGACAGCAAAGTATTGTTCACGTTTCAATTCCGGGAAACTGTCAAAGCCACCGGCCAACGCGAGGCATTCCATGTTCTTTTTATTGCAGGCATTCAGATTGACACGTTGCACAAAGTCGAAAATTCCGGTAAAAGGACCGTTCTTTTCACGTTCCTCCATGATACTCTGCACGGCAGCCTCGCCTACTCCTTTTACGGCTCCAAGCCCGAAACGGATATTACCGTCACGATTTACAGTAAACTTCAAGTTACTCTCATTGACATCCGGTCCCAAAGTCTGAATCCCCATCGCCTTACATTCATCCATCAGCTTCGTGATATCCGTAATGTTCGACAAACTTCGGCTCATCACAGCCGCCATATATTCGGAAGGATAATTCGCTTTCAGATAGGCAGTCTGATAAGCCACCCATGAATAACAAGTAGCATGAGACTTGTTGAAAGCATATTTGGCGAAATCAATCATATCATCATAAATTTTATTTGCAGTCTTTTCATCTATTCCATTTGCTATGCAGCCCGGTACATTTTCTTCTTTATTTCCATAAACAAAGTTCTGTCTTTCCTGCTGCATAACGTAATCTTTTTTCTTTGACATGGCTCTTCTAACCAAGTCGCTTCGTCCTAATGTATATCCTGCCAAATCCCTAACTATCTGCATAACCTGTTCCTGATATACAATACAGCCGTAAGTTGGCTCTAATATATGCTCAAGTTGCGGGCAGTCGTAAGTAATTGCTTCCGGATTATTTTTTCCCTCAAGATATTTAGGGATGAAATCCATAGGACCCGGACGATATAGTGATATTCCGGCTATTATATCTTCAAGATTCTGAGGTTTTAATTCCTTCATGAACCCTTTCATACCGCCACTTTCCAACTGGAAAATTCCTTCTGTATTTCCTGTTCCTATAGAAGCCAATACTTTTTTATCATCATAATCTATGCTATGCATATCCAATTTTATATTATGGTCTTTTTCAACAAATCTAACCGCATTCTGAATTACAGTTAAGTTTCTCAATCCTAAAAAGTCCATTTTTAAAAGTCCCAATTCTTCTAATGTTGTCATTATATACTGGGTTGTAATTGAACCGTCACTTGCTCTTGAAAGCGGAACATACTCTTCAACAGGTTTTGCACAAATTACTACACCTGCCGCATGCATTGAAGCATGACGTGGAAGCCCTTCAAGTCTTCGTGACATATCAACAAGATATTTAATCTGTTCATCACTCTCATATAAATCCTTAAACTCTTTACTTTCCTTCAAAGCTCCATCAAGAGTAATGTTCAATTCCTTAGGAATTGTCTTTGCAATTGCATCCACCTGTGCATATGGCATATCAAGTACCCTACCTACATCCCTAAGCACACCTCTGGCTTTTAAAGTTCCAAATGTAACAATCTGAGCGACATGGTCTTTGCCATATTTTCTTCCTACATAATCAATAACTTCCTGTCTTCTTTCGATACAAAAATCAATATCAATATCGGGCATGGACACACGCTCAGGATTTAAAAATCTTTCAAAAAGTAAGTTATATCTAATAGGGTCAATATCCGTAATTTCAAGGCAATACGAAACTATACTTCCTGCTGCCGAACCTCGTCCCGGACCTACTGCAATTCCATTTGTCTTTGCATAATTTATAAAATCCCATACGATAAGGAAGTATTCCACGTATCCCATGGTTTCAATTGTGCTAAGTTCGTAATCTAAGCGTTCTTTCAATTGTCCTAAAGGCATCGGGCAATCATAATCAAGCTTTGTATCGACATATCTCTTCTGCAATCCATTATTGCACAATTCTCTCAAATATGTTGCCGGAGTGTAACCTTCAGGCACTTCATAATTAGGAAGTTTTGTAACACCAAATTCAAATGTAACATTACATCTGTCTGCAATCTTCTGCGTATTTTCTAATGCTTCAGGCGCAAATTTAAATAACTCAGCCATCTCTTCAGGACTTTTTAAATAGTATTGTCCCCCTTCGTATCTCATACGGTTTTCATCTGACTGTTTTTTCCCTGTCTGAATACACAACAAAATATCATGCGCTTCTACATCGGTATCATAAGTATAATGCACGTCATTTGTGCACACTAACTCAATACCTGTCTCCTGACTCATACGCATAAGCTGCTGATTAACCATACGCTGTTCAGGAATTCCATGGTCCTGCATTTCAAGAAAATAATTGCCTTTTCCAAAAATATCCTGATATTTAAGCGCTGCTTTTTTTCCTTCTTCGTACATTCCTCTTGCCAGATATCTCTGCACCTCACCTGCAAGACATGCACTTAGGCATATTATACCTTCGTGAAATTCCTGTAACACCTCGTAATCTACTCGTGGTTTATAATAAAATCCGTCAACAAATCCTTTTGATACGATTTTTGACAAATTGCTATATCCTTTATTATTTTCGGCAAGCAAAACCAAATGATAGTAACGGTCTTCGCTCTCCCCTGCTTCTTTAGTAAATCTTGAACCCGGTGCAACATAAACCTCACATCCGATAATCGGCTTAATTCCATTGGCATTTGCAGCCCGATAAAAGTCTATCGCCCCATACATAACACCATGGTCAGTAATCGCAAGGCTATTCATTCCAAGTTCCTTTGCCCTTGCCGTAATTTCTTTAATTTTACTCGAGCCGTCTAACAAACTAAACTCTGTATGCACATGTAAATGAGCAAAATTCATATGTTAATCTCCTATAAAAAATGTGGTATTGCCTAGCCATTTAATTGTTGGCTGGTCATCGGAAATATCTTTAGAAAATGAACTTCATTCATTTTATTTCCTTATCTCTTTGTAATAATAATCAAAATATCTAAGCAATGAATTTGTCATTAAAAATACTGACACTGTCATCATTGCCAATGCAACATTTTTCGGTATATCTATCCATATAACTAAAACTAATACCATAAAGTCAAGAAATGCTGTGCTTACTTTTCCAAACATTTTCGCACCCTCAACTTTTCCGCTTTTTTTAATATATATAAGTCCTAAAATTCCCTGTCCCAATTGCTGGACTATAAATATAACCAAAACAATCGCCATAAATCTGTATCTGAAAATCAAACTTATAACAACAACTCCCTGAGTAAGTTTATCTGCTATCGGGTCAAGAATTTTTCCCCAATCAGTTATCATGTCAAATCTTCTTGCCACTTTTCCATCAAAGAAATCTGTGAGCGCTGACAATAATAAAATTCCTGCTGATATTGCATAATCCCTGATTCCATCTGCGTGAATATACACCATCAAATATACCGGTATTAAAATCAGTCTAAAATATCCCATTAAATTTGGGATTGAAAAATATTCTCTCTTCCAGTCCTTTTTCATAATATCTATCTCCATTTCATTATTCAGGTTTTATCCATAAGTATTTAACAAATGCACATAGTATATGTTATTATAACACAAAAAAGAGCCTGAGGTATATCTCAAGCTCTTTTTACTATAATTAATTTTAAAAAAAGACGTCATCCTTACAATTTTCATTGTAAGAACAACGTCTTTTATTTCTATTTCCGTTTACAGTTTATTAATTTCTTACCACTTAAGATCAATGATTAATCCTGTTGGATTTGTGTAATGTAATAATGTGCTGTGGTCATTTACATCATCATAGCAGAAGCCATATGCAAGTCTGTCAAATGAATGATTGTGGAAGAATCCTGAATAGAAGTTTGAATTGCTATTCTTATAGTAAGCACTTTCATTATCATAATTTTCAGGTTCTGTTGCAACACCTCTGTTAAATGCTGCACAAAGCTGTGCTTCAATAGCTTTTTCAACACCGTTTCCTCTGTCAAATGCGCCCTTGCCTTCTAACACTTCCTGTGTATTTGGCTTATCAACATAATAAACTGTGCTGTCACCTTCTCTTGTAAATCGCATCTGATTTCCAACTACTCTACCAACAAATCTTCCTGATTCTGAGCTGAATCTTAAATCTTCATTGGCATATTTGTTCCAGAATTCATTAATATAATTATCAAAATAATTTCCGTTTATCTTTCCAACATTAAATGTACTCTTACATGGTGCAATAATTCTATCATCTCTTACAAGTGACTTATATTCATTTGGAACTTCATTCTTAAATGCATTGAAGATTTCATCTCTTGTTCCAACATCACCTACTACATTATCATATCCGCCATATAACGAACCACCTATTAAACGTGTAACCATTGGGAAACAGAAATAATCAACACGTGTTGTATTTCCCCAATAATGCTTTCCTTCAATAGTAAACTCTGCAAACTCAAATAATGTGTTAGCATTCACGTCTCCAGGATTGTTAAGATCCGGTCCGGCATAACCTGTAGAACCAACAAACTTAACATATACCGGCTTTCCATAGCTTAAGTACATCCTTCCTGATCTGATAGTTGGAGCATATACATGATCTGATTCTGCAAGTGTATGATAAATATTTGCATATTTTGTTCCGTTTACTTCAACTGTGTTAAGACTCTCTGATGCAGGAATCATATTTCCATCTTTATCCATATAGCAAAGCTGATTATTTGCATTATTTCCTACAATGCACCAGTAAATTTCACTGTCACTGTATTTTCCATTAGTCTTATTGTTAAGTTCAATTGCAATTCTGTCATCTCTTAAAGGAACATTTTTCTTAAGTTGTGGCTTAAGTTCTTCA